>Ga0209809_1000145_pt1 | contig 69831 bp, 47 predicted proteins | sample YNPMSTMetaG_FD_186172 | JGI IMG/M metagenome (GOLD analysis project Ga0209809, IMG submission 186172) | Anoxygenic and chlorotrophic microbial mat microbial communities from Yellowstone National Park, USA - YNP MS-T MetaG (SPAdes) (version 2) ...
GGGCAAAAGTCCGACTTAGGGCTGGGCATGAGCAGAAAAAGGGTGCCTGAATTTCATACTTTCGGGGGGTCTTATATACCTTTGGAAGGGGTGCAGAGGATTGGAACGAGTTGGGTCCCGGGGCGGAAATAATCGGGGGGATGGGGGTTTGCTGTACTTTTCGGAAAGGGGCTGTAAGATGAGAAGAGGTGCCGGATTGGAGGGCAGATGGCTGGGGCATTCGGGAGGTTGGTCGGCTGGAAGTTTTCTTGCTGGCAAAGGTGGGTGAGCGGTTCCCGGTTTTCCCATGGGGGCATATCCAACAGTTGGAGGCACCTGGTGCATGACCAACGCGGAAATTGCCGGTGTGTTTGATCAGATTGCCGATCTTCTGGAGTTTCAAGGGGCCAATCCGTTTCGGGTGCGGGCCTACCGGAATGCCGCCCGCACGTTGCGGGAGATGACCGAATCCCTGGAGCAGATGGTGTACAACAATCCAGATGGCCTAATGGAAATCAGCGGCATCGGGGCCGATCTGGCAGAAAAAATCAGCACTTTGGTGAAAACTGGCACCTTGCCGCTTTTGGAAGAATTGCGGGAGCAGGTGCCGATCGGGGTGTTGGAGGTGATGCGTGTGCCCGGGCTGGGGCCGAAACGAGCGGCCGCCTTGTATCGGGAACTTGGCATTACCTCGCTGGAGCAATTGCGAGAAGCCTGCCTAGAGCAGAAGGTGCGGGACTTGCCCGGTTTTGGCGCCAAAACGGAGGAAAAAATCTTGCAGGGCATCGAACTGGCTGCCGAAGCCGGTCGGCGAACCCTCTGGGCCGTGGCCGACCAGTTGGTCCAAAAAATTCTGGCCCACATGAAGCAGTGTCAAGAAATACGTACCATTGAACCGGCCGGCAGTTATCGCCGAGGCAAAGAAACCGTCGGCGATCTGGACTTTTTGGTCATTACCGGCCAACCGGCCGTGGTGATGGAGCATTTTAGTCGGTTGGACGGCATCGCTCAGGAATTGGCCCGGGGTGAGACTAAGATGTCGGTCCGGTTGGGAATCGGTGTCCAGGTGGATATTCGTGTCGTACCGGAAGAATCGTTCGGGGCGGCGTTGCAGTATTTCACCGGCTCCAAATCCCACAATGTGGTGCTCCGGGGCATGGCGAAGGACCGTGGGCTAAAGATCAACGAATATGGCGTGTTTCGGGGCCAGAAGCGAATTGCTGGCCGAACGGAAGAAGAGGTGTACGGGGCGTTGGATTTGCCCTGGTTTCCGCCGGAATTGCGCGAGGCCAGGGAGGAGTTCAAGTGGGCGGCAGAGGGCCAATTGCCGGTGCTGGTGGAGCTGGCCGACATCCAAGGCGATCTCCATGTGCACACGGATTGGACGGATGGGCAGAACACGTTGGAGGAAATGGCCGAGGCGGCACGCCAACGGGGGCTCCGGTATCTGGCCATCGCCGACCATTCCAAACGGGTTACCATGGCCCGGGGCCTGGATGTGGATCGGCTGCGTCGGCAATGGGAGCAGATCGATCGGCTCAACGAGAAATGGAAAGATTTTCAGCTTCTCAAAAGTATCGAGGTGGATATTTTGGAGAAAGGTGGTCTGGATTTGCCGGACAAGGTGTTGGCCGAGGCGGATTGGGTGGTGGCCAGCGTGCATTACGGCCAAAGTCAGGCCAGGGAGCAGATTACCAAGCGGGTGGTGGATGCGCTGGCGCATCCGGCGGTTTGTGTGTTTGCCCATCCGACGGGACGGCTTCTGAACGAAAGACCACCCTATCCGATTGATCTGGAGGCAGTTCTGGAGGCGGCCAAAGAGTACGGAAAGATGATTGAGCTGAACGCCCATCCGGCCCGGCTGGATTTGGACGATGTGGGATGTGCGGCCGCCCGAAAGCTCGGCGTCCCGGTGGTCATTTCTACCGATGCCCATTCGATCACCGGCCTGGATGCGATGCGCTACGGCGTGTTGCAGGCCCGGCGCGGCGGTCTGACGAAAAAGGATGTGGCCAACACCCGCCCCTGGCCAGAACTCCAACGCCTGCTCCGCCGAACCTAAACGCCCCGGCAGCCGAACGGCACTTTCCTTCCCCAGACCGGTGATTATTCCAGTGGGGATCCCCAAGGGGCTACCGGCCGCCGACCGGCAATTTCCTTCCCTAGACCGGATGATGCATTTTTTATCGGCTGTGCCGGAATTCCTGTTTAGAAGCTGTTTTAGAGGCTGTCTCGAAAATCTGTTTTTCGTTTGACTGTAGCCACCGGAAGTAACTGCTACAATCTGTGGGGTTTAAGTCGAGTTTCCCATCCAAGTGGGAGGGGCCTAGCCGGGTGGATACCGTCCCACCGAACGCCCCGGTTTTCTATTTTGACTGTATCTGTCCGGCCCCGCTCCTACCCGTTGTGGGGGCTAAGAATCGGATTGCATACCACGGAGTGGGGGCATCGTTCCGGCGGGATACAGTCAAGCGATGAGGTTTGTGTGCCTTGATGTTGCGAAGAGGCATCGGAACGGGCGTAGGGATTAGGGGGGACCGGCTGGCCATACACGCCGGCACGGGTCCAAGGGATGGCATTTTGGCCGGTGCGGCTGAAAACGATCTGAAACAGTTGCAAGGTGCCGGTAATAAAGGCGGTTCGCGCCCCGGTCAAATACAACCGCCACATCCGCACGAATCGCTCGTCGAACATCTGGGCTACCTGGTCCCGGGCCTTTTCAAACCGGTCCAGCCAATGCTGAAGCGTCAACGCATAATGAAGCCGAAGATTTTCCACGTCCAGCACTGAAAAGCCATGGGGTTCCAGCACATCGAGCATTTCCTGTAGGCTGGGGGCGTAGGCGCCGGGGAAGATACGTCGGCTGATCCAGCGATCGCCTTCCATGGGGCGGTCTCGACCGATGGAGTGCAAGATGCCTCGGCCGTCGGGTTTGAGAGACCGGTCGATCACCTTGGCCAGGGTGGTGTAATGAGCCGGGCCGACGTGTTCGAGCATCCCAATAGAAACAAACACGTCGAACTCTCCCCGGATATTGCGGTAATCGTCTTCGATGAATTGGACGCGGTCGTCCAGACCTTCGGCTTTGGCCCGGCGTCGGGCGTAGGCGATTTGGTTTCGAGAGATGTTGTAGGCATGGACGCGGACGCCGTAGTGGCGGGCCATGTAGAGGGCCAGTGCGCCCCAACCGCAGCCGGCCTCCACGACCGTTTCCCCCGGCCGGAGCCAAACCTTTCGGCAGACATGTTCCATTTTGGCCTGCTGGGCCTGTTCGAGATCGGCATCCGGATGGGGGAAATAAGCACAGGTATATAAAAGTTCCTTATCCAGCCAAAGCTCGTAGAACGCATCGCCGATGTCATAATGATGTGCCACGTTCCGGCGAGAGCGTTCCAACGTGTTGGAGGCACTGCGGCGCAGGAGGCGCAACAGTCGGGTGGCCAACCCGGCCGGGCGTTTGTCCTCCAAAGCCAACCGCTGAAAGACCATCTGGAGCAATCGGCCCAAATCGCCTTCGACGTCCAGGCGCCCCTCCATGTAACAATCGCCGAAATAAAGCTCCGGATCCAGCGCCAAGAGCCAAATGGCTCGCCGATCGTGGAACCGCACCCGAATCTCCGGCGTTTGGTCGGCAACGGTCAGCTCTTGTCCATCGGGCAGGACCACCGCTACCGGGAGCCGACCCAGCCGGCAAAGCAGATTTCGGATCAGCCAACGTTCCAGGCGATAGCTTCCTTTCCCCGGGGCGGTTCGGGCGGCACGGGGGGGTTCTTCGGAGACGGTAGTTTCCGCACAAGCCGGTGGCGGGGAAAGCGGCTGGGTCGTTCGGTCGGGTGGCAGTGAGACGGGCCGGCCGGGTGGACTGCCGGGCGCCTGGCCAGCAACATCCGTTTGCAACGTCGGCCCCATATTCTAGCCTCCTTCCGCAAAAAAAGCAGATAGTAACCTATCCGTCGCCTCCCGCCTCCACCCCCACAGCGGGGGATTGTCGAGGGATGCGACATGTTCCTATTCGGATCATGGGAAGGCGGTGGAGGCAATCTGAAAATTGCCGGCAACACCCCTACGCATCCACAGGATGACCTTTTATGATAATACTTTTCGGGTAAACTGCCAACACTCTAGGCTGCCGAGGTTGCCTTTTTGGTACCATTTTACCCGAAGGAAGCAAGCCGAATGAAGCAACTGGCCTCCCCCCCGGCGGGTTAAAGCCAGGGTGTCCTTCCCGCAAAAGCAGAAATCCAGACGTTAGGAAAAGTCCCTAGGGCCGGGATTCGTGCCGACGCGGGAATAAGAGCCTATCCCAAAATCAGGCTTGGTGAAAACCCCAATTGGATTCTCCTGCCTGAGCAAACCTTGATCACCTTGGGTGCTGCAGGCAGTTTGGGATAGGCAGTAGGCTGGATTCCTGCTTACGCAGGAAGGAGAGGTGAGCTCCGTTCATTCGGCTAGAATGTTTCCAACACACCGAAGTGCCCGAAAACTAGGCAGGTTCGTGTCTCTTTGCTTTGCGAAGATCAATACAACAGTTTTTTCCCAGGAGGCGGCAGGTAACCATGTTGGATGCCAAGTTTATTGTCGAACATCCGGAAGCGGTCAAACAAAATTGCCGGAATCGAGGTGTCCAGGCCGATGTGGATCGGTTTGTTCAGTTGGATGCCCAGCGGCGGGCCAAACAGGCCGAATGGGATGAACTGAATCGGCAGGCCAACCAGGTGGCCAAACAGATCGGCCAGGCCAAAGATCCGGCCCAGCGGGAGGCCCTCAAAGAGCAGGGCCGGCAGCTTCGGGAAGCCGCCACGGCCGCCAAACAGGCCCTAGACGCCATCCAAGAGGAAATGCTTCAGATTCAAAAACGGATTCCCAACATGACGCATCCGGATGCGCCGGTGGGGGATGCCTCGGCCAATCGGGTCTGCCGCTACGGCCAGACGCCGGTCCGGCAGTTCGATTTTCCTCCGTTGGATCATGTCCAATTGGCCGAAAAGTTGGACCTACTGGATCTGGAGGCCGGGGCGCGGGTGGCAGGGCACGGCTTCTATTTCCTGAAAAACGAGGCGGTGCTGTTGGAGTTGGCGTTGCAGCGGTATGCGGTGGAGGTGCTTCAGCAGGAAGGCTTTACGCTGTTGATTACGCCGGATTTGGCTCGGAATGAGATTTTAGAAGGGATTGGTTTTTTGCCCCGGGGGCCGGAAACACAGATTTACAGCATCGAGGGGACCGACCTCGGGCTGATTGCCACGGCGGAAATTACCCTGGGCGGCATGTTTGCCGACCAGGTCCTGGAAGCGGAGCAGTTGCCGATGCTTTTTGCCGGCATTAGCCACTGTTTTCGTACCGAGGCGGGCGCCCATGGCCGGGCCACCAGGGGGCTGTATCGTGTTCATCAGTTTACCAAGGTAGAAATGTTCGCCTTCACCTTGCCCGACCAAAGCGACCCCATGCTGGAACGCTTCTGCCAGTTGGAATGCCGATTGTTCGACGGCTTGGGAATCCCCTATCGGGTGATCGACACCGCTACCGGCGAACTGGGCGGCCCCGCCTACCGAAAATACGACCTGGAAGCCTGGATGCCCGGCCGAAACGAATGGGGCGAAATCACCAGCACCTCCAATTGCACCGATTACCAGGCCCGTCGGCTCGGCATCCGCTACCGCACCAAGGGCGAAAAAGGTACCCGCTTTGTCCATACCCTCAACGGTACCGCCATCGCCATCAGCCGCACCTTGCTCGCTATCCTCGAAAACTATCAACAGGCCGACGGCTCCGTCGTCATCCCAGAAGTGCTTCGGCCTTGGGTCGGCAAAGAACGCATCGAACCCAGACGTTAACATGGTAGCCGAAGCAAACAGATCGCCTCTTCCCTGCTCGTCCCGCGGCCGGCGGTGCCATAGGCAACAGCCTCTGCCCCCTGGGGAAAGACCGGGTGCTTCATTCGGCGAAGGGGAGACCTCTGTTCAAATCTTCTTGGCCATCACCAGGCGGGCAAAGTGCTCAAACGAGCGGTCATAGCTCCGCTCGGCGTCCGGCGGAAAACAGCAACCGGGCAATTGCCGGGATCGTAAATGATACGCCAAACAATCGCAGCACATCCCTTTCCGACTGCACGGTTCGTAACTGCACGTACACGATTTGAGATTCTTTTCTTTTTTGCACTCGGCCATCGGCGACTCCTTTTTCGGTAAACCATAGGATAACATTTTAGCCGAATCAACGGAGCTCATGTGTCCTTCCTGCGCTAGCAGGAATCCGGCTTACGGCCTATCCCAAAATCCCCGCACCGCCCACGGTGATCAAGGAAGGCGATTTGCTCAGGCAGGAGAATTCAATTTTGGGTTTTCACCAAGCCTGATTTTGGGATCGGCTCTTATTCCCGTGGAGGCCCGAATCCCGGCCATAGGGACTTTTCCTAACGTCTGGATTCCTGCTTTTGCGGGAAGGACACCCTGGCTTTAGCCCGCCGGCGCAAAGGTGGCTTGGTTCATTCAGCTAATTTGACTGTATCCCCCCGGCCTGGCCCCTACCCTTTGGAGGGGCTAAGAATTCGCCTCGAAGACCATAGATTGAGGGAGTGGGGCCCGGGGGCTACAGTCAAGTTAGCCAGGGCGTTTTTCCCCGCCGGTTGGCGGCAAATTCGCCGGAGCCGCGGCCTGCCAGGCCCAGGCTTCCAGCATCTGATATTGGCGGTCGAAGCGGTGTTCCGCCACTTCGTAGGGACTTTTAAAGAAACTGGCCAGGAAAGTCAAGGTGCCGGTTTGGCCACGCCGCCAGGCCAGTTCGGTAAACCGCACCAAATCCAACACCAACGGCGCCGCCAGCAGGGAGTCGCACCCTTGCCAGATAAATTGCAGCACCATCGGCGTCCCCAGGAAACCTTGGAAATGCACATGGTCCCAGGCGGTCTTCCAATCGCCCAGGCTCCGGATGTATTCGATCGAAATATGGGTTTGGGGCCGGTAGCCGAGGATCTCGGCCAGCAGCCGATCTTTGCTCGCCAGTTTGGTTTGTTTATGGTGGGGATCGTCCAGGATTTGGGCGTCCATATTGCCGAAGATATTATGTCCTACCCAGCTCATGACCCGAAGATGGCGTTGGGCAAACATGGGGGCCAGCACACTCTTGAGCAGGGTTTCCCCAGTTTTCCCGTCGCAGCCCATATGCCGGGTCTGCCGCAGGCGGGCCAACTCCGAAATGGCGGACGGCCGAGATCCCAAGGACGGCGTAAAGTTAATATACGAATGTCCCGCATCTAGGGCAGCAATCGCATACAGCGAACTGGCCGGCAGCGGACAGCTCGCCTCCTCCAGCACCGGCTCCAATTGCTCCCATCGGACCGGTAGCACCGCCGCATCCACCAGCGGCTCCGTGGATGCCACATTGACCACGATCAAATGGTCCAACCTTTCTTGCTGGACAAACTCGGCAAAATCGGCCTGTAACCGCCGGATGATCTGCCGGACCGATCCCTCCCGGGGTACCTCCGCACAGGCCAATTTCTCTATCGCCGGCCCCACCCCATAGACCGTCCCAAGCCGAATCCGTCGATCTACCCCTTCCAAGTCTTCCCGCACCGCCTCGACAAGCTGGGCGTCCAAAGCCCGGCTTTCCCTCACCAGACGCATCGCCTCCTCGTAAAGCCGGGTTCGGCGGATTTCATGCCCCGAAAAGACCATCTGGTCCCAGTCCACCAGATGCAATCGGCTAAAAGCATCCAGGGCGCTCACCAGGCCGATGGGTTCGACTAGCCCACGTCGCAAGGCCGCCCATCCGACGATCGTCGTCGTGGCCACCCCACCCTGGGCACCGATCAACCACACCCCAATCCGATGCTTCGTCATGATTGAAGAGGCTTTCTTTGGAGGAACTCCCGATGGTCCAGAACCGAAGGATTGCCTATCCCAACATGTCCACGCCGACACCTCCCCCAAAGGCGGTTTTCTCGGTCAGCGGCCCCTGCTGGGATTCCACCAAGCCTGTTTTTTGGAGGGGCTCTTAACCCACCCACCCAGCTCCGGCCGGCAGAAACCCAATGGACCTACCGCTCCCATGCAATCCTAGGGCAGGGGCATGCGCCTCGGCAGAGAATAAGCCCCGCCAAACCACAGCCCCATTGGGCTTCCCAAAACCAAGGGACACCGACCTGGCAAAAACCAGGGAATTTCGTGTCTCTCCGATTAGCGTGGCTCATCAGGTCTTCCGAGAAGCCCGCTCCGTGGAAAGCACCTGGCGGAGCAAGGCCGAAAGGTCCTCATAGGGATGATCGCACGGAGGCCCATTGGTATATTGCAGGATGCAATGTTGGGTCTTGTTGCCCAGGGCCACCAGGGTGGAAGAAACGGTCCCGAAGTCCTTCCCCACCAGGACCACTCCTCCCCGGCCGGCCGGATCGGGGCGGCGGGAAAAGGTTCGGCTTGCCACGGCCAAAAACAGCACCGCCGAATCCAATCGCTGCAAGGTGAGCTGGCGACGAACAAGTTGTTGGCGGGGGTCAGACGGGTCGTCCAGGTCCCCATTGGTCAAAATATGCAGGCCCGGCGTCAAATCCACAATTTCCACGTGGTTGCCCCCGTACACCACCGCCCCATATTTGGCATCCAGGCAGACATAATTGGCGCCGGCATATTGGCCGGTGGACAATTCCTGGGCGGCCAGCATCGCCGCCTCCCGGGCTGTCCGACAATTCAATAACTCCCGACACAACAGGCCCCGAGAGCGTGGCTCTGCCGGGACCTTGGCTTTGGGCCGATTCCCCACCGCCACCAACAGGCCATACTGATTGATCCCTAACCAGGTGCCGCCCGCCTTTTTGTCGATGCCGCAAACCACCCGCGGTTTGCCCGACTGGATCCGAGGAGGCTGACTGGGCCGCTCGAAAAACTCCTCCCGATTGTACGCCACCAAAATCGGGGTATTGGGAACCGCTTGGTAATAAATCGCCATGATACACATCGGTTTGGTACCCCAACCACAACCATGCCCACCCGCGGCCGGAACCCACCCCCTGGACCGGTTCCGGCTAAAAGTTCGCCCGCACATACCGGGAATAAATCATTATTTTATCGAAAACTAGCGGAAAAGAGACCCCTCCAAATGGGGGGTTCCCAAGGAAAGATAAGCTGCCCAACGGGCTTAACGGAAGGTGTCGGCACCTCCAGTTTCGCCAGTGGGGGGACCCGCCAAGGGTTTTGTCAGTCGGCTCCATGTTACGAAAAAAAGAATCCCCACCAACCTCCGAACCTAATGAACCCGGTATATCCTACGGGCAGGCCTAACCTTTTGGCCCAAGCTTTTTGTCGCCATGCGGCAATCCAGAGCAATTGAGCTAGCCAGAGAGTATCCGGCGCATGGAGCAACGGCTTGGCTTGGACACACTGCCCAGGTAGCTATGCGGCATGATTGGCGGGTAACAGAGGCCGACTTTGAGCGGGCTATTGGGGGCAAACGGGGATGGGAATGCGGCTCTCAGACGGTGCAGGCGAACGTAGGGCAAGGTTCCGATTGTCGCCCAAAAAGCGGCCAAGAAGAGGCCAAAAATGCGGCCCACCAGTGGCCCAAAATGTGGCCATGCAGGTTGACTGTATCCCCCAGAAGGAATGCCCCCAATCGGTGGGGTTCGATCTGATCTCTACCCCCTGCAAGTTGTAGGGCCTGGCCGGATAGATACAGTCAAATTAGGCGTCGGCGTCCGTTTGCGAAGAAGAGAAGTTTTTGACGCAACCCTTTACAGACTTCCAAGTTACGCAAAGCATTACCAAGTCCGTCGAACTAGTGCAAATTTGTCCAATGCCCGGAAGAGGACTCGAACCTCCACCCCCTAAACGGGGACAAGGACCTGAACCTTGCGCGTCTGCCAATTCCGCCATCCGGGCCCTGAATCTACTACTCTTGGAAGATTTTGGCTTGACTGTATCTACCGGGAAGACCGCCACAATCTGTGGTGTTCGATCCGATTTTTAGCCCCTCCATCTGGTAGGGGGCCGGGCGGGTAGATACAGTCAAATTAGCCGAATGAAGAATCCCGCCTCTCCCCTGGCGGGAGAGGCCGGCCTGGCCTTCCGGCCAGGCCGGGTGAGGTAATTACCTTACCAAAAACTCTCCTTTTCCACCATACAAGGGGGAGAAAAGAAGGCGGCTATTCACTATTATTGTTCCCCCTCACCCTAACCCTCTCCTCCGGGGGAGAGGACATCTGGCAGGCACGAGGAGGGTGCTCTTCCATTCGGCTAAAATAATACCTGCTCTTCAACTGCTTTTATTTTAAATCCTCCGGACAAATTCGCAAGGGGCGACCCCCAAGGAATCCGGTATCCTAGATCCCTCCTCTTCCCAAGGGAAGCAAACTCCCTAAGCCGGGAAATCCTCCCTAGGTTGACTGTCTCACTTCGGATCAAGTCGGCCTATCCGTGGGGAGGACAACCGATTTTTGTTGCTCTTATTTCCCTACCCGTCGTGGGGGGCCGCTAAGTCGATCCAGTCAAACTAGGGTTTCAAGTCTAAGATGGGAGTATCTGGAAAGGCGTCGATCTGGTCAATTTCGATGATGTTTTCTTTGACGGAACGGATTTTACAGCGGCTCAGGGCGATCAGGTTGGGTCGGACCGGCGCCCGGGTAGCAAAGACACCCCGGATTGGGTTATTCGGATCCCCTTTTGGATGGACTTGAAGAATGGATCGCTTTTGGGGGGTGTCGTTCCGATCGAACCAATACAGAACCCAGATTTCCGACAGTTCTTCCACCCCCAGGAGGCCGGGCTGGTATTTTTTGTCGATCTCCAGATAGGTTTTGTCGGCCTTTTTTCAGACCCAGCCGATCGGCCAAACCGTGTAGGTAACCTGGCCGGCTTCTTTTGGGGGTGGGGCCTGTTGGGAAGTTGGAGCCTCTTTTTGTTCGGTTTTTTGTTCCGCCAGCAGCCCGGCCGAGCACAAACCTGCCAGCCCCAGCAAAAACCCTGCTTTTACCATCGCCTTCATTGCCGTCTCCTTTCAAAATAGAGAAAACAGGAAATTTTGGTAATTTGTGTTACAGAGTTTCTCAGGCCAATCCTGGTTCCCCATCTTATAGACTAAATCTGCCCCCCCAATAGTTTATTTTCTCCCGCTTTGTTGCATACTATAGGGTAAGCTCAAACCGGTCAAAAGTACTAAAACATCCTATTCCTTCACCGGAAGCAATTCCTTCTCGACCCTAAGGCCCAGGGGGCAGGCAATTCTCCCGGTCGAACATTATCGTTTTTCTCCCTTCTTTGAGGGGGGAACTTCGGGAAACGGGGGTATCTTATACCCGGCGAAGGTTTCCAAGAGGGTTTGTGCGGTCCATTGGGCGGCCCGGGACACGGTCTGACTACAGTTGCCGTTAACCTTCCCGCCCACCTCTTTACATAACACGCTCCCATAATGCTGCTGGAAGTGGCGGAAGACCTTTTGGAGCAATTGGTGGGCCAAGGTGCGATCGCCGAAGAAGATTTCGTCTCTAGTTCGTCCGCAAAGGTATCCAATGGCAAGCCCGGCAGCGGTAAAACTCCCGCACTGATGGAGTCCGGTGGGCGTAGCGCCGCCATCCAGACAACTGGCAGCCCGAAACAGTCCTGGATCGGCCGGCAAAAACGGCAGCGCATCTTGGAGAGCGGCCAACGTACATTGGCAACAGCCCCCATATGGCTTCAAATATTCCGAGGCCAAGCTAGCGGCTTTCTGGACGATGGCCTGGCAAGCCGTTTCAGCTAGCTCGATCCGCTGCCCAGGACTCAGCGGAGGTCTGGGATCGACCGGGTGGGGGCGGGCCGGCTCGGAAGACTCGGCAGGAACTGTTCCCCCAATCCCCATCGCTCCTACGGCGCAAACCCCGACCATCTGATAGACCTTTCGTCGGGGTATCTTCTGACCGGGAAGTCCTGGTTTTTGGGCCTCACACGCACTCATTGGGGTAACCCTCCTCCAGAAAGACTTTTCTACGAGGGTTTTGACCTCGGGAATTTTCTGCACCAAGGCCATATTCGGCCAGGGGAGTTTGGCGGGTGGTTGGGGGGGCGTTCCACGCTAGCAGGCGGTGCCCCATCTGGGATAGGGGGGATTGCTAACCCTGGGTCTCATGAATCGGCAAGGCGGCTGGCTATTGAGTTTACGTCTTTGACTAAGCATACTGGAAAGAATACGGGCTGACCAGTCCCCTTTCAGAGGCTGACTCAAAATGGGCAGCCGGCGGGCACCCCAGACCGTTTCCAAACCCCTTCGGTTGACTAAAATGCCCATTGGATGGGGTGTTGGGCAGTCCGGGAGCGGGTGGGTGTTCCCCACGGTTCAAGACGGGATGTCGGGACAACCTCTCAGAGGCGGACCCGAAATGGGCAGCCGGGCGACGGGCCAATGCCTTTCCCAACCGTTCTGCTTTAGCCAACTGCCGGGTGATTAGCCGCTTGGCAGTCTGGGACCCCGGTTGGAGGTACATCCGGCCAACAACGGATTTCGGGACAGCCTCTTGAGGAGGCGGCCAGCCGCACAGAGCAGCAGAGGTTTGGGAGGCGGTCTTTTTGGCTCCATGCAGCAGCAGAAACAAAAAGCGGGAAGGAGGAAGAAGCGAATGAAATTGGCAGGCAGAAGTGGTTTTCGCTGGGTGGTGGCCGCACTTGTCCTGTGGGGGGTGATTTGGGGTGTTGGCAGTTTAGGCTGGGCGCAGGGGCCGACGGCACCGCCAACAGTGCCGAAAACGCCGCAGGAACTTTTGGCTCTAGAGGCCCAGGTCAAGCAGGTCGTGGCCAAGGCGTTGCCCTGTGTGGTAGGGATTCGGATCGGCACGGAGCAAGGCAGCGGCGTCATCGTCAGCGAAGACGGTCTGATCATGACGGCCGGGCATGTGTGCAATCGGGCCAATCAGGATGCCGAGGTGTTGCTTTATGACGGCAAAGTCGTGAAGGCAAAGACGTTGGGGGTGTTTCGCACCGGCGATGCTGGCCTGGTGAAGATCGTAGAACCGGGCAAATGGCCCTTTTTGGAACGAGGCCGATCTGCCGGGCTGAAACCGGGGGATTGGTGTGTGGCATTGGGGCATCCGTTGGGATACATGAAAGAGCGTCCCCCGGTGGTGCGGGCCGGTCGCATTGTGCAAGTCGGCGACACGCTTCTGCAGACCGATTGCGCCCTGGTGGCCGGGGATTCCGGTGGGCCGCTGCTGGACCTTCAGGGCCGAATCATCGGCATCCATAGCCGAATCGGCGGCGCCATGAATATGAACTTCCATGTGCCTGTGGATCTGTTTATCGCTCATTGGGATCGATTGCTTCGGGGGGAGGAATGGGAGACCCAACTTCCGAGTCGGGATGGGCCGGAAATCCGGGCGGCATTCCGGCCGCTGATAGCGGAGGTGGCCCGTTGCGTGGTCCGTATCCGCTGCGACGGCAAAGAAGCGGCTCTGGGCACCATCATCGGGCCGGACGGCTGGATCGTCACCAAAGCCTCGGAACTAAGGGGTAAAATCACCTGCCTGCTCCAGGACGGTCGCGAATGGGAAGCCCAAAAGGTGGCCCAGCATGAGGCGTTTGATCTTGCGCTGTTGAAAGTCCCGGCCGAGGGGCTACCGAAGATCCCCTGGAGTGAGCAGGCGGATCCGGCGGTAGGTCAATGGGTGGCTGCGGTGGGACCGCAGGAGGAACCTTTGGCCGTCGGTGTGATCAGTGTGCCCCGTCGGCGAATTCCGCCGCCCCGAGCCATGCTGGGTGTCATGCTAGACGATGGGCCCCAAGGTCCGGTCATTCGGCAGGTCATCCCCAAAAGCCCAGCGGAACAGGCCGGTCTGCGGGTCAACGATATCATCACCCAATTGAACGACCAGCCGGTGAAAGACCGGAACCAATTGGTCGAACTGACCAAGCAATTTCGGCCTGGGCAGAAGGTGAAATTGGTGGTGGTGCGGGATGGGCAGAAATTGGAACTTTCGGTAGCGTTGGCGGTGGTGCAGATGCCTGGTCAAGAGAAACAGCGGATGCAAAATGCCTCCGGCACAGGGCTGAGCGCTCGGCGGGAAGATTTTCCGGTGGTGTTGCAGCACGACACGGCTCTTCGGCCGGTGGATTGCGGCGGTCCGCTGGTGGATCTGAGCGGGCGGGTGCTTGGGATTAACATTGCCCGGGCAGGCCGGACGGAAACCTATACGGCGCCGGTGGATGCGCTAATGCCGGTGCTGTATGAGATGCTTGCCGGTCGGGTGCCGGCGCCGGAGTGGTTGGTTTCTCGGAAGGCGGAGGCGGAGTTTGCGGCTCGAGAGGCAGCCGCCCGCCTGGCCGCCGAAAAAGCCCTCCAACAGAAACTCCGAACACTGACCCAGGAAAAAAACACCCTCCAAGAGCAAAAAGCCCTCCTGGAAAAGCAGAAAGCCGAACTGGAAAAACAAAAAACCGATTTAGAAAACCAAAAAACCGCTCTGGAAAAGCAGCGCACGGAACTCCAGGCCCAACTGGCTCAAGCCCAGTCGGCCCGTCAACAGGCCGAAACAGAAAAGCAAAACCTCCAGGCCCAATTGGCTCAGCAGACCCAAAAGAAGATGGAACTGGAACAGATGTTGGCCGAACGAGAAAAGCAACTGGCCGACTGCCGTCAACAATTGACAGAGAAAGATCGTAAACTTGCCGACCTGGAAAAACGTATAGCCACACTGGAGGCCGCTGTGGCGAAACCGGCGGAGGAAAAACCGGCTGAAAAAGAGGGAAAATCGGCTGAAAAAGAGCAAAAACCAGCCGAAAAAGAGGAAAAACCAGCCGGAAAGGAGCAGGAGAAACCCGCAGCAAAATCTGCCGAGCCGAACCAGCCGCCGGCGTCCCCTCCGCCCGGGCAGACGCCGTCGGAAAAAGCGCCGCCGTCGCCTCCGGCAGAAAAAACTCCCGGAGAAAAAACTCCCGAACCGCCCCCGGCGGAAAAAACTCCATAACTTCTCCCCTCATAAAACCCCAGAAATCCGGGAAGCAACTCGGTGGAACAGGGCAGACCAGAAATCGACTTTAGTTCACTCTTTCCTCTACATTGTCTTCTCGCCTAGTGGTCCAGGAGTCCGAGACACTAGGCTACCTATCTCGGAAGCCCTGAATTCCCGTTTCGGGAGCGATGGTTGCCAACGGGGCAGGAGCATAGGTATCTTGTCTCTTCGGGGACCCATGAGTATCCTGCTAACTGGACTATATCTACCGGGAACTATGACCGCAATCTGTGGTGTGCGATCCGATTTTAAGCCCCTCCATCTGGTAAGGGCCCGGCCGAGTAGATACAGTCAAACTAATGACCCTCGGGGGGGTAAAAACTGTGTTCTGTGCATCTGTTTCCTTGGCGCGGGGCGCCCAGAGGAAAAAGGGTAGCTTGTGGCGAGGAAGGGATTCGGAGGAGGACGAGTCGATGCTTCATGCGGTGATTATGGCGGGCGGCAGCGGCACGCGGTTTTGGCCGGAAAGCCGGGCCGATCGGCCCAAGCAGCTTCTGCCGATGTTCGGCCAAAAGAGCCTCCTTCAGGAGACGGTCGAACGGCTGCTGGGGTTGGTGGCACTGGAGCGGATTTGGGTGGCGACGACGGAGCGGCTTGCGCCGGCCGTAGCGGAGCAACTGCCCGAACTCCGCCGAGACGCCATTCTGGTCGAGCCGTGCAAACGGGACACCGCTGCGTGCATCGGTTTGGCCGCCCTTCGGCTGATTCGAGAAGACCCGGAAGCTACGATGATCGTCCTACCGGCCGATCAGCGGATCGCCCCGGTCGAAGCCTTTCAGCAGACGCTTCGATTGGCCGATCAACTCGTCCAGGAAGATGCCAGCCGACTCATCACCTTCGGCATTCGACCGAGCTATCCGGCGGAGACGTTCGGCTACATTGAGCGGGGCGAACCAATTCCCCCACCATCGGGACCAGAGCCTACCGAACCGGCCGTAAAACGAGAAACCGCTCCAGCAGGATCGGCCCCGTCGGCGCTTTCCGAGCCCCAGAGCGAGCAGTGTTTCTATATATATCGTGTCCAAAAGTTCCACGAGAAGCCGAAGGCAGCCACCGCCCAGCAGTATTTGGCCTCCGGTCGATTTTATTGGAACTCCGGCATCTTTGTCTGGAAGGCCCAAACCATCCTGGCTGAAATCCGCCGGCATCAGCCGGCAATGTACAGCCATCTTGACCGGATCGCCCAGGCGGCCGATACACCCGTTTTTGATCAGGTGTTGCAGAAGGAGTTTTCGGCCATTCAGGGCCTTTCCATCGACTATGCGGTGATGGAACATGCCGAGAACGTGCTGGTCGTCGAAGCGCCGTTTACCTGGGACGATGTGGGCAATTGGCGGGCGTTGGAGCGATGGATTTCGGCCGACCCGCAGGGCAACGTGCTGGCCGCCGAAAGGCCCCTCCTTTTGGACTCTGCCGGTTGTATCGTCCGTAGCACCGATCCGAAGCATTTGGTGGTAGCGGTCGGCCTGCAGGACGTGCTGATCGTGGTTACGCCGGATGCCACCCTGGTGGCCGACAAACGCCGGGAAGAATCGCTCCGCAAAGTAACCCAAATCCTGGCCGAGCGCGGCTGGACAGAATATCTGTAAGATTCCGTTCGCTCGGCCTTGGCCGGGTAAAGTAGAATTAAGGAAGAAGCCTCCGTAGGATAGGGATCGGGCTGATGGGCGTTTTGCGGAAGACAACTCGGGTGTGGTGGATCGCCCCGGCGACGGGGTGTTTTTGGACGTTGCTGATCGGATTCTTATTTGCCCAGCCGGCACAGGATTTGACCAAAGCCGTCCAACAGACCCGGGCCAAGTATGCCAAGGACTTGGCCGCTCTGGCCGATTGGGCTCAGAAGCAGGGTCTTATAAAAGAGGCGGAGCAAACCCGTTCATGGGTTGGCACCCAGGATCCCTGCAAACTGTACCTTGTGAAATTGCCGGAGGCGATCGGCCCGCCCAAACCGCCGCCGGATGCTATGCCGCTGCAAGCCGAGTGGCATCAGCGGTTTTGGCAATTGCGTCGGGCGCAGGCTGCGGCGCTTTGGGAGCTGGCGCGTCGGGCGGTCCGGGCCGGACGGGCATCCTTAGCGGTGGAACTGGTCCTGGAGGCCGCCCGGGAACACCCCGATCATGAACCGATCCGCCGCTTTCTGGGCTACCAGCCCTACCAAGGCGCCTGGCGAACCGACTATGAAGTACGCAAACTCCGGGCTGGTCAGGTCTGGCATGAGCGGTTCGGCTGGCTGCCCAAATCCTATGTGCCTCGCTACGAAAAAGGGGAACGATTCTATCAAGGCCGATGGATATCTGCCGAAGAAGACGCCCGGGTTCATGCGGACATTTACCACGGCTGGGACGTCGAAACCGAACACTTCCTCATCCGCACCAACCACAGCCTGGAGGCGGGCGTGGCGCTGGGAGTGAAACTGGAACGGCTTTACCGGGTCTGGCGGCAGTTATTTTTCCGCTATTATGCGACGGAAGCCCAAATGGCCAGTTGGTTCGACCCACAGGCCCGCAGCCAATCGCTCCGCTTGCCGCAGCATAAGGTGGTCTATTTCCGGAATCGGCAAGAATATACGTCGGCGTTCCGAGAGGCTATCCCGCAGATCGACCAGACCATCGGGCTGTATTTTGCCGGCACCCGCCGTTGTTATTTTTTTGCCGGCGATGAGTTTGAGGACCGGACCCTCCTCCACGAGGCCACCCATCAACTGTTCTACGAGACCCGGCCCGTTTCGCCCCAGGCCGGTCGAGCGGCTAACTTCTGGATCCTCGAAGGGGTCGCCATGCTCATGGAAACCCTGCGAGAAGAAAACGATTTCCTGGTGCTGGGCGGATGGGACGACCAGCGCATCCAAGCGGCCCGGTACCGCCTGCTGGAGGAAAACTTTTACGTGCCGCTGGCCGAGTTCTGCACCTACGGCATGGAAAAACTTCAGTCCGACCCCCGCATTGCCACCCTCTACAGCCAGGCCGCAGGACTAACCCATTTTCTGGTCTTCTTTGAGGGCGGCCGATACCGGGACGCTTTGATCGAGTATCTCAAAGCCGTCTATTCCGGCCGGGACGATCCGGGCACCCTGGCCCGGCTTACCCAAACCCCCTACAGCGAACTGGACCGCCAATACCGCATCTACATGCAGTCCAGCCTGCAACCGGCCAACAGCCCCAAACCCTAACCCATCGCCTTTTGGCATGTGCGTTAGTTTTGCATAGACTTTTGTATAGACATATAGCCCCATCTCAAGGGGCTTGGGCCTGAAAGAGCAGAAAGCCGAGGCTGGGTAGGGTGGTTTGGAATCGGCCATCAGCAAACGGTACTTCGGTATCCGTAAGCACATTGCGTGCCCGGAGCGGTTTGGGATGCCCCAGCCCGGCCAGGTTCAGTTCCACCTCGGCTTGCACCTGCTGGCCGGAGGTGTTGACCACCACGGCGGCCAGCCCCCGGCCAGGCCGATTGTAAAGGCTCACCTTAATTTCCGGCCGACTGGTTTTGATCCGGTTGTCTTCCGCCCAGTATGGGATCCAGTCGGCCTCATGACGACCCAGTTGGTCCCAGAGCTTCCAGATTTTGGAAAGTTCTTCCAGGTCCTTCATGCTACTGGGCCGGACCGGCACATCATGCAGCAGGGCCAGCGCCATGGCTTCCGATCGTTGGAACGGGCCGGAAGCGTAGTGAAGCAGTTCGGCCGGCACGCCCCAGTTCTTCCCCATGAATTCCGCCCGGAACGCATCCAGGGGCAAAATCTCCATGATCTGCTCGAACTTTTCGGGGCGTTTGAGGCTCTGGAGTTGTTCCCCGTCCCAATAGCTGGTGGCAAAGGCCAGGGTGGGGATCGTCATGCAGGTGGACTGATGAACATTGACTTGGCCGTCCGGCACATACTGCCGTACCAACGTGTAAATCCGCTTCATCATCGACCGGGTGGAAAAGATCGGATAGGTCGTGCCCACAGAGCCGTCCGGACGCTTGTAGCCGCAGCCATGCTTGGTGTTTCGGCATCCCCACGGATTGGCCGTCCCGTCCAAATACACGCCGCTGATCGGATATTCCTTTAAAAGTTTTTCCAGATGGGCGGCCAGAAAATCCTGCCACTTGCTCCGATAGCAGACGATATAGGCGGTTTGGTCGGGCTGGGGCTGGTACGTGCGTTTATAGCCCCCGGCCCGCGGGGCCACCAGACACTCCTCATGATAGGCCTCCCATTCCGGGGCGATGGTGCTCATCTCATAGCCCAGATAGAGTAGCAGTTGGATATTCCGCTTTTTGCAAGCTTCGGCCAATCGACGGAGTTCCGCCCCATGGGTGGTGGCCGGATAAGCCTGAATATCTGTCCAGTGTTCATGGAAACACATCGTGCGAACCCCGGCCTGCACGAGTCGGTCCAAAAACGCCTCGTCCACCTGGTAGCTGCCCATATGCACGGTGCGGAAATCCCAGGCGTCCGGCCGATCCGGTTTGACCGGCGTGGCCTGAAACCCAAATGTATATCGCACCGGCTCCGCCATCTTCCACGCCTCCGTGATCAGCAACACCCGAAACACCACCTGCCCACTTCGGCGGACGATCTGGATCGGCGGCACGCCCTTCGGATTGTAAAAATGCTCATCCGATTCGCTAAACCAGCTCAGACCCCGCCATTCATCCCCGAGCCAGAAAAATGGCTTAAATTCGCTCTTATATCCTTCGGCCGGCAAAGCACGAGAATTGTACGAACTGCCCCATCGGCCAGGATAAAAATGGAAGTATTTGGCATGTTCGGCCGGTATCGGCATTTCGAGCACCAACTCCTGGACCACCGCGGGCCCCTGTTTGGGCCGAAGCTCCAGGTCGCACCGGATCATGCCGTCGTATTCCACGCGGATCGTGCCCTGGCATTCCAGATGGGCCGATTCGGCACGCCCGGTCAACTGGGCCGCCGAAGGCCGAGCTTCCACCAGTCGGCACGGCCCGCCGGTCCACCGGAGCTCTTGGTCGGCTGCTTTGCCCCGAAGGCCGATTGGCCCGGCCAGGACCGGCTTCCCGCGCGTCTGGACCGCCGTGGGCAATGGCAAAGGCCCCTCGAACCGATACTCCCGGCCCCACACCTTAACCAGCCCGTCTGCCGCTTCCACCGGCGTCCACGGCGGTAACACCTGATCGCTTATGCCCGCCTGACTGCCCTCCCACCAGGGTTTGCCCGCCGGTTGCCCCTCCGCCGCCCCAACGCCAACCCTCCCCATCCCTGCTGCCCACAGCGACATACTGCCCACAACCAACCAAACTCCCCATGGCCTTCTCATGACGATCTCCTTCTGCACAAAAGACAATAAGAACATAAGAACACAGGAAAAATTTTTATACCTAGGCTGTATCCGGCGCCTTATCAGGACCTTTGCGCCCGGATGACCAAGGACCGGCGAAACTCCGGCAAACGGAGGCGGTTTTGCTCCGGCTTGAGGTCCTGCCAGGTGTTCGACCACGGGTCATAGGCCCGCCATCGGGCCGACTCCATCCACTCGGCCGACAGATTCAGGGTCAAAACGGCGGCCTGGACCGGCTGAGGCGGTCGGGCCTCGGCCAATTCCGTCTGCCAGGTGTTTTCTTTATCCCGGCACCAGGCCAGCCAGGTCTTTTGACCCGCCAGCACATACACCCGAACCCGGGGATGCTCTATCTGGAGGGGCTGAAACTTTTCGGCCGGTGGGTCGATCCCATCCACCGCCGCCGCAAACCGCCCAAAATGCCACCATAGGTTCATCCGATCCACATAGACATCCCAGTGCCAGATATGTCCCGGCCCGGCCGCCCCGGCAAAAAACGGCGCAAACAAAACATCATGCAAAATGATGCCCGCCGTATCTTTTTGGTAGAGTTTCAGCGGGCCGGAATGCCGGGGTTCCACCCCCCCGCTTTCGGCCAGCAGGATCGGCTTAGGAATCCCAAACGCCCGAAGCTCACGGACCGCATCGGCCGCCAACACGTCCACCGGCCCATGACAAACCTCTAACCGGGCACCCAGGTCCAAATACCGATGCACTTGGAGGACATCGTTGCCCGGCAAAGTGCAAAGCGGTCGATACATACGTTCCCTATACCCCGCATAGTCAAAACTGCCTACACTCTGCATGGCCAGGTTTTTGGGAAACAGCCGATGCAGCTCGGCTAACATCACCTCGCTCCAAGCCACCCAATCCCCGCCAGCAATGCAATTGATCTCGTTCCATAGCTCCCAGCCGAAAACGATCGGATCGTCGCCGTACCGCTTCTGATACCAGGCCAATTTGGCTTTGAATTGCTCGCGACAGCGGGGCGTGTCGAAGAAGTCGGCCGTTTTTTCGGCTGGGCCGCCCTGAGACACATGGTGAAGCCGTTTGGCAAAGTGCGGCTGGGGACCGTCGCCGATATGCCGAAAGTGCTCTAAACAAAGTTTCAGTCGAATGCCGTGCTGTCGGGCCAGGGCCAACAACCGATCGATCCGTTTGGCCCGCTCCGGATCGTATTGACCGCTCCGGCTGTGCTCCACATCAAACGTGGAACTGCTCAGCCAAATCCGGGCGAAATTGCCGCCGTTTTCTGCTAGCCGACGAAACCACCGTTCATAATCGGGCAGTTCCGGCTCCTGGGAAACGCCCAACCGTACACCGGTCGGCGACACGGCCAGATTCAGCCCAATCGGCACATACGGCCGTCCGTTGGAAAGCTCGAAATACCTTGGGTCCCGAGGACTGACCCGAACAAAAGCCTCCGTAGGCTTGTTTCCGCTGGCGCCGGCTGCACCGGCCGGAGGGACGGCCTCAGCCGGTGGCTCTCCGGCCCGCACCGCTTCGCCCCAAACCATCGCCAATACCCCCCAAACTAGGACACTAAAAACCAGCACCCTACATGGCTTCATTGGAAAACTCCTTCAAAAAAGCAGGGGAGATCACCAGAGGTGTAGGAGGTAGGGTTCCTTATGCCCCATCCGAGGCAGAATGCTTATTCCGACGTGCCACAGAGCACCGTTCCAAGGAGGGCTTCCAATCGGGGTAAATTTTTCGGGTTGTAAGGTAGGCGATTTGCTAAGGTTGGGCAATTTACACAAGGAAGGTACTTGTGGAATTGGCAAAACGCCTTATCCAAGGGCCGTTTGCCCAGAGACGCAAAAAGGTTTTTCTTAACCGGCATTATCCTCCTTTCAGAACCCTTTGGCAACCATAGCAAAGCCAGGAGGGTAACGCCAGAATGGGTTTGGAACTGCTGGGCCGGATGGAAAAACGGGAAAAGGCCCCGATTGCTTTGCCATTCCGGGAAACCCGGCCGACGTTCGGAATGCCAACGGCCATTCTCATTTCGGGGGAGCCGGCTCAACCGGTTTTCTACCGCCCAGCGGCCGACATTCGGAATCCCAACGGGTATTCTCATGGCAATGGGCCTTGTCGGCGACAACTCCGGCTGAGCCCGGATGGCGTTCGGACTCCCTCTTGGGGTGGGGATTTTCCCTGATCGAAAAGAAAAACTGATGAACTGCGCAAAGTTTGACGAATATTCCTATCACGCAAACTTTGCGGAAAGAGTTGACCTTTGCGCAGCCGTTGGGTTTGTACGCTGGCAAAATGGGCAAAATCCACACCGACCGGGGGAAATTCAAAAGGGTTGCCCTCTATGAAATGGGTTCCGTGGACGAAAAAGTCGGTTGTGGCCTGGCTGGGGGTTTTGGTAGGGACTTTGGTACTCGGAGGTCTTGTTTTCTATCTTATCCAAAAAGCCCAAGCTGCCGAGTTTAAAGCCTACAGTCTCTCCCACGTCCAGGCAGGCCAGATTCAAAGCACCCTCCAGGCGATCCTGCCCGAAGGAACGGAGCTGCTGGTCGATAGCCAAAAGAATCGGATTCTGATTAGCGGGTCAGCCCAGGCGCACCAGATTGCCCAACAGGCGATTGCCTCGTTAGACCGGCCTCCGGCCCCGCCGCCTGCCAAAAAAGAGGGCCAGTCCGGCCCCCCTCAAGCCGCCCAGCCGGTTATGGCCGCGTATTCCTGCCCTGCGGGGGCTGCCGAAACCACAGCCCAGCAACTTCGCTCTCAATGGCACGGGCACTCGGAGGTTCGGATTGTGGCCGATCCTCGGACCTTCCAAGTTTTGGTCCTGGCCCCACCGGAAATCCAGCGGCAGATTGCCGCCCAATTAGGCCAATCCAGCATGGGGGGTTCTACCGCCGGGACGGCCTCAACCAAACCAACCGGGATGCCCCAAGCAACCACCCAAACTTCTCAAACTACCCAAACTCCCCAAACTATTCAAACTTCTCAAACATCCCAAACTTCCGGTTCCGTTCCTTTGAAAACTTCCACCTCGGAAACTCCCACACCCACCTCCCAACAAGCGGATTCGGGGCCATCTTCCCCCCAACCGAGCAGTCCAATTCCCTCCTCAGGTACTTCAGGAACCGGCGGCCGCCAGACGCAGACCGTTCAACTCTGGCAGACCCATGCCTCTACCGTGGAATCGGGGCTGGTGGAAATGTTGGGGCACCGGATGGAACGGATCGGATCGGGCTGGTATCGATTGCATGTGTCGGGGGGGCGGGAACTAATCCTCCGGTTTGAGGGCCAGACCGACCGGATTGTGGTGGAAGGTACCCCCTCGGCGGTGGAAGCAGCGGTTCGGTTGCTCCATGCTTTGGATGTACCACCGGATGCCAGTGGGCCGCAAACTCGGGTGGTGCCGTTGTCGTCTGCCGGTTCGGAGCATTTTCAGCGGGCAGTGCGGGCCATCCAAACCAGCCAAAAGCTCCCCCTCACCGAGCGAACTGCTCCGGAAAACCAAGCTGAAGAGAATAGCGAAAATAAGGATTCTGGAGAATCTGGAGAAAATAGAGAGGCTGGGTTGGCGGGATCGAATCCTCTCCGGCTGGCTCAAGCAGGGGCTCCTGGTGGGGCCGCCCCTGGAGGGGGTACTCCTGCTGGGCCAGCACCGGCCGCTCCAGCCGGTGCACCTGCCGGCTCGCTTCCGCCGACTCTGCCTGCTGGCGCTGCGTCGCCGGCCGGTCCGGCCGGTCCTCTGCTTCCCGGTGGTGCAGCATCCCCGACTCCCGGGACTGCCGCCGGCCAGCCCGGCGCCGAGCCTGCCCAGCCCGGCCAAGAGGCAGCCGAAAAACCCGCTGTTATGGGCCCGGTCCAGGTGCAGCTTCTGGAGGGGTTGGATGTGCTGGTCATCCGGGGCTTACGCCGGGATGTGGAACAGGTCTTGTCGGTTATCCAGCAGATAGAAGAGCTGGCTCGGGTTACCGAACCGGTCATTGAAATTTATTCGCTCCGGTATGTGGATTGTGAGGCGGTGGCCACGCTGGTCCAGCAACTGTACACGGCCATTTATGAGCCTCGGCAGGGCATTGTCAGTGTCACTGCGTTGGTCAAACCGAACGCCCTGCTTCTGATCGGTCCACGGGGCAATGTGGATAAGGTGCTGAATTTGGTGCGGAAGTTGGACAAGCCGGTGCCGCCGGAGACGCAGTTTCGGGTGTTTCGGCTCAAACATGCCCCGGCGGAGACGGTGCAGGCGCAGATTCAGGGGTTTTACAGTCAGCGGGGCGGGCTGGGTGTACGGGTGATTGTCACGTCGGATTTTCGGTCCAACTCGCTGGTGGTGATGGCCCGGCCGAGGGACATGGTGGAAATTGCCGCCCTGATCGAGCGGCTGGACACCGACACGAGCGAAGCGGAGCATGAGATTCGGGTTTTTAAGCTTCAGAACACGTTGGCTGAGGATTTGGCCCCGATCATTCAGGCGGCCATTGGGGCCGGGTTGGGGCCGACACGGGCACCGGGGCAGGCGGCTCAGCCCGCTGGCCAACCGGCGGCGGCCGGCCAAGCCGCTGAAACAAAATCCACCATCCTTAGCTTTGTTACCGTGGACGCCCAGGGCCGACGCCTTCTCAAATCGGGCATTTTGACCGGCGTGCGGATTACGGCCGATGCCCGATCCAATTCCCTGGTGGTGTCGGCGCCGTCGCAGAACATGCCGCTTTTGGAAGCTTTGATCAAGCAACTGGATGTTTTGCCGGCCGCTGAGGCACAGATCAAAGTGTTTACCATTGTCAACGGGGATGCCAGCAGTTTGGCGGAGATGCTCCAGGCCCTGTTTGGCACCGCACAGGCGGGCGGAGCGGCCGCTGGCGGGGTCCAACTGCAGAACGTGGCCGTCCAGGGCGAAAGCTCGATTGTGCCGCTGCGGTTTGCCGTGGATGTCCGGACCAACAGCATCATCGCCGTGGGCACGCCCGGTTTTCTCACGGTGGTGGAGGCCATTCTGCTCCGGTTGGACGAAGCGGATGTGCGGGCGCGGAAGAGCCTGGTCTATCGGCTTCGGAACGCTCCGGCCTCCGACGTGGCTAACGCCCTGAATGAGTTTCTGCGGAGCGAACGTCAGGTACAACAGGTCGCCCCCGGCTTGGTCAGCGCCTTTGAACAGATCGAGCGGGAAGTGGTCGTCGTGCCGGAGATCGTCAGCAACAGCCTGATCGTCAGTGCCACCCCGCGGTTTTACGACGAAATCGTTCGGCTCATCGAGGACCTCGACAAACGTCCGCCCATGGTGCTCATTCAGGTGCTGATTGCCGAGGTAACACTGAACAATGTGGATGAGTTCGGTGTGGAGTTGGGCTTGCAGGATTCGATCCTCTTTGACCGAAGTGTGCTGAGCAATGTGGTTACCCGGAATGTGACTACCACTTTGCCCAACGGCACCCAGACGACCACCCAGGAGATCATCAGCGCTAATATCGAGCCGGGGTTCAATTTCAATAATCAGCCGTTGGGCAATAGCGGAGCCAGTAAAGCCACGGAACATGCCGACGTGATCGGCACGCAGGGGCTGAGCCATTTTGGGCTGGGTCGGGTCAACAGCGAGTTAGGCTTTGGTGGGCTGGTGCTGTCGGCCTCCAGCGAAAGCGTCAGCATTTTGCTGCGGGCATTGAAAGACAGCCGACGGATGGACGTTCTGGCCCGGCCCCAACTGATGACTCTGGACAATCAACCCGCTTTCATTCAGGTGGGCCAAGAAGTGCCGACCATCCGGGGTGTAACCATCAGCCAAACCGGCCAGGTGAATAACGTGGATTATGCCAGCGTGGGCTTGATCCTGGGGGTAACGCCTCGGATCAGCCCGGACGGCCTGGTCGTGATGGAAATCGATGCTGTCAAGAGCGAAGTCGGGCCGGAAGCCGAGGGCATCCCCATCTCCATTTCGGCCACCGGCGAGGTGATCCGTTCGCCCCGGATCAACACCACCCGGGCGCAGACGACCGTCAGCGCCCTGAACGGCCAGACGATTGTTCTGGGCGGACTGATCACCCGGACCTCCGCGAAGATCCATCGGCGGGTACCGGTGCTTTCGGATATTCCGGTGGTGGGCAATTTGTTCCGGTACGACAATGTAACCACGAAGCGGACGGAACTTTTGATCATCATGACACCCCATATCGTCAACAACGAGCAGGATGCCGACCGAGTTCGTCAGATGGAGGCGGCCCGGATGAGTTGGTGCCTGGGCGATGTGGTGGCCATTCATGGCGACGCCGGGCTGCGAGGCCGGGGGGACGACTGGGGCGACGACGAAGTGCCCACCGTCTATCCGGACCTCTATCCGACGGCCGATCAAATGCCACCCTGCCGTGCCCGACTCCGCAACCTGCGGGACCGGGCCGGCCGATGTGTCTTCCCGCCCAACCGCCTGGAACCGGCCAGGGATCTCGGGCCGATGGCCTCGGCCTGCGAGGGGCCGCAGTGTCGGCCTGTGCCGCTGGTGCGGGTACCTGCGGGGTCGGTGCTGGAGGGCGCTACCGAACCAGGACCTGGCCAAATGCCCACGCCGGCGCCCGGTACTCCTCTGCCCTCAGAACAACCGTGGCCGCCGGAGGTGGTCCCCACGCCGCCGCCGGAACCGACCTCTGCCTCCCCTGCCTTGGAGCATCCGGGGATTTCTAGCCTGAACCAGCAGGGGGGGGTGGCTCCGGTCCAGCAGGGGGGTTGGGGGCCGGGCCAGCAGGGGGTTTCGGCGCCGGGCCAGCAGGGGGGTTCGGTTTCCATCCAGCGGGGGGTGTCTGCCTCAGCGCAGCAGGAGGGTTTTGTTCCGGGCCAGCAAGAAGGTTCTGTGCCCGTGCCGCAGGGGTTTTCGGCACCCGGGTCCCAAGGGGGCGCACCTCTATTGCCCGAAGGATTTTCCGTCTCGGCCGCTGAGTTTTTGCCCAAAGAAAAAAGCCGACCTTGGGACAAAATTCGAGAGCGGTTGGGCCGGAAACCTTCCTCCGGCACCCCCACCACCCTGCCGGACGGAACCGTGGTCATCGAAAAACCCTTTTCTCCTCAGCTCTTTCCGGCTGGCGGCGGTACAAGATAACTGAAAACCAAGGTGATTCCAGGCAGGAGTCGGCTGTTCCAAGATTGGGATCAAACAGGATTCATGCCATGAAATATCGACTGCTGGTGAGTTTCGGGTTATGGACGGCGATTGCCGGTGTGGGTTGGGGGCAATGGTTGGATTTTGATTTGCGGCGGAACATTCCCTGGCGGATTGGGGATGCTCCGTCGCCGAAAACACCCACGAAAATTGTGGCCATTTGGACCGATGCGGTCCTCCACCAACCTGGCAAACCGCCCACCCGGGGTTTTGGCGGACGACTGATGTTCTACGGCCCGGATGAGAGCAGCCCGATCAAGGTGGACGGGACGCTGATTGTGTATGCTTTTGACGAGGAAGGCCGATCCCCCACGGATGTCAAACCGGACCGAAAATATGTTTTCCCGCCGGATCAGTTTGCCCGCCATTACAGCAAATCCAAACTGGGGCATTCGTACAGCGTCTGGATCCCGTGGGATGAAGTGGGCGGGCCACGCAAAGAAATCAGCTTGATTGCCCGGTTTATTCCGAAAAACGGGGCGGCCATTGTCAGCGGCCAATCCCGGCAGATTCTCCCTGGGGTGCCGCCGGCAGAAGAGACGGACCATGCTGCCGCTCAGCCCGCAGCCGGGGCAGGAACCCGACAGAACACTGCCAGCAACCGACCCGCTCCCGGTCCGGCTTGGCTACAGGAGCCAGGACCATCTCCTGCCATGCCGCTTGGTTCGGGCAGGGGGCCGAGCCTTTCGCCGAAGGGGCTGGGTGGCCAGGTGGATCGCTACGGGCTGGATACCATAGGGAGAACCACTGGAATGTCGGGCGGGGGCACCGGCGGACCAATGGATCCCTCTTCTGGGGTGGTTCCGGAAGCCCCCGTAGTTCCGCCGCCACGAAATTCTCCGCAGCAGGTCAGCCCGGGGCAACTCGGGCCGCCGGGCGGCAATCCCCTTCGGCCAACCGGCTATTATGAGGGGCCGTCGGCCGGGCAGGTCCAACCGGCCGGGGCCGAAACCTTCGCCTCCGGCCCCATGCCTTTAGGAACCGGCCAAAGTGCTTCGATAACCAGTCCAAATCCTTCGGCAACTGGCCCAAATCCTTGGGCAACCGGCCAACCTTCTTCTCGGCCTGTCCGGATGCGCACGGCTACCATCCCGGTGCCAGCTCCCTTGATTCGACCGAGCAATCCTTCGGCCAGGACCTGGGAGGCAAGTTCGGCTTCCTATGAGGCGGAAGTTTCTGAGGCGGGAACTTATGGACCGGCAGTTCGCCATCGCCCAGCACCGGCTCCGGTTCCGAATAACCCGGGCTTCGCTCCGAATCCTTATGGCCGGGTCGTAGCCACAGAAACCGGCTCTGGGTGGCAATCGGCCCAAACCATGTCTCCCCCCATGGTGGGCAGTCCACCCACTGGAGGCAGCCGCTCGGCACCGGGGGCCTTCTCCTATGGCACGTTACGGGACACAGCCAGCGGAACTACCTGCCAAATACCGGCCGACGCAGCTACGGCTTCTGCACAGCCCCAGAGCCAGCCGAACCGGGGGACGTCTGGCCGACCTCCAGTTCGTTCCGGACCGATCGGACCCCAGGCTCCAGCAGGACCCATTGGGCCGCAAGCTCGCGATCGTGCGGCGTTGCCACCACTCCCTTGAGCACCGCCGTGCCATCCTCGCTAAGCAACACTTGAATCGGTTGGAGGGCCTGGATCCGTTTGCTGTGGCCAATCTTGGCGGTCAGACTGCTGCTGAGCACTTGGGGGCCAGAAGCGGCGGGGGGTTCAAAGCCCAACTCTACGGCCACGGCCAACTGCTCGCCCGATCGAGTGCCCCGGCTGGTTCGGCCTCCGGCGCCACCGGGTTGAGAGCCGGGTTGATTCACCCGGCTTCGTCCTTGGCCGGTAATCGCCCGAGCATTGAAATTCAAATTCTGATTGCTCATCATTCGGGTGCTGGAGCCCAGGCTGCTCAAAATGCCGCTGACGTCCTGGGTGTCGGCGCCGACGAATTGCCCCGGTTGCCGGGCACCCCGCATAAACCGTTCGGAACCGGTTAGTTGCAAAGTGCCTGTGCTGGAGCCTAGACCGGATCGGCCCAGACTGCCTGTGCCCAGACTGCCCAGGCTGCCAGTACGCCCCAAACTGGAACTGCCAAAACCCGAAAGACTAGAACCCCCCAAACTCGAACCGGAAAAGGTACGGGTTCCGGCCGTGGGGAACCCCCCCAACGTCCGAGAACCGAACATCGTCTGTTGGGTGGTGGAACGGATCTGGGCTAATACCCATTCCTGTAGCCCAAAAAAGGCCCCCAGTACGCCTACCAGAACCGGAATGGTTCCCCTCATGGTCGATGCAGTGGTTCGCCTCATGGCCGATGGCTCCTCGAAGAAATCTGCCTTGTTCTACCCAATTTAGGGGTAGCTTTATTCCCAACCGGTTGGGCTCGGAAACTCCTGTGCTTTAAGTTCTATCGGGCAAGCGGAAAGGATGACGGGATTTTCCTTCCGGGCAAAAGAAAACTCTCTGCGAGCACCCCTTTTTTGGACATGACCAGCCCGATGTATTTTGTGTGTTTTATCTAGAGCGCCTATTTTACCGTGCGGTTGGCCGGGTTCGGACTTCCCCTTTTCGGATTTAAACACCACCCAAACCGGCGAGTTTCTCTTTCGGATAGGTGTTCTGGCTCAGGGGACCAAAAGAAAGTGTATCTAAAACCCCCAAAGGAAACCCTCCCAGGCCCATCTGCGGGGAAAAGGTGGACAATTTTAATGTTCGGTTGTCGGGGCCGAGGCAGCCGAGGGTAAGACCACAGGCAACTCCAGGGTGAAACAACTGCCCAGGCCCGGCTGGCTTTGGACCAGGATACGGCCTCCGTGTTCTAGGAGGATTTTTTGGCTTACCGGCAGGCCCAACCCGGTTCCACGGGCACCTTTGGTAGAGACAAAGGGGCGGAACAGGTTGTCGAGCTCTTCCGGGGGGATGCCTGGGCCGTTGTCCCGCACATGGATTCGGGCGTGGTGCCCATCGCATTCGGTCTGAATTTCTACTTTTCCTCCTTCGGGGCGCTCGGCCAGGGCATCCAGGGCATTGGTTACCACGTTGAGCAGGGCATGGTGGATGCCTTGGGGATCGAAGACCATTTCCGGTATTTGGTCGGCCAACTGGAGATGGATCTCGACGTGCATTTCGGCGGCACGGGCCTGGACCAATTCCACCACCTCGCCGACCACGCGGTTGAGGTTGGCCGGTCGAAGGTCGGGTTCGCGTTCTTTGCTGAAGGTGAGCATATCCATGACCAAGGCGGAGATTTTGGCCTGGTTTTTTTCCACGATGTTCCAGCCGCGGCGGATCAAATTTTCGTCGTGTTCGGCCAGGCCCATTTCGATCAGATAGCTTCCGCCCCGGATGCCTTGGAGGATGTTTTTGATATGATGGGAGAGCACGGCGATGGTCTGCCCGATGGCGGCCAAGCGTTCCGCCTGGACCATGGCGGAGTAATAGCGGGTGTCTTCGATCGCCAGGGCCGCCTGATGCCCAATGGCGATCATCAGTTTAAGGTGATCTTCTTTGAACTTTGTTTCTTGGCCGGTCTGGAGAATCTGCTGCGGGCTGAGCGTGGTATCCACGTACAAAACGCCGACAATATCGTACCGGCCCTGCATGGGCACACAGATGGCTTCTCGTACACCGGCCTGGAGGATGCTGGCGGCTGGGTCCCAACGGCGGTCTCGGCTGGCATCGCTGGTTAGCACCCCTTCCCGCCGGTTCAGGACGTAGTCGAGGATGGTTCGGCTAATGGTGATTTTTTCATCACTCCGCACCTTTTGGCGGGTCCGACGCACTTTGGGTACTAGGGCTTTGGTTTCCGGATCGATCAGCATGATGCAGCCCCGGTCTGCCTCGATCCACTCGAAAATCAGGTCCATGATGCGTTGGAGGAGTTGGTCGAGGTCCAGAGTGCGGCTGACGGCCAGGGCGGTGCGATACATCACTTGCAGATTGCTTCGGGCCCGTGCCAACCACGAATCCGGCGGTAAGACGGCTGCCGGATCGAGCAGTCGGCTCCCTTCGGCTTCGGCAAGACTGTGGACAATATGCGACGGTTCTTCGGCGCCCGCCGCAGCGCTAATATCCACGGTAAGGCCTGCGTCTCCGGCCGGCTCCGGGGTCAGTCCTGTATAAAGAAGCACCGTCCGACCGATCTGGATATGGTCGCCGGTGGCCAGCTCTGCTTGAGTAATCCGCCGCCCATTGACATAGGTGCCATTGGAGCTGCCTAAATCCACCAGCAGATGCCGATGTTCGTGCAGACGGATCTCCGCATGATGGCGGGAGACCTCGGTGTCGTGAATCTGAATGGCATTGGCCGGGTCTCGACCGATGCCCATGCGGGGTTCGGTCAGTTCGAATCGGGTTCCCTGATCGTTTCCGCGAATGACAAATAGCGACGGCACGCTCGGCGCTCCCCTGGCAAACCGGCCCGCTCCAGGGGAGCCCGGTCCGCTCCAGCCCGGCGAAATTACGGCTGGCTGCGATCAGGCAATCGGCTCCCCAGGATCAACTCCTCGATTTTACGAATCAAGGGGCCGTAGTGATAGGGTTTGGGAAAGCACTCCCCTGGAAACATTCTATCCTGTCGGCGCAGTGTGCCCAGCACCACCAGGGGGGTATGGGTCTCCCGGACCTTTTGGGCCAACGGTTGACAGATCCGCTCGGCCGTGCCGTCTTCCACCTCCAGATCCAGAATGATCAGATCGGGCCGGTAGGTTTGGGCCAGTTGTAAGGCCTCCTCGGGTGCCTCCGCCCATAGGGTCTCCAGACCCCGACGCTGGAGCACGGTTCCGAGGACCTCTCGGGTTTCTTCGGCTGCATCGACAATCAAGACGCTTGGCTTCCGTTCCAAGACACTACTCCTTTCGGGGGACAAGGATTCCCCAATCTTTGTGCCCCCCTGAGTGTTGTGTTTCGGTGGATGACGGTAGCTTTTCAGTTTTCTTAGGTTATCCAAATTGAATATATTACCCATGTTTCCTCGCCACGCCCCCTTTTCCTCTGCCCCCTCGTGGCACCGGGCCAAAAACATACCGGCCTTTCCTTCCTATGTCAAAGCGAATTTTTTCGCCGATTTCCCCTTAGAGGCTGTCCCGAAATTGGCTCACTGGCGGCCGCTGACCGTTTGGAACCCTTCCGATTTCCCAACATGCCCGTTTTTTATGGGGTTTGGGCAGTTTGGAGGCCGCCTGTGGGGCATCATTTACCCGGCTTGGGGGATCGGTTGTTCAGGGGAAGGTTTCTCGGTGGGTTGGCAGGTGGATTTGGGTTTGACACTATCGGAGCGGAGTAGTTCGGCCTGGGCTTCGGAGGAAAGCGTTTTGGAAGAAATCGCCGGATGGGCAATGGCCGGAGGCACAGAAGACCGAAGGGCCACCGAAGGAAGAGTCGATCCGGCCAGATCTTCCAAACCATTGCTAACTTGAGCTGCTGGGAAGGCCTCTGGCAAAACGGTTGATCCGGCCGAATCCTGGAAACGATGCGCTACTGGAGCGGCAGGGGAGGCCACCGGGAGGCCGTCGGCCCCGCCTGAAATGGGTGCTTTTGCCCCTCTGCCAGAAGCCCAACGGATCCGTTTAACCCCACCGGAGCGGGAGGCCAGAGAGGGGGTAGCTTCGCGATGGCCCAGCAATCCGTACAACAGCGTTGTTCCGGTAAGAAGCACTCCCATCAGCACAAACAGAGTCGGATATCCGGGCAGTCCCAGATCGGGGGCATGGTGGATTACCGCCCCCACCAGGGGGGAACCCACCATGGTCCCCAAATCGAAAGCCGACATGATCAGCATCGTGCCCAGGCCCCGGTACCGTTCGGGAAATGTCCGGCATCCGGTGGCCACCACGGTGGGGAATAAAATGGCGTGGCCGATTCCATACGTAAAGCCCGGCAGCATGAAAGTCCATTCATTCTGCACGAACAGGAAGAACAGTTGGCTGCCCGCAATAATGCCCAACCCGATCAACACGAGGGGCGTCAAACCGAACCGTTCCGGCCAGCGGCGGGTCAACACCCGGGTAATGACCGCGGTAATGGAATAGATGGTAAAGAAGGCGCCGATCCGGGGGATGCCCAGCTCCACCGCATAGGTAGCTAAAAAGGTGGATGGCCAACCGAGGGCTGCTCCCGCAATCAGAGCCACCGCCAAAATCGCCCCCGGCTGATACCGCCATAATAAATACCCCATGGGCGGCTGCCGACGCCGAATCTTGGGGGGCAGCGACCGACTGGTCGCCAAGGCGGCAAACAGCATCGCAATCAGCCCGATCAATCCGGCGGCCACGAACAACCGATCCACATCCGCCCTGCTGAGCTCGGCTGCCCCACACAACCAATCGCCCACCTGCGTGCCGACGACCATCCCCGTAAACCCGGCCGTACCCAACATGCCGATCATCTCGGCCATGCGGACCACGGGCAACCGGCCGGAGACAAACGTCATGGCCGCCCCAAACACCCCCGCCACCGCTAAGCAATACGCAATCCGCAGCAGATAGATCGCCGGGGTGTCCGGCCGAGTGAGCCCCAGATGGGCAAAACAAATCCCACAGAAAGCGGCCTGGGAGACGAGCCAAACCAGCTTCGGCCCTCGGCGGTCGATCCCGCTGCCCAGCGCCAGCCGGGCCGTCAGACTGCCCACCATCCCCACCCCAACGATCCAGCCCAGTTGATATTCGCTGCCCCCCAGAAGACGGACAAAATCCGCATACCGGTACAGGATCGACACCGCTACCGAAATCAAGAAATTCGAGACATAGGCCAGCCAAAACGCTCGGCCATAGCCTCTTCTGTCCTGCCCCCTGAAAAGATTTATCTGATGGTCCTCTGCCGGAGGGGGAAGAGCCAAGGACCGCTCTTTTTTCAATAAGATGCTCATGTAACCAAAGTCGGCTATCCGGAACGAAAGAATCTGTATTTTAGCTCCCCGTGCGCCGACCGGCTAGAGGAAATTTTTCGAAAAAAGACGGAGGCCAAAAAAGGGCCTCGGACCTAAGTCCGAGGCACAGCCTGGGCAACGGCTGCCGGTGGCAAGGTCCCCCCTGTTCGAGGCGGGTTTTGGGGGCCGCCTATGGTTGCACCTGGCATTGAGGAAAGGCTTTGCGGAACCGCTCGATCCCCTCCGGCGTGACTTTGGTCCCTTGGACGAAGATTTGACGCAGGCTTTTCGCTTCCTGCAGATGTTGCAGCCCAGCGTCGGTGATCTGCGTATTCATCAGCCAAAGGGTGACTAATTTGGGCATTTTGGCTAAGTGAGCCAGGCCGGCGTCGGTAATGGCCGTGTCGTTTGCCATCAGCATTTGAATCTGGGATGCCTCGGCCAGCACTTGGGCGCCTTCGTCGTTGAACTGGGTGCCGTTGAGCGTCAGATGGGTCAGTCGGCCGGCTTCGTGCAAATTGCGGAGTCCCACGCCTCGGATGGGGGCACCGGTAAGGTCGAGATTCTGCAAATTTTTCAACTTGCTCACATGGACCAGGTGCTCATCGGCTAGTTTGGCCTTTTGCATGGTCAGTTGGCCTAGTTGGGGCAGGTCGGCCAGATGCACTAAGCCCGCCCCCGTAATGGCCGTCTCGTTAAGCATCAGATGCGTTAGATTGGGGAATCGTTTGAGAAACTCCAGGCCGGCATCGGTGATGGCCGTCCGATTGAGATTCAGGATGCGGAGGTTAGGCAACTCTTTGATCTGCGCCAATCCGGCGTCGGTCAGCCGGGTGTCCTCGAAGATGAGCGTGTGAAGGCGATCGAGGCCGGAAAGATGTTCGAAGGCCTCGGGCGGGAGATGGAGTCTGCGGAGTGCGAGTGTATTTAATTGGGGACATTTTCGGAGCACTTTAAGTCCGGGGCCTCGGACGGCGCAGTTGGTTATCTGGAGATTGACCAGCGTCGGCATTTCCACCAGGGAAGCCAACCCGGCGTCGGTGATCGGGGCGCCGTCGATCTGCAAGGATTGCAGGCCGATCAGCTCCCGGAGCGACGAGAGATCGTCGCCGCCTTTCCAGCCGGAACCAATCAGCACCAGATGCACCACCTGGCCGTTATGATGGACCGTAGCGCCGAGTTGCTGGACTCGGCCGATCAGACGCTGATAGACCCAGCTTTTGTGCCAGGCCAGGGCGTTCTGCGCCCGCCAAACGGCCGACGGATTGGCCGACCCGGCAATCTGGTTTAGCGCTGCGACGGCTTGGGATTCCAATTGGGGATCGCCGGCAAAGGCGAATTGCAGGAGGAGTTGGATCGCCCGGCTCGTAACTTCGAGATTTCCTTTTTGCGCTGCTTCGACCAGCAGGGGAATGGCGGCCGCTTTGGCCTCGGCCAACTGCTGCATGGCCCGCTCCCGCTCTGCAAACTGATCGCTGTCCAAGTGGCGAATCCAATGGGCCAGCGGGAGATTGGATGGGCCGGGGGAATTGGCCTCCGTCGGCCCCCCGGCAGCCTCCGAAACCGCCCCTTCGGCTGCTTCCCCAGCTAGCTGCCCCGCTGCTTCCACCACCGGGCTCTTGGTTGCTTTCCGAGCTGCCCCGCCGGCCGCTTCTAACCCCGGTCCCTCGGCCGCTTCCAGAGCTAGCTGCCCCGCTGCTTCCACCACCGGGCTCTTGGTTGCTTTCCGAGCTGCCCCGCCGGCCGCTTCTAACCCCGGTCCCTCGGCCGCTTCCTGAGCTGCTCCCCCCAGCCCTTCGAAAGCTGGCTCCCCGGCCGCTTCCCAAACTCCTCCAAAGAGCAAACCCGCACACACCTGGTCGGCAAAGACCGGGCTGCTACCCTCATCCGCCTGCAACACTGCTGCCAAAAGCAGACCTAAACTTAGGCCAATTTCCACTAGCATAGACATACGTTTGCCCTCATCGATTGGTGCCGCTGAGCCCTTCCCGACGGGAGAATTCTTCTTCCCGACGGGGTACATCCTTTTGCTCCTTCTGCCGTCCGAACCCCTAGGAAAACTCTCGGCCCCGCCGGAACACCCCAGGGAGGCCATCCTCGTTCCGCTGCGTGAAGCCCTGCCGGCCGGGAGGGGGCATTCTGCTTGGGATTGCCTTCTTGGTCTTTCCAATGGGCACCTCTTGAATTAGCCCCTCTTGTGAATAATTCTTTCTTTTTGTGCTCTTGGGAGTTCGGCCTTTTCTTTCACTAAACTCACCGGCCCAGGGAGGCAAAAAACAGAGACTGCCTATCTTCCTCTTCCTATATGTTCCCCCTCTCCTTCCTATATATTCCCATCTCCGACGCTCTTAAGCAAGGGGGTTGCCAATTTTTCTCTTCAAAGCGCCAGGGTCTCTATGTTTGCTAACCAGGGGCAAAGCAACGGCGGCTCGGAGAAGAATCCGCCGGACGCACAAGGGTACCCTCTCGACGGACGGCCAGCCGGAACGGAAAATAGGACAAGGCCGTTCGGCCGGAATTGGACGGAATCCCCCCGGCCTGGCCCCTACACGTTGATTGGGGCTACAAATCGCTCCCACTTCCTCGAGTTTGGCGACGGGCGCTGGGGGATGCCGTCCACGTAGTTAGGCATTGGCCTTCCGACGGTCCAGGAAAACAGGGGTCCGGGAATTGTTAGGGTCGGAAGTATGTTAGCCAAGCTGAAGACATTTTCCCTGCTGGGCATTGAGGCGGTGCCGGTGGAGGTGGAAGTGGATGTCTCTCCGGCGGGGGTGCCGAAGACGGTCCTGGTCGGTTTGCCGGAGGCGGCGGTGCGCGAAAGCCAGCATCGGGTGGAACGGGCCTTGGTCAACAGCGGCTTTGAGCGGCCGCAGAATCGAGTGGTGATCAATTTGGCGCCGGCGGATTTGCCGAAAGACGCCGCCTCGTTCGATTTACCGATTGCCCTGGGCATTCTCTTGGGCAGTGGGCAGATTGCTTCGGACAAACTCCAGGAATATGCGGTGGTAGGCGAATTGGCCCTGGACGGGGCGACCCGGCCCACCAAAGGGGCGTTGTCCATGGCCATGGCCGCCGCCCAGCAGACCGACGCTTCGGGCCGACGGCTCCGGGGCCTTGTAGTGCCGGAGGCCAGCGCCGCGGAAGCCGCCGTCGTCGAACAGATCGAAGTCATTGCCGTGTCCAGCCTGGCTCAGGCGGTGGGCTTTTTTACAGGCCAGTTGGAGATCGAACCGACCGCCTCCCGGCTGGAAGAGTGGTTTGGGCAATTGGCCGTGTATGATGTGGATTTTTCGGAGGTGCGGGGCCAGGAGATGGCCAAACGGGCCATTACCGTGGCCGCTGCCGGCGGACACAACCTGCTGATGATCGGTCCGCCCGGATCGGGCAAAACCATGCTGGCCAAACGGGTGCCCACCATCCTGCCGGAACTGACCCCGGCTGAGTCGATCGAAACCACACGGATTTACAGTGCCCTGGGTCGGCTCAAACCGGGCCAGCCGCTGCTGGCGGTCCGGCCTTTCCGGGCGCCGCATCATACGATTAGCGACCCTGGGCTTGTGGGCGGCGGCTCCCCGCCGGCACCGGGCGAAATCTCCCTGGCCCATAACGGCGTGCTCTTCCTGGACGAATTGCCGGAGTTTAACCGCCATACGCTGGAACTTCTGCGCCAGCCGCTGGAAGATGGCACCGTCACCATCGCCCGGGCGCTGAATAGCACCACCTTCCCGGCCAATTTCATGCTGATCGCGGCGATGAATCCATGTCCATGTGGGTATCGGAACGATCCCCGTCGGCCTTGCCACTGCACGATTCCGCAGATTGAGCGGTATATGTCGAAGATTAGCGGGCCGCTGGTGGATCGGATCGACATCCATATTGAGGTGCCGGCCGTTCTGTATCGGGACCTGGCCGACGGGCCGCCGGGCGTCTCCAGCGCCGAGATGCGTCGTCAGGTGGTCGCCGCCCGACAGATTCAAGCCCAACGGTTCGCCGGAACCAACATCCGGTACAACGCCGATATGACCCCCCGGCACATCCGGCAATACTGCCGACTGTCGGAAGAGGGGCGGAACCTGCTCCGGGCCGCCATGCAAGAGCTGGGCCTGTCGGCCCGTGCGCATGATCGGGTGCTTCGGGTGGCCCGTACCATCGCCGATCTGGAAGGCAGCCCCAGCATCGAACCCTACCATCTCAGCGAGGCCATTCAGTACCGGATGCTCGACCGCACCCTGTGGACGTAAGCCGGCCGATAGGTAATCGCTGAGTCCATGATCGGCAAGCCCATGAGCGGCAAGCCCATGAGCGGCAAGCCCATGAGCGGGGAAGCACGTGAATGGGTATTCTGTAAGGGATTACGGGAGCGTGGTACCACAGCAGCGCGGGAAGTAGAACTGTAGGCCGGCCCGCTGCGGGCAGCGGACTGAGCCGGATTCGTCAGAAAACGGTATTCCTTCAGGCCAGAGTGAAAAGGGAGCAAGGAGAAGGTGGTTCCCGGATGTGGCGTTCGCAGTGCCAGGAACCAGCAGGCGGATCGGCTAACCAGGGGGCTTAGGAAGCCGGTTCGTCGGAAAATCCTTGGTAGGCGGGCGCCTTTCTGTTGAAGAGAAAAAAGGCGTGGACTAAAATGAGAAAGGATAAGTGCCCGACGGACCCATTCGGGAAGGTGCTCCGTTACCGAGGACCCTAGTTGAAAAGGAGGTAGGATATGTATTCCACCCGTCGGAGGGGGTTTACACTGGTGGAGCTTTTGGTGGTCATTACCATCATTGGGATTTTGATTGCGCTATTGTTACCGGCGGTGCAATCGGCCCGGGAGGCGGCTCGGCGCACCCAATGCCAAAACAACTTGAAACAAATCGGCCTGGCCTGCTTGAACCACGAAAACGCCCACGGCATTTTCCCCAGCAACGGGTGGGGTTGGGGCTGGGTGGGCGATCCAGATCAGGGGGTGGGCCGACGACAACCGGGCGGCTGGATTTACCATATCCTCCCTTACCTGGAACAAGAGGCGCTGTACAACATCGGCCGGGGTAAAACCTTCGCCGAAAAGAGGGTGCTTAACCGCACGATGGTGTCTACGCCGCTTACGGTGATGACATGTCCATCACGTCGGCGGGCGGCGGCCTGGCCGGTCCAGTCCTATTACGATCTCAACTGGGTCAATGTGGATAGTGTGGCGTCGCTGCAAATCGCCCGCAGCGATTATGCCGTCAATGCGGGCGTGGCCACCTGGGTGGACCATAGCAAAGGTCCGTCCGATCTTGCCGGCGGCGCCAATTGGCCCACCAAGGATGCCAACGGCATTGCCCACCAGTGCAGCGAGATCACCATGGCCGACGTGAAGGACGGCTCCAGTAATACCTTCCTGGCCGGGGAAAAATATATCAACGCCGATCATTACAATACTGGCGGCGACGGTGGGGACAATGAAAGCCTCTATTCGGGTAACGACAACGACACGGCCCGGGTGGCCTATTATGACCCGGCCAGTCCGGGCAACAATAAACTGCCCATGCAGGACCGGCCTGGAATTACGGATTCCTATCGGTTTGGCAGCGCCCATGCGGCCGGGTTGCACTTTGTGTTTTGCGACGGTTCGGTGCGGGTGATCAGTTATTCCATCGATCCCCAAACATTTGTTTATCTAGCCCACCGCCGGGACGGGCAAGCCCTGGACGCCAGCAAGTACTAAAGACCTACCTAACCCGCCATACCATGGGAGATTCACCATCCCCAATTCTCACGCCCCTGGCGAGTTGTTTTCCTGACCGTTTCTAGGGCAGGTAGGAGTGCGAAAATCACGCTCTCATCCTGGCGAAGAGGCGCCGTGTGCGAGGTGGAGGTCGGTGGTTCTACCTCTGGTCGAAACGATAAACCGGGGCCAAGCAGGAAGCCGACTACCTTAGAGGCTCATTCCAACCTTTCGTCCGCCAAAACGAACTGCGGAACATTTTAGCCGAATGAAGCAACTCGCATCTCCCCTTTGCGGACAAGACCGGCTCCAGTGCGAAGCGAAGCCGGCTAAAGGGTGTCCTTCCCGCGAAAGCGGGAATCCAGAAAATATCTTCAAGTTGCCGCTTGCCCAGGAAGAACACAGGAGCAGGCACAAAGGAGCCTGGATTCCTGCTTGCGCAGGAATGACGCAGAGACTCCTCCATTCGGCTAAAATGTTACCGAACCGCTTATTCTTCTTTGACCACATACGGGGCTTCGGCGAAGGGGCAGGTTTCTGTGGGGCCTTGGGCGCTGCCGACGGTGGCGGTCCCCACGATCCGTCCGATGAGCCAGACTTTGGTCCCCACGGGAAGCTTGGCTTGCTCTGGGCTAACCATGAGGAGCAGTTTTCGATCGAGGCCTTCTGCGGCCAACAGGAGGACCGGCTGGTTGCTTTGCGAAAACTGCTCCGCATTCATCAGCACACTGCCGCGCAGCAGGATGCCATGGCCCGGCTGGAGTTGGTCGGCCGCCAGAGCGAGGATTTTCTCCCAATGCTCTTTTGTCCATGGAGATTCTTGAAGCCGTTTGAACAGTTGGTCTGCTTTTTCTGCGCAGGCGGCCACGGCTTCTTTAGGTGCCCCGGGAGCAGCCTCGGGATGGGCTTGCACGTGTTTGACGAGGGTCATCGCCCGGGCGAAGGTTTCCAGATCCCGATACTCTTCCGGGGTTTTGGGCTTCCAATAGAACTGGCAGCAGGCGTCATATAGTTTTTGGAGTTCTTCGGGCGAAAGGGTTAAGACGCCCGGTGGCGGGGTGGGTGGCGGGGGAGGCGTTGGAGGCGGGCCCGGAGAGGGCTTGGGAGACTGGGGTTCTTTGGGTTCGGACGGCGGCCGGTCAGGTTCCGGTTTGGAAGGGGGCTCTTGGGGTTCCGGCTTGGCAGGCGGTTGGCCAAGGAGACGGGACGGAAGAGGGGTAATCTTGTTCTCATCACATAAGGCCACCAACCCCCGGAGATACCGCACCGGTACCGCATATCCGAACGAAAGTTCATTCACAAACGAGTTGATCCCCACCACCTGGCCATGCTGATTGAGCACCGGGCCGCCGCTATTGCCCGGAGCAATCCGGGCACTATGCTGAATCCAGACCATATCCAGCGGGGCGTGCATTTGGTGTAACAGGGGATTGCCCCGTTCTTTTAACATTTCCAGCGTAGTGATCACCCGCCCCACCGTGCCTTTGTCGAAGGTAAAATTTAAATTGTGCGGATGGCCGCAAATCTGGATTTCCTCGCCCACCTCCGGTTCGCCCGAGAAACTTATGTCCAGCACCTTAAGCCGGGGCGGCGGATCGGCCAGTTTCAAAATAGCCAAATCCATGCTCGGTTCCTGGGCCAGAATACCGGCCACTTTGCACTGCGTTCCGTCGAAGAGTCGAACCCGAGTCGCCGAGGACGCCTCCCGTATCACGTGATAATTGGTGGCCACCCAACCACGGGGGTCTATGAGAAAGCCGGCGCCGATACTCATTTTCCCCGGTTCGGTGGGCATTTCGATTTTGACGACGGCATCGAGAATGTCCCGGACGGATTTGGCGGGGGTTCTGGGAGCAGTGGGTTGGCCCGGCCTTGGCTGGCCCTCCGAACCAGATGCCCCGTGATCTCCAGAACCCCCGCCTGCTTCGGGTAGCCCGAGGAGGCAGAGGGAGGTTTGGCTTTGTCGGCTTGGGCCGTCAAAGTCCGGCTGGACGGGCCGGCAGAAAGTTTCAAACTCGCATAGACCACCAACCCCCCTATCAAACCGCTCAGCGCCGAAGCGACCAGAATCCAACCCCAGATGGGCAATCCTGCCAAGGCCGAAGAGGCAGGTAAGGCAGGTGCAGATGCGTTCGGCAACGGAGGCGGGCGCAACCCAGACGTCCGGTCCGGGAAAGATTCCTAAAAACTTTCCTCACCGCCGGAGGCCGGGGAGGCCTGGGGATGGGGTTCCTTTTGGCTCCAGGGGAGGGTGCTGTCCACCTCCACCGCTTCCGAACCCGGTGCTTTTGGGGGGCAGTAGAGGCCGGAATGGCCGGGTGAATCGTTGGCCCCAATCGCCTCGGGCGGGGGGATTTGGACGACCCCCTTACAGCCGGGACATTTGACCCGCCGGCCTCCATATTGTTCAGGGGCCTTCAACCGAACCCCACACAACGGGCATTGAACAAGAATGGCCATTGTTCCCCCTTGACAAGTGACGCCCCCACACAAAACCTCCCAGGTTTCAGGGGAAAGGATCACAGCAGATAGGGCAGCCCAACCGGGTGGGCCAGGAACCCCCCTACTGGACCGGGAATCGGTTAATGTTTTTTAATGCTCTTTTTGGGACGGGGTGTCAGGGCGGCACAGCGTTTGCACCGTTTTCTGGCCGGGTGCAGTTTGGCCCCACATCGCCCGCAGCGACGCTCCTTCAGCTTGCGCACATATTTGGTTCGTGGTCTCGTCCTCATGGTACACCCTGAAATGCTTCCTCAGGAAGAAAACACCCTAACTGAAGTTTTTCTAGATTCTCCAATTACCCTAAATTAACCAGATGGATTTCCGCGATTCCTCCCAAATTTCTCCAATTTCCTCAATCCTCAGTGTATAAAAAATCCGTAACATTTTAGTTTGACTGTATCTACCCGACCGGGCCTCTACCAGGCGCAGTGGGTCAGAATCGCATCGCACACCACATAGGGTGGTCCTACTCCCCGGTGGATACAGTCAAGTTAGCCGAATAAAGCAATTTGCCTCTCTACCGGCGGGAGAGGCCGGGTAGGCCTTGGGATGTCACAGCCGCGAAAGCGGCAGTCTAGAAAGTATTTCCCGAATTCCCCCTCGCCCTACCGGAACCCCCTCCCAGGCACACCGCAGCCTGGATTTCTCCTTCGCAGCCGGGACACATCGGCCCCCTTCATTCGGCTAAAATATTACAAAAATCCTTCCATAGTCTAAAATGGATTTCCTTTTCTTACAAGACTCCCTCACCATCCCGGCAGAAAGGAAAACGGGGAAGACAGACGGAACAAAACTCCCCCTTGGCAGTACTACGCTCCACCTATCGGAGGGAAAAGGCGAAACTCTTAAAACTCCTGAAGCGTTGCTTGCAAACCAGCCCGGCCAGAAAACATTTTTGCCGAAGGGAGGGATCGGCTGTGTCCCTGCCGCAAAAGCGGCACTCCACTTATTTTTCCTGGACTCCTTCTTACTCAGCAGGGACACCTCGGCCCGCTTCCTTCGGCGAAAGTATTCCCACTTCTTAGAGGCTGTCCCGAAATTCCGTTTTAGCCGGCAGAAAACTTCCCCTTTCTACCTGCACCCTTCCGAAAAACCGGACAAAAACGGGACTTTTGATAACTGGGGATGGAGGGGCGGGATCGGCCGATGACCTCCGGAAGACAATTTCGGCACAGCCTCTTAGGCTGTCCCGAATGGGCACTTCGGCGGCAGCCCCATTGCTTGGACAACCGTGCTCAATAAACCAAGGCCGAGAGGAGCTCCTGGGAGGGCGGCGGTTACCGTGGGATTGGAGACAGGCTGGGTGGATATATTCTCCTTTACCCCAGGAACCCCTCTAAAAGGGCATTTAAAATACACCTTTTAGTGGGTAATTCCCGGAGTTAGTTCCGGGAACTAAGGAAGCATAAATGCCCAAAGATGGAAAATTGGGGTATTTACACCTCCCGGATTCGTTTTCCTCATAGAAAAATTCCCCCCTCTGCGGGTGGTTTGGGTTGCTTATAGGACCGATCCAACTTATATTAGAGTTGACATCCAAAATATACTTAAAATGTCAAAAGGGAAAACGCCGGAAAAACCGGATGGCTTGAAAATCTGGATAGGTTGGCCAAAAGCCAACAATGAACCAACCACAGCTTGGCCATTAAAGGATTTAAGGAGCCAAAGGCAGCGCAACGTTGCAAACACTTTCCTTGGAGGGTATTGTCGAAGCCTTGCCGAGCCGACAAGAAAGCCTCTTGTTAGGCCGCGCAGTGGTGGTTTGCCTCTGTGTGCCCGAAACTCCGCTGCCCCCGGTAGGGTAGGCCAGGCAAAAGCTCGGTTTTTCCCCGGGAAAAGGAATCTGGACCAACGGACTGGTTTAGGGCCACGCCAGAACATTCCGCATGGCAGGGAACCAGTTGATTTTTATCAGAAGGGTTCAACTTCATGCGAATTGCAGTTGGCAGTGATCATCGCGGGGTGCATCTGCGGGAGAAGATTTTGGATCTGTTGGAGCGGATGGGCATTCCGACTGTGGACGTGGGCACTCGGTACCCGGAGCCGCCGGTGGATTATCCCGACATCGCCGCCCAGGTGGCCAGCAAAGTCGCCCGGGGCGAAGTGGATCGGGGCATTTTGATCTGCGGTACTGGGATCGGCATGGCAATTGTCGCCAATAAATTCCCCGGGGTGCGGGCTGCGCCCTGCCATGACCTGCTGACGGCCGAAATCAGCCGACGCCACAACGATACCAATATCCTCTGCCTTTCCGGCGATATGCTGGGCGATCGACTGGTGGACCTGCTGGTGGAAGTCTGGATCAAGACGGACTTTGAAGGCGGCCGGCATGCGCGTCGGCTGGAAAAGATCCGGCAATTAGAACGGTGCAACGGATATGCCGGGCTGCCGACTTCTCAAGCCCACCCGCCGAAAGAAGTTCGGCCGGATTCTTGACCGCTTTGGCACACCTCTCCGAAATTAAAGCCCGCCCACCGGAACTTACTCATCCGTTCCGTCTGTTCGCCTCTTGATGGCCACAGGAGAGGCGGATTCCTTGGTTGGGCTGAAGTGGTCTCTTTTAATATGGAAACCGCTCATCTAGCGGGGCGGCCGAAAGCTCTACCAAAAACTGGGCTATCCGCTCCACGACAATCTCCATCATGCGATGGGCCTTTTCCGGAGCGGCAGCCGTCGGATTGCCCACCCCGGTGTTTTTGGTCAAAAGGTGCCAGGGCCGAGTGATTGACACCCACCCTCGGTTAATCGCCTCAAACCGGGTTTTTGCCGGCGGGCTGAGATCGGCTGCCAAACTGCCGTCCGGATTCCGGGCCACCAGTTCCGGAAAATACACCAAGGCAAACGAAGTCTCCATTTCCCCGGCATGGTCGTCCGGGTGCTGAAAAATCTGGAAATAAACATCCTGAAAAATTGCATACCAGTTGCACAAAAATAGATGGGCCTTCGTCTTGCCGTACAACTCCCGCAAAACCCACTTGAAATCATTGCCGCCGTGGCTATTGAGAAGCACGATTTTGAAAATCGCATGCCGTTCCAGCGACTCGACCAGATCGCGGACGATCAAAGCCAGGGTGGACGGATTCAGGTTCATCGCTAGGGGAAACCGCATATGGTTGGTTTGGGTGCCGTAGGGGATCGTCGGCAGCAGGACGACCTTGGCCCCCCGATTCCAGGCCGCCTCGCAGATTTTCTCTCCGACGATTTCCCCTTCCAGGGTGTCGATTCCGTAGGGCAGATGCAGGTTATGCGGTTCGGTAGCCCCGAAGGGAATCACCGCCACTTCATAATGGAGATTTTTGACCGTTCCGTAGTTGGTTTCTGCCAGTTTCCAGGGACGCATGGCAAAGTCGCTCCCCAAAATACCGGGCGAACAGGCCCTCCGGAATGCCCATGGGAGGAAATAGTTCCGCCACGTGGAGGAGGCTTTTTTGGCCTGCCCGCCCACAGACTGATCCGGCATCGATGGACCGGTTGGTGCCAGTAGATTGCCGCGGATCCGGGCACACGGGGGGATCGCCGCTTGGGCGGGAGGGTCCCGCCGGCCTGAACCCGGCAAAAGCAGGCCGCTCCTCCACTGGGCCGAAATATACCCAAACCTCAAAGCTTACTCCACCAGGCCGCTCAGGTCCAGCGGGAGTTTCCGTTTTTCGGCCAACAGTTCTGCCATGGTAATGCGTCGGCCGCGCAGGCAAGCCTCCCGGGCCAGGATGCAGGCCAAACAGCCGGAGACCGCCCGCGGCACAGTCGGATTGTCATACGGCCCTTCCAACACCGTTTTGTAGAAGGCGGCGATGTTGCGCACCGCGCCGGCTTCGTAAAGGTTCTCCACGGGGGCTTCTACCCGCTTTTGGCCCCGGATTTCGTAGGCCGAATTGCCCCAGTAGTTGATCACCGCATGGCCGGTGTAGGTGTAGGCTTTGAAGCTCAGTTCGCCGGGCGTGCGGTTGGGCAGGTGCTGGCTCCAATGGTCATGCAGCAGCCCGTCCTCATATTCGAAGATCACCGAGAAGACATCGGGGCTATCGCCGCCGTGGGGTTCCGGCCGGGCAGTTCGGCAAGCGCCCTGGGCGGCGGTGGGGGTTCGGCCCAACACCCACACAGCCACATCAATCGCATGAATATCGAACGATACGATCAACCCACCGCCCAGCGGAATGTCGTTGTCCCAGACGAGTCCGCGCAATCGACTGGCAATGGTCTGGGTCTTCGGTGGATCGACGTGGCCGCCGCTAATGCCCACCGTGCTGACCCGGGCCAGCGGCCCCAATTGGCCGCTGCGGAGAAACTCGGCCACCTTCTGATTGACCGGATCGGTCGGCATCTGGTAATCGACCAAAAAGACGCGGTTTTTTCGGCTGGCCTGCTGACCGGCCTCTTGGATCGCCAAACAGCCGGGCACATCCACGGCAATGGGCTTGGCCATATACACATGGACTCCAGCCTCCACCGCCGCCTTGGCATGTTCCGGGAAGAAACAAGGCGGGGTTTTCAGCACGATGGCCTCCACACCGCTTTCGAGGACTTTTTGATAGCCCTTCAGGCCGGAAAAACAATATTTCTTTTCCACGCCGAATTCTTGGCCGGCGGCCTCGGCCACTTCGGGGAAGTAGTCGGCCAGGGCGGTGATCTGGTACCCGCCGTGTTTTTGGAACAATCGGGCGATCCACCGGCCCCGACCGCCTTGGCCGACCAAACCCAACTTGATCTTTCGTCCACCGATGGGGCCTGCCGGCTGGTCTGCGGCCGGTTCCGCCGCGGACAACCGGCCCAGCCCCATTCCAGTGCCTGCCATCCCCACTCCGGCTGCCATCGTCTCCAAAAACCACCGCCGATCGAACCGTCGAAGTTCCGACCGATCTTTTTCGTTCATCGCCGGGCTCCTTGGAAAAACAAAAACGCCGAAAAGTGTTCTCCCGCTTCCTTGACCGCAAACGAGTTCCTTCCGATGGGTTGCCTCTTGCGCTTCGCAAATCGGAGAGACACGAAACTCCCTGGGTTTTGGCCATGTCCGTATCCCTCGATTTTGCGAAGACTAAATTTCCTTAAAGTGTAAACGGAAACGTAGGCTTTTGCCATTACCTTAGGGGAACAGCCACCGGAAACAGGAGGCGATCCAGGGGAATGGATTTCTTAGGTTGGAGGGTGTCAAACGGGTTGGGTTTTTGCCGGTGTTTCCAGGTAGGACGACGGGTTAGCAGGAGGAGCTTTCTTAGAGGCGGTTCCGAAAATCTGTTTTTAGGCAGATGGACCAGCCAACCGGCGGCGCCCACCCTACCAAAAACCCTACTCAACGGGCATGTTGGGAAACCTGAAAGGGTTTGGAACCCGGTCGGGCCCGCCGGAGTGCCCATTTCGGGACAGCCTTTTAGGCCACTGCCAGAGGCCGACGGGTGGTGCAGCAGTCGGATGGAATTCTGGGGATGGGGTCTCTAAGAAGCCATTCCCAGAGAGCGGGGGCCTGTGAGTGGCCGGTCAAGCGCTTTCACGCAGTTCGGCAAATTCCAGTTGATACAAGCGGCGGTAGGTGGGGCAGCGAGCTAACAGTTGTTCATGTGGACCTACATCCAGAATTCGGCCTCCTTCCATGACCACAATGGAATCGGCCATTGCCAAAGTCGAAAGCCGATGCGTTACCATCAGCGTGGTTCGGTTCCGCGTAAATTGTTCCAGCACGTTCCGGATAAGCCGTTCGCTTTCGATATCCACTTGGCTGGTGGGTTCGTCCAGCAGGAGGATGGCGGGGTCTCGGAGAATGGCTCGTGCCAGGGTGATTCGCTGGCGCTGGCCGCCGGAAAGTCGGCTGCCCCCTATCCCCACCAGGGTGTCATATCCGTCGGGCAATTCTTCCATGATGAACTGATGAACATAGGCCTGCTGGGCCGCCCGGATCACGTCCTCCCGGCTTGCCCAAGGAGCCCCGTAACGGATATTATTGTACACCGTATCATCGAACAGCCACGACTCCTGAGTAACCAGGCCGATCTGGCGGCGTAAATCCCGGAGGCGAATCCGGCGCAACGGGACCCCATCTAGGCGAATCTCCCCACGCACCGGATCCATACACCGAAGCACTAGGTTCAACAGCGTGGTTTTCCCAGCTCCGTTGGGTCCGACAATGGCCACCCGTTGACCGAACGGAATCTCCAAACAAACATCCTCCAGCACCGGCCGATCGTCTCGATAATGGAAGTACACATGGTCGAAGACCAAATCCCGCTGATGCCGGCCGACCACCACAGGGCAAGGCGGATCATACAATTTCGGTTCCCGATCCAACAGGGCATAGATGCGGTCGGCTGCCGCTACCGCCCGCTGAAGCCGGGAAAACACGTCCGAGAGCTTCCGAGCCGGGTCCGCCGCCCCGATCAAAAACGCATAAAAAAGCATCAACGCCCCCACGCTCAACGGCCGATCGCTCATCCGGATGCCCAACAGATGGGTCCTCCCTTCCAGGGTCAAATACGCCCCCACCAGGAGGGCCAAACTGATCATCAGAATGCCCAAAATTTCCGTAATCGGATGCGTCATGCTGTCATACCGGGCGATCTTCAGCGATTTCCGATAGTAGTTCTTACTCCGCCGGTGGAATCGAAGCCGTTCGTACCGCTCCATCGTAAACGCCTTGACCACCTGAATCCCGCGGAAGGTTTCTTCGAGGATGTTATACAGGTCGGCCATGCCCTCCATCGCCCGGCGGTTGGCCCGTTTGAGCATCTTGCCAAGCCAGTGGATCGCCCAGCCCGCTACCGGTACCACCAACAACGTCAAGACCAACAACGGCCAGCATACCCAGGCCGCCCCGATCAAACAGGCCGCTGCCTTGAGCGGCTCCCGGATCACTTTCCCAAAAAGCACGTTCAACCCACCGCTGAGACTTTCCATGTCGTAGGTGAACCGGCTCATCAAATCCGTCGTGTCTTCGTCCGTAAAGGCAGACGTCTCCAGACGCAACGTCCGGCGGTAGAAAAGCTTACGCAATTCCAACTCTCCCAGAGCGGCCAATCGGCCTACCAAAACGCCATGCCAAAATTGAAACAAACATTTGATCAGCGTCCCCACCAGCAAAAGCCCAATGACCAACACCAGCGTCTGAAATGGACTGTCGGGCAAAAATGCCAGGTAAGGCTGCAAGGCCTGGTACAGACGCTGCGCCCGCTCTTCGGCAGTTAAACGGCACCGGAGCATCTCGCACTTGGCCTCCCAACGGGCTCGTTCCGCTTCCGGTGCCTGAGCCAACAACTTCTCCAGGCCGGCCAGTTCGGCCGCATATTTCGCCACCGCTTCCTGCGAAGCCGCTACCTTCCGCTGGGCCCACCGCTGGAGCGATTCCCCTTGGAAAACAATCTCCACAAACGGATACACGGCCCCGATATTGGCCCCCCAAAACACCCCTACCCCCACCGCACAGAGGACCGAAAACGCAAACGTCCACCGATACCGCAGGGAAAGCCGAACTGCCCGTGCAAAGTTTCTCATCCTGCCTTCCTTGATCCCAATGGGCCGGGCGGTTCTCCCCGCCCGCTATATCCACGTCCTTGGAGAATCTGCTTCCCCAGCAAGAGGAGGGCTTTTCTTTTAGCACATTTACGGCCAGAGACCAAGCCCGACACCCTATATCACAGCCCAGCTACCGTGCAGCATGTTTTCCGAGGGGGCTGAGACGAGAGAGTGGGAAAAGATTTTTGGGCAGCACGCCTCTTTAAACCTGTGAATTTGGAGCATATAGAGAAAATTGGCAAAATGTAGATTTGCCTCTTTTGTTTTGCGCAAATTTTCTAATCTTTCTGGATGGTGTATCTTGTGTATATTCACATCGGATCGCCTTTGGCGTGCCCTACATTCCTCCGGATGGTTGCTCTGGTGTATTTTGTGTATATTTACATCGGATCGCTTTTCGTAAACCGGGTCCCTTTGGTTAAACGTAACATTTTAGTTTGACTGTATCCACCGGAAGTAATTACCACAATCTGTGGGGGTCGGCCTAATTGGTACCCCCTACAAGTTGAGGGCGCTGGCCGGGTGAGGGGGCCAAAGTGTCATTCCTGCGCAAGCAGGAACCCAGGCTTCTTTGCACCCACCCCCTGTGTCATTCCTGCGCAAGCAGGAACCCAGCAGGTGTCATTCCTGCGCAAGCAGGAATCCAGGAAAAAAATAACTGGATTCCCACTTCCGTGGCAGTGACATCCAAGGGGGCCTCCTCTCTCCCCCAGCCGTCCAGAGGCCGGCCCTACGTGTCATTCCTGCGCAAGCAGGAATCCAGTCCACGCCTCTCCCCTTGGCGGGCCTCCTTCGAGTCATTCCCCCGAAAGCGGCAGTCCAGAAAGAAGTAAAAGCCCATGTTCCTGCGTCCCCCCTTACACCGGAACAAGGCTGGATTTCCGCTTACACAGGAACAGGCCTAGATTCCTGCTTGCGCAGGAATGACACACCGCCACCTCCTTTCAGCTCCCATGTTCCAGTTACTGTTTTTTCGCCTTGGGTTTCGGCACCGGCCCATAGGCATATGGCGGCGTCTGGTCTGGCGGCGGTACCTTCAGTTGCTCTTGGAGTCGTCGGAGTTCCGCTTTCAATTCTTCCACGATCTTCGCGTAGGCCGGGTCGTGGATAAAGTTTTTCGTCTCTTCTGGATCTGCTTGCAGATCGTAAAGTTCCCACTCATCCAAGTCCGGTTTGTAATAATGAACTAATTTATATCTTTCCGTAACCACTCCTTCATGGGGCCGGACTCGGTGCGGCTGGGGATACTCGTAATAGTGGTAGTAGAAGCTGGTTCGCCAATCCGCCGGCACCTCGCCTCGCAACAGCGGTACCAGACTCCGCCCCTGCATATCCGGCGGCGCCGGCACTCCGGCAGTCTCCAAAAACGTCTGCGCAAGATCCAGCACCGACACAATCTTCGAGCATTCACTGCCCGGCCGGACCACCCCAGGCCAACGGACCAAAAGCGGCGTGCGCAGCGACGGCTCCAAAATCCACCGCTTGTCAAACCACCCGTGCTCCCCCAGGAAAAACCCCTGATCGCTGGAATAAACGACTACGGTATTCTCGGCCAGGCCCTCTTCGTCCAAAAACCGGAGCAACCGGCCAACACTTTCGTCGATCCCTTTGATGCAGCCGAGATAATCATGCATATACCGTTGGTACCGCCAGCGGACCAGGTCTTTGCCCTGCAGGTTGGCGGAGCGGAACTTCGCATTGCGTGGCTCGTAGTAGGCGTCCCAAATTGTGCGTTGTTCCGGGTTCAGGTCCGAGGGCGGAATGAGTTTGGCATCATACGGATCAAATGTTTTCTCCAGGCTCATATCCTGATCCCGCCAGGCCAGGCCCCGCCCGTTGCCGTAATCATCAAACAGCGTTTCCGGTTCCGGATAGACCCGGTCGCCGTCCCAGCCCAGATGCCGAAGGGCCGGCTCCCATCGACGATGGGGCGCCTTGTGATGGCACATCAGAAGGAACGGTTTGCTGCGGTCCCGGTTTTTGAGCCACTGGATGCAAAGATCCGTAATGATGTCGGTTACATAGCCTTCGTGGCGCACGCGCTGGCCGTTGCGGATCATCGGCGGATTGTAATAGACGCCCTGCCCGGGCAGAATCTCCCAGTAGTCAAACCCGGTTGGATCGCTCTCCAGGTGCCATTTGCCCACCAGGGCCGTTTGATACCCGGCCTGTTGCAACAGCTTCGGGAAGGTGGTTTGCGAACCGTCGAATGGCCGGGCCGGATCGTTCCGATACACGCCGTTCAGGTGGGAATATTTTCCTGTAAGCACGGTAGCCCGGCTCGGCCCGCAAATGGAATAGGGCACTAGACACCGGGTGAACTTCATTCCCTCGGCGGCCAGACGATCGATCTGCGGCGTCTGGATCAACCGACGCTTTTCCCCATAACAACTGATCGCTTGCCAGGCATGGTCGTCGGCGAAGATAAAGAGGATGTTCGGCCTGGCCGACGGCGGTTTCTCCGTCCGGGATTCCGCCGCTCGGCCCGCCTGCCCCCCACCCAACACCACCGATCCGATGCCCAAGATGCCCACCAGCCCAAGCAACTGCCGTATGGCTCCTCTCCGTTCCCGAGTTACATTGGCTTTCACCGAGTTTACCGAATTGCATTTCCCTTTAAGCGAGTTTACAGAGTTACATTGGTCTTTGACGCCGTTTACCAAGGGGCATTTTCTTTGACCGAGTTTACCGAATTATTGAGCTTTGCAAATCGTAGAGGGACGGAATTCCCTAGTTTTTGGTCCTGTCGGAGTCCCTGAGTTTTGCGAAGACCCATCGGTGGGCCTGCCCAGCACGCCCCTCCCTTCGGCTACGATGTTCCCGATGAGGGAGGCGGCTGTTCTGCCTGGCCGGGCGCTGGGGTATCGGTTGGGCCGGGAGAGTCCGGTTCAGCAGAAGCAGCCCGGCCTTTGCGGGAAAACCTTTTCCGCTTCGGTTGGGCGGCCCGATTCGCCAAGAGGTCTAATGCCTGCTGAAAAGTCACTTCTTCCGGGGGCATATCCCGGGGCAGAGAGGCATTCGTGTGGCCGTCGGTTACATACGGCCCATATCGGCCTGCCATCAACACGACCGGTTGGCCGGTAACCGGCGAGACATCGAAGACTTTCAGCGGTTCTTTGCGGGCTGAGGACTGCCGACGGGCCGGTTTGGGCTGTGCCAATACCTCCAGGGCCTCCTCCAACGTGATGGTCAACGGGGAAAGCTGTTCCGGCAACGAACGGGTCTGATCCCCGCATTTGACAAATGGCCCGAATCGGCCTGACTGGACCACCACCGGCTGGCCGGTCTCCGGGTGCAACCCCAATTGCCGAGGCAGACTCAGCAGTTGCAAGGCCACCTCCAGGGAAACTTCCTCCGACTTCATCCCGCGGAGCAACGAGGCTTTTTGGACGTCCGGATCTTCGTCCGCACCTCGTTGGACATAGGGACCGAACCGACCGGTTTTCAGATAGACGGGTTTGCCGGTCTGGGGGCAGGTGCCCAAAAGCTGGCCGCCGTTCTGCGACTGCTCCAGCAGTTGCATGGCCACGGGGATGGTCAATTCATCGGGGGCCATCTTTTCCGGCAGGCTAGCGCGGCGATGGCCGTGTTCCAAAAACGGGCCATATCGTCCTACCCGGACGTAGATGGGACCATTGTCCGGGCCGGGTGCCTGGCCGATGTAAATCCGGCCTACTTGGCGAGGGTCGATTTCGGAGACCTTTTGCTCCAGTTGCGGCTTCAGGCCCGGCTGTTTTCCCCCAAAATAGAACTGCCGGAGATATTCGACATGTTCCAATTCGCCCCGGCTGATGGCATCCAGTTCGTCTTCCATTTCGGCCGTAAAATCATAATCGACCAGGGCGGGGAAATGCTGTTCGAGCAGTTGGACCACAGCAAAGGCGGTCCAAGTGGGCACCAGCGCCGCACCCCGCTTAAACACATAATCCCGAGCCAGGATCGTATCAATGATCGTGGCATAGGTGCTAGGCCGACCGATGCCACGGCGTTCCAGTTCACGGGTGAGCGTTGCTTCACTGTAGCGCGGTGGCGGCTGGGTGGTATGGGACTTCGGCTCCAGGGCCTGCAGTCGAAGCTCTTCGCCGACCGAAACAGGAGGCAGGCGTTTTTCTTCGGACGGGGTGTCTTGGGGTTCGTCCGGTTCTTCGATATAGGCCCGCAGATACCCGGGGAAATCGATGATCCGGCCGGAAACCTCAAACAGGGCGTCGTCCAGTTGGATGGTTATGGTAACGGTTCGGCCCCGGGCGTCGGCCATTTGACAGGCCAGGGTCCGCCGCCAGATGAGTTCGTAGAGTTTTTCTTCGTCGGGACCGACTTGACCGCGCAGCTTTTCTGGATGTTCAAACGGATGGCCGGCCGGACGGATGGCTTCGTGGGCCTCCTGGGCGTTTTTGACCTTGGTGGGATAGATGCGTACTTCCGGGGCCAGATATTCCGGGCCGAACAAAGCGGCGATCTCCTGCCGGGCCGCCTCCACCGCCACCGCCGCCAAGGAGGTGGAATCCGTGCGCATGTAGGTGATATAACCGCTTTCATACAAGTTCTGGGCGGCCTGCATGGTCCGCCGGGCGGTAAAGCCAAACTTCCGGTTGGCTTCCTGTTGGAGGGTGCTGGTGGTAAAGGGGGGATAGGGGCGGGAGAGGTACGGCTTTTCCTCTACGGAGAGGACCACCGCCTTGCCCTGCCGGAGCCGCTCTGCCAGCGCCTTGGCCGCCGCCTCGTCTAACAAGAGTAAATCGGAGTCCTTTAACCGGCCGGTGGCGGGATCAAAGTCCCGGCTCGTAGGGAGTCGTCGGCCTTGCACCGAAACCAAGGTGGCCTGCAAAGTTTCCCCGGTCTGCTTGGCAAAAAGCCCCAGCAGATCCCAGTAGGTGGCAGGCACAAAGGCCATGCGCTGCCGTTCCCGCTCCACAATCAGCCGGATGGCCACGCTCTGCACCCGGCCGGCCGAGAGTCTCGGCCCGATCTTCCGCCACAAAAGCGGCGAGACCTCGTACCCATACAGCCGATCTACTATCCGCCGGGCTTCCTGCGCTCGGACCAGGGCATGGTCGATCTGCCGAGGATGTTGCAACGCCTCCAGCACTGCATCCCGGGTGATTTCATGGAAGACCAACCGATGGACCGGCACCTTCGGTTGCAAGACCTCGCACAGATGCCAACTGATGGCCTCGCCTTCGCGATCTTCGTCGGTGGCCAGGTACAACTGCTGCGCCTTTTTGAGCATCTCTTTGAGGCGTCGGACCTGCTTGGCCTTTTGGCGAGGGATGACATAAATGGGCCGAAAATTATCGTGCACGTTGACGCCCAAATGCCGCCAATCCTCCTGCCGGTATTGTTTGGGCACTTCTTTGGCGCTTTCCGGCAGGTCTCGGATATGGCCGATGGAAGCCTCGATGGCAAAGCCGGGACCCAAGAATTTACTCAAGGTGCGGGCTTTGGTAGGCGATTCGACGATCACCAACGAGGTACCTGGAGAAGAGGTTTTTTTCGCCATAGGAGTTCCAAAATATCACAATAGCAAGAAATTTAGTTTAGTAATAACTTTCCGGAAGGTTGCTTTTGGTTATAGGAACACCTTTGAGGACTATTCGCTGGATCATAATCTAGGGGTTTGAGGTAACACATCTTGGGGAAAGCGGCGATTCTTTGTTCTGGAGTTCCCCAAAAGGTGTAAAAAAACACCCCCCTTGCCGGGGACCACAATCCCCAAAATAGGCCCTCTATCTTTCCTAAATATAATATGTTTCCCCTATCGAGGTACCAGGGTGGCAGGCGAAACGTTCCCAGCTAGTTCGGCACGTTCCTCTCCGATGCTTTACCAAACCGAACGGGAAGTGGAAGTCGGGTTTGCAAACTTCTGCGGCGGGCTTTACAATAACGGTTTTCCGGAAGCCCGGAAATCCTTATCTTTGGAGAGGGAAGTGTCCGGGGAAACCACCTGAAAGAGGCGTCAATACCCCCTCCGGATAGATATTTTGGGACCTTTCTCTCCAAGATATCACCAAATAAGGGGGTGGAAGGAGTTTGTCAAGCGGAAAAGTCTCGCCAATACCACCAAAGAGGGGATAGATATGGCCAGTCCGTTTGCCGTTTTTCGGAAACATCAAAAAGTCTTTTTGGCCGTCTTGGCCCTGTTGGCCATGATCGCCTTTGTGTTTTTGTCCGGGCCGGTCTTCGACGCTCTGACCAGCGGCCGGGGGCAAAATCCGGTGGTGGTTCGGACCAAAACGTACGGCACCTTGACCGAAGCCGAGTTGGCCAATCTGCTCCGTCAACAAAATCTGGTGCGCAGCTTTTTTGAACGGGTGTATTGGACGTTGGGGTTGCGGCTGCCGGTCGAACCGCCTTCGGAGGAATCGGCCGTAGAAACCTGGTTGTTGGCCAACCGGGCACGGGAACTGGGCATCGTGATCAGTAATCAAATGATCAATGCCTATTTGCAGGAGATGACCGGGCGCCGGGTGTCCCGAGACACGTTTCGCCAGGTGCTTCGGGAAATGCATGTGTCGGACCGCCAACTGTTCGAGGCGCTACGGACGGAATTGGCGGCCCGGCAGATGCTGGAAATGATCGATTTTAGCACCGCCCCCACCACGCCCGCCCAACGCTGGGAGTATTACCAGCGGCTCAATCGCCGGGCTACCGTGGAACTGGTCGCCGAGCCGGTCGCCAAGTACGTCGATCGCGTCCCGGAACCAGAAGAAACGACGCTCCGAGGGTTCTTTGAAAAATATAAGGAAAATTATTTCGATCCTACCTCCCCGGAACCGGGATTCCGCCGCCCCCATCGGGTGGTGCTCGAATATCTTAAAGCCGAGATCGTCCAATTCATCGACCCTGCCTCCATCACCGAAGAGCAAATCCGGGAGTACTACGAAAAGCACAAGGACACCTATTACGTCCGCAGCAAATTACCCCCAGCCGAAAAAGCCGGCCCAAAAGCTGCTCCCGAACCGAAAGGCACGCCGGAACCCAAACCGGAAACCTCCATTCCCGAAGCGCCAACGCCCAAGGAGCCTGGTCCCAAGGAACCAAAACCTTCGGAAAAGTCCACATCGGCCCCGCCAGAACCCAAAGAAAAACCTTCCGAACCCCAGGCTCCGAAAGAAAAATCTTCCGGTCCATCAGTGTCCAAAGAAAAAACTTCGGAATCTCTAAGCCCAAAAGAACCCCCCTCCGGTTCTTCAGGGTCAAAAGAAAAACCTTCGGAACCCCAAAGTCCGAAAGAAAAGCCCTCAGCTTCCTCACAGTCCAAAGAAAAACCTTCAGAGTCCCAGCAGGCCCCGAAAGAAAAATCCTCGGCCCCGCCGGAAGCCAAAGAAAAACCTTTGGAGCCACAAACTCCGAAAGCAAAGCCGTCGGCCAGCCAAACCGATACGATAACGCCTTCTTTTGTGGGGGCCGCACTGGACGGCCGGGCAGACTGGTCGGATGAGCCGGCTCCGGCCCTGTGGACGGTGTCTGCTGAGGAGCACCCAGCGGCTTCTTGGGCCTCTGAAGCAAAACCGGCTGAAAAGCCCTCGGCTCCGCCGGAGCCCAAAGAAAAGCTCTCCTCGTCCCAATCGGCCGAAAAGCCCTCGGTCCCCTCAGAACCCAAAGAAAAACCTTCAGAACCCCAACCTCCGAAAGAAAAACCTTCGGAATCTTTAAGCCCGAAAGAACCCCCCTCCGGTTCCTCAGAGTCCAAAGCAAAACCTTCAGAACCCCAAACACCGAAGCCGACAGCCTCTTCGCCGGCCGAAGCGAAACCTTCCGAGAAGCCTGCGGAGGGTAAGCCTGCCGAGCCGTCCAAGGGTGGGGAGTCGGCCGGTTCGACGCCGGCATCCAAGTATGTGCCGTTGGAAGAGGTACGGGAGGAGATCCGGGAGGTATTGGCCCGAGGGCAGGCGCAGGCGAAGATCGAACAGATGCTGCAAAAGTTGCGGGATCAGATGAACAGTTACTCCCAGGCGCGCCTGGCGGCCATAGCGGCCGGCAAGCAGCCGCCGCCCCCCCTGGATCTGCAATCCCTGGCCAAACAGCAGGGGTTGCAGTATCGGAAAACGCCGTTGGTCGGAGAATGGCAACTCCGCCGAGACTTTCGGGATATAGCTCAGGCGCAGGTGGCGGGCCGAGAGTCGGTCATCCGCATTTTGTATTATCAGGGCCGCCCGCCCTTGCAGCCGATGCTCGCCCAAGACCTGGATGCCTATTATCTGTTCTGGAAACTCGAGGATGCCAAGGAGGCCATCCCTTCTTGGGACTATGCGGAAGCGGAGCGACTGGAAAAGGAGGCGGAGAAAGCACGGCAAGCGGGCCAGGAGGAAGAGGCCGCCAAGTTGGCCCAGCAAGCCCAACAGGCCCGCAAAGAAACCGATCAACTCCGTCAGGAAGTGGTGCGCGCGTGGAAGATGATTCAGGCGCGGAGTATGGCCAGGGATCGGGCCGCCCAACTGGCCGCTCTGGCCCGGAAAACCGGCAAATCCCTCCAGGAGGCGTTGGCCAAGGAGCCCGGAGTAACCGTCCTGGAAGCCGGGCCGTTCACGTGGCTGACGCATGGGGGGATTTCCCCGCGGCTTTTTGTGCCGGCGCCGCCGCCTCGGATCAGCTCCATCCCCCAGGTGGAACTGCCCGGCGAAGAATTCATGCAAACTGTTTTCCGGATGGAACCCGGCCAGGTGGAAGTGGCCTTCAACCAGCCACAAACCGTCGCCTACGTCATCCGGGTGAAAACCTTCGAACCGTCCGACGAAGTGCTCTGGAAAATGTTCCTGGCCGAACCGTATTCCGACTACTCCACCGCGGCCATGCTGGACCAACAGAAAATTCGGCGTGCCTGGCTGGAGCAGTTGAAACGGCAAATCGGCTTCCGATGGGAGCGAAAACCCCATCCGGGTGCGGAACGATAAGTCGATTTCTTTTCTGCCGGAGACCTGTTGGCCAACCGACAAATGGCACCCTAGGGGCCACAGCGATGGAATCGGGGTATGGGCATCCGGCGGCCTGGCCGGTCGAGAAGTTGCTGGCCGAGTGTCAAACGCGGCGGCTCCGGCGAGGCGGTCCGGGCGGGCAACATCGCAACAAGGTAGAAACCGCCTGGTGGATATGCCATCTGCCCACCGGCATCTCCGCGGAAGCCAATGAACGACGCAGCCAGGCGGAGAACCGTCAGGAGGCGGTGTTTCGACTGCGGATGAACCTGGCCCTGCAGTTTCGCCGTCCGATCCCCGCCGGCTATCAGCCCAGTGCTCTGTGGCAGAGCCGATGTCAAGCTGGCCGCCTGGTCATCAATTCAGAACACGACGATTTTCCTGCTCTGTTGGCCGAGGCGTTGGATGTGCTAGCCTGGGCCGGCTGGGAGCCGAAAACGGCAGCCCAAACCCTGGGTTGCACCCCCTCCCAGTTGGTCAAATTCCTCAAAAAGGAACCTCGGAGCCTTGCCTTGGTCAACCGGCAACGGACGGCCGCCGGGCTGCACCCATTACAGTAGCCTCACCCCCTCCCATTCTGGTAACACGTCCATCGAACCCCACAGCCCCTCTCCCCTGGCGGGAGAGGCCTGTGGCATCATTCGGCTAAAGTGTTATGGTGCTGGATTTTGCCATGAGGATGGTCTGTCCGGCATGCTACAAGCTAAGGTTCAATTCTTGTAACACTTTAGCCGAATGAAGGACCGCGATGTGTGTCATTCCTGCGCAAGCAGGAATCCAGGGCCCTTGTGCTACTGAAATCCCCCTCACCCGGCCAACCTGTCGGTTGGCCGGCCTCTCCCGCCAGGGGAGAGGCAGTTTGCTTCATTCGGCTAAAGTGTTACCAATTGTTTAGCATTTTGCGGCCTGGCTCGGCAAGTGAGAACAGACGGGGGAAGCGCCTACAAGCTGATGCCCAATTGTTTGGCTTTTTCCAGATCGGCGGCCGCTTGGGCATGGTCTCCCTTTTGGCTGTAAGCGACGGCTCGGTTTTGATAGGCCCGGGCGTAGTGGGGATCGATCCGAATCACCTCGCTGAATGCGGCAATTGCTTCATCCCACCGGCCTAAAATCCGATAGACCAACCCCCGGTTATAATGGGCGGCCAGGTAATTGGGATCCCGCTCCAAGGCGGCCGCATAATCGGCCAGCGCCTGGGTGAAATGATGTTTGCGTGCATAAATGACCCCCCGATGGCACCACGGATGCGGATCAGCCCCATCCAGATGGATCGCCTGGGTGTAATCCTGCAAGGCACTGTCCAGCCGTCCTTCTAGACCGTGCAACATGGCCCGATGAAAGTACGCCTTGGCCGACCGGGGATTCAGCCGAATGGCTTCGTTATAGTCCTCCAAGGCCTCTTCCCGTCGGCCCAAGGCACTGCGAGCACTGCCACGGGCAATATAGGCATCCACATTTTTCGGCTCCAGACGGATGGCTTCGTCAAAATCGGCAATGGCCTTTTGATTGTCGTGTTTTTTGGAGTAGGCCAGACCACGATTCAGAAAGATTTTGCCGCTTTTAGGATTCAGTCGGGCCGCTTCGGTAAAGTCGGCGATGGCCTCGTCGTACCGGCTCAGACGGAAATAGACTAAACCTCGGTTCAGATAGGCCTTGGCGTCTTTAGGGTTGATGCGGAGAACTTCTGTATAGCCAGCGATCGCCTCTTCGTATTTGCCTTGCAACTCAAAAAGATTGGCCCGGTTGCCGTGGGCTTTCAGATGTTTCGGATGGAGCTGGATGGCCTTATCGAAGTCGGCCAGGGCCGCCTCAAAGTTCCGCTGCACCGTATAGACAAGCCCCCGGGATACGTAAAAATCCGGATCTTTCGGCTGGAGGCGAATGGCTTCCTGAAAGTCCGCCATCGCCCGCTCCAATTCCCCCCGTTTGAAATAAAGTACACCCCGGTTATAGTAGGCTTTGGCATATTGGGGATCCAACTCGATGGCCTTGGTGTAGTCGGCAATGGCCTGCGTGCGGTCGCCCTTTTTGCTATAGGCGCAACCCCGGTTGTAATAGGCGGCCGCTTCCCGGGGACTGAACCGAAGCACCTCATTGTAATTGGCAATGGCCTCGTCATGCAGGCCCAGTTCCTCGTAGCAATTGCCGCGGGCATAATAGGCCTCGGCCAACCGGGGATTGATCTTGATGACCTCGGAAAAAACGGCGATCGCCTGGTCATAATCTTTCTTCTCCCGCAGGGATTCGCCCCGACGCATTAGATCCATTTCGTCGAACATGGCCCGAAGCTCCTTTGCCTACAAGAACCGGGATTCTTCGATTCCTCATGGGATGGCTAGGCCAGCCCGGTAAGCCCGAAAACCTCGGCTTGCCGGGGTTTTCGCAAGGTATTTCCCATCCCTAGGGCTTACAGGATGATTTCGGTCTCCTGGGCGCCGAGGTTGGGGGCTTCGACCGGTTCGGGCTGCCGTCCGTTATGGAAGAAGATATGGTTCCGGCCGGCCCGTTTGGCCTCCCGGAGAGTTTCCTGCAACCGGTGGATTACCTGTTCATCTGTATCTTCTGGGCGCACTTCCACCACAGCGCCGGTCGCCGTCAGGCGGAACGTCTCTTCGCCGGTTCGGAAGACTATTTTTTCCAGCTTCTGTCGGAGGAGTTCGGCATGTTTCATTGCCGCCCGGGGCCCCACATCCGGCATCATCACCAGAAAACTTTCCCCGGTGAATCGGCCCACCAGGTCGGCGGGCGAGGCGCTACTTTTGATCAACTCGGCTACATGCACCAGCACCCGGTCCCCCACCAAAGAACCGTACTTTTCGTTCACCTTGCCGAAGCTATCCAGGTCCAACAGGATGCCGGTGATTTGGCGGGTTTGGTGTCGGGATTGTTTCCACCATTCGGCCAGGGCCACTTCCAGACCGATCCGACTCCGGAGCCGCGTGAGCGGATCGTGCCAGAGCCGGCGTTCGATACTTTCCAGGCGACCTTCGTAGCGTGCGATGGCCAGGAAAGCGGCCTCCTGCATGTCGCGCAGCCAGTGGCGAGCCACCCGGAGGTTGTGGATCTCGGCCAGCAGGCGTCGATTGGCCGCCTCCAGGTCCGACTCAAAATCCATGTGCTCCAGGTTGCTCAGGGTGGTTTCCAGTTGGGCGGACTGTTCCAGGTTGGCCAGTTCGATTTCTTCGCCCAGGCTGCGTAATTCACCCAACTCGCTGATTCGGGCGGTAAAGCGCTGGGCCGCCTCCCGTTGCTGCTCCAAGTAGGTCTGACAATCCTCTTTGAGTTCTTCCAGGCATCGGCGGATGGTTTCTCGATCGGTGCGCCCCGCCACGGCACGCAGTCGCATATCAATCTCCTGCGTGCGCAGCCCGCTTTTGATCATCGCTACGTTGAGCTTCAGGATCGACGTCTCAACGTATTTTTCGTTCAGGTCCCAATATTCCGGCTGATCGGGCTGCAATAACTCCGCCATGTCCTCGTCATAGGGTTCGACGTCCGGCTGAAGTTCTGCGGCGCCCGTTTCAAAGCCGTCTAGAAGGGCATCTACGGACTGGGCACTGGCCTTTTGAAGCCATGCAAAATCCGCCTCCGCCAGACGCCGCTGTGGCCCCAATCCTAGCGCAATCCAAGCGTCTCGGAGTGTAGGCGGCCCAAAACCCAACAGCACCGCCGCCGCATACCCCAACGCCAAATTCACCACCGCAATCACTACCGTCAGCACCAACAACATCATACCGCCATCATACCGGATTAACCGGCATCATACTGGGGCGCCCAATTCCCGCAGACACGCTACCACATCCGCCCGCTGGATCGGTTTGACTAAAAAATACTCACAGCCTTCCCGATATGCCTGGAAACAGTCCTCGGCATCCTCTTTGGCTGTGGTGACCACGATCTTCACGCCGTCGCTGCCCATAATCCCGCGTCGCTGCTCAATGAGCCGAATCGTCTCCAATACACGGTGTCCATCCATGTGCGGCATCATGATATCCACAAAGATATAGTCATACGGATCCCCATCTTCCAGGGCGATCCGAAAGGCATTGATTCCTTCGTCCCCGTCATAAGCAGTCTGGCAGGTGCCGAACTCGGAAAGAATCTTCTGCAACAACATCCGAAACGCCTTGTCGTCGTCAATCACCAGAGACTTCATCGCAAGAGCCCTCCGAAAGTGGACATGTTGGGAAGATATCTCACCGAGGCCAACCCGTTTGATGGGCCTCTACATCACCGAAAAGTAATTCTCCACCGCCAGATCGAAGTATTCCGGCGTCATTTCCAACGGCCGCCCAGTAAACGCACAGTAGTTGGCTATCTGAAGCATCAGGTCCCGGGGATGGCAACAGCGGAACGGACGGCCCGCCGCCCGATAGTGTTTGGCAATCAAATAGTCGATCACTTCGTCGCGGTAAGGGCAGCCCAACTGCTCGGCCATCCGCCGAAACAGCGCCCGAAACTCCTCTTCCGTCGGATCCGGGATTTCGATCTTGTAGGGAATCCGCCGCAAAAACGCCTCATCGACCAGGTCTCGAGGTTCCAGGTTGGTGGAGAATATGATCAGTTGATCAAATGGCACCTGGATTTTTTTGCCGTTCGGCAGGTTCAAAAAATCGACCCGTTTTTCCAACGGCACAATCCATCGATTCAGAAGTTCCTGGATGCTTACGCGTTGTCGGCCGAAATCGTCGATGACCAGCGTGCCGCAGTTGCTCTTCAGTTGCAACGGCGCCTCGCAGATGCCGGTCGATGTGTTCAGCGTTACCTCCAGGGCCGACATGGTCAGTTCGCCGCCGGCAATGATGGTGGGCCGACGGATACGCACCCAACGCCGGTCGATCTTTCGGCCGTCCCACAGCCCCTGGCCCGGTTCCAACGGCACCTCCTCATGGTTGACCGGATCGAAAAGCCGAATGATCTCCCCATCCACCCCCAAGGCCCGAGGAATCCAGATGGTGGGTCCAAAGGCCCGGGTGATCCGCTCGGCAATGCTTGATTTTCCGTTGCCGGGCGCTCCGTACAGAAACAAACCCCGTCCCGAGTTCAGCGCCGGTCCAAGCCGATGCAAGAGCCTCTCGCTGACCAACAGATCCGAAAAAGCTCGGCGTAAATCTTCCGGCCGAGGATGCTGTCGGCTCAGCGACTGCGCCTGGACACTGGCAATGTAATCCCGGAGCGAAACCGGCGCCGAGCCATAGTAGGTGCAATGGGCGGCATACCGCCGGGCACGTTCCCGCCCCAATTCCGTCAACTGATAGATAAAGTCGTTCATTGGGGCGGCCCCCTTATGAACGGCCAATTGTTCCTGTTTGAGCCGCCGCAAAAGCTCATCGACCAGCACAAACGGCAGTTTGATCTGGTCGGCCACTTCCCGCCCGCTTGCCTCCCCACGGGCCAACAGAAACTTGAGCGCCAATGCCTCGACATCGGTGTCGGTAAGCTGGGCCTGGGCGAAACTGCTCGGCTCGATCGGAACAAACTCGCCGGGGGTAAGCCCCTGTTGTTCCGGGTCGGCAGCCGATTGGACCCCCGAGGACCCAGCCCCCTGCCCGGCCCGACGGGTCAGCTGCTGAATCCGCTCCAAAAGCATGTTCAATTTTTCATCTGGAGCCGGTTCCCGACCGGACGACCCTGGACCATCCTCCCCCCGAGGCGCCCCCGGATCCCGGAGCGACTGCCGTCGGCCTTCCGTAGCCAGACCTCGTGGAATCGGTTGCACCGGATCAAAATGGGTCTCATTCATGGCCTGTGCTGGAATCCGCTGTCCAAAAGGTCCTGATTTTGCCCCCATTTGGGGGAACCGATGGTTTTACCAGAAAAAGAGACTTTTCCCCCTCCATAGGGGATGGAGAAAAGGGATCCCCTCTGCATTCCCCCAGTTTCATCTCAACCCTACCTTTTGCCTTTTGCCCAGGCAAATCCAGGAGTTGCCTTGCTGGAAATAAAATTGGGGGGCGAACCCATCCGGGAACCACCCCCCTAGTTTCTTTTGAAGAAGCTTTAGAAGGTCTATAATGAAACTTTCCGGAATCCAGAGGTCCGGTCGGGAAAGGCAGCCTGAACCCCCCGATTGGCCGTATTGAGATACCCATAAATGGGAGATATCGTTTCTTTGGGTTAGGTGGATAGGTTTCCCGGCTGGTTTGCCAGGGAAAAAACAATCGAAAAGGGCCTGGTTATGCGGATTGGAGCGGTGGTGTATTTGAATACCTGTCCGTTGGTAGCGGAGTTGCCCAGGATTGCTCCGGAGGTAGAGATTGTGTTTGATGTGCCCAGCCGACTGGCCCAGATGTTGGCTCAGGGAGAGATTGAGGCCGGGGTAGTCCCCTCGATCGAGGTAGCCCGTCACCCCGATTGGCAGGTAGTCTCGAATGCCTGTATCGCCTGCCGGGGAGAGGTCAAAAGCGTCAAACTCTTTAGCCGGGTCCCGATGGCTCACATCCAACTGTTGGCCCTGGACGAAGGTTCCCGAACCAGTGCCGTTTTGGCCCAGATTCTTTTGCACCAGCGGTATGGCATCCGGCCCCAGCGGACCAGTCTGCCGCTCCGGTTTCCTGCCTGGGAGTCGTCGGCGGATGCCGTGGTGCTGATTGGAGATCGGGCCATCCAGTCGCCCGAAGACGGCTTTTGTGAGGTCTGGGACCTGGGGCTAGAGTGGGTCCGGTCCACTGGGTTGCCCATGGTTTTTGCCCTATGGGCTGCCCGACCGGAGGCGGATTTGGGCCGGTTGGATCACATCCTCCGGCAAAGCCGAGATGCCGGTCTGGAGAAACTCTCGGAAATTGCCCGTCGAGAAGCTCCCGCTCGGCAGCTTTCCGAACACCAATGCCTCCAATACTTCCAAGAGCATCTGGTGTTCGTACTGGGGGAACAAGAAAAAGCGGGCCTGCAATACTTTTTTAAGCTCGCCCAGCAATACGGGTTTCTTCCCCCTGAAGCGGGGGATCCGTTCCTCCGGCTTCCCGGTGCACACTCCAGCCCAAGGCCCGCTCCAAGTAACACTTTAGCCGAATGAAGCAAACCCGCCTCTCCCCCGGTGGGAGAGGATGGTTCCAGCGAAGCCGGGTCAGGGGTGTCATTCCCGCGAAAGCGGGAATCCAGAACGTGACAGGAGTCCATGTGCCTGACACCCGTTTGCCACACAGCAACACTGTAGCAGCAGGCACAAACCAGCCTGGATTCCTGCTTGCGCAGGAATGACACATCCTCCCCCTTTGGCTAACGGATTACCGGTATGTTTCCCCAAAACCTTTCCCTTTCCCTTCCTTAAAAGGGTAAAAAGATGCCGGAGTGTTCTCGGTTCCCAGGGCGATTTTTTCTAGAGATCCTCTTTCGGACGATAAAATACCACCTGCTCGTGGGTATTTTCTTCGGGTTCCTGGCGGGCACCTTGCTCGAACCGATCCAGCAGGCTTCCGCCCAAATCCGAGTCAACCGAAAACACACAAAAACCCCTCTGGGCCCACTACCCAAAGAAGTCCGGGAATCCGCCGTCATTAGCCCGGATGGCCGACATCTGGCTTATATCAAAAAGGTGGACGGGAAGATGCAGGTGGTTCTGGACGGCAAAGAGCTAACTCCCTTTGACCGGATCGCCGCATTGACCTTTAGTCCGGATAGCCAGCAGTTGGCCTATGTGGCTGGCCAGGGAGGGGAGTGGTTTGTGGTGCTCGGCCAGCAGCCCCAGAACCGATATGCCCGGGTGGGCGAACCGGTCTTTTCCCCCGATGGCAAAAGTTTGGCCTATGTGGCCTTGCTGCCCGAGCAAAAACGCAGCGTCATCGTCAACAATCAGCCGGGCAAACCATGGGATGAAATTTTCGACGGTCTGTTGGTGTGGAGTCCGGATGGTAGCCGGTTGGGCTACGGCGCTCGCCAAGGCAACCAGTGGTTTGTCGTAGTAGGCCAGCAGCAGTATGGCCCGTACAGTTATCTCGGCTCGGCCACCGGGTTGGTCTGGAGTGGGGACGGACGGCTAGCCTTTTCTGCCCTGGAAGGCAAACAGTGGTTGCTCCTCCTCGACGGCCAAAAGCAGAAAGCCTACGACAATCTGGCCGAGCTGGCCTTCAGTCCGGACGGCAAACGATTGGCCTACATGGCTCAGAGCGGCCCGCAGTGGCGGGTGGTTCTGGACGGGCAGGAACAGCCGCCCTTTGACGCCTTGGGGGAAGGCACCTTGCTTTTTAGCCCGGATGGAAAACATTTGGCTTATGCAGCCAGAAGCGGGTCCAAATGGTCGGTGGTGGTGGATGGCTTGGCGCCGAAAAACAGCTACGACAGCATTGGACAGATGCTTTTCAGTCCCCGGAGCGATCAACTGGCCTATGTGGCCCAGATCGAGGGCCGTGAGCGGGTGGTGATGGTCAGTCTGGCCGGCGGGAAACCGGAACATAAAGAAGATCGGCTTTGGGATGCGGTGGGCGACGGTTCGTTGGTGTTTAGTCCGAATGGGCGGCGGTTCGGCTACATTGCCCGCAGCGGTCGGGCACGCTTTGTCGTGGTGGATGGCCGACGCAAAGCCCGCTATGACATGGTCGGTTATCTGACCTTTACCCCGGATAGCCGACTGTTCCTCTATGCCGCCACGGATGCCGGCCGCACCTTTACCGTCGTCGATGAGGCAGAATCGGAAGCCCGGTATCAGGAAATCTGGCTTCCGCCCCGCAAACCCCTGCTGGTCGATCCCAAGAAGAGGCAATTTTATTACATCGCTGTAGAAAAAGACACCGCATTCCTGGTGGAAGAACAGATCGATTGATTTTTCGTCCGAAGCCGGTGTGGGATTGGCTGCTAGGCGGGGGCAATCGCCGGGTTTCTAGAGTTTGGCCTTGGCAGCCGGCATGTTCGGTCATTGTGGGTTGGTTTCGGTTGGGAGGCCCAGGAGGGTGCGGATGGCCTTTTTGAGCACCTGTTCTGCTTGGGGGGCCAGGTTGGAAGCACTGGGTTCGTAGCCGCCCTCTTGATAGGAAGCTTCTGTACATATGTAACTTGTTCCCCCTTCCCCATAGGAAGCCACGGCGAGGAACCGATCCGGCACCAGACTCTGGGCATAGAGTTGGAAGTCGATCATGCATTCGCCGGGCAGGTGGAGAATCCAGGCGGGGCCGATTTTTACTAAACTAATGTCAATCGGCCTTTCCGCCCGCTCCGCATAAGCCACCCGGCAGGCCGCATAAAGCCGGCTTAACATCGGCGCCTTCGGGTCTTCCAGGTTCCGGCGAGCTTGTTCCATGAGGGCGTCGTTGCGAGGCGGCAGCTTTACGGGCAACGTCTTCCACTCGATCTGGCCGACCGGCTCCCATCGGGTCGAAGCCACGGACTCCTCCATCGCCTTGTAAAGCCGCTCGGTCAACCCATCTCGGGCTTCTCGGGTGCCGTCGTTGTACTTGCCCATGGCCACATCCCCCGCACAGCCAGTAAAATAAATCTGCAACACGCCTTCCTTTTTCTCCAGGCGTTGGCGGGCAAAGCCGGGCACATCACTCGAAGCCCGTGCATCCCAGTAAAAACTCTGCGGATGCGTCGCATAGTAGTGAAGTCGCACCAGCACCTTGTCCCCATGGGCAAGTGAAATGGTTTTCAGATAAGGGTCGATTTGGCCTTCCGGTTCGGCTCGGAGGGCCGGATCTTTGCAGGAGCTCATTCGGCCGATGATTTTGCCGTCTCGAAGGATGCGGCGGTTGGAGGCCACCTGCTGGACCTTGGCCTGCCCCAAGCCGACCCGATCGACCGGCTCCAGCCGAGCTAGGGCTTCTTTGGCGGCCTGGGCTAGGCGATCCGTGGCCTGCTCCCAAAATGCCATATCCACATACGGCGGCGGATCCGGATACTTGTTCAAAAGCCGTTGGGCGTCCGTGTTCAAATGCGGGGCCGTGTGCTGATGCACGGTGTGCACCGCCACGCAGTCGGGCCTGGTTCCCACCGCTTTGGCCAATTTTTCTCGGAACAGGTCGTAGGAGGAATTGGCTAATACACAAAAGTCCACAGCACAAAGGATATAGCGCGCTTGGCCCGCCCGAAGCACCACGCCTTTGGCTAGCAACGGCTCTTCGATCACTTCCAACGGTTTATAACTCGGATAGATCGGTTGGCCCAGCGGCGGCGTCATATCGCACGAAAAAGGGGCCGCTTTCAGGTCTGCGGGCGTTTGGCCGATGTTTTGGCCGAGGGGTGGGTTTTCCTTGGACGCTGCAGTTCCTTCTTCGGCCCAGACCGGCAACGCCAAGACAAAACCCACCAAAACCCCCACAACGCCAAGCCATCGGAATAGACTGTTCATAAATACATCTCCCTTTCTGTCCAACGCCTTCGCCCTGGCAAACCTATAAGAATTACGTACCACTTTAGCCGAATGAAGGGGGCCGATGTGTCCTTCCTGCGTAAGGAGCAGCCAGGCTACTGGGTGCCTGGTACGGTGTTCCTGCTAGGCGAGGGAGAACTCTGGAAATACTTTCTGGAATGCCGCTTGCGTGGGAATGACACTTGATGGAGGTCCTAGCAGACATTCCCCTGCTTCTTCATTCGGCTAAATAACTTGACAGTGTCCACCGGCCACTATGACCACAATCTGTAGTGCTCGATCCGATCTTTAGCACCTCCATCTGGTAGGGCCCCGGGCGGGTGATACAGTCAAAATAAAAAGATAGTCTCCTCTTGCCTGGAAAGCAATTCTATCTTGCGATGCCCAGAAATTTGAGAAGGCCTTTTGCCCGTCCCTTGTCGGCCTGGGATTCAAAGGATACTATTTTTGGAAAAGGCCGTGGCGTTGATGTGTTAGGCATCTTCGCACAACCTGAGGACACAAGCGCGCGGCGGGCAACCAGGCGGTGGACTGTGTCTAAATAAGTTCCACATCATGGCGAAAGTGGTCCAAAGGGGCGAACTCTCTTCGTTTCCGAGGTACATGGAGGGTAACCACTTTCGGTATTTTGTGGACTTATTTAGAATTTGCGATCGTCAATAGTGGAGGGCGGCTAGATGCATTATCCCTGGTGGTATGTGCCGGGGGCGACTGCCCCGATG
>Ga0209809_1000147_pt1 | contig 68771 bp, 52 predicted proteins | sample YNPMSTMetaG_FD_186172 | JGI IMG/M metagenome (GOLD analysis project Ga0209809, IMG submission 186172) | Anoxygenic and chlorotrophic microbial mat microbial communities from Yellowstone National Park, USA - YNP MS-T MetaG (SPAdes) (version 2) ...
CAGCGTGGTCTACCTGCGCCTGGCGTGGTCCTATTTGGAGCCGGAGGAAGGCCGATTCAACTGGGCGATCCTGGACACACCGGCCCAGCGGTGGATTGCCAAAGGATTTCAGATCGCGCTGCGGATCTCCTGCTCGGAGTCGAGTCCGGACCAGCCCTATGCCACGCCCAAGTGGGTTCAGGAAGCGGGCGCTCAGGGTTTTCGTTTCACGCCGCGCAAAGGGGTGGACCCCAACGGAAGCCATTGGGAGCCCAAGTACGACGATCCCGTCTTTCTGGCCAAGCTCGACCGGTTTCTGGCTGCCCTCGCGGCGCGGTACGACGGCAGCCCCGAGGTGGCTTTCATTGACGTGGGCTCCTTTGGGGTGTGGGGCGAAGGCCATACCGGCAGTTCCACTCGCCTGCCTTATGACGCGCGCACGGTCAGGCTGCACCTCGACCTGTACCGCAAGCATTTCAAGCGAACCTTACTCGCGGTGAACGACGATTTCTCCAACCAGGGGCGTGGGTTGGAAGTGATCCACTACGCGCGGGAGCTGGGCATGACGCTCCGCGATGACAGCATTCTCGTTGAGTGCGGAGACCGTGCTTATCACCATGCTTACCTGGCGGACCTGTTCTGGCCGCAGCTCCCGGTCATCCTCGAAATGGAGCATTACGGACACTCCGTCAACCGCGGCTGCTGGCAGGACGGCAGCCTTTATCTGAAAGCGATCGAGGACTATCACGCTTCCTATGCCTCGGTACACTGGTGGCCGCGGGAATTTTTGGAGAAAAACCGAGAACTGGTGGACAGAATCAATCTTCGGCTCGGCTATCGGATCCAGTTACTGGAGGCGTCGTGGCCGGCCGAAGTTTCGCGCAACGAATCTTTGTTAGTGGGTTACCGGTGGTGCAACGCGGGTGTGGCGCCGTGTTATCGCGGCGGGTATCCCGCAATTACCCTGAAGGACGCCAAGGGTGGCATCGCGGCCGTCTTCGTAGACGAGGCGTTCGACGTCCGAACCCTGCCTGTCGGTGCTCCGGGCAAAGCCGAGCCGGTGGGCAGGGAGGCGCGGCCCATCTCGCAGGCCTCGCGGCCTCTGGCGGCGTTCCGTTTACCGCCGCGCGAGGTGCTGAAGCCGGGCACGTACGACCTGTTCATCTCGGTAGGAAGTCGCACCGGAACCCCGGAGATTATGCTGCCGCTCCCTGAGGACGACGGACAAAGGCGCTACAGGCTGGGCGTGATCACGATCAAGGACTGATCCTGGCCAGTCATGAAGGTTTGACGGCAACCGTCCTGTGCGGTGTGCGGTATCATTGCAGGTCCTGGGTCGGCTGCAAAGTTATCGGTCAGCGGCGGAGTACCCGAGCGACTTCGACGGAGGATAAGAAGCCCGGATTTCCCTTTTGAACGTTCGGGTGCAACTTGGTAAGTTCTCCAGCGCGTACATATTCAGGCGTCAAGAGCGTAGTTATCGGCGAAGGTCCGCGGGACTTGGAAGGCAGGCACCTCCACGGGAGGCAGCCCGGTGCTGACGCGTGCGCTGAGGCCGGTACGCGTCGAGTTCGCCGAAAGGCCCGCGTTGGTGCCGACGTTGTTGTCCACCGAGCGGATGGTTTCATCGTTGACGAGGCCGACGGAGTAGCCGGCGCGCAAGGCGGTGCGGCCATTGCCGAACAGATCCCAGGCCAGGCCGATATTGGGGGCGAAGTTGTTCAGGTCCCGATTGGACCAGGGACGTCCCACCGCCTTGCCCGCAAAGTCCATTCACTAGACGGAACGCCCTGAAAATGGGACCGCACCGCGACCTGGCAGGCGATCTGACGCGCGCCGTGCGTAAGCTGGGACTCAAGATGGGCTTTTATCACAACACGACTTACACCTTCTGGGACCCCAGATATCCGGGCCGAGACTGGGTCCAGTACATGAATAACTCGATCAAAGAACTCATTGACATGTATCGCCCCGATATCCTCTGGGGCGACGTTCGAGTGGGACCGGTCCGCGACGCGCGCGGCAACCCGCTGCCCGCTGATTACTGGGGCAGCAAGGAAATCCTGGCGTACTTTTACAACCGCTCGCCCAATCCCGAGGAAGTCGCGGCCAACGACCGCTGGGGTCTGGACACCGACGGCAAGATCCTCGGCGACTTTCACACCCCTGAGCGCGCCAGGATGCAACGCATTTCCCTGGAAAAATGGGAAACCTGCGACTCGCTGGATCCGACCTCGTGGGGTTACAACCGCCGCCTCCCCGTCAGCCAGTACATGACAGCGAACGAGCTGGTGGATTATCTGGTGGACGTGGTCAGCAAGAACGGCAACTTGCTCATCAACGTGGGGCCCACCGCCGACGGCGTCATCCCCCCGGTGATGCAGCAAACGCTGCGCGGCGTGGGCGAATGGCTGCGCGTCAACGGCGAAGCCATTTACGGGACGCGGCCCTGGGAAACTCACAAGGACGGCAACGTTCGCTTCACGCGCAAGGGCAACACCCTCTACGCCGTCGCCCTGGAGTGGCCCGAGGAAGAGCTGCGCCTGACTTCGCTGGCCGGCAAGCCGGTGCTCAAGGTCGAGCTGCTCGGATCCCCGGAAGCGATCGCGTGGAAGGTCGAACCCGACGCGCTCGTCATCCAGCCGCCAACGCGGCGGCCTTCGAAGTACGCCTGCGCTTTCCGCATCATTTGCCGGGCTCTGTAGCCGGCTGTCGCGGAAGGCAACAACGAAACCTCATCGCGAACACCCTGGCCGGACCACGGCGCACCCGTCTCCTGCCATGAGCTGCTGCTATGCTGGGGGCAGGCGTCTGGGCCGCCTCGGAGCCCGCAATGAAGCCTGCGCAAAGCATGACCGCGGCGGTGATCGTCGCGCTGGGCAGTCTCGCATGGTCCGGGCAAGAGAAACCCCGGACCCCGACCCTCGGCGCCGAGGAAATCCTCGAAAAATCCGTGGCGGCTGTGGGAGGACGCGAGGCCTACGCGCGCCTTGCTTCGACCTTCGCCAGGGGCGCCATCGAATTCATCGGACAGCACCTTCACGGCGCCATCGAGTTGTACGCCAAGGCGCCCAACAAGCGGCTGCTCATCACCGACTTGGAACACGTCGGCCGAATGCGCCAGGGCTTCGACGGCAAGGTGGCCTGGATCGAGGATCCCGTCGAGGGTCTGCGCCGCCTGAAGGGCCGCGATCTGGAGCGCGTGCGGCTCGAAGCCGAGTTTCACCGTGCGCTGAAATGGCGCGAACTGTACCGCGCCATCGAGCCGGCCGGCGAAGACCAGGTGGACGGGCGCCGCGCCTATGTGCTGCGGCTGACGCCCAAAGGGGGCAAGCCCGCTCTTCATTACTACGACGCCGAAACCTTCCTGTTGGTGCGCCAGGACCTGGTCCAGGACACCACCCAGGGCCCCCTCCCGGTGCGCGCCTTTTTTTCCGATTACCGCGAGGTGGGCGGCATCAAGACGCCCTTCCGCATCGAGCAGGAACTGCCGGCGGGCCGGATCGTCATCCAGTTCCACGAGATTCGCAACAACATCGCCCTGGACGACGCCATCTTCCGCATGCCGGAAGAGCGCCAGACTGCCCCGTCCGTCAAGCCCTGATCTTGCCGATCAGCACGAGCAGGCCGGCCAGCCAGCCCAGCACGGCCTGATACTCGCGGTTGCGCCAGAACAGTTCCCAAGAGAAATGTCCGCTCGATGCGGCCTTCCGTACGCGCGGCAGAAAACGGGGCGTGGTCCGCGCGTACGCCTCGTATTGCGGGAACAGCTTGCGCAAATGCTGCTCTTCCTGCTCGATCACCGGCAGGTAAACCAGGAGGAAAAACGCCGCCAGCAGAGCCGCCGCCGGCCACTGGCGCGAGGCCAGCGCCAGCCCGGCAGCGATCATCACGGTGCCGACGTAAAGGGGGTTGCGCAGGTAGGCGTACGGGCCCGAGGTCGCCAGCCGCCGGTTCTTGGCCAGATGACCGGCCGACCATGCCCGCAGCGCAAGTCCGGCCAGCATCAGGGGCAGCCCGGCCAGCAGCGAAGCCCGCGTCGGCTCCGCCAGCCACAGGCAGGCCGCCAGCACGGCAAAGCCGGCGGGGACGCGGCCGCGGGCCGCCAGGTCGGCATAGCGTTTGGGAAACCAGGGGCGGCTCATCCGGGGCGCCTCCGCTCGCCGGCCTCACCCGGCTCGAGCCTGGCGGCCAGCGCCTCCAAAACCGTCTCGGGCGATACGGCCCGCATCCACGGGCTGATTTCGCGGCGCCGTCGGTAGGTGGTCACGGCCTCCGGACTGCGCACAACGGTGAAGTTGCCGCCATAGGGACCGTTACGCGCCGGGTCGGTCGGCCCGTAAATCGCGACCCCGGGCTTGCCCAAGGCTGCCGCCAGGTGCAAAGGGCCGCTGTCCACGCCCACCACCGCCGTTGCACGCCGGGTCGCGTAGATCAAACCGGGTATCCCGGTCAGCAAGACGCGCACGTTGTCCAGAGGGCTCAACAACTCGGCCGCGGCGGGCGGCCCGCACACCACCAGCGGCAGGCGCAAACGCAGCTTGAGCAAACGACCCAGCAACGCATAATACTCGAGCGGCCATTGCTTGTAAGGCCACCCCGCCAGCGGACTGGCCAGCACGAAAGGACCTTCCGGCAGTTCGCCCTCGGGCGCTCCCTCCGGCAGCGGAAACGTGCACAGGACGTTGGTGGCGCCCGCCGCGGCGGCCAGCTCGAGATTCCGCTCCACCACGTGTTCGGAACGAACGCGCGTCTTGCGCGAATAAAAAATCGCCGCCAGCTTCTCGCGAGTCTGCGATTGGTGAAATCCGTACAGTTCATCCGGACGCGCCAGGGTCGCCAGCAAGGCCGATTGAATCAATCCCTGAAAATCCACCGCAAGGCGGAAGCGGGCGCGGCGCAACCGGCCGATCAGCTCCACCAGCTTCGGCAACCGCCGCGATTCCAGCCGCACGATTCGATCCACGAACGGGTTGCCCTCCAGCAGCGCCGACCAACGTTGGTTGATCAACCACCACAGCTCGCTTCCGGGGAAGCTGTGCTTGAGGCTGGCCACCGCGGGCAGAGCATGAATGACGTCGCCCATCGAACCCAATCGTACGACCAGCATGCGCAACGCGCTCATCGCTTGCCAGAACCGCCGCGCCCGGACGAGTTCACCGCCGTCAGCCGGCGCCGCAGCGCGCGCGCACCAGGCCGATCAGTTCCCTGCGCCTCACAAGGTCGGCCTCCTCCTCGCGCGCCACCTCATCGGGCGCCACCCGCTCGATGATCGCTTCCGGATCCTGCGCAGGGATCACCCAGTCCACGACGCCGAGCGCCGCCACCAGCTCGGCGCGCGCCTTCAGGGGCAATAACGCGTCCTCCAGCTCGCGTACCACGACCACCAGTGTGTCGTCCGGCCCCCGGAGTTCGGCCAGGCGGCGGGCATGGGCAGCCAGCAGCGGATCGAAATACCCCACGACCAGCTTGATGCGGCGGGCGCCGGCTCGCAACCGGCTGAGCGAATCCGGGCTAAGAATTTTCACGCGCGTGTCCACGTTGCTCCCGCTTCCATTCGACCAGATCCAGGGCGGCTTCGGCCACCCGGTCCACCGTCACCCGCAACATGCAGCGGTGATCCGTCGGGCAATCGCGCAGCATGCAGGGGCTGCACTCCACGGGCTCGCGCACGATGACGGACCGCGGCCCGGCCGGCCCCGTAGCGAACCACTCGGTAGGGCCGAAGATGCCGACCGTAGGCACATCCAGCGCCGAGGCCACGTGCATGGCCCCCGTATCGTTGCTCAAGAAAACTTCGCATGCGGCCGCCAGGGCGATGAAGTCCTCGAGGCCGGTTTCCCCGCTGAGATTGACCACCCGCACGCCTGCTTGCCGCAAGCCGGCGGCCACCCGCCAGCCCAGCGGCCGCTCGCTTTCCGAGCCGAAAACCGCTACCCAGGCCCCCAGCTCGCGGGCCAGTCGCGTAGCGGCCTGAACGAAACGCTCCGGCGGCCACTGCTTGGCGCGGCTGTTCTGCGCCCCCGGGCTGATTCCCACCACACAGCCCTCCACACCCAGCGTCGCGAACAACTCCCGGCCGCGACAGCGAGCCGCTTCGATGCCGCTCAGGCGGATGGGGAACGGGTCCGGAAGCTCTTCCACCACCCCCACACGACGCAACAACTCCAGGTAGTAGTACGACTCGTGCTCCGGGATGCTGCCGCGGGCCGGCGGCGCCAACGCTTCGGTCAACAACACGCCCCGCCCACCGCGGTCATAACCCGTGCGGCGCGGGATGCGGGCCAGCCACGGCGCCACCGCTGCTTCCCAGGAATTGGGCATCAGGATCGCCCAGTCGAACTGTCCTCGTAAGGTCGCCGCGAGTCGCGCTTTCCGGCGCCATCCCGCAAGGCCTCCGCCCCGCGGATACTCGACCACCTCGTCTACCCAGGGCTCGCGCCTGAAGAGGCCGGCTGCCCAGGAACGAGCCATCACCGCAACGCGGGCTGCGGGATAACTGCGGCGCAGCACACGCAGCGCGGGCAGGCACAGCACGGCGTCGCCCAGCCAGTTCGGCGCGCGCACCAAAATTCTCATGAAACCGGGGGAGGTCGGCGCGCGGGCCGGGGTGCCGGGTAGGGGAGTCGCTCGGGGATCACACGCACGCCCGTGGTCACCTTGAAGGGCGCGGGGCCGCCGAGGCGGTAGGTCAGCTCGACGAAAAAGGCCGTCCACCCCTCAACCGGCCGGGCGACCCGGGCGACATAAACGCCGTTCTGCTCTTGCAGCGGCTCGCTCTTCCAGGCCGCGCCGATGGACTCGAACCGGAAATCGCGCGCCTTGGGATTGGTGGCCTGCCAGAGCTTCGCCTCGACCGGGCGTTCGGCAGTGTGCACTCGGATCGAACCGTCACGCTCGAACTTCCAGGACATACGAGGGCGCGGACGGTTGTGCGCGATGGCGTCATAAAAAGCAGCCAGGCTGAAGTACACGTCGGAACCTTTGAGGGAATGCTCCGTGTTCGGGATATAGCGCAGATACTTCTCGCCCGGCAGATCGTCGAAGTAAAAACGGCTCGATTCGACAAAGAAAAACTGATCCCCGGCCGAGTTGACGATGTACTTGGGCATGGTGAGCCGGCGACGGTACTGGTAAGGCTCCTCGATTTCGAGCAGTGCGCGCAGTTGCGGCGTGCCGAACCAGTCCATGATGCGCATGCGTTCGTAGTCGTTCAACGCGGGCGCCCAGAAACCGTAGGAGCGGAATTGATGGACGAGCGATTTTTCCAGGTTCAGCACGTCAATCACAGCCGGCGCCACGGCCGCAACGCGCGAATCCACCGCGGCCACCGTCCAGGCCGTCCAGCCGCGCTTAGAGCCGCCCGAGACCACGAAGCGCTCCACCTTCACCGGGTCCTTTTCCAGAGCGGCGCAGAAGGCCGACACCGCGTCCATGGCGCGCACCACGGCCTTGGTCATGGGAAGACGCGCGGGCCAGCGAGCATCGCCGGTCCGCAGAAACCGATCCCAGGTGTAGGCGATCAGGGCGTCCTCGCGACGCGCCTCGGTTTCGCCAGCAAAGCGCAGCGGCTGGTTCGGAATCTGTTGCACGGTGGCCACGATCGAGCCCACGCCCGAGGCGATGAGCGCGATCGCCGGGTCCACGCGCTCCGGGGGCTTGCCTCCGTTGTTGCCGCCGCCGATGAGCATCAGCACCATGTTCGTGGTGAGCTTGTCGGGTTTGACGATCGTCAACCAGTGCTGCCAGAGCGTGCGGTCAACCTCATCCGGCCGGAGCCAGGTCTGCGAGGTCAGCTCCAGCACGTGGGCGGTCCAACCCTGGCCCGGGATCGTCCGCACCAGTTTGTAGGAGAAGCTCGGATCGGGGGCATGCACATATTCGTCCAAGGCCGTGCGGTCGGGTCCCGCCGCCGGCGCGGCGACCAACGTCAACGACAACAAGCAGCAAAGCCGTCTCCACATAATCCGGTTCCCATTCTCGCATGGCTTTCGGACGCCCGAGCGAGCCGCCGGGGTTGGCCGGCCGGGGACGGGGCGCTACAATGCGTGGAAGTGGGCCGATTTTACCAGCGAGACGAACTGATCCGGGCACGCGCCCAGTGGCGGCGGGAGGGGAAGATAGTCGTTTTTACCAACGGATGCTACGACCTGCTGCACCCCGGGCACGTCCGCCTGCTCGAACGGGCCCGGTCTCTGGGTGACTTGCTCGTGCTTGCCCTCAACAGCGACGACAGCGTGCAGCGCCTCAAGGGCCCGAGCCGGCCGCTAATCCCCGAGCGGGAACGCGTCGCGCTGGCGCTGGCCTTGGCTGCGGTGGACGCCGTGACGGTTTTCCATGAGGATACGCCCCGCGAGCTCATCGCCGCGTTGCTGCCTGATATTCTGGTGAAAGGAGCGGACTGGGCACACTTCATTGCGGGTCGAGAAGAGGTGGAGGCAGCGGGCGGTAAGGTCTATGCGCTGCCGCTGGAGCCCGGCTACTCGACTACAGGTATAGTAGAAGAGATTCTCTCCTTGCCTGTGTGAGCTGCCGTGACCCATCCAGCCATTGTGGATCTATTGAACCTGCCGAGCAGGCATCCGGCCTTCCAGCAGCTTTTGCGTCAGATCCGCAGCGCCGAATGGGAGCAAAAACATCGCACCGTGTCGTTGTGCGGCCTGGTTCCCACAGCCAAGGCTCTGTACTTGACGCTGATTTGGCGAAGCGAGCGGTTGCCTATTATCGTTGTAGTTGAGGATCCGGAGCGTGCCGAGCGCCTCGCAAGCTCCATCGGTGCGTTTTTCGAGGCTCTTTTTGCTGACCGTGATGCCGGGCGCCCGCAGGTGTTGCCTCCCTTCGACGTGCTTCCCGGCCAGGGGCTTTCGCCGCACGCCGAGATCTGCCAGCAAAGGGCGCTCGCCCTCTGGCGACTTTCCATCGAGCGGGTTCCGATCACGATCGCTCCGGTCGGCTCCGCTCTGCTCCGGCTCCACCCTCCTGAGTTTTACCGGCAGCTCGCCGTGCGACTGAGCGTAGGAGAAGAAGCCTGCCTCGACGACGTGGTCGCGCACCTCGAGAGCGTTGGCTACCAGCGGCGCGACCCGGTGGAAATGGTGGGCGAGTACGCGGTGCGCGGCGGCATTCTGGACGTCTTTCCGGCGGAGGCGGCGCACCCCGTCCGCATCGAGTTCTTCGGCGATCAGATCGAGTCCATGCGCCGATTCGACCCCGAGACCCAGCGCTCGATTGTCCGGACGGACCAGTGCCTCGTTTTGCCCATGATCGAGCAACCCCGCTCGCCCGCGCTCCTGGAGGAACTGTCGCGCGCCTTGGGCCTTGAAGGGACTGAGCCGCCCGGGTGGGAGTTGCTGGCGCCCTCGATCGAGCCACGCCGGAGCTCGCTGGTCGAGCAGGCAGAAAAGCCGCTGTTGGTCATAGACGAGCCGACCAGTGTGGAACCTGCCGCCGAGCGGTTCTGGCGCCGGCTTTTGGATGACCCGCGAATCCGCCGCTGGGGGCCGCAGCAGTTCTTCCTCTCGTGGGAAGAGTTCCAGAGCAAGGCGGCCGGAGCGCCGCGGTTGGAGTTACACGAGCTGTCCCTGAGCGGCGAGCGCGATGCCCTGGAGATCATCACCCGCCCCGCGCTGAACTTTCAGGGGAACATCCGTGTGGCCATCGCCGAAGCCAGAAACCTGGTCGAGGCCGGCCATCGGGTGGTTTTTTTTGCCGCCACCCCGGGAGAGCTGGAGCGCACGGCGGAGATCTTCAAGGAGTACGAACTGTCTTTCGAGCTGGCTTTGAAACCGGGCGAGGGCGTGCCGCCGTACCTGGCGGAACGGGCCTGGCTGGCGGGCGCTGTGACAGGGACGTACCTGACCAAAGGCGCCTTGTCCCACGGAGCGATTTTCCAGGAAAGCCGGCTTGCCCTGTTCGGCTCGGAAGACCTGTTTGCAGCGGCGCGCTGGACGGCCCGTCCGCCCCGCGAGCGGGCTGCGGCGCGAGCCTTCGCCGCCGACGTGGCCGACCTGAATCCGGGCGACTACGTGGTGCACGAAGAACACGGCATCGGCCGGTTCTTGGGGCTGCGCAGGATCGAACAGGGCGACCAGCAGGGCGATTACATGCTGGTCGAATACGCCGGCGGCGCCCGCCTTTATATCCCCCTGACCCGCCTCGACCTGGTCAGCAAGTATCGCGGAGCCGGCGACCAGGCGCCTGCGCTGGACCGGCTGGGCGGCACCACTTGGGAGCGCACCAAACGTCGCGTCAAAGCCCGCATGCGCGACATGGCCGACGAGCTGCTCCGCCTCTATGCCGAACGGAAGCTCGCCGAGGGCTTCGCCTTCTCGCCCGACAGCGACTGGCAGCGGGAGTTCGAAGAAGCCTTCGAGTTCGAGGAGACCGAAGATCAGCTCACCGCCCTCCGCGAAATCAAGCGCGACATGGAAAGCCCGCAGCCGATGGACCGGCTCTTGTGCGGTGACGTGGGCTTCGGCAAGACGGAGGTGGCGATGCGGGCAGCCTTCAAGGCGCTGGGCGACGGCAAACAGGTGGCCCTGCTCGCACCTACGACCGTGCTCGTTTTCCAGCACTATGAAACGTTGAAGCGCCGCTTCGCCGCGTTCCCCGTGCGCGTCGAAATGCTCAGCCGCTTCCGCACGCGCAAGGAGATCGAAGCCATCCTGGCCGATACCGCCGAGGGCAAGGTGGACATCCTCATCGGCACCCACCGCTTGCTTTCCGAGGACGTGCGGTTCCGCGATCTCGGCCTGCTCATCATTGACGAAGAGCAGCGTTTCGGCGTCCGGCACAAAGAAAAGCTGAAACAGCTCAAGAAGAACGTGGACGTGCTGACGATGACGGCGACGCCGATTCCGCGCACACTACACATGTCGTTAATCGGATTGCGCGACCTCTCCGTCATCGAGACGCCGCCGAAAGACCGCCTGGCCATCCACACCACGGTGGCTCACTTCCACCCCGACCTCATCCGCACCGCCATCGAGCAGGAGCTGGCGCGCGGCGGCCAGGTCTACTTCGTCCACAACCGTGTGGAAACCATCTACGAGCGGGCCAATCTGATCCAGGAGCTGGCGCCCTCAGCCCGTGTCGCCATCGCGCACGGCCAGATGAGCGAAGCGGCACTGGAGAAGGTCATGCTGGGCTTCATGCAGCACGCCTATGACGTGCTGGTTTGTACTACGATCGTAGAGAACGGGCTGGATATTCCCGCCGCCAACACCATCATCATTGATCACGCCGAGCGCTACGGCCTCGCCGAGCTCTACCAATTGCGTGGCCGCGTCGGCCGCTCCAATCGCCGCGCCTATGCCTACTTGCTGGTCCCGCCGGAGAACGAGCTCAGCGAGCTGGCGCGCAAGCGCCTCGCCGCCCTGAAGGAGTTCAGCGAGCTTGGCTCCGGCTTCAAGATCGCCGCCCTCGACCTGGAGTTGCGCGGCGCGGGCAACCTGCTGGGCGGCGAACAGCACGGCCACATCAACGCGGTAGGCTACGACATGTACGTGCGGCTGCTCGAAGAAACCATCCGGGAGATCAAAGGCGAGGTGGTCAAGCCCGAGATTCGCACCTCGGTCAATCTCGGACTGGATCTGCGCATCCCGCCCTCCTACATCGCCGACGAGCGGCAGCGGTTGCGGGCTTACAAACGCCTAGCGGAGGCGGACACGCCGGAGCGCGCCGGGCAGGTGCGCGCCGAGCTGGCGGATCGCTACGGCCCGTTGCCCGAGGCGGTCCAATGGCTGCTGGAGTACTCGCTTTTGAAGGGGATGGCGCAGAAGCTGGGCATCGAGGCCATCGAGCGCACGGGCGGTCGCCTGCGCGTGCGCTTCCACAGGGAATCGCCCGTGGATCCCGCGCGGCTGGCGCAGATTGTCCAGAGGCATCCGGACGTGCGGTTTACCCCCGGGGGCGTCCTCGAGCTGCCGCTCGACGGTGCGCAGGATGCCGCCCGGGTTCTCCAGGTGCTGAAACGCCGTCTGGCCGAGCTTCTCGGTCAGGATGCCGCAAATCTGGCCGGCCACTACGCCGATCGGGCATAATGGGAGCATGAAGGCTGCGTGGCTGGGGCTGCTGGCGATTGTTCAGGCGGCAGCCGCCGACGTTCGCGTCGTCGAGGAGATCATCGCCAAGGTCAATAACGAGATCATCACGCGGGGCGAACTCGAGCGGTCCCGCAAACAACTCGAGGAGTCGTTGCGACGACAGGGGGCAACGCCCGCGCAGATCAAACAGGCGCTGGAGGAAGCCGACCGCAACGCGCTGCGCGAGAAGATCGACCAGTTGCTGCTGTTGCAACGGGCCCGCGACCTGAACATCAACGTGGACTCGGAAGTCTCCCGTTATCTGGCCGAGATCCAGTCCCAGCAGAGGATCGCCGATCCGGACAAGTTCGCCGAGTTCATCCGCGAGCAGACCGGGCTGACATACGAGGATTTCCGCCAGCAGGTCAAGGACAGCTTCCTCACCCGGCGCGTGATCCAACAGGAGGTGGCGTCCAAGATCGTCATCCCCCGCAGCGAAGTGCAGAAATACTACGACGAGCACAAAGAGGAGTTCATTCGCGACGAGCAGGTGCTGCTGCGCGAGATTCTGATCTCGACCCAGGGCAAGGACGCCGCCGGCATCGCGGCCGCGGAAAAGAAAGCCAGGGAGCTGGTGGAACGGGCGCGGCAAGGGGAAAACTTCGGTAACCTGGCCCGGGATAACTCGGACGCCGAGACGGCCCGCAATTACGGCGAACTGGGCGCTTTCAAGCGCGGCGAGTTACGCAAAGACATCGAGGATATCGTCTTCAATCAGGACAGAGGCTACGTGACCGACCCGATCAGGGTGGACGCGGGCTTCCTGGTTCTGAAAGTCGAAGCCAGATCCACCAAAGGCCTGCAACCGCTGGAAATGGTGGAAAGCGAAATCATGGAGAAACTCTACCAGCCGCGCATGGAGCCCGCCCTGCGCGCGTACCTGACCAAACTGCGCATGGACGCCTTCCTGGAAATCAAGCCCGGCTGGGTGGACACCGGCGCCGCGCCCGGCAAGGACACCACATGGACGGACCCGGCACAGATCAAACCGGAAACGGTCACCAAGGAGGAGGTCGCCGCGCGCACTCGCCGGCGCCGCCTGCTGGCGCTCATGCCTGTGCCCCGGAGCCAGATCTCGGCCGGAGCGCCGCGCATCCGCGTGGATTGATCGGCTCATGAAGAAGCCGTACCTCAACGAGATCGAGCCCAACAAGCTCGCCGTAGCCACTTTCGTCGTTCACGCCAAGGAAATCCGTCAGAAGAAGACGGGCGAGCCTTACCTGTCGCTGCTGCTGGGCGATCGCACCGGCGAGATAGACGCCAAGATGTGGGACAACGTCGCCGAGGTCATGGAGACCTTCGACCGCGACGACTTTGTCCGCGTCAAAGGCCTCATCCAGATCTACAACAACCGACCGCAGTTCACGATTCACAAAATGCAGCGGGTGGACGCCTCGGAGGTCGATCCCACCGACTTTTTCCCTTCCTCGCAGCGCGATCCCGAAGAGATGTTCGCCGAGCTGCGCGGGCTGCTGGCCCAGATGCGCCATCCCGACCTGAAGGCTCTGGCCGATCTCTTCCTCGACGACCCCGAGATCGCCTCGCGTTTCAAGCGCGCGCCGGCGGCCAAATACATTCACCACGCCTACCTCGGCGGCCTGCTCGAGCACGTGCTGTCGCTGGTCAAGCTCGCCCGCACCGTGGCCGGACACTACCCCGGCGTGGATCCGGACCTGCTGGTGACCGGCGCGCTGCTGCACGATATCGGCAAGATCTACGAGCTCAACTACGACCGCAGCTTCGCCTACACCACCGAAGGCCAGTTGCTGGGCCACATCGCCATCGGCCTGCGAATGCTCGACCAGAAACTGGCGCAGTTGCCCGGCTTTCCCCCGCGCCTGCGTACTCTCATCGAACACATGATCCTCAGCCACCATGGCCAACTGGAATTCGGATCGCCCAAAGTGCCGCTGTTTCCCGAGGCGCTGCTGCTGCATTATCTGGACGATCTGGATTCCAAAATGGAGTGCATGCGGGCCCAGGTGGAAAACGACCGGCAAGCCGAGGGGCACTGGACCGGATACAGTCCGACTCTGGAACGCGTGGTACTCAAGAAAGGGAAGTACCTTGCCGAGGGCCGCGAAGAGGAAGCGGAGGAGCCGATGCCCGGTCCGGCAACCTCCGCTTCACTGGCGCCCCCAACTGCCGGGTCCCATCGTTCCCACCCCGGGCCGACCGCTTCGGCTGCTTCCGCGAGCGAGAGTTCGGCGGCGCACAAGCGCCCGGCGCCCGAATCCCCCGCCAAACCCGGCCGCCCGGCGCCGGGCGGCCCGCGCGCGGGAACCACCAAAACCAATCTCAGCCTGTTCGGCGAAAAGCTGGCCGAAGCCCTGCGACAACCCGAGTGAGCACTGCTGCATCAACGCCCCGCAAACCTCGTGCGCGCAGCGAGCTTCTGGCGCCACTCGAGCTGGCGTGCCTGAATGCCTTGTGGAGGCTGGGCGAGGCGACGGTGCGCCAGGTCCGCGAAGCGCTCCTGCCCCGCCACGCGCTCGCTTATACCACCGTGCTCACCGTGATGGATCGGCTCGCTCGCAAGGGCCTCGTGGAACGTCGCCTCGCGGGCCGCCGCTTCCTCTACCAGGCCTCGCTGTCACGCGAAGAGGCGCGTGGGACCGCCTTGCGAGCTCTGATCGAGAACTACTTTGACGGCTCCATCGAGGAGTTCCTCGCCTTCCTGCGGGAGCAGAGCGTCCCCGGCGAGTCCTCGGCGCCGCATCCGGCCGGCCTCGATACCGTGTTGCTCTGACCGGTTCCCGCCCTTACTCGACGAACCCCAGCCGGCGCAGCGTCTGCTCGGTCTCCACCCGATCGAAGTGAGCGATGGCCGCTCGCTGCCGGCCGTTCTCCAGGGCCACCGCATAGGGCGGATCCAGGAAGCGGAACGCCTCGCGCAGGCGTTCGGTATCGGTGGAAATTCGACTGGCGAAGCCGGTGGCCTGGATGAATTCCCTCGCAAACTGCGGCTGCGCCGTCGGCACGCTGATCAGGGTCACGTTCCGCCACTGATAGCGGCTCATCCAGCGCGCCGCCTGATCGCAGTGGGCGCACTCGGGATCGAAAAAGTACAGGAACACACGTCCTCGCTCGAGCGAGAAAGGCTGCCCTTCGACCAGGATCGCGGGCGGCGCCACCACCGTGCCTTGCCGGACCGCCGCCACGCCGAGGCTGACCAGCGCGAAGACCGCGATGACGCCCGCCACCATCGCCGCGCTGCGGCGCCCGGAAGCCGGGCGCGACCACCAGCCGGCCGCCGCCGCCATCAGCAGCATCACCAGGTCGCTGAGGAAGAAAACTGGCCCCACCGCGCGCTTGACCCACGGGAAGCAGTTGCACTCTTCACCGCGCAGGGCGCCGTAGTTCACACCGATGTAGATCAGGAACGCCGCCAGCAGCAGGCCCGAAAGCCACGCGCCCCAGCGCCGGAAGCGCGGCACGATCAGCCAGGCGCCTGCCAGCGTTTCGGCGGCCCCGAACCCCACCGCCGCCGCCAGACTCAACGGCGCGGGCACCAGCGCCTGCCGCATGCGTTCCGCCGCCGCGAAAGGATCGGTGACCTTCCAAACCCCGGCGATGATGAACAGCAGCCCGAGCAGCCCCGCGCAAAGCGAACCCATGGTGAATTTCCAGGCCGCCGGGATGCGCAAGCCGGAAGCGTCTTCCGCTTGTGCCATACTGTGATCCATGCCCCTTATTTTAATTCTCTCGGCGGCGCTCTCGACCCCCACCCAGCCGCCGGGATCCGGAGGGCAGCCGGCGGACCTGATCGTCACGGCGGCGCGCATTTACACCGTGGACCCGGCGCGCCCCACCGCGCGGATGATCGCCGTCCGGGAAGGCAAGATCCTGGCCGTGGGCGAGGATCTGGCGGCGTTCGCGGGCCCCAAAACCCGACGCATCGAACTGCGCAACGCCGTCATCGTCCCCGGGCTCATTGACTCCCACGTGCACATGGAAGCCCTGGGCGAGCTGCTGGAAACCTTCGATTTTCGGCACGCGCGCACCCCGACCGAGATCCTCGAGGCCATTCGCAGGGAGGCCGCCCGGCGGCCGCGGGGCGAGTGGATCGAAGGGCGCAACTGGGATCAGACCAACTGGGGCGGGCGCTTTCCTGACGCAGACGAGCTGAGCCGCGCCGTCCCCGATCATCCGGTCTATCTGACCCGCGTGGACGGCCACGCCGCGTGGGTCAATCGCAAGGCTCTCGAGCTGGCGGGCATCACCGCGGCCACTCCGGATCCGCCGGGCGGCAAGATCCTGCGCGACGCCGACGGGCGCCCCACAGGCATCCTGATCGACAAGGCTCAGGACCTGGTCGCCGCCAGGATTCCTCCGCCGAGCCCTGAAGTTCTCCGCCGTCGCCTTGCCCGTGCGGCCCGCGAGTGCGCCCGGCTGGGGCTGACCACGGTGCACGACGCAGGCGTCAGCGCCCGGGTGCTGGCGGCTTATCGCGAACTTATCGCGCGCGACGAACTCCCCATCCGCATCTACGCCATGATCGGCGGCGAGGGCGAGCTGTGGCGCCAGTACTTGCAACGCGGCCCGGAAATCGGTGAGCGTCTCACGGTGCGCTCCATCAAGCTGATGGCCGACGGAGCGATGGGCTCGCGCGGCGCCGCCTTCTTCGAACCCTACCACGACGATCCCGGCAACACCGGGCTTTTGCTGCTCCGGCGCGAGGACATCGAGCGCGTGGCGCGGCAGGCCGTCGAGCGCGGCTTCCAGGTGAACACGCACGCCATCGGCGACCGGACCAACCGCATGGTGCTCGAAGCCTATGCGGCCGTACTGGGCGGACCCAACGACCGCCGCTTCCGCATCGAACATGCGCAGGTGGTCGCGCCCGAGGACTTCCCGAAATTCGCCCGCTATTCCATCATCGCGTCCATGCAAGCCACGCACGCCACCAGCGACATGCGCTGGGCCGAGGCGCGCGTGGGCCCCGAGCGCGTCAAAGGCGCCTATGCCTGGCGGCGCTTCCTCGAGCTCGGCGTGCCCGTCGCGAACGGCTCGGACTTCCCTGTCGAGGATCCCAATCCGCTGTGGGGCTTTTACGCCGCCATCACTCGCCAGGATCACAAGGGGCGCCCGCCCGGCGGATGGTTTCCCGAGCACCGGATGACGCGGCAGGAAGCTCTGGAAAGCTGGACCATCCGTGGCGCTTACGCGGCTTTCGAGGAGGGGATCAAGGGCAGCTTGACGCCCGGCAAGCTGGCAGACTTCGTGGCGATTTCCGCCGACATCATGACTGTGCCCCCGCCGGAGATCCTGAAAGCGCGCGTTTTGATGACCGTGGTCGGGGGACGCATCGTCCATCCCCGACAGCCATGATCGCGGCCCTGCTGTGGCTGGCATCCGGCGCGGCGCCCTTGCTGGAAGAAACCGTGATCGTGGAACCGGGCGCCTGGCGTTCGCTGGCTCTGACGCTGCGACAGAGACCCGCCGTGGTGGAATGCAGCTACGAAGTCCTGCGCGGGCCGGCGGTGCGCTTGTTGCTCATGGAGCTGCGCGAGCTGGAACGCTTCCGCCGCGGCCGTTCCGTCAGGCCGCTGGCGGTGTCGGCGTACCACCGGCAGGGCCGCTTGCGGGAAGCGCTGGGCCTCGGCCATTTCGCCCTGGTGGTGGACAATCGTCACAACGCCGGCGACGGGGTCGAATTGGCGCTGCGCGTCGCCCTGAGCTTCGATGCCGGGCATGCCCGGGAACTGCCGCCGGGGCGCCGCGCGCTGGTGGTCGCCCTGAGTCTGCTGTTCTTTGCTGCGGTGGTCTGGTGGGTGGCGCGGCGGTTGGGTCCCAAGCTGGCCGGTCGGCTGCTCGAGTGAGCGAGGCGGCGGTTCTCACGGCAGGCGGGCCGCGCGCCACGCGGCCCACGTCTTGATGGCCAGCCCGGCCAGGAAAATCCAGACCGCCCACCGGAACAGCCCGTCCAATGTGAGGCCCGCGACGAGCGCCAGCACCGCGTAAGCTGCCAGGGCCGCCGCGAAGCGCGAGTTCGAGGCTTGGGGCGGCAAAGGCTCGGGAGAGAAACCGGACGGTTGGTTCGAGGCCATCCGATCACTGCCTCGGCATGTTGTAAAGGAAAGTGAACTGCAACCGGATTTGCAGGCCGCGATAGTCGGCCGGCAGCGGCGGGAAGGGGTTCGAGGCGCTGATGCCGGCCACCGCCGCCCGGTCCAGCGCCTCGGTGCCGGAGGGGCTGACGATCACCAGTTTGGGAACCGACCCGTCGCGGTTGATCGCGAACTGGATGACGACCTTGCCCTGCCGACCCAGCCGGGCCACTTCCGGGATTACGGCGTACCAATTACGCCGCACGATGGCGAGAATCTGGATGAGGTAGGGCCGGAAGTCCACGCCCATCGGGTCGCTGAGCAGCTCGAGCGCGCTGCCCTGGCGCCCGGGTGAGGGCGGCAGATTCAGCGCCTCGCCAACGCCGCCCGGACCCAGATCCGCATCGCCTACGATCAACCCCCCAGCGCCACGGAGTCGCGCCGCCGCTCGGGCGGCTTCCGTCACCGAAGGTGCCGGCGCGCCGAGCTGGCCCGCGCCCGGCGCCGGCATGGCGGCCGCCCGTGGCGATTCGAACGCAAGCTTCGGTTTCTCGACCGGCTCGATGGGAGGCGAAGGGATGGGTACGGGCAGGGCAGCCGGCGGCGGAGCGGCGGCCCCGAGCTCCGGAGGCTCAGGCAGTGCGGCGGCGGCCGATTCCCGTTCAGCCCGTCCGGGAGGCAAGCGGAAGCCGCCCGGCGGCATGCGCAAGGCCGGTCGCGGCAGCAAGCTTTCCAGGTCGAACTCGCGCCCCACCTTGCCCGCGTTGGGAGCACGCTGCGTCAGTTCCCGGAGTTCGGCGGGGGGCGCCACCAAAGGGGTCGAGCGCTCCAACAGAATGGCGGGCGCGCGCAGGATCGTGGTGCGTGCCGGCGGGACGCTCAACAGCAACGCGATCATCGCCGCATGCAAGCCCAGCGAGGCCGCCCACGCAGGCTTGCGGGGCCCGCCCAGCCCCTGTGCGGATTCCACCATCAGGCGGAGCTCGACTGGCTCACTGCTGACACCCTGGCGGACGACTTGCATGCGAAACTTCCGGACCGGCCAGCGTCTCGGCCACCGCGCGGGAATGCTCTTCGATTTTAGCAAGGACCAGGAGCGCCACCTCCAGTGCGCGCAGTCCCTCGCTGCCGCCCACCCGCGGCGCGCTGCGCGTGCGCACGCATTCCAGAAAGTGCTCGAGCTCGAGCCGCAGCGGTTCGGCCCGCTGGACCTCCAACCTGCTATACGCGATCTGGCGGTCGGCAGTTACCTCGAATACGGCCGCATCCTGACGCGTGTAATCCAGAGAAATATATTGCCGGGGCTGGAACATGCGCAGCTTGCGCACCCTTTCGGTTGAAACCCGGCTGGCAGTCAGATTGGCGATCACGCCGCCGGGAAACGCCAGGCGCGCGTTGGCGATATCCACGCGTTCGGAAAGCACCGAAATGCCGGCCGCACGCACCTCCTCCGGCATGCGTCCCACCAGCGCCAGAACGATCTCCAGATCGTGAATCATCAGGTCGAGCACGACGTCCACGTCCAGGCTGCGCGGCGTGAAGGGGCTCAGCCGATGGATCTCGAAAAACAGCGGGACGGTCTTGATGCGCTCCAGCGCGAGCACCGCCGGGTTGAAGCGTTCCAGGTGACCGACTTGCAGCACGCGCCCGGCTTGGACCGCCGTGACCACGAGCCTTTCGGCTGACTCACGATCGGCTGCGATCGGCTTTTCCACCAGCACATCGAGTCCGGCCTCGAGCAAGGCGCAGCCCACCTCGGCGTGCGTGGTGGTCGGCGTGGCCACGATCGCGGCCTCGGCCAGGCCAGGCAGGCGTCGCCAGTCCGTGAAGGCCGGGCAGCCGTAGGCGGCGGCCGCCTCCGCGGCTCGTGCCGGGTCGCGATCCACCACCGCGGCCAGCTCCGCGCCCTCGCATTGGGCCAGCACTCGCAAATGATGCCGACCGAACTGGCCGGCGCCCACGACCGCTACGCGAATCTTGCGCATGCTGTTGTCCACCCTAGCACGCCGGGCCTCCTATTGCAGCGGGCTCCGGCAGCCGATACGAACATCAGGCGATATGCGCGCATGCACGCCGCTGCGATGGGCCGCGTTGTGGGCGGCGCTGTTGTGGCTGGGCGGCTCCGCCCGGATGTCCGCGCAGCAGTACGTGTTCAAACTCTACGGACACGAGCAGGGCCTGACGAATCTCGCCGTGCAGTGCCTGGTCCAGGATCCCGCAGGTTTTCTCTGGGTAGGCACGCAGAACGGGCTGTTCCGCTACGACGGGTCGCAGTTCCAGGGCTTCGGTTTGCCGAATGGCCTGCCCAGCACGCGGATCGAAGCCCTGCACGTGGACCTTCGTGGCAACCTGTGGGTCGGCACGCGCGCGGGCCTCGTACGTTGGACCGGATCCGGTTTTCGTCGCGAGGGCCCTGCCGAACCCCATGAGATCGTCGGTCGTTCCGTACTTGCTTCCGATCGAGAGGGCCGGGTCTATGTCGGCACCAGTTCCGGCTTGTTCCTGCTCGAGCCTGACGGCCGCAGCGGGTATCGCAGCAAGAGAGTTCCGGCGCCCGCCGAGAGCGCGGGACCTGTCTACGCGATTCACCTCGCCCCCGACGGGGCGCTGTACGCGGCCTGGGGGCACCGGCTTTATTGCCGCCGCCGTGACGCCTGGGAACTGCTGGAGAGCCGGCATGCCGTCCCGGAGGACCGATGGGACGCGATCCTGACGGATCGTGAAGGTAATCTCTGGATCCGCAGCAGCCGCCGATTGCTGATGCGACGCGCCGGCGAACAACGCTTCCGGTCGCTGGATGAAGATTTACCGGACAGCACGGTATTCGCTACCTTGTTCGAAGATCGTGACGGGACGCTCTACGCCGGCACCGATTTAGGTTTGGCGCTTCGGGAGCCGTCCGGCTGGAAACTCATCGGCTCGCGCCAGGGTTTGCCGAGCGACGCGACTTCTGCGGTGCTGCGCGACCACGAGGGATCGCTGTGGATCGGCCTGTACGGCGGCGGCCTGGCGCGCTGGATCGGATACCGGCAGTGGGAGGCGTACACCAAGGCCGGTGGCCTCAGCAACGACGTCGTCTGGGCCATCCGGCGCGATCCCTGGGGCGGCCTGTGGGTGGCGACGGACTACGGCCTGAACTGGCGCCGTGCGGGTCAGAAGCAATGGCGCGTGTGGACGCAGCGCGAGGGCCTGGCGGGCAACAAAGTACGCGCCCTGGAAATCACTTCGGACGGCATCGTGTGGGCGGCCAGCGATCCCGGCGGCGTGACGCGCCTGGATCCGCGAACAGGCGCCCTGCGACGCTACGGAGCAGAGTCCGGACTGACCAACGACCGGGTGTTGACGCTGGCCGTGGACGAGGCAGGCCGGGTGTGGGCGGGGACGCGGCGCGGCCTGTTCCGCAGCACCGGTCCCGGGCCGCGACTCCGTTTCGAGCGACAGTTTCCGCCGGGCACCGACGAGAACGAAATTATCTTCACGCTGTGCCAGGCGTACGGCGGAGGCGTCTGGGTGGCAGGATCGCGCGGCCTGGCGCGATTCCGCAACGACCGCTGGGAACGCTGGACGGCGGCGGACGGACTGAAAACCAACTACGTCGGCTACGTCGCCGAGGCCGGCGACGGCGCCGTCTGGATCGGCTATCGCGAGGCTTTGGGGGTCACGCGTCTTCGCCTCGCCGGCCATCGCCCGGAACTGACCCATTTCAGCCGAGAAAACGGCCTCCGCTCCGATCAGGCCCTTTTTGTTGGGGTGGACGCACGGGGCTGGGTCTGGGTGGGAACAGACAACGGGGTGGACGTTTATGACGGCGAGGAGTGGCGCCACTACGGCGCCGGGGATGGCCTCATCTGGCCGGATTGCAACGGGGACGCATTTTACGCCGATCCCGACGGTACGGTGTGGATCGGCACCAGCCGCGGCCTTTCGCACTTCGTTTCCTCGGCGACCTCCGTCGAGGATCAGCCCCCGCCGATCGTCATCACCGCGGTGATTGCGGGTCGCAAACCGTTGGGGCTCGACACGGCCCCGCGCTTGCCCTACGGCCTGAATTCCGTGGAGTTCCGTTTCGCCGCCTTGACGTTTCTCAACGAACAGAGGGTGCGGTTCCGCTACCGCCTGCTCGGCCTGGATCCGGAGTGGACCTGGACTCGCGGCCACTCGGTGCGTTTCGACCGCCTGCCCCCGGGTCGGTACACCTTCGAGGTGGTCGCGCGCAACAGTTTCCGCCGGTGGAGCGGACAACCAGCGCGCTACTCCTTCGAGATTCAGCCCGCCTGGTGGATGACGGGATGGTTCAGGTTGCTGGTCGCCGCGGCCGGGGGTCTTGCCGTGTGGCTGGTGGCGAGACTGCGAGTCCGCTTGCTGCTGCGCTCCCGGCGGCGGCTGGAAGAGGCCGTGCGCGAACGGACCCGCGAACTGGAAGAGGCCCGCGCCCGTGCGGCGGAGGCCCAAGCGCGCGCCGAGGAGGCCAGCCGCCTGAAAAGTGAGTTCCTGGCCAACATCAGCCACGAGATCCGCACGCCCATGAACGCGATCCTGGGCATGCAAAGCCTCGCTCTCGCCACCGAGCTCACGGCCGAGCAGCGCGAGTATCTGCAAGCGGCGCAATCTTCCGCCGAATCGCTCCTGCGGTTGCTGGACCAGCTTCTCGACTTTTCCAGGATCGAGGCCGGCAAGGTCGAACTCAGTCTGTCGAACTTTTCGCTGCCCGAATTGCTGGAAAGCGCCCTCAAGCCTCTCGCCGGCCAGGCGCGGCAGAAGGGCGTGCCGATGGAATGGAAGATCGCGCCCGAAGTCCCGTCGTGGCTGCTTGGAGACGAAACCCGACTGCGGCAGGTGATCGTCAATCTCGCCGGCAACGCCGTGAAATTCACCGACCAGGGGCAGATCACGGTCGAGGTCTCTCTGGTGGCGCGCCACGGGGAAGAACTCGAGCTCGGCTTTTCCGTCTCCGACACCGGCATCGGCATTCCCAGAGAAGCACAGGCCACTATCTTCGAACCCTTCCGGCAGGCTGACGGATCCATGACGCGGCAGTACGGAGGCACGGGACTGGGACTGGCGATCTGTGCGCGGCTTGTGGGCCTGCTGGGCGGGTACATCTGGCTGGACAGCGAGCCGGGCCGGGGCGCCACATTCCACTTCACTGCGCGTTTACGGCAGGGGTCGCAACCGGCTCGCCCGTCGCCGCCTGCGGAGGCGGACAGCGACGTCCTCCCGCCGCTCCGGATCCTGCTGGTCGAGGACAACGCAATCAATGCCCGCATGGCCCAACGCATGCTGGAGAAGTACGGTCACCAGGTTGCGCACGCCGGCGACGGTTACGAAGCGCTGGCCGAGCTGGAAACCGGGCGCTTCGATCTGGTCCTGATGGACGTTCAGATGCCGGAGATGGACGGATTGGAGGCGACGCGGCGCATCCGCCAACGCGAGCTCGGCGCAGGAGGACACGTGCCGATCATCGCCATGACGGCCCACGCGATGAAAGGGGACCGGGAGCGGTGCCTGGAAGCGGGCATGGACGGGTATGTCTCCAAGCCCGTCCGCTGGCGAGAGCTCAAAGGCGAAATGCTGCGCGTGCTGCGCGCGTGCGGCGTGCTGAGCTCTCAGTCCTCGGGCGAGTAACCCACGATGGCGATGCCGGCGGCGTCGGCCGCGCCGAGCATCTCCTCGCGATCGAGCATGAGCGTGCGACCCGCGTCCACCGCCAGGGCCGTCGTCCTGGTTTCGACCATGACCGGAATCGTTCCCGCGCCGACCACCGGCACGTCGAACAACAGGTGTTTCCGCCGGCGCGAAACCTTGACGAGGCGCAGCGGCCGCCCGTTGACCAGTTGGGCAGCCCGCCGAAGCATGGCATCGGTTCCTTCCATGGCTTCCACCGCCACGCAGGCCCGCTCGGCCACCGCCACGCTCTGGCCCACGTCCAGCGCCGCCAGGGCGCTCGCAATCCGGCGACCGTACTCGATGTCGGCCAGCTCTTCGCGATCCGGCTTCCGCCGTGTCATCACGCCCTGGCTCGCCAGCAGAGGCTTCAGCCAGGCTGTCGAGTCGGTGACGCGAATCCCTTCGCCGGCCAGCTCGCGCACCACGGCGCCCACCAGCGCATCCGTGTTCTTCTCGCGCAAGCCGGCCAGCATTTTCACCATGCGCCAGTCCGGCCGGATCCCGGAAAAGATGCTCGTGTGCTTGACCTGACCGGCCATCACCACTTCTTCGACGCCCTCCTGCTTGAGGATCTCGATCAGGCGTCCGAGCTGACCGAGCGAGATCCAGTAGCACCGCGCCGCCAGTGGTTCGATGTCCGGAGAGGCTTCCTCGCGAATGCCAACCGCAATAACTTCGTGGCCCAGCTTGCGCGCCTGTTCGAGCGCGAGCACAGGGAAACGCCCGTTGCCGGCGATCAGAGCGTAGCGGGCGCTCACGGCAACCTCACTTGATGACGCCGCGCTCGGAGGCGGCGATGAACTCCAGTAACTCCTCGATTTCCGGGCCGGGCGGCACTTCCTGGCGAATGCGGGCGACGGCCTGCGAGGTGTTCAGCCCGGAACGCGTGAGCAGGCGAAACGCGCGCTGCAAGCTCTCGATGGCGGCTTCCGCGAAACCGCGCCGCTCGAGACCCGTGCGGTTGGCCCCGTAAACTTTGACCTCGCGTTGCCCGCAGGTGAGCGAATAGGGCAGCACGTCCTGCGTGATGACGCTGTAGCCGCCGATCATGGCATGCCGGCCCACGCGGCAAAACTGGTGCAGGCCGGTGAAGGCGCCGATGACAGCCCAGTCCCCGATCAGCGCGTGTCCGCCCACCGTGACGCCGTTGGCCAGCACGACGTGATCGCCCAGGCGAACGTCGTGCGCAATGTGGACATAGGCCATCAACAAATTATCGTCGCCAATCGAGGTCAGCCGGCCGCCGCCCTCGGTTCCCCGATGGATGGTGACGAATTCCCGGATGCGATTGCGGTTGCCGATGCGCGTTTCCGCCCGCTCGCCGCGGTACTTCAAATCCTGAGAGGCGACACCCACCGTGGCGTACGGGAAGAAGATGTTGTCCTCGCCGATCCAGGTCGGCCCCTCGACGTACACGTGGGCCATGAGGCGAGTGCGTTCGCCGATTTCCACCTCGGGGCCGATGATGCAGTACGGCCCGATCTCGGCGCTGGGCGCAATGCGGGCTTCGGGCGATACCAGAGCGGTCGGATGAACGGGCATGCGATGGAGTCAGGGCGCCGATTCCGCAACAGGCTCAGGCTCCTCGGCCAGAGCGGGCTGCTTTTCGGCCAGTTTGCACATGACCTGGGCTTCCGCCACGACGCGCCCGTCCACGCTGGCCGTGCCGTACATTCTGGCCACCGTGGCCTTGCGGCGCGCCAGCTTCATCTCGATGCGGAGCTGGTCGCCCGGCAGCACGGGGCGACGGAACTTGGCCTGTTCGATCGAGGCCAGCAGCACCAGCTTGTTATGCCGGTCCGGGATCTGCTGCAAGACGAGCACGCCCGCCACCTGCGCCATCGCCTCCACGATCAGCACCCCAGGCATCACGGGGAAATCAGGAAAGTGCCCCGCGAAAAAGGGCTCGTTCACCGTGACGTTCTTGATCCCCACGATGCGGTCGGGCTCGATTTCCACGATGCGGTCCACCAGCAGCATGGGGTAGCGGTGGGGCAGAATGTCGCGAATGGCCTGGATGTCCAGCATGGATTGCCGTTATTATAACAGGCCATGAAGGAACTGCTCAGACAGGCGCGGGCGCGCCTCGACGACACGCACGATCTGATCCGCCGCCTGGTGGAGTGCGAAACGCCAAGCGGCGACGCGGCGAGAATCGAACGCTTCGCGGAGCTGGTGGCCTCCGAGCTGCACGGAGCGGCCCGCATCCGCAAACTGCGCGGCGCCGGTTTCGGTCCCCACTTGCGTTGTGAATTCCATCTGGGCGCGGGGCGCAAAGAGGGTCAGATCCTGCTGCTCGGTCACTCGGACACCGTGTGGCCGGCAGGCACGCTGGCGCGCAGACCCTTCCGACAATCCAAAGGTCGGCTGTGGGGGCCTGGCGTGTTCGACATGAAAGCCGGCATCGCCATCGGCATCGAGGCCGTGCGTTTGCTGGCGACTCTGGGGCGTCCGGTGCGCCGCCGCATCGTGCTGCTGCTGAACTCGGACGAGGAGGTCGGCAGCCTCACCTCGCGCGCCCTCATCGAAAAGGAGGCGTGCCGCAGCGCGGCTGTCCTGGTGCTGGAACCCGCCACGGGTCTGGAAGGAAAACTCAAGACCGCGCGCAAGGGCGTGGGCATTTACACCCTGCGGGTGCAAGGGCGTGCGGCGCACGCGGGCGTGGACTTCACCGCAGGCGCCAACGCCGTGCTCGAGCTTGCGCGGCAGATCCAGCGGGTGGCGGGATTCACTCGTCTGTCCCGGGGTCTGACCGTGAGTCCCAACGTGGTCCGTGGCGGGCAGCGCAGCAACGTGATCCCGGACGAGGCTGTGGCTGAGATTGATGTTCGCGTCCTGCGCCTCGCGGATGCCGAGGATCTGGACGCTCGCCTGCGCGCGTTGAAGCCGTACGATTCGCGTTGCCGCATCGAAATCACGGGCGGGTTGAACCGTCCGCCGATGGAGCGCTCGCCGGGCACTGTGAAACTGTTCCGGCTGGCGCGCGAGCTGGCCGCAGAGATCGGTGCGGAGCTGGGGGAATCCACCAGCGGCGGCGGCTCCGACGGCAATTTCACCGCCGCGCTGGGCGTGCCGACGCTCGACGGCCTGGGTGCGGTCGGTGAAGGCGCTCACGCCGAGAACGAGTCGGTGCTGGTGGAGCGAATTCCCGAGCGCGTAGCCTTGCTGGCAGGCTTGCTGGAGCAGGTAGGCAACACCGAGCTTGAACCGCAGCCATCGCCGGGGTAAGCTTGACAACGGAAGCCCGGCCTCCGGCCGGCTTCGGGAGGTCGCCGTGCGACGGGGTCTGATGGCAGTCGCCTCAATGGTATTCGCTTTTCTGGTTCACGCTCAGGCGCCCACCGCAAGCGTAGTGGGCCGCATTACCGATCCGAGCGGGGCGGTGGCGCCCGGCGTCACCGTGAAAGTCACCAACCTCGAAACCAACATCGTGCACCAGGCCGGCTCCAACGAGATCGGCGAGTACGCGATCCCGTACCTCGACCCGGGACGGTACTCGCTGGAAGCATCTCTGGCAGGATTCCGCACGTACCGCCGCGAGGAATTCACCCTCGCGGTAGGCCAGATCCTGCGCGTGGACATAACGTTGGAGGTTGGCGCCGCCGCCGAAACCGTCACCGTAACCGAGACGCCGGTCGTGCTGAACACCGAGACAGGCACGCGCGGCGAAGTCACTACCCAGGACGAAATCAAGGAGCTGCCGCTCGATGGCCGCGACTTTTCGGATCTGGCCCTGCTGACCGGCGGCGTCATCCCCAAAGCCGAGGGCGGCGATGGCTCTTACGCCGTCAACGGCGCTCGCGCCGACAACACCGGCTTCCTGCTCGACGGCATGAACAACACGCAGCGCCGGAACACCGGGGCCATGATCCAGCCGCCGCTGGAGGGCGTGCTCGAGTTCAAGATGCTCACCTCGGGCTTTTCCGCCGAATATGGCCGCTACGCCGGCGGCATGCTCACGGTGGTGACCCGCAGCGGCACCAACCGCTTCCGCGGCTCCCTGTACGAGTTCATGCGAAACGACGCGCTGGATGCGAAAGGCTTTTTCTCCGCCCGGAAGGATAAGCTGCGCCGCCACCAGTTCGGAGCGACCCTTTCCGGCCCGCTTTGCCTGCCTCGCATCTATGACGGACGCAATCGCAGCTTCTTTCTGTTCACATGGGAAACGCTACGGCTGATCCAGGGCAAGAGCGTCCGCTCGCTGGTGCCTGAGCCCGAGCTGCTTCGCGGCGATTTCTCCCGCGCCACGGACGTCTACGGCAAGCCCGTGGCCATCCGCGATACCCTGGCCAACGCGCCGTTCCCCGGCAACCAGATCCCCGCCGGCCGCATGGATCCCGTAGCCTTGAAGCTGGCTCGATACTGGCCTGCGCCTAACTTCCGCTCCGCGATTTACAATTATATTTCCCAGGGCAACGCTACCAATCGTTACAACAATTTCGGGGTCAAGGCGGACCACAATATCTCCGCCCGGGACCGTTTGACCCTGGGCGCGTTCTGGCGCCCGGCCCATAACTGGGACCCGGTGATGACCACCCGCTCACCGATCCCCCTGTTCGGCTCCACCAACGACACCCTGCAGTTGCTTTCCTACATTCGTTACTTGCGCTCGCTGACGCCTTCGGCCTATCTGGAAGCCAGCGTCAATTTCTCCCGGCGCACGAACTACCAGGTCTGGCCGTACAGCGCGGACAAGGACTGGGCCGAGGAAACCGCCTTTTACGGCGGGACCCGCAATCCGGTCGCAGCCGGCCCGCCTTATGTCCAGGTCACCAGCTACATGAACCTGGGTCCGGCTTACGACATTCCTAAGATCTGGGCCTATAACAACTACCAATACGCTGCCGCGGCCACCTGGATTCGCGGCCGTCATTCCATGAAATTCGGCGGCGATTTTCTGCGCTACCACTATTTCTCGCGCAGTTACGGGGACACGCGCGGCCGCGTCAGTTTCGACGGACGTTTTACCGGCCACTCCATGGCCGACTACCTGCTCGGCTGGCTCACCAGCTCGCGCCGGCAGCTCGACGCTTCCGGCCCTTACCATCTGGCCTCCAGTTACTCCGCCTTCTTCCAGGACGACCTCAAACTGACGCCTGCCCTCACGCTCAATCTGGGACTGCGCTACGAGATCATGAAGCCGCCGCGCGAAAAATTCGGCGCCCTGGCCATGTTCATGCCGCCGCTCGGCAAAGTGGTGGTCGCGGGAACGGGAACTCTCTCGTCAGATGAGTTCGAACAGCGGCTGACGAGCACCGGCTTGACCGACTACGTGGTCAGGGCCTCCGAGGTCGGGCTGCCCCCCACCATCGTCAGGAACGACTGGACGAATCTGGCGCCCCGTTTCGGTTTCGCGTGGAGGCCCTTCGGCAGTCGCAAGAGCGTCGTACGCGGCGGTTACGGCATCTTCTACGGGACCAGCTCGCTTTACCGGATGGACGAGTACTCAGACACCTTCCCCTTCTCCGTCACGGAAACCTTCAGCCGCCTGACCGGCGATCCGACGATTCTCACGCTCTCCAATCCCTTCCCGATATCGCGCCGCGGCTTCTCGGGCGTCACCAGCAGTTATGGCCAGGAGAACCCCGAACCTCAATCCCAGTATCTCCAGGCCTGGAATCTGACGGTGGAGCGAGAAATCGCCGGCATCGCGCTGGAACTGGCCTATGCAGGATCCAAGGGAACCCACTTGCAGCGCCGCTATGACATCAACCAGCCGGGCCGCAGTTTCGAAACCCGCAATCTCCGGCCGTACCCGTTCTTCGGCACGATCAACATCATCAACGACGGCTCGAACTCGATCTATAACTCGGGCCAGTTGACCGTTCGCCGGCGCTTCTCCAAACAGCTCTTCCTGCGCGCTTCCTACACTTTCGCGAAATCACTCGACGAATCTTCCAACACCGGCGGCACGCTCCAGTACAACTTCCCCATGGCCCAGGATGCGCGCAATCTGAAGCTCGAACGCGGGCGCTCGGATTTCGACGTGGGACACGCCTTCGCCGCCAGCTTCATCCTGACGCCGCGCCTGTCCCGCCACTGGCTGGCGCGTGACTGGCAGCTTTCCGGCACCAGCACGCTGTACACCGGACCGCCCTTCACACCGCGCGTCTCCGCCGTCAATTACAGCCTCGGCGAAGCCACCCGCCCGGACCGCATCGCCAAGGGGACGGTACCGCATCCCACGCCCGATCGCTGGTTCGATCGTTACGCCTTCCCCGTGGTTCCCACCGGCTCCTACCGGTTCGGAAACTCGGGCCGCAACATCCTGGACGGCCCCGGCTCGGTAATCATCAACATCTCGCTGTCGCGCCGCATCCGCTGGGGCGAGTCCCGCAGCCTGCAAATCCGTGCCGAGGCGTTCAACTTGCCCAACCGGCCGAACTTCTATCACCCGGAGAACAACGTGGACGTCGCCGCCGCAGCCGTGATCAGCCGCGCCCGGAACAACCGCAACCTGCAACTGGCGCTGCGCATGGAATTCTGAACACCGGCGCTCACTCCAGGACGAGCTCGTACCACGGAGCCGGCGGCTGCCCTTCTGCCTGAAGGTGGATGCGATAGCCGCCCTTGAGGCGTTGAACGGCTTCTCCCGAGAGCTCATGCAGGCGTGCGCCTGCCCCGTCGAGCGGATATACCTGCAGTCGGCGCGCCGCAGTTTTCAGCGTCACGTAGCTTTCCACTCGCTCCATCCAGACCGGCTCCACGCCCCCACTGCGCGGACCCGAGGGCCGCGCCGAGCCGGGCTCGGGCTCGATCGTGTACCAGTCGGTGGCGCCCGGATACGGAATCAGCCTTTGCATGCGGGGCGGATCCGTACCGGGTTGCGTGCCGAAGGTGCATCCGGGCGTGGTCAGCAACAGGCGGCGCGATTTCTCGATGGGGCGACCGTCCAGCGCCGTCAACAGAATCGAGACGAAGCCGCGCGCCGTGGGCGCCGGCTCGACTTCAATGGCGCCCGCCTGCGCCGGGCGTCGCTCGAGGAAGCCGAAAACGCCCGCGACCTGCGGGGCCTGGATCACCAACAGGCGAGCGTCGCGATCGTAGACCATCTCCCCCGTGTCGGATTGATAAGGCGGAGAAGGTTTCGGCAACATAGGCACCGTCGCGCCCGCACGCCGCTCCAGGCCCACGCGATGCACCAGGGCCAGTTCGGGTTCGTAGCGGGCAAAAGCCTGGAGCGCGGGGGCCACCGCCCCTGCCTTGCCCTCCCGGGCTGCACGGAGTCGCAGCTCGGAGGACACGGGCAGCGCAATGATCCGGCGAGCTTCCCGAACCAGACCGCGGCGATAGATCAGCGCGGCTTGTCCGAAGGAAACGTACTTGGTCCAATCCGCGTTGAGATCGAAGCCGCTGGGCACCTTGCTGTCCCAGGCGCGGTTGTGCGTGTAGGCAAAATGCATGATCCCATCCCAATCCTGCAAGGCGGCGAAGGCAGCCAGTGCGGGCACGATCTCGGCCGCCTGCCGGTTGGGCCAGGGCTGGTTGAACTCGCTCACCGTGTAGGGCCGCCCGAATTCGCGCGCCGCGGCCATATTCAGGAAGGCCGCCAGCCCGCCGCCCACTGAAGAACTGTCGCGAATGCGCCAGTCTCGCGCGTCCCAGCGCACGTTCGGGAAGTTGTAATGGTCCACGTAAAAGTGGTTGTCGAGATAGTCCATGGCGGCGTGCGAGTCCAGGTGAAGCAGGTTGCCGCCGAAGCCCACCTGCGTGCCCGTGACCGGAACCCAGCGATCGCTGACCTCCTGCACCACGGTGCGCATGCGGCGCAGATAGTCGGCATCGCGTTCGGCCAGGAAGGTCAGGAAATCGTCCAGCACGGCGGCCGGCGCCTGGCGCGCGGGAAGCGCCACGTTGCGCGCCTCCAGCGACTGGCCCTCCGGAAGCTCTCCCCACGCGGCGCGCAGGACGTCGGTCGTGCGGTGTTTGGCCAGCAAGAAACCGTTCCACTGCCGCTCCAGCTCCGCCTTGTACTCGCCGAGCACCGTCCGCTCCAGCAGCCCGCGCTGGAATGCGTCCACGAGCGAACTTTCGTTGTTGATCTCCACCATGGCGAGCACGGGATCGCCTTTCAGCGCCAGGGCGGTGAGCAGACGGCGCGTGAACTCCAGTTGCAGCTCGACCATGCGCGGGTAAAAGATGTGCAGCGGTTTGCTCTGCGTCGGCAGGCGCTCGGCGCCCGGCAACGGCGGCACCTGATCCACCGCGGGCCGAAATTCGTAGCCCACGTGCAGATTCACGTTGACATAGATCCCTTCGGCCTTCAGAGCGTCCAGAAAACGGCGCAGGCGACGAACGGATACCGGATTCAGAGTGGGATAAGGATCGGTGGTGAGAATGCTGCGGGCCTCTTCCGGGTTACGGTCCGGTGAGGTGTCCATGTGATGCAGTCGAAGGATGTTCACTCCCAGCCGCCGCAGCCGGCGAGCAATGCGATCGGCATCGGCCTCTTCGGGAAAGTTGCCTCCGAAGACGGCGTTGGTTCCGAACAGCCGCACGCGTTCGTCGTCGCGCGTGCCGGGTTTCTGGTCCGGCCCCACTCGACAGAAGTGTGCCCCGCACACGAACAGCCGATCCGCCGGGGTGAGCGATCGGTTGAGCCAACTGAAGTCCGGCGCGCCGGAAAGCCGGTCCTGTTCGACCGCGAAGCGGTAAAAGCCTTTCTGCGCCGCCGACAGATGCGTCCACAGGATCAGACACGCTGCGATCCACATACGCCCCGGATTATAGCCGAAGCGCCGGCATGCGAAAATGTCTTGGATGAATCCTGGCATCGAGAGCGTGCGGAGGCGGGGCAGCCGCATTTTTCGCGAAGACCGGCACCTTTTGCCGGCGGCGGCGTTGATGAAGGCCGAGGGAGTCATTTCCTCGCTCGACGATTTGAGCAAACCCTTCGTCACCATCATCAACTCCTATACGAACCAGATCCCCGGCCACGCGCACCTGGATCGCATCGGCGCCGTGCTGCGCCAGGAGCTGGAGTCGCTCGGCTGCAACGTCTGGTACGCCAACGTGGGAGCGGCCATCTGCGACGGCATCGCCATGGGACATTTCGGCATGAAATACTCGCTGCCCTCGCGCGAGCTGATCGCCGATCAGATCGAGTCCATCATCGGGGCGCATCCTTGCGACGCCTGGATTGGCATCGCCAACTGCGACAAGATCGTGCCCGCGATGCTGATGAGCATGGTGCGCCTCAACATTCCTGCGGTGTACGTGAGCGGCGGCCCGATGCTGGCCGGAGCGGGCGGCACGGATCTGATCACGGTTTTCGAGGGGCTGGGCCGTCACGCCGCCGGCAAGATGGGCGACGACGAGTTGCGGCAACTGGCCGAACGGGCCTGCCCGGGCTGCGGCAGTTGCGCGGGCATGTTCACGGCCAACTCGATGAACTGCCTGGCGGAAGCCCTCGGCCTGGCATTGCCCGGCAACGGCACCATCACGGCCGAACGCTGGCGCGAGGACGGGCGCACCGAACTGAATCCCGAGCGACTGGCCCTGGTGCGACGCGCCGCGCACGTGCTCAAGCGCTGCCTGGAGCAGAACATCCGCCCCCTCGATATTGTCAACGAGCAGGCCCTGGTGAACGCGTTCGTGCTCGATATGGCCATGGGCGGCTCGACCAACACCATCCTGCACACCCTGGCCATCGCTCATTCGGCCGGGATCCCCTTTGACCTGGATCGCCTCAACGCCATCTCCGACGCCACGCCCACGCTGTGCAAGGTGTCGCCCAGCCGTCCCGAGGTCCACATCGAGGATGTGCACCGCGCGGGCGGCATCCCCACGATTCTGAAGGAGGCGGCGCGCTGGCCGGGCGCGCCCTTGCGACTGGATGTGCCCACCGTGACAGGCCGTCTGGCGGATGCGGTCGAGACGGCGCCCGAGCCCGACGGGGATATCATCCGGCGATGCGACAACGCTTTCTCGAGCACCGGAGGATTGGCCATCCTGTTCGGCAACCTGGCGCCGCGCGGCGCCGTGGTCAAAACGGCAGGCGTGGATCCCGACATGATGGAATTCGAAGGCCCGGCCCGCATTTTCGAATCCCAGGAGGAAGCCGTGGCCGGCATTCTGGGCGGCCAGGTGCGCAACGGCGACGTGGTCGTTATCCGCTACGAAGGACCCCGCGGCGGCCCGGGCATGCAAGAGATGCTCACGCCGACCTCCGCCATCAAAGGGGCGGGCATTCGCGCCGCCCTCGTCACCGACGGGCGGTTCTCGGGCGGCACGCGCGGCTTGTGCGTGGGTCACGTATCGCCGGAAGCCGCCGCCGGCGGACCGATCGCAGCCGTTCAAGCCGGCGACCTGATTTACATCAACGCGCACACGCGCCGGCTGGAGCTCAGGGTCAGCGACGAAGAAATTCGGCGCCGGCTGGCGGCCTTGCCGCCGTTCGAGCCCAAAGTCAAGCGCGGATGGCTGGCCCGCTACACCCAGTTCGTCACCAGCGCCGATACGGGCGCCGTCTTCTCGATCTGAGCCGTCGTCGCCCGTCGGGTTCTCAGTCCTCGAAGGGCGGGACGGCCTCTTCCAGGTCGGACACCGGATTTTCGAACTTCGTCAGCTCCTTGATGAAGAGCAGGTGAACCTTGCCGGTGGGGCCGTTGCGCTGCTTGGCGACGATGAGCTCGGCCTTGCCGCGCAGGTCGGCCCGATCGGGTTTGTAGACTTCTTCGCGGAAGATGAAAGCCACCAGGTCGGCGTCCTGCTCGATGGAGCCGCTCTCGCGCAAGTCGCTCAGTTGCGGGCGGTGATCGCCGTCCCGCAGATCCGGCGCGCGGTTCAATTGCGACAGCACCAGCATGGGGACTTCCAGATCCTTGGCCATCATTTTCAGGCCGCGGGAGAGGGCGCTGATCTCCTGCACGCGATTCTCGAAGCGCCCGCGCCCGCTCATCAATTGCAAGTAATCCACGATGACCAAAGCCAGGCCGTGCTCGGCTTTCAGCCTCCGCAGCTTGGCGTGCATGTCCATGAGATTGATGCCCGCGCTATCGTCCAGAAACAGCGGCGCCTGGACCAACTGGGTGGCAGCCAGGCTCAGCTTCCGCCTCTCCTCGGCGTTCAGATAGCCCGCACGGTACTTGTGACTGTTGACGCGCGCCGTGGCGCAGAGCAATCGCGTGAGCAGCGACTCTCTGGCCATCTCCAGGGAGAAGATGGCGACCGGACGGGGCTGCCGTCCCATGGCCACGTGCTGGGCGATGTTCAGGGCCATGGCCGTCTTGCCCATCGCCGGGCGGGCGGCCAGAATGATGAGCTCGCCGGGATGCAGCCCGCCCGTCAATTCATCGAACCTCAGAAAACCGGTCGAGAGGCCTTTGATGCGCTGGTTGGGATCCAGGAAGGCGTTGACCCCGCCGGGGAATGCCTCGATGATTTCGCGCGGCGTGAGCAAGCCGCTGCTCAAGCGCGATTCGCCCAACCGCAGCAGGGACTCCTCGGCGGAAGCCAGGATCTGGTCGGGATCCTCCTCGCCCAGCAAGCAGCGGTCAATGACTTTCTGGGCGGTAAAAATCAGGCGTCGCAGCGTGGCCTTGTCGCGAACGATGCGGATGTAGCCTTCCAGGTTCAGCCCTTGGGGCAGGCCTTCATCCAGGGAGACCAGATAGCCCAGCCCGCCGCAGGCTTCCAACTGGCCATGACGTTGCAACTCGTGCGCCAGGGTGACGCGGTCGATGCGTTCGCCGCGCTCGTACAGTTCGCCCATGCGCAGGAAAATGCGCCGGTGCGCCTCCAGGTGAAAGTCGTCCGCGTTCAGGGCGCCGGCCACCTGCGGGTAGAGGGAATCATCCAGCAAGACGCAGCCGAGGATGAGCCGCTCCGCGTCGGTGCTGGCGGGTAATCCCTTTTCGAGCGCCAGATCCGGAGTCGCCATAGCTAGCTCCCTAAGGTAAGGGGAAACGCGATCGGCTGCAAGCCTGTTGTGCTCCCGCTTGTTTGCCGGAACTTACGCTGTGAGAAAGCCTCTGCAAGGCAGAGTGGAAAACGGTCCCGGCGACCGCGGCCGCAAAGGCCGGGAGTCCAGACGATTGGCCGGGACGAAGCGAGTTTTCCACAGACGCGCTCCTACAAAAAGCCCTCACTTTGTTTTTACCGCAAATCGCGTGCGATGGCGACAGTTTTCTCCGGGCGACGCCGTCCCCGGCCTCAGCGCACCAAACGCCGGCGACGCAGGAAGGGCGGGGTATCCAGGTCTTCCAGATCGTCCACTTCGTCCGCGGGTTCGGAATAAAGCGGTTCGGCCCTCTCGGCCGGGGCCGGATTCGCGGCAGCGAAAGACATCGCAGCCTCGGCGTGCAAGGGCTCGGGCGGGGGCTGCGTCGGGGAACCGGTTCGCCAGCTCGCGTCGCTGACAGCCTGCTCGGCTTCGGAGACAGGCGCGAACCCGGTGGCGATGACGCTGACTTTGACGGCATCGGCCATGGCTTCGTTCAACACGATGCCGAAGCTCACCTCCGAATCGGGCCGGCGCGTGGCGTCCCGCACCACCTGGCAGGCTTCGTGCAGCTCGTGGATGCCGAGGCGGCTGGAGCCGGTGACGTGCACCAGAACGTTGCGCGCGCCGGCCAGCGAAGCGCCCTCCACCAGAGGGCAGTTGATGGCCTGGCGCGCCGCCTCCACGGCCGGGTTCTCCCCGCGCGCCACCGCCGTGCCCAGCACCGCCAACCCGCCGCCTCGCATCACCGCACGGATGTCCGCAAAATCGCGGTTGATCAGGCCGGGAGTCTGGATGATCTCGACGATTTCCTGCACGGCCCGGCGCATGATCTCGTGAGCCATGCGGAAGGCTTCCAGCACGCTGGCGCCGCGCGGGGCCAGCGCGAGCAGGCGGTCGTTGGCTACGGTGATGAGCGCGTCCACGGCCTCCGTCAGTTTTTGCAAGCCCTGCTCGGCCAGCTCCGTGCGCTGGGGACCCTCTAGGGTGAACGGCTTGGTGACCATGGCCGCCGTCAGGGCGTCCATTTGGCGCGCCATGGCGGCGATCACCGGCGCGGCTCCGGTGCCCGTGCCTCGGCCCAGGCCTGCGGCGATGAAGACCATCGAGGCGCCTTGCAGCAGCTCGATCAGCCGCTCGGTATCTTCCAGCGCCGCCTGCCGGCCGAGTTCCGGGTCGCCGCCCGCGCCCTGCCCGGCCGTGACCCGCAAGCCGATCGCCAGCTTGTTGGGAACCGGCGAGGCGCGCAGCGCCTGAAGGTCGGTGTTCACCGCCCAGAACTCGACGCCCTCCATGCCGCCGGCCATGATGTGGGCCACGGCATTGGTTCCCGCGCCACCGACCCCGATCACGCGGATTCTGGGGCGGGGCGGGACCTCTTCCTGGATTTCGAACTTGAGACCGTCCGATTTCGGATCCATCAGCGCCATCGTGCACCTCTCCGTTTGCAGCCGGCCGGTTCGCGGCCTACCCGAAAACCCTGCTGAACAGACTTCGCCGGCGTTCGCGATCCCGTTGCTTGAGTCGCGCCGAGTACATCGCCAGTCCGGCCACCGTGGTCCAGGCCGGATGATTCAAGGCCGGCGGCCAGTCCCGGATGGCTGCGGGCAAACCCAGGTACGTCTCACAGCCCAGCACAGCCTCGGCGACGTCGCACAACCCGGGCATGCGCGAGGCACCGCCGCACAGCACCACACCGCCGAACAACTGGCCGTCCGGGCAAACCCGCAGCAGCTCGCGCCGCACCCAACGGAACAGTTGTTCGGCCCGGCACTCGAGAATGAAAGACAGATCCTCGCGCGGGATGGCGCGAGGCTGCCGTCCCGGGGGGGCCGGCAGTTCGATCAGACTGCGCGCCGCCTCCGGGTCGCGCACCGCGCAGCCGTGCTGGAGCTTCACGGCTTCGGCATCCCGCAGGGTGATGCCCAGCACCCGCGCCACATCCTCGGTGAAACGGGCGCCGCCCAGCTCGATGCTGGAAGCCAGGACCAGCGAGTCGCCCGCGTACACCACCAGGTCCGCCGATTCGGCCCCGATGTCCACCAGCATCACTCCCCCGCGCCGGTGCTCGGCGCCGAGGCAGGCGTAGGCGGCCGCCATGGGTTCGTACACGGTCTCCTCCACCGCCAGCCCGGCCTGATTGGCCGCCCCCACCAGCACGTCGTGCTCCTGGGTGGAAAACGTGACCAGGCTGACGTAGGCGTGCAAATTGACGCCGCTCTGGCCTCGGGGATCGCGGAAGCCGCGCCGGCCGTCCACGCTGAAATCGCGCAGGCACAGGTGCAGCAACATGCGGTCATCGTCGAGCTGAACGTGCGCCGCGCGCTCGATCACCAGATTCACGTCCTCCTGGTTGAGCTTGCGCCGGTAATCGTCCTCGTAGCCGCCCCGGCCGGAAGCGCAGCCCACGGTGGCGCCCCCGGCGCCCAGCACCGCCGAGCCGATGGGAAGCTGAGCGCTCCGCTCCGCCTCTCGGACGGCCCCGCGGATGGCTTCGGCGATCGCCCGGGCGTCGCCGATGCGACTGCGCGCCCAGCCCTGCGATCCCGTCTCGCCGTATCCTGCCAGGCGCACGGCGTCGCCTGTCACCTCCAGCACCACAGCGCGCGTGCGATCACTGCCCGCGTCTACGCCGACGCCCCAAATTGTTTTAGCGCCCACGCTCTTCTCCCTTGAGCTTGACCCCGACCACCGGCGTGGCCGCGGGACTGACCACCGGATCCGCTACCCGCACCTGCCCGTCCACGCGCAGGTCGAAGGAACGGGCCTCCGGCGCCCACCTCGCAATCTGCGGGTAATAATCCCGGAAGGCCTTCAGCCGCGCGCGGAAATTTTCCCGACCCAGCATGAGGCGCAAGGCGCGGCCCTCGAAGACCAGGGTGACGACCACGTTGTCGGGGTTGCTGAGGTCCACTTCGGAGACCTGGCCGGCCTGCATCTGAAGCTGATCGAACAAGTGAAGCATGAACCGCACGCGGCTGCGCCGCACCGCCTGGGTTTGCTCGGCGTCTACTCCCCACAGCACCGGCAGCGTGAAGCGGCCCTGGGCCGGCCACCGCAGCCACACCCCGTCGGCGTCCACCATCGCCGTCGCCCCCGATCTTCGGGATTCGCCTCCGCCCGGGATCACGAACGCGACCGGTTGCCGCTCCCGGATGTGGATCTCCAGGCGATTGGGCCAGCGACGGAGCACCGTGGCGTCAGCCACCCAGTCAATGGCGCGCAGTTGACGCCGGCGCTCGCCGAGGGGCACTTGGTAAATCGATCCGCCCAGATCGGGGCGGAAAACCGCGAGCACTTCGCTGCGCGGCGTGCAGCGCAAGCCCTCGATCACGAGCGCACGCCCTTCGGCCTCCCATTCGCTCGCCGGCAACCGGAAGCGCGGCTCCTCGAGCAGGAACCGTTGCAAAGCCAGCACCACCAGCCCCAGCGCCAGTCCGGCCAGCAGCCAAAGGCTCATGCGGAAAACGGTCTGCAAGCTCATGCGCCAACGGGACGCGCGATGGCGCGTCCGGACGGAACGAGTGTCCGAACCAGCCACTGGATCGGTCTCCGGCGAATCCACCCACGCCTGCGCGGCGCGACTACGCCCCACCGGTCTCTCTCCTCTTCAAGCCCTCCCAAATGCGGTCGGCGGCCTGCCAGACGTTGCCCGCGCCCAGCGTCAGCACGGCGTCGCCCGCGCGCGCTTGCTCGAGCACGGCTTCGATGGCGCGCTCCATCGAGCCGGCGTACTCCACGCAGCGGTGACCGTGAGCCTGAATCCGTTCCGCCAATCGGGCGGCGTGAACGCCCTCCAGCGGAGCTTCCGAAGCGGCATAGATGTCCAGCACCCACACCGCATCGGCCTGGTAAAAGCAGCGCGCGAACTCCTCCATCAGATGGTGCGTGCGCGTGTAGCGATGAGGCTGGAACAGGACCAGCAGGCGCTCGTAACGGCACTGCCGCGCGGCCGCGAGCGTGGCCTGAATTTCCGCCGGGTGATGCGCATAATCGTCAATCACGGTGACCCCGGCCGCCTCGCCACGCACCTGAAAACGCCGTTCGACTCCGCCGAACTCGGCCAAAGCTTCGCGAATCACGTCGGGGCCGACCCCCAGCTCCATGGCCGTCGCCGCCGCCGCGGCCGCGTTGAGCACGTTGTGCAGGCCCGGCACGCGCAACCGGAACTCGCCCAGATCGTCGTTGTGCCGCCGCAGGCGAAAGCGGCTGGAAAAAGGCGCGGCTTCGGCTTCGCGAACCTGCACGTCCGCCTGCGCCCGGGCGCCGTAGGTGATCACCCGCCGGCGCACGGCAGGCAGAATCTTCTGCACGTTCTCGTCGTCCAGGCAGAGCACGGCTGCTCCGTAGAAAGGCACCCGGTTGGCGAACTCGGTGAACGCCTCCCGGATCTCCTCCAGCGAGCGGTAGTGATCCAGGTGCTCGCGGTCAATGTTGGTGATCACCGCCAGGATCGGCGCCAGTTTGAGAAACGAGCCGTCGCTTTCGTCGGATTCCACCACCAGCAGCGCGCTGCGCCCGATGCGCGCATTGGCGCCGCCGAAGGCTTGCAAGCGTCCGCCCACCACCACGGTGGGATCCAGGCCCGCCCGCTCCAGGATCGTGGCCAGCATCGAGGTCGTGGTCGTCTTGCCGTGACTGCCGGCCACGGCGATCCCGTACTTCAGGCGCATCAACTCGGCCAGCATCTCGCCGCGCGTGATCACGGGAATCTGCAAGCGGCGCGCCTCCTGCACCTCGGGATTGTCGGGCGGCACGGCCGAGCTGACCACCAGGGCCCTCGCGCCCGCCACGTGAGCCGGATCGTGCCCTTGGTAAATCCTGGCCCCCAGACGGGCCAGGCGTTCGGTGACCGGGGAGAGCTTCAGGTCCGAGCCGCTGATGGCGAAGCCGAGCTGGAGCAGGATCTCGGCGATGCCGCTCATGCCGATGCCGCCGATGCCCGTGAAATGCAGGTGCTGCGGCAAGAAAAACATCGGCGGTCCGGTTTGTTGAAACTGAAAAGGAAACATTTCGTAAGCCTATTGTTTGATCAGACCGCTCTCCCTGTCAAGCTCTTTGCGGGCCTGCGCCGCCTCGACCAGCGCCGCGGCCGCGCGCCGGGCGGCATCCGGACGCGCGAACCGACGCACCGCCCGGCCCATGGCCTCCAGCTCGCCGGCTCGCCCGGCCAGCTCCATCACCTCGGAAAACAACCGGCGCCCGTCCAGGCGCCGGTCCTCCACCATACGAGCCGCCCCGGCCCGCACCAGCGCTTCCGCGTTGCGCAACTGGTGCTGATCCGCGGCGTACGGGAAAGGCACCAGAATGGCGGGTTTGCCGGCCGCGGCCAACTCGGCCACCGCACCGGCTCCTGCCCGGCTGACGACCAGATCCGCCGCAGCGAAGGCCGCCGGCATGTCATCCAGAAACGGGACCGCGCGGCCTGGCATGCCCGACTGCTCGAACTGGCGCGCCAGCTCCGGGTAGGCCGCAGGGCCGGTTTGCAGAACCATCCGCACGCGCGCCTTCGCCTCGCGGAACAGCGGCCAGCTTTCCCGCGCCGCCAGATTCAGCGTGCGCGATCCCTGGCTGCCGCCCGTGACCAGCACGTCGAACCATTCGCCGGGCGTTTTGGGCGGGAGGCGGAAGAACTCCTCACGCACGGGCATGCCGGCCACCTCCGTCCGTCCGGGATCGAACACCGCCGCCGTGTCCGGGAAGTTGACCAGGATGCGGGCGGCAAAGCGTCCTGTCCACCGGTTCACCAGGCCGGGCGCCACGTTGGGCTCCAGCAACACCACGGGAATGCGGCGCAGCCATGCGGCCATGCACACCGGCGCCGCGGCATAACCGCCCATGCTGAACACGGCCGCCGCGCCCAGGCGTCCCAGCAGCAGGGCGGCGCGCAGGACGCTCCAAGGCAGCTCGGCCAGCGTCCGGACGCGACGCGCAAGGCCGACTCGCTGCCAGCCGCCGATGCGAATCCACTCCACGCGAAAGCCCTCGGCCGGCGCCAGCCGGGCTTCCAGGCCCCGCCGCGTCCCGACGAATACGGCCTCGTACCCCAGGCGGCGCAGTTCCCGCGCCACAGCCAGCGCGGGCATGACGTGCCCTCCCGTTCCGCCGGCCGCCATCACGAACACCATCGGCCCGCACCCTCACACGCTCCGCTCGCGAATGCTCAGCAACATGCCGAACAGGATCATCGTGGCCACCAGCGAGCTTCCGCCGTAGCTGATCATGGGCAAGGGCAGGCCCTTGGCCGGCGCCAGCTTGACCACCACGCTGATGTGCACCATCGCCTGAAAGATCACGATGAAGGCGGCGCCCAGCGCCAGGCTCCGCCCGAAATCGTCCGGGGCCCGGCGGGCAATTTGGAGGCCGCGCCACCAAATCAGCAGGAACATCAGCATCAACGTGCCGCATCCCACCAGACCCAGTTCCTCGCCCACCACGGCGAAAATGAAATCGTTGTCCGCCTCGGGCAGGTAGCCGAGTTTCTGCCTGCCCTTGAACCATCCCACGCCGCGCCAGCCCCCGCTGCCCAGGGCCAGCAGCGATTGCTTCTGGTGGTAGCTGGCGTCGCGTCGGGGCTTGGCCTGCGAGCCGGTCTCCGCCGCGGGGGACTTGGCGGCCAACCCCAGCGCTTGCGGTACCCCCAGCTCGTAGAGAAAGGCCTCCACGCGGGCGCGGCGGTAGTCGGGAACCAGCATCGCCGGCAACGTGCACAGCACGCCCACCGCGGCCGCGGTGCGCACATGCCGCCACTCCAGACCGGCGGCGACGAAGACCGCGCCCGCCGTCACGATCATCACGAACGCGGTCCCCAGATCGGCGATCATCACGGCGCCGGTCAGCAAGCCCAGCGTCGCCGCCGCCGGCGCCAACGTGCGCGAGTCATTCAGAATGCGGGCACGCTGCGCGATGAAATACGCCAGGAAGATCACCAGCGCGGGCTTGGCCAGCTCCGATGGCTGGATGCCCACCGGACCCCAGCGCAGGAACCGGTGCCGCTCGCCGATGACGTAGGCCAGAGCAAGCAACCCCAGCGCCAATCCCGTGCCGCCGAAAGCCCACGCCGGATGGTTCAAACCACGGTAGTCCCTGGCCCGGAAGAACATCAAAAGCAGCAGGCCAACCACCGCCCACATCGCTTGTTTGATGGCCCGCGGGCTGACATCGGTGACCACCGGCGCGGGACCCTCTCCCGCGGCATCGCCGGGCGGAACCACCAGCGGCGTCTCCGGCGTCACCAGATCCGTATTCTTGGGCGGCACATACTGGGTGGCGCTCCAGACCATGAGCAGTCCGGCGACCAGCAGCGCGAGAACGCCGCCTACCAGGCACCAGTCGGTGCGCACACCCGGATGCATCTCAGCTCGCCTCCTGCCCGGAGGGGGCCGCCAGCCCGGCCACCAGCTCCTTGAAGATCCGCCCGCGATGCTCGAAGTTCTCGAACTGATCGAAACTCGCGCAGGCGGGCGCCAGCAAGACCGTGTCGCCGGGCTGCGCGTGTTGCCAGGCGTACTCGACGGCCTTCTCCAGCGTCCCGCACGACACCAGCGGCGCCGCGCCCCGCAGTTGATCGGCCATCTTGCCGGCCGCGGCGCCGATCAGCAGCACGGCGCGCGCCTTCTCGGCCAGCAGATCCCGCAGGGGCCGGTAATCCCCGTCCTTGTCCTTGCCGCCGAGAATCACCCACAGCGGCGTTGCGAACGCTTCCAGCGCCTTGCGCGCCGCATCCACGTTGGTGGCTTTTGAATCGTTGTAAAACTCGACGCCGCGCAGCCGCCGCACGAACTCCAGCCGGTGCTCGACGCCCGGGAAGGAACGGACCGCGTCGCGAATCCCCTCCGGCGCAGCGCCGGCCAGCCGCGCCGCCAGCGCCGCCGCCAGCACGTTTTCCACGTTGTGCAAGCCGCGCAGGGGGACCTCACCGGCCTCCATGAAGGCGCGTCCTTCCAGCCAGAGCCGGCCTTCGGCCAGACAAGCGCCCTCGGGCGTGGCGCCTCGCAAGCTGAACCAGCGCACCTGCGCCCGGGCGCCGGCTGCCCAGCCCACGCAGGTGGGATCGTCCCGGTTCAGTACGGCAAAATCCTCTGCCGTCTGGGTCCGGAAGAGGCGGGCCTTCTGGGCCGCGTAGTTTTCGAAAGTGCGGTGGCGGTCCAGATGGTCGGGCGTGACGTTCAGCCCCACGGCCACGCGAGCGCGGAAACGTTCGACGGTCTCCAGTTGAAAGCTGGAAAGCTCGAGCACGTTCCACTGGTCCGGACGCGAGGTCTCCACCAGAGCGCACACGGGCGTGCCGATGTTGCCGCCCACCTGCGCCGCGATGCCGCAGTGGCGCAGGATGTGACCGGCCAGGGCCGTGGTGGTGGTCTTGCCGTTGGAACCGGTGATGCCGAGCACCGGACCTTGCAGATAGTAGCCCGCCAATTCGACCTCTCCGATCACACGCGCGCCGCGGCGGCGAGCCGCCTCCAGCTCGGGCAGATCGGCGGGCACGCCCGGGGAGAGCACGATCCACTCGACCTGCTGGAAGACCTCCGGCGTTTGCAGGCGAAACTGGACGCCGCACTCGTCCAGGCGCCTCAGCACGTCCGGCTCGGGCGGCCGGAGATCGGTGGCGCGCACCTGCGCGCCGCGCGAGCGCAGCAGTTCGACGGCGGCGCGACCCGAGCGTCCCAGGCCCACCACCAGCACGCGCACGCCCGCCAGATTCACCGTTTCACCTCAACTTCAGCGTGGTCAAGGCGAACAGGGCCATCACCAGACCCGCGATCCAGAACCGCACGATGATCTTGGATTCCTGCCAGCCCAGCGCCTCGAAATGATGGTGCAGCGGCGCCATCCGGAAAATGCGCTTGCCCCGCAGCTTGTAGCTGGCCACTTGCAGGATGACCGAGACCGCCTCCAGCACGAAGACGCCGCCCACGAACAGCAGCAGCATTTCCTGCTTGATCAGCACGGCGAGCACGCCCAGGCAGCCGCCCAGCGCCAGCGAGCCCACGTCGCCCATGAAGATCTCCGCGGGGTGCGCGTTGTACCAGAGAAAACCCAGACAGGCGCCGGTCAGCGCCCCGCAGAAGACCGTGAGCTCGGCGGCGGCGGGCAGCCAGATCAGATCCAGATAGCGGGCGAAGACGGCGTGCCCGCTGGTGTAGGAAAGCACGGTCATGGCGCTGGAGGCGATCACCATCAGGCCGATGGCCAGCCCGTCCAGGCCGTCGGTGAGGTTGACGGCGTTGGAGCTGCCCACCACCACCAGCACGAGGAAAAAGAAGAAGACCACGAAGGCCAGCGGATACGTCCAGGGATGGGCGAGCAGCACTTCAGGCAACAAACTGGGGCGGAATTGTTTGAAGAAGGGAAAGTTCATGGCGGGTGAATACTGGCCCGCCGCCCGCAAAATCAGCAAAATCACGCCGATCAGGCCGGCCGCGGCGCACTGCATCAGGAACTTCGTCCGCCCGCGCAAGCCGAGATTGCGACCGCGGCGCACCTTCAACAGGTCATCCCAGAAGCCGATGGCGCCGAACAGCAGCATGGACAGCACCGCCGTCCACACCAGCAGATTGCCCAGATTGGCCCACAACAGCGTAGGCAACAGGACGGACACGATGATGAGCACTCCGCCCATGGTGGGCGTGCCTGCCTTGCGCTGGTGCCACGCCGGTCCCTCCTCGCGAATGTGCTGGCCGATCTGAAACTGGCGCAGGCGCGCGATCAGCCACGGTCCCACGACCAGGCACAGAAACAGCGCCGTCAAGCTGGCGAAGGCAGTGCGGAAGGTAACGTAGCGGAAGACGCGCAACGGGCTGAAGTAAGGGAATAACTGCTCGTACAGCAGCCAGTACAGCATGTTCAGCTCTCCTCGCCGTCCTCCGCCTTCAGGTATGCCTGGAGCGCGCACTCGACGCGGACGGCGCGCGATCCCTTGAACAGCGCGGCGTCGCCCTCGCGCAGCAGCCCACGCAAGAAGCGTCCCGCCTGGGCCGGATCCTCGAAGAAAAACGCGGCGCCGGGCGGCAGGCCGGCGCGCACCGCCTCTTCCACCATAAAGCGGGCGGCGCCGCGTATCCCCACGAGCACATCCACCCCGCACTCGACGACGCGGCGTCCCGCCTCCCGGTGCAGGGCCTCGGCCCAGCGGCCAAGCTCGAGCATCTCGCCCAGCACGGCGATCCGGCGACGCGCCGGCGTGGCCGCCAGGGCCTCCAGCATCGCCCGGAGCGCCTCCGGGTTCGAGTTGTAGCAATCGTCCAGAATCAGCACGCCTCGGTGCATCAAACGCCGGCCGCGCATCCGGCCGGCCTCCAGCTTGCGCACCGGCTCGAGAAGCCCTTCCGGCGGCAGGCCGAACACCCGGGCCACCGCCAGAGCGGCCAGCACGTTCATGACGCCGTGCCGCCCCGGCAACGGGCACTGGAACCACACGCCGGCCACCCGGAAACGCGAGCCCTCGGGGCCGAACTCGGCCTCCTCGGCGCGAACGTCGGCCCGCTCGCTGAAGCCGAACGTCAGCACGACTCCGGGATGCACTTCGGCGAAAGCGGCCACACGCGCATCGTCCGCGTTGAGCACGGCCACCCCGTGCGGCGGCAACGATTCGATCAGTTCGCGTTTGGCCAGCGCCACCTGGTCTATGGAGTCGAAAAAGCCCACGTGGGCGTGACCCACGTTGGTGACGACGCCGATCTCGGGCCGCGCCAGCGTCGCCAGCCGGCGGATTTCGCCCGCATGGTTCATCGCCAGTTCGAGCACGGCGGCGCCCGCCTGCTCGGGCAGCCGCAGGATGGAAAGAGGAACGCCCACGTGATTGTTGAGGTTGCCTTCGGTTTTGCCCACGGGCATCGCCGTGGCCAGCAGCTCGGCGATGGCGTCCTTGGTGGTCGTCTTGCCTGCGCTCCCGGTTACCCCGATGACGCGTCCCTGAAACCGGTCGCGTGCCCAGATGGCCGCCGCCTCGAGCGCGCGCTGCGTATCCGCCACCACGAGAAGCGGTCCCCCGACTCCTTCGAGCCGGCGCTCGACCACGGCGCCGACCGCCCCGCGGGCCAGCGCCTCGCCCACAAAATCGTGTCCATCGAAACGCGGGCCCCTCAAAGCGAAGAACAACTCGCCCGGGCGGACGGTTCGCGAATCCACGCTCCAGCCCCGGATGGGCGCATCATGGGCCACGGGCAGTCTCGCGCCGATCGTTCGCGCCAACTCTGCCAGCGTCGCCTTCACGGATTCTCTCCTGGGTAGCCCAACTCGCCGAGCGCGCGCCGCGCCACCTCGCGATCGTCGAAGGGGATTGTGCGGTCCTTGAGCACCTGATACGTCTCGTGGCCCTTGCCGGCGATTATCACGATGTCGCCCGGGCGCGCCTGCTCCAGGATCAGGCGGATGGCGCGGGCGCGATCGGGCTCCACGCAATACGGCGTGGAATGTCTGCGAAGGCCTTCGAGCGCGTCCTCGATGATGCTCAGCGGGTCCTCGCTGCGCGGGTTGTCCGAAGTGAGAACCACGAAGTCGCTCCAGGCCGCCGCGGCTTCGCCCATGCGGGGGCGTTTGCTGGGATCGCGATCACCGCCGCAGCCGAACAACGTGAGCACGCGTTTGGGGCCCAGCTCGCGCGCCACTCGAATGACGTTGCGCAGCGCTTCTTCGGTGTGAGCGTAGTCCACCACGACCAGGAACGGCTGACCCGCTTCGACTTTTTCGAAACGGCCGGGGACGGTGCGGCAGGCGGCGATGCCGCGCTGGAGGGCCTCTGCGGGCAGATCGTAAGTCAGGGCGGCGCTCCAGGCGGCCAGGATGTTGTAGACGTTCATGCGGCCGGGCAGAGCCGACGCCACCTCATGAACCCCTCGCGGATCCGACAGCCGGAAGCGCACGCCCCGGAAGTCCGCCACGATGTCGGTGGCGCGCACCCGGGCGCCCTCTGCCAGCCCGTACGTGAAAACACGCGGGGGATCGGGCAAAGGCAGGCGCGCGGAGTAAGGATCATCGGCGTTGATCACCGCGAAGTGCGGGGGCGGAGCGCCCGCTCCCTCGAACAAACGTCGTTTGGCGGCGAAGTACTCTTCCATCGTGCGGTGGAAGTCCAGATGATCCTGCGAGAGGTTGGTGAACACGGCGGTGTGGAACTGGAACCCGTAGACGCGAGCCAGGGCCAGACCGTGCGAGGAAACTTCCATGGTCACGTGAGTTCCGCCGGCCGCCAGCAACTCGTCCATCCAGCGCACCAGGTCCAGCGACTCGGGCGTCGTGTTGACGGCCGCTTGCGCCCGTTCCGCCACGCGATGCTCGATGGTGCCGAGCAGGGCGGTGACCCGCCCCGCCGCGCGAAGCATGGCATCCAGCAGGAAGGTGGTCGTCGTCTTGCCGTTGGTGCCGGTCACCCCGGTGATGGCCAGACGCCGGTCGGGGTGGCCGTAGAAATTCAGAGCCGCGATGGCCAGAGCTTTGCGACCGTGCTCGACTTCGAGCCACGGGCCGGGGAACCCTTGCGGCGCGGGCCCTTCGCTAACCACCGCCACGGCGCCGCGCTCCAGCGCCTGCGCGGCGAAATGCCGTCCGTCGTGCCGTTGCCCGGGGAAGGCAAAAAACAGATAGCCGGGCGCGATGCGCCGGGAGTCGTATTCCAACCCGACCACGCCGAGTCCGGCCCATTCGGGAGTCAGAGGCGTCTTCAGGGAGGCTCCGGCCAGAACCTCCGCCAATCGCATCGTCCTGCCCTCATCTTGCACCGTCGAACCTTTCATGGGGTGAACACCACGCGCAGGCGCGCGCCCGGTGGAATCGGAGCCCCCGGGGGAGGGAACTGTTCGCGGGCAATTCCCGTTCCCACAGGTTCGATGGTCAGTCCCAGCGCCAGCGCTCGGGCCAGAACGACGGGCAAGGGCAATCCCTGGAAATCGGGAACCGAGAGGCCGGCCACCCACCGAGCCGCGGAAGAGTCCTCCGGGGTTGCCGGCAGGCCCTCGGGCTCCGGTCCCTGGCTGAAATCGGAGATCGCCAGGTCGTTGACGTCCACCTCCTCGGGCTCGGAGGGCAGATCGTCGGGCAAGTCCTTGGGCACGTTCAGCACGCGCAGTGCTTCCATGGCGACCTTGCGGAACACAGGCGCGGCCACCTGTCCGCCGTAGCGACGCGCGCCGTTCAAAGTGACGGCCACGACGATGGCGGGCTCGGTGACGGGCGCGAAGCCGACAAAGCTGGCGTTGTAGGAATGCGTGTAGCGGCGAGCGACCGGGTCGTAGATTTGCGCGGTCCCGGTTTTGCCTGCGGCGGAGTATCCGTCCAGGCGCGCGGCTCGGCCGGTGCCGCGCAGCACCACGCCCTCCATCAGGCGGCGCATCAGGAACGCCGTCTCCGGCTCGAGCACGCGGACCGAGGAGGCGGCCGGCTCGGGTTGGAGCCGGCCCTCAGGCGATCGTCGCCAGAGCACCAGCCGCGGCTGGACCAGCATGCCCCCGTTGGCGATCACCGCCACGGCGCGGGCAAGCTGCAAGGTCGTGGCGCTCAGCTCATGGCCCATGGCCACCGAGGGCAGAGACGTCTTCTGCCAGTTGACGAGGGGGCGCACGCGGCCGGCGGATTCCGCCGGCAGCGGCACCCCGGTGCGCTGCCCGAAGCCGAACCGCCGCACGTATTCGTACAAGCGCGCCTCGCCCACCTTCAGGCCGATCTGAATGGCGCCGACGTTGCTCGACCTGGCGAGCACGTCCGCCACGGGGAGAGCCGAATACGGGTGATGATCCCGCACCACGCGGCCAAACAGGGCGATGCGCCCGTTGCCGCAGTTGATCACCGTCTCCGGTTTCAAACCGGTGGTCTCGAAGGCCGCCGACAGGGTAACGACCTTGAATACCGATCCCGGTTCGAACGGAACAGACACGGCGTGGTTGTGGAAGCGAATCCGCACCTGCTCGGCGTCGCGCGCCGGGACGTTGGGGTCGAAGCCGGGATAACTGGCGACGGCCAACAGCTCGCCGGTGTGCGGGTTCATCACCACCACGCTGCCGCCGGAGCAGTTCTCGGCCCGCGCGGCGGCGGCCAGCTCCCGTTCGGCCGCGAACTGAATGCGCTCGTCCACCGCGAGACCGATGCTGGCGCCCGGCTGCGGGGGCTCGTACTGAACGGGTTGCACCGCGCGATGCCAGACGTCGGCGATCGCTTTGAAGACGCCCGGTTTCCCGCTCACCGCGCTTTCCAGGGCGCGCTCCACCCCCGAGACGCCTCGTTGCTCGAAATCCACGCCCCCGATCAGATGAGCCGCCAGCTCGCCCTTCGGATAATAGCGCACGAGCTCCGGCGTCAGTTCAATCCAGCTCTTGCCCAGTGCGCGCAACCGGCGTGACTCCTCCGGCGAAAGGCGGCGCTTGATGTAAACGAAGCCGACGCGGCGACGCCTCAGGTCCGCCAGCCTGTTGCGCAGCTCCGTGTACGGCAATCCCATCACCTCGCTGAAAACGCGGGCCGCCTCCTCGGCGCCGGGAATATGGCGGGGATCCACCGAAACGGACTCCAGCAGCAGGCTCGCCGCCAGGAGGTTGCCGTGGCGATCCAGCAGGGCTCCCCGCGCTGCCGGCAACTTCCGTTGACGAGTATGTTGCCTGCCGGCGGCCTCGGCATAGGCGCGATGATTGACGATTTGAATCTGGACCAGGCGCAGGAGCACGATCGCGGCCCAAAGCACGAACCCGGCCGTCAGCCAGTTCAGCACGCGTGCCGTGCGCCGAACCGTGCGAGGCTCCACCGCTACCCACCCCCCGACGACTCATCGGGCTGCGGGGGCCGGCCGCTGTGAGTCGCCTGAGCGGGCAGATCGCGCGCTGGCCTCCACGGAGGGATTGCGCAGCGGCGTCAACGCCAACACCTGCCCGGGCGCCGGGTGCAACAAGCGCCGGCTCTCCGCCCATTCAGCCTGCCGCGCCTGGCTGAGCTGGGCCGCTTCTTCCGCTTCCACCCGGAGCTTTTCCTGATGCAAGGCCTGGTGCTGCGTCTGCACCACCAGCAGACGGCGTTCCACCACGCGGTTCAGGGCATGGGGCATCAAAATGACGATCAACATGCCCAGCGCCAGCAGGGCGGCTCCCAGCGCGTGTCCGTACGCAGCGAGCGCGTTGCCGGAACGCCCGCGCTCCAGCCGGCTGTTGTCAATGGTCTTGACATGGAGATAGACGTCTTCCAAGGGAAGCGGCGGCAGCCGGCAAGGTTCGCTCCCTGTGGAGGGATGCGTCAGCTCTTCGAGTGGCCATGAGCTGTCAGTGGGAAGCGTGGCCAATGAGCACCTCCCGTTTCCTGGGGTTTGCAGCCGCCGGAGCGGCTAACGAATTTCCACCGCGCGCAACCGCGCGCTGCGTGCGGCCGGGTTGGCGCGCACTTCGCGCTCGGAAGGCCGGACGACGTGCTTGTGCAGGCGCACGGCCCGGCCGTCCCGGATCCAGCGCTGAAAGGCGCGCTTGACCAGACGGTCCTCCGTGGACATGAAGGAGATGATGACGATGCGCCCGCCCGGGCGAACTATCGCGGGCACGGCGGCCAGCAGGGCTTCCAGCTCCTCGGTCTCCCGGTTGACCGCACGCCGCAGCGCCATGAAGATCTTGGTTGCCGGATGCAAGCGACCTCTGCGGGGCACGACCGCCTCGACCAGGCCGGCCAGTTGCCGCGTGGTGCGGAGCGGTCGCGCCCGCAGAATTGCCCTGGCAATGCGCTCCGACAACCTCCTTTCGGTCCCGGCCTCGCAGAACAGCCGGAACAGTTGTTGATATGTCGTTCGGTCGAGGAACTCCGCCGCCGTCAGGCCGCCGGAACGGTCCATGCGCATGTCCAGCGGCCCCTCGGCCGCGAAGGAAAATCCACGCTCGCCCGACGTGAGTTGGGCAAAACTCGGCCCCAGATCGGCCAGCAGCCCGTCCACCTTGGGGAAACCGATCTCGGCCAGCGCCGCGGGCAAGGTGGAAAACCAGCCTTGCCGGTAGCGGATCCTGTCGGCCCAAGGCTCCGTATGGCGCCGCGCCAGCTCGAGCGATTCGGCATCGCAGTCGTTGGCGATGACCAGCCCGGTCGTCAGCCGTTGGGCGATTGCCGCCGTGTGCCCGCCGAGCCCGGCCGTGGCATCCACGTAGATGCCATCCGGACGGATGGCAAGCCAATGGATGGCTTCTTCCAGCAAGACCGGAATGTGGTGCGGCGCCTCGGGCATGATCATCGAGTGCACAGGACGGGGCCGGCATCTACCTCAGACCTTTCGCGGTCATGCGCGCCAGCTTGGCCGGCAGATCCTGCTGGGCGGCCGCTCGGCGCGCCTCGTACACGTCCTTTGTCATCAGGTCCACGCGCCAGATCCACGGCACCAGCATGAGCTGCTGGTTCTCCAAGGACAGGGCGCGCCGCAACTCCTCGTGAATCAGAATGCGACCCTGCGGGTCTGGCTCCGTATTGGCGCCATAATGGTTGGCGAGGAACAACAGGTCGGCGGCTTCGGGATCTTCATGATGTTCGGCAAGGAATTGGCGCATCTGGCGCCAGACAGCCATGGGATAGATCCGGACGCTGACCGCGTCCAGGCTGGTGACGAAGAGCCGCCTTTCGACCAGGGACTCGAAGTAGCGGCTGAAGGTCTGGGGCAGACGAAGGCGGCCGCGGTCGTCGAGGCGGGTGGGGTAGGAGCCATCGGGCAGCTCGGGGAGGAGCTGGGGAGGGGCCGCTGGCTGCTGGACATTGACGCTCCACTCGCCGACCATTTTGCGTCCACTAACGATGGTAACGTGATCGGCAGTAGAAATCAACAAGTTTAGGCCCTGAACCAGGCTACAAGATCGGGGCCCCCGCTCAACCGGGCGGCCCATTACTGGCGGCCCGGTTCCCGATTTTCCTCAGGGGGCCTCCCACTCCACAGATTCGCTGAGGGCGTTCCGGCTCCAGCGCAGCTCCACCCGAAAGCTGACCCGCCCCCCGATCGGGCGGTAGACCGCAGTGCCGTGGCGTAGTTGCGCCGAATCCAGCTCGATCACGCGAAGCCAGTCCCCGTCGGCGATGATCAGGATCCCCTTTTGCGCCAACTCGATCGCCGGGCAGGCCGGATCCCAGCTCAAGTGGAGGTTATCGCCGTGGCTGCCCACCCGCAATCCGAGCGAGTAGGGATTCCGGGGCGTTTGCCACGGAGGGATCTGCCAGTCGGGCAGGCGCAGATAGCCTTGGCTGAGCGCAATCGCCCCGGCGCCGGCTACGGCCAACGCGACGAGCATGATCGCGATTGACCGGCTCTTCGGGCGGACCGAGGGAGGGGAATCGCCATCCGGCGGACTGAACATGCTGAAACGGAAGTCGCTGATGGCCGCCGCCGTTTCGACGGCTGCGGTGGCCTGGGGTTCCTTTGCCTCGGGTGGGCCGGCGGTGGTCGCCTGCGCATCACGCGCCGTGCGACGCACCGGACCGATGGGGTAGGTTGCCGCCGGTGGTCCGGATTGGAACGAGCCGCCTTCCGGAAGGAACAACGCGGCCACGGCCGGCCCAGCCCCTCTCGGCTCCACCAGCAACGCCAGTTGGCAGCCGCCGCCTTTGAGTTGACCCAGCACAGCCACGTCCTCGGCTCGCAATGCCAGCGGGCCGCGCGTGTGGCTCCGCCAGAATCCGACCAGATAGGGCTGACGTCCGGGCCTGGGAGACCAGGCGGCCGCCATCCGCCGCAGTTCAGCCAGTTCGGCATCCGAGAGCAGATAGGCGGGTCCGCGGGCGTGTTCGCAGGGTAGCGGCCGGAAGTCCAGCAGCCGGATGCATCGAAGCTCCCCCTCGCGGCGCACCGAACCAAGCAGAATGCCGCCCGTTTCCACCCCGCGACCGCGCGACAATAACCCCAGCCCGCTCATGGCCTCCACCAGAAGTCCCTCCATCGCTTCAGGCTGGAATTCGATGGCGAGGCTGCGCTCGGGGATCCCCCACCGCGGCAGAGCCGTTGGGTGGGCCTGTCTGCTTCCTCCGGTTTCGCTCATGTCGGGCAAGCGCGTATTTTCCATCGTAGACCCGCGGGCGGGCGAACTCAACCGGCGTTCGCCGTGCGCAGACTACACTGAGTATGGGATGCGCGGCACGCTCTATCTGGTCGCCACGCCGATCGGCAATCTGGAGGACATCACGCTACGCGCCCTGCGCATCCTGCGCGAAGCGGACCTGATTGCATGCGAGGACACGCGCCAGACCCGCAAGCTCCTGGAGCACTATGGGATCCACAAGCCGACCATCAGCTACCACGAGCACAACGAGGCCCAGCGCGCCGAAGAGCTGGTGGGCAAGCTGCGGGAAGGCGCCCGGGTCGCCCTGGTCTCCGACGCGGGCACTCCGCTGATCTCGGATCCCGGCTATCGTCTGGTCACTCGGGCGATCGCTCAGGGGATCCCGGTGGAGCCGATCCCCGGCCCCTCGGCTCTGCTGGCGGCCTTGAGCGCCTCGGGTTTGCCCACGGACTCGTTCCGCTTCGCCGGTTTCCCGCCCGCGCGTCCCAGCGCGCGGCGCAAGTTCCTGGCCGCCTTGAAGGACGAACAGGCCACCGTCATCCTGTACGAAGCTCCCCACCGCATTCTCGAGACGCTGGCCGACGTCGAGCAGGTGCTGGGACCGCGTCCGGTGGTCCTGGCCCGCGAGCTCACCAAGATCCATCAGGAATTCCTGCGCGGTGACGCCGGCGAGGTTCGACGGGCGCTGGCGTCGCGGGGCGGTATCAAGGGAGAGATCACGCTGCTGATCGGGCGGGCGCAAGAAGGCACGCAGGAGCCGCCGGCCGAGCTGCCGAGCCGGGAAGAACTTGAGTGCGAACTCCGGCAGGCGATCGAAGGCGGTTTGGAACGAGTGCAGGCGCTCAAGGCGGTGGCCCGGCGTTACGGCCTTTCCAAACGCGAGCTTTACCGGCTGCTGGCCGGACATGACCTCAACGGACGGCCGAGTTGACCCAATTGGCATCCTGGCTCCAGCCGTTCAGCCGAGATGCATCCATTTAGGAGAACAGCTATGATCCGCAGCCGAGGCGTTTTGGCGGTTTCCGTGACCCTGCCGGTCGTGATGTGGATGACGGCCGATGGCGGCCACGCGCAGGTGCTTTATGGAAGCCCGGTCGGAAGCGTGAACGATCCTACGGGTACGGCCATCCCGAACGCGACCGCGGACGTGACGAACCAAGGTACGGGCCGGCAACGGACGACGACGACCGGCGGGCTGGGCGCCTACGCCCTCACCTCTCTGCCACCGGGCGTCTACGAACTTGCGATCAGCGCTCAGGGGTTTCCGCAACTTCGGCTCAGGGAAGGGATTGATTAGCAGTCCCGCACGAAACTTTTCGATGCCTTCAATACCCCTCACTTCGGCAACCCGACCGGGGATGTCAGCTCTGCACGCTTCGGCGAAATCACCGGTATCCTGAATACGGGCCGGGAGGGAATTGACGAGAGAGTCTTCCGTTTCGGCCTGCGTCTGACTTTCTGAGAACCGGGCCGCGGCGGAAGCGGCCGCAAGGAAACGGGCGCGTCCAGGAAAAGCTTGACACCCCTCGATCCCCCGACGCAGCGAGGGCGCCGGCGGCCCGCCGGCATGGGGCACACGACACCGACAGGGTGAGGCGCACTGCGATTGTGTTACAATTCGGTTTCTTTTGCGTTACGCACACGTTCGCACCGCCGTTCTCCTGCTTGGCCTGCCGTGGCTGACTTCCCACGGGTCCCAGGTCACGGCCGCGGATCCGTTGAACCCGCGGATCGGCCCGGTTGGCTTGCGCCCGAGCGGATTTCTCGAAATTGTAGGCCTCCTGCGTTCCGTCCCCATGGGCGGCAGCATCCAGACCCCTTTCGCCTCGGTACCCTTGAGTCCCGGACACGGTGAATGGGCAGCCTCGCCGGCCCACTCGCGCGTCGCCCTCGAAGCGACGTTCCAGGCGCGGGGCTGTGGCTGGCCTGGTACGAATCCGATTTCCTGCAAGGCCCAGGCCGCGCCCCGTACCGGCTCCGGCAACTGTGGGGCGAGTACGAGCGCGGCGGCTGGAGGGTCCTCACCGGTCAGGCCTGGAGCCTCTTGCGGCCAAATCGTCGCGGCATCTCGTCGCAAAACGATCTGATGAACACTCTGGTCGTCGAACCCGGCTACCATGTGGGCCTGGCGGGGCGCCGCAACCCGCAGGTTCGCATCACGCGGGATTTCGGTTTGTGGCATGCCGCGGCGGCCTGGGAATACCGCGAGGGCGGGCTCGCGACGTTCAAGCTGGTCCGGGAGGGGACCCGGGCGCACAGCGAACTCGTGTTGCTGGCGGGAGCACACAAAGCGCTGGGGGCAGGCCTGTCGGGGGTGGTATCCCTTCATAATCGGCTGAACTGGGTGAGTCAGCAGCTTTGGAGCCAGGGGGGAGGCCCGCACCTGGTGGGCCCGCTGCCGGCGCGCGTGCACGCCCACGCCTCGATTCAGGGGGTCGAGGCGTCCTGGCCTGCCGCCCGGCTACGGCTCTTCGCATACGTCGGGGCGGCCTACGCCTCACGCTCGGCCGGCAATCGCCTGCTGCGACAGTGGTCGGTGGGTTTCCATCACGAGCTTACCCGCAACCCTCGCTGGGGCGTAACCGAGTTGTCGTTTCAATACTCGAGGCTCGGGCGATTCACCTGGCCGGGCGGGCGCGGCGCGTTGAACGGTCTGACCTTCCGGTTGCGGCACTCGCTGCCCGGCCTCGGTCGGCAAAACGGCGGCGGCATGGCTCAGACATCCCACGGCGCCCCATCTACACGCCGTTGACCACGTTGCGCAGGGGCGCTCCCAACAGCGCATCGCGGCAGGCCGAGGCCGCCTTGCGCCGCAACTCCAGCAAGCTCTCTTCCGAATAAAAGGCGGAGTGCGGGGTCAGGATCACGCGGTGGTGAGCCGGGTGCGAGGGATCGCGCCATGCGCGCACCAGGGGATCGTCCACGGGCGGCGGCTCGCGCTCGAGCACGTCAATGCCCGCACCGGCCAGTTGACCGGAAGCGATGGCGGGGGGAATCGCCGCCGTTTCCACCACACCGCCCCGCGCGGTGTTGATCAGGAAGGCGCCGCGGGGCAGACAGGCGATGGCGGCGGCGTTGATCATGCCGCGCGTTTCCGGGGTCAGCGGACAGTGGAGGCTCAAGACGAAGCTCTGCCCGAGCAGCGCGTCCAAGGCGCTCACCCGCCGGATCCCGAGCGCTTTCTCCGATCCGGCCGGTTTGTACGGATCGTAGAAAACCACGTCCATGCCCAGAGCGCGCGCTCGCAAGGCCGTCGCCGTGCCGATGCGGCCCAGACCGACGATGCCGAAAGTGCGTCCGCGCAGCCGGTAGAGCGGCGCCGCGGGCGCGTGATGCCACTGGGGATCTCCGGCGCGCAGGCGCGAATTCAGCCCGGACAACCCGCGCGTCAGGGCGAGCATCAGGCCGATGGCCGAGTCCGCCACCTCTTCCACGCAATAATCGGGAACGTTCACCACCGGGATGGCGCGCTCGCGGGCGGCCTCCACGTCAATGTTGTCGAACCCCACGCCTGCGCGCACGATCACGCGACAGCGCTCCAGCCGGGCGATCGTGTGCCGCGAGATGGTGACGAGGTGACAGACGATCAGCGCGTCGGCCTGCTCCACGCGGCCCGCCAGCTCACCTTCGCAGCGCGCGTTGAGCGCTTCCACCGCCGCCAGCTCGCCCAGCGCCTCCCGCTCCGGCGCCAGCGCGTCCGCGAAGACATCGGTGATGACGACTTTGTAACTTTGCGAACCGGCCACCGTCCAAGTCCGCGAGGACAGCTCTTATACCCAGACCTTTTCGAGCGGCACGCCTCGCTGGCACAATTCGCAGGATTTGGCGTCGGCGTAGTAACTGGACTCCAGCCTCGCCAGGTAATAGAGGGGCAGGGGCGCGAAATCGGGTGTCCTGGGGGTGGGCTGGTAAATGATGACGGCCAGGGCCAGCACTCGAGCGCCGGCCGTCTCCAGAAGGCTTTTCAGCTCTCCCAGCCGTTTGCCCGTGCGCAGGATATCGTCCACCAGGATGACCTTCTCGCCCGGCTCCGGGTTCAGGTACTGGCGGAAGCGCAGCGGCCCGCCGGCTTCGTCGGGCTCCGCCCAGTAAATTTGCCGGACGCGCAAGGCCTCGCCCAGGCCGTAGGCCACGGGCAGACCTCCGGTGGCGGGCGCCACCACCGAAACGTCGGAAATGATGGCGCGAATCTCGGGATTGGCGCGCAGCAGGCGGCTCAGCCCCACGCTCAACGTCTTGGCGTGCTGGTAGTAGCGCATGGCCAGGGCCACTTGCAGGTAGCGATCCGAGTGCAGGCCGTTCGGGTATTCGAAATGCCCGTGGCGCAGGGCGCCGGTTTGCCGCAACAGCGCCACGACTTCCTCCTGCGTGGGAACCAGGTGCATGATCAATACGCTCCTTTCCCGGTCAAGACCTGAGGGATGGTCAACAACAGGATTCTCAGGTCCAGGCCGAGCGACCAGTTGTCAATGTATTCGAGATCCAGTTTCATCCACGTTTCGAAGTCCAGGTGATCGCGGCCCTCGAGTGCCCACAGGCAGGTCAGCCCGGGACGCATACGGAGCCGCCTTCGCTGCCACGCCTCGTATTTTTCCACTTCCTCGGGCACGGCCGGGCGGGGCCCCACCAGCGACATGTCCCCCTTGAGCACGTTCCACAGTTGGGGCCACTCGTCAATGGAGAATTTGCGCAGCCAGCGCCCGATGGGCGTCAGGCGCGGATCGTTGGGAATTTTGAAGGCCACGCTCTTGCGGCTCAGGTGCTCCAGTTGCGGCTTGAGCTGCTCGGCGTTGACGCACATGGAACGGAATTTGTAAAAAACGAACCGCCGCCCGTTCAGGCCGCACCGAACCTGACGAAAAATGGCCGGCCCGGGCGAAGTCACTCGCACCAGCAACGCCACGATCGCCATGAAGGGCGCTAGCACCATCAAAGCCACGGCGGCCACCGCGACGTCGAAGGCCCGTTTGATCATCAGCCGGATTTCGTCGTGCGGCGCCGCCGAAAAAGTCAGCAGGGGCAGCGAACCCAGCCGCTCCAGGTACATTTCGCTGTGGACGTGCGGGAAGAAATCGGCCAGCACACGGGTTCGCACGCCCTGCTCGTCACACTGCAGGAACAACTCCTCGAGCTGGGGGATCCGCCCCGGCGCCACGGCGAACAGCACCTCGTCCACCACCTGGCGTCGCAGCAGCCCTGCCAGCTCGCAGCGGGGGTAAACCGGGTAGTCCCGCCGTAGCCGGAGCGAGGCCCGAGCTTCGGATTCGTCAGCGATGAACCCCAGCAAGCGGACGCCATAGCGTTCGAAGTCTTCCAAGGCCTCGCCCAGCTTGACGGCCCGCTCCCCTGTCCCGACCACCAGGACATAGTGCGCCTGCCCGAACTCACGCCTCAAGACCACCGCCAGGCGGCTGGCGAGCAAACGAAACAGGCAAAGCAGCAACCAGCTATAAGCGCCCAGCAAAACCAGGAAAGGACGGCTCACGTCCAGCCGCAGCAAGTACTGAAAGAGAATGACCGCCGCCGTGCCGAAGGCGCTCTGTCGCAGCGCATCGCGCACGATCACACCCGGCCTTCCGGCCTCCAGCTTGTCGTAGACGCCCAGCCACAAGCCGATCGCCAGCCACACCAGGGCCGTAAAGCCGACGAGCAGAACCTTGACGGGCAGCGTGAAGTAAAAGACGCGCTCCAGCGGCAGGGCGGATCGCGTCCAGTAGGCGGCTTCGAAAGCCAACACCGCCAAGAGCACGTCGCAGATGCCGAACAGGAATCGCGCCTTGCGCCGGTGCCGGCCGAACACTGCACAAAAAGGATAGCAAAGCCTTCTGAGCGCGGGGCGGCGCAGTCGCGCACCGGGGGCAGGCAGCCTCGCCGGCGGGATCGGCAGGTCGCGGGCTATTGACAACCACGCCCGGGTGGGGCTAGATTGGAATCAGGCGGTCACGGGGTGACCGCCATTTCAGGGGGTTGCTATGAGAGCCAGAGCTTCTTTCGGGTGTGCTGTCTGTCTGTTGGCTGCGTGGTTGTTGCTCGCCTCACAGCCTGTTTCCGCTCAAGTTCTTTACGGTTCGGTCGTGGGAACGGTCGTGGATCAGACCGACGCCGTCGTTCCCAAAGCCGCCGTGATCGTCACCAGCAAGAGCACCGGTCTGAGTCGTGAGGCCTCAACCGACGAGGCCGGTCGGTACTCGATCGTGAACTTGCTGCCCGGCGTCTACGACCTGCGGGTGACGGCGGGCGGCTTCCGGCCGTTCGAGCAGACTTCGGTCACCGTGAGCGCCAACGCGGTGACGCGCGTGGACGTGCGGCTGGAAGTGGGCGCGGTCACCGAGCAGATCACCGTGGCGGCCAGTGCCGCGATCCTGCAAACCGACAAGAGCGACGTGCGCGCCGAGATCACCTCGGTGGCGGCAACCAATTTGCCGCTGGCCAATTACCGGAACTTCCAGAGCCTGATCAACCTCATTCCCGGCGCCACGCCGGCTAATTTCCAGAACGCCGTGGTGGATACGCCGGCGCGCGCGCTGACCACCAACATCAACGGCACGGCGCGCAACAACAACAACGCCCGCGTGGACGGCGCCACCAACGTCTTCATCTGGCTGCCGCACCACATGGTCTACGTGCCGCCGGTCGAAGCGATTGACACGGTGAACATCACCACCGGCTCCTTCGACGCCGAGCAGGGCATGGCGGGCGGCGCTGCGGTGACGGTCACCACCAAGTCCGGCACCAACGAAGTGCGCGGCGTGCTGTTCCACTACCATGACAACCATCGTCTGCGGACCCGGAATTTCTTCCTGCCGCCGGATCGCGGCAAAGCCAAGTCCATCTTCAACATTTTCGGCGGCACGGTGGGCGGCCCTGTGATCAAGGACAAGCTGTTCTACTTCGGCAGCTTCGAGGCGACCTTGGAGCGCGCCGGAATTTCGCCGGCCCCGCTTTCGGTGCCCACGGCCGCAATTCGCGCCGGCGACTTCAGCGGTTTGCCTGTCACCCTTTATGATCCGCTGACGGGCAACCCCGACGGTACCGGCCGAGTGCCCTTCGCCGAAAATCGCATTCCTGCGGCGCGCATCAGCCCCGTCAGCCGCCGCATTCAGGAGCGGGCGCCGCTGCCCAACCTGCCCGGCGTGGCGGGAGGGACCCTCAGCAACTTCTTCAACTCGGGCACCGAGAAGCTCGACCGCAAGAACTACGACGCCAAGATCAACTGGAACCCGCGCGCGGAGCTGGCCATCTTCGGCAAGTACAGCCGCATGGACGCTCCGGTGAGCTCGAAGTTCGCTCTGGGGGAGGTCGGCGGTTTGGGCTTGAGCCGCGCCGGCGTCGGCACGGGCGACACCAACGTGAACATCATCACGCTGGGTCACACCTGGACGCTGTCGCCCACGTTCGTGGTGGACTCCACCTTCGGTTTCACCAAGTTCGATCAGAGCGTGGTGGGACCCGATCACGGCAAAAACATCGGCTCTGAGGTCTGGGGCATCCCCAACACGAACGACCCCATCGTGACCGGTTTTGCGGGCGGCGCCGAGCAGGTGAGGAAGGCCTGCCCGCCGGCGGCTCAGGGGGCCTGCTACAGCGGGATGCCGACGCTGGATCACGGCTTCAGCTCGTGGGGCAATATCTACGGCTGGCAGCCGCTGTTCCGCCGAGAGCGGGCCTACACTTACACCACCAACACGACCTACATTCGCGGCGCTCACGAGTTGCGCTGGGGCTTTGACGTCGTGCGCTATCACCTGGATCACTGGCAGCCAGAGATCAGCGGCGGTCCGCGCGGCTACATCGGCTTCGGCGGCGACGTGACGGGCGCCCGCGGCTATACCTCCAACTACTTGAACCAGTACGCCGCCTTCCTGCTGGGCCAGCCCACGTCCATGACCAAGGCGGTGCAGTTCTTCGAGATGACCAACCGCGAGTGGCAGTTCGGCTGGTACGTCCGCGATCGCTGGCAACTGACTCGCCGCCTGACGCTCAACCTCGGCTTGCGCTACGAGTACTACCCGCTGATTACGCGCCGTGACCGCGGAATCGAGCGCTGGGATCCGGCTACCAATCTGGTTTACCTGGGCCGGATCGGCGGCAATCCGGACAACGTCGGCATCACGGTCAGCAAGAGGCTGTTCGCCCCGCGCGTGGGCTTCGCCTATCGGCTCACCGAGAACACGGTGGTGCGCAGCGGCTACGGCATCACTTACGATCCTCTGCCGTTCTCGCGTCCGTTGCGCGGCCTTTACCCCGCCACGATCGGGGCCAGCTTCCCGTCCGCCACGCCGTATGTGGCGGTGCGGTCGCTGGAGCTCGGCATCCCGGCCATTCCGTTGCCCGACATCAGCCGCGGGGTGATCGAGTTGCCGCCGACGGTGGATATGGGTCCGCGCAGCCCGTGGGGCGGCCGGCTGAACCGCGGCTATATCCAGTCGTGGAACTTCACGGTGGAGCGCAAGCTGCCGGGCGATATCGTCGGCAGCATCGCCTACGTGGGCACGCAGACCGTGCACCAGCTTGCTGACCGCGACATCAACGCTGCGCCTCCGGGCGGCGGTCCGGCGGGGCGCCCGCTGGCGGCCACCCAAGGGCGGCGGATCGCGGCCCTGATGTGGGACGGCTGGATCAGCGGCAACTACCACAGCTTGCAGGCGGCTGTGAACCGTCAGCTCACCGGCGGCCTGTTCCTCAAAGGCGCGTACACCTGGTCGAAGACCATCAACTGGACCGACGATACCGGCTGGGCGGGCATGCCGCTGACCAACTGGGAGCCGGCGCTGCGCCGCAATCGCGCCGTGGCCGGCTACGACCGCACCCACATGTTCACCATGGGCTTCGTCTACGAGATGCCGTTCGGTCCGGGCAAGACCTGGGCCCAGTCGGGGCCGGCCTCCTGGCTGCTGCGCGGCTGGCAGACCAACGGCACTTTCGCCGCTTATTCAGGTTTGCCGTTTACGGTGGCGGCCTCGGGCGCCGAGCTGAACATGCCCGGCACCGCTCAGACGGCCGACCAGGTCAAACCCGGCAAGGTGAAGATCTTGGGCGAGATCGGGCCGGACAAGCCCTGGTTCGATCCGCTGGCCTTCGCTCAGCCCAGGGGCGTCCGTTTCGGCACCACCGGCCGCAACACGATGCGCGGTCCCGGCTTCTGGAACCTCGATCTGAGCCTCTTCCGCACCTTCGACATCAACGAGCGCTGGAAGCTGCAATTCAAAGCGGAGGCGTTCAACGTCACCAACACGCCCAAGTTCGCCAACCCCTCGGCGAACGTGGCGGCGATGGCGCTCAATCCCGACGGCACCATCCGGGCGCTCAACAACTTCTCCTCCATCACCAGCACGCTGACCGCCCTGGCCACGCCGTCGGAGCGGCAGTTCCGATTCGGATTGCGTCTGAGCTTCTGATCCGCGTCCCTGACGGGCGGCCGCAGCGTGCGGCCGCCCATTTTTTTTAAGCACCACGACCCGTGTCTTGCAAATGCTGCCGGACCACAGCCACCAATTCCTCCGAGCGTACAGGCTTGGTCAGGAAGCCTTGCAGGCCTTGAGTGAGGGCATAGTCGCGATACTCCTCGGTCGTATGGGCGGTCAGGGCGATGATCGGCACCTTGGCATAAGCCGGGAGCTGCCGAATCTCCGCCGCCGTCTGGATGCCGTCCTTGCCGGGCATCTGCAAATCCATCAGGATCAAGTGGTAGCGGCCTTCGGAGGCCAGGGCGAGGGCGGCGTCGCCGCTGCCCGCAGCATCCACGGAATAGCCCGCGCGTCCCAGCATGTGCGCGACGATGCGCTGCGCCACGGTGTCGTCTTCCACCAGCAAAATGCGCTTGGATTCGCCGTTGAGCGTCGGGGGACTGGGCCGCGCGGAGGCGGGGCGCGCCTCGCTCACCGTGCCCAGAGGGATCCGCACCGCCAACAGGCTCCCCCGGCCCGGCTCGCTCTGGACCTGAATCTGACCGCCCATCAGTTCCAGCAGGCGATGAACGGTCGCAAGCCCGAGCCCCAATCCGGAGTACCGCCTTCCCGGCCCCACCTCCAGCGGCGAAAAAGAGTCGAACAGGTGTGGCAGACGCTCGTGCGGAATGCCAATCCCTGTGTCGCGGATCGTCACTTCCAGCACAATCCGCTTTTCGCCCGCACCGACGGCCCGCGCCCGCAGTTCCACCTCGCCCGCAGGCGTGAACTTCACGGCATTGCCCAGCAACTGGGCGATGATCTGTCGCACGCGCACCGCGTCCCCGATCACGGCGGTGGGCAGCGAATCCAGATTCGCCAGCAACCGGAGGCCCTTGGCATGGGCTTTGATGCGGTTTTGATCGAGCACCCCTTCCAACAACTCGGGCAAGTTGAACTCCGCTTCTTCCAGGGGCAAGGCGCCGCTTGTCAGGGCCGAATACTCCAGGGCCGCATCCAGCAATGCCAGCAGCTCCTCGGCACAGATGCGGGCCGTGACCACGTATTCCCGCTGCACGTCATCCAGCGCCGTCTCCAACAGCAAGTCGGTCATCCCCAGGATCCCGGTCAACGGCGTGCGGATCTCGTGGTTGAGGCTGGCCAGGAAGTGGCTTTTCAGCCGCCGCAGTTGTTGCTCGCGCTCCTGCGCCCCGCCGCTGCTCACCTGGCCGGTGCCGTAGTGCATCCGAGCCCCAAATCGGCCGCGTAAGGGGAAAGCTTTAGCCGCCGCGCGGCCCCGCGCGGCCTGCCGCGCGGTCCCCCTTTCGACTCAGAAGTTTACTTTGAGGGCGAACTGCATCAGGCGCGGATTGTTGACCGTCCGCGTGATCCGGCCGAAAGCCCCGCTGGTGATGTCCAGATTCGGCGGAGCGAAATTGACGGTATTGAAAGCGTTGAACACCTCCCAGCGGAATTCCGCCTCCTTGCGCTCCCTGAGGCGCACGCGCTTGATGAGGCTCGTGTCCACCAGGAACCGGCGCGGGCCGAAGATCGGGGTCTGCCCCAGCGCGCCCAGCCGTCCCGGCGCCGGCAGCGTGAACAATCCCTTGGGGGACCCGGGGTCCAAACACTCGCCGCCCAGAAAGGCCGACAGGCATGGATCCAGCCAGACCACGCCGCCCGCCGTGAGGCGGCGCCCGGTGAGGGCGCGCAGATCGCCCCGCGAGAGGTTCCGGGTCAGGTCCACCGTGTTGTCGCCCGAGACGCCGTTCCGGTGGAAGGTCCCCACGCCAGAGACGATGGAAATCGGCAGTCCGCTGCGCAGGTTCAGCAGGCCTGAAAGTTGCCAGCCGCCGAGAATTTTCTCCAGGGCACCGCGGTTGAACAGGCGGTAGCCGGCGCCGAGCGGCAGCTCGTAGACCCAGTTGGCATTGAACTGGTGGCGCGGCATGAATTCCTGCCGGTTGTAGCGGGGCATCCGCACCGAGCTGGGACGCGTGGCGTCGAGCAGGGTGTTTTCGTCGCCGTCGTAATCGGTGATGGCCTTGCCGTACGTGTAGTTGGTCTGGGCCAGCAGGCCGCGCGCGAAGCGCCGCCGCAGCTCGATTTCGAGCGCGTGGTAGCTGGAGGAGCTGTCGTTCACCATGGCGCGCGCGTGGGCCACGAACGGGTTGACCTGGAAAAAGTTCAGCGGCAACCGGCCCGCCAGCACCTGCCCCCAGAAACTCCCGCCACGAAGGCGCGGCTGCCCGGGGGCGGGCGACGAGGTGTCGTTTTGCGTGAGCCGGTGGAGGAACTGGCCGGTCTGGTTGAGTTCGAGTGCGGTCACCAGCGCGCTGAGCGTGCGCAGCCGGCTCGGTTCGCCCGCGATCAGGGCCGCCATCAAGGGATTGGGCTTGATGCAAGCTGCGCCGCTGGCATCGTCGAAACGGGACCCCAACCCCGCCCCGCGATTGCAGCTTAGATTCTGCTGGGCGATCACGAAGGCGTCCACGAAGGTCTGCCCGCTGACCGGATCCCGGGCATACACGTTCATCTCGTTATAGTCCGCCATGCGCCGCAGGGCCACGCCGCGATTGCCCACGTAACGCACCTCGACGGCCCAGTTGGCCCACAGTTGCCGCGAAATCCCCAGCGTCCACTCGTTGTAGTACGGCGTGCCCAGATTCCGGTCGAAAGAGCGGAAACCGATGGTGGCGCTGTCCAGTATGCTGCGAACGCTGGGCAACCTGAAGGCCGGGATGGGCGGAAGAGGGGGCTTGGCGGTGTCCACGTCGCGCAACAGCAAAGGGTTGTTCACGCAGGAGCCGTCCGCCGGAAGACAGCTCGGCGAGACCCGAATGCCCTGGTTCTCACTGACGTTGGCCGCCACGATGCTGAAAGCGTCCTGGGTATAACTGATGCGAAATCCCGCCCGAATCGAGGTCCTGGCGCTCCCGAACGGATCCCAGGCCAGGCTCACCACGGGCGCGAAGTTGTTCCAGTCGTTGTTCCACAGCAGCGGCCCTTTGCTGGACGCCACCGGGTAATACTTGGTTGCACAACCCGTGATCAGGTTGATCGCGTTCGGGCTGGTCACCGCCATCGGCAGTTGCTTCAGCACGTCGCAAGGCTCGCCGTCGAACACCCCCGGATTGAAGAAGCCGCCGGGACCGGAAACGCCGAACACGGCGCTCAGGCCGCCTTGGGGCGCAAGCGCAAGCCCGCGGGTCTCCCAGGGTACCGAGGCGAACTCCCAACGAAGGCCCAGATTGAGCGTGAGTTTGCGGTTGAGGCGCCATGTGTCGTTGATGAACCAGTCCACTTCGTTGTTCTTCCACACCCTGCGATCGGGCGTGCCCGGGACGTAGCCGGCGGTGAGCGACGGGATGGTGTAGCGCACGTCCACCCGCCCGATGGCGCCCACCAGGTTGTTCATCAGGCTGCGGGCGTTCAGCTCGTCGGCGGTGTTCATCGCTCTGGCGCCGGACAGGCGGTTCAAGTCTGCGGCCGCAAATCCGGGCGGGTTGTCCGTGGCGGCGAACGAGATATCGCCGGCCGGGGCGGTCAGGTCGTAGCTGGTGAAGTCCGCGAAACGCCGGCGCCATTCAAACCCGGCCTTGAACTGGTGGCTGCCGCGGGTCCAGGTGGCAACGTTGCGCAGGTGCGACGTATGGGTGACCTGAGCCTCGTCGAGGTTGGTCGGATCGTAAGGGTTCGAGATGGTGTTGAAGTTCAGGATATAAGGGGTGCCGAACGGCTGAAAGACGGGGAAGGCGTTGGTCCCCGCCATCAGACCCAGGCGAAACTCATTCACCAGAGTGGGGCGCAGTGTGGAGACCAGACCCGCACTGTAACCGCGAGAGTGCGTGACGCGGCCGCCCAGAGGCCCCAGCGTCGGGTATTGCGGCTGGCGGTTGTTGATGTAGTCTCCCTGGATGTTGCGGTCCACGTAGTTGACGGAAGCGTAGAGATTGTGGCGGTCGCTCAGGCGGTGATCCAGCCGCACCGAGGGCAGGTGCTCGATGGTGAACGATTTGGAATTGAACCGGAAGCCGCCCGTGTTGAGTCCATCGCCCCTCTCGAAATTGTTGGGCAGCGGAATGGCGGCGAATACCTTGCCCGTGATGAAGGGGTCCGGCGTGGGCGGCCGGGCGGCATGGAAACGGCTATCCAGGCAATCCCGCCGCAACAGGGTCGCGACCTCGCCGCCGCAAGCCAGCAAATTCACGGAACGGATCAAGCCCGGATTGGCGGCCACGTTCTGCGGGGTGGTGGCCAACCCGTCCAGATACCGGTAGATCCCCTGCCGAGCCTGCTCGGTGTACACCAACTGGTTTCGGGAAACCGCGCGCATTTCCCTGGTGCCCTGGTAGCCCAAGTAGAAAAAGGTGCGGTCCCGGAGGATGGGGCCTCCCAGGCGACCGCCGAAGTGGTTGCGGTTCAAAGGCGGCGTCTCCACGCGAGGCACGGCGGCGTTGTTGAAGAATTCGTTCGCGCTGAAGAAGTTGTTGCGGTTGAACCAGAACAGGGAACCGTGGAACCGGTTCGATCCCGAGCGCGTGATCGCCGAGATGTGCGCGCCCCCGCGGCCGTATTCGGCCGAAGACAGGCCGGTGACGACGCGGAACTCCTGGACGTTCTCGACCGCCATGGCCAGCAAAGGTTGATCGAGCATGGTCGAAGAGGCCCGGTTGTAGTTGGGCAGCGCGTCCAGCCCGTCCAGCGTCATGTTGATGGCTCGATGCCGCTGGCCGTGAACGAAAAACTTGTCGCCCTGGCCATCCGGGCTGCGCTCGAAGTGAACGCCGGCTTGTTGCAGGGCCAGCTCCACCGCATTGCGACCGTTGAGCGGCAGCTCCAGCACACGCCGCACGTCTACGACAGTGCTGAGTTCGGCGTCCACGGTATTGATGACCGCCTGTGCTCCTTCGGCGGTGACGGTGATGGCCTCCTGCAACGCACCCACCTGTAATGTGACGGCAACGGTGGCCGTGCCCCCCACTTCGACGAGCACATCTTTGATTACCGCTTGCCGGAAGCCCGGAGCATCCACGGTGAGCGTGTACCTGCCCAGGCGCACGTTGGGGATGGCGAAGGCGCCGGTCTCCGAGGTCGTGGCTTGATAGCCCGTGTTGGTCTCCTGATGCGTGGCCGCGACGCGGGCGCCCGGAACGGCAGCGCCTTGGGGGTCGCTCACCACCCCTTCCAGCCGGCCTCCCAGTTGTTGCGCGTGCAGAGTGAAGGCCAGCGCCAACAAAGCGATCGGCACGGAAGAAACGGCCATTGGATCCTCCCTCTCCTCCGAAGAGTGGACTTGCCCCCTGCCGGGATTGTCGTCTAGTATACTGCCCGGCCAGGCATGGATCAACCCGGCCCCGACGCCGTCGCAAGCTATGCCCGGACGGCCCGGATCAGTCCTCGCTGCGAAAGATGCCGCCCAGCGCTTCGAACGCCTTCCGCTCGTCGCCTCCCGTGCGCACCGGCGTCAGCTCGCGACGCAGTTTCTCCAGCGTCATGCTTTGCAAGATCGCGCGCCCGGGGCCGCGCAGGGTGGCCAGGAACAGCCCCTCGCCGCCGAAGATGGCGGTCTTGATGCCGCCCGCCAGTTGCACGTCGTAATCCACCGATTCGTCGAAACCCACGATGCAGCCGGTATCCACCTGCAAGACGTCTCCCGGCCCCAGGCTGAACTC
>Ga0209809_1000150_pt1 | contig 68452 bp, 53 predicted proteins | sample YNPMSTMetaG_FD_186172 | JGI IMG/M metagenome (GOLD analysis project Ga0209809, IMG submission 186172) | Anoxygenic and chlorotrophic microbial mat microbial communities from Yellowstone National Park, USA - YNP MS-T MetaG (SPAdes) (version 2) ...
TGAGGAGTTCGGTCTGGTGAACGAGGCGCCAGCGCACGACGCCCAGCCCGAGCAGCACGAGGTACATGAGCAGCCCCAAGAGGGCGATCGGAATACCGCCCAGCTTGGCATAGGGACTGTTCTGCACGGTCGCACAGTCGCCGAGGCCACAGACGAGGAGCGACTCATCGTAGGCCACGAGCGTGAGATACCCGGCCACACCAGCTCCAGCCAGAGCGAGAGCAAGCGAGACTAGCTGCCAGCGAGGACGACCGCTCACTTCAATGCCTCCTCGATGCGCTGGGTGAGATCACTCAGACTGCGGATGGTGAAGGGCGCGCTCCCGTTCACGCTGAAGGACGGCGTCGCACGGACACCGAGCGACTGGGCTTCGCGCACCATCTGCTGGACCTCGTCGGCGTGCTTACCCTGGCGGAGACAGGAGCGGAAGGCATCGACATCCAGACCGGCGACGCGCGCGATCTCCTCCAGACGCCGATCGGTGAAGGCCCCGACGTTCTCACCGGTCTGGTTCGCGTAGAGGGCAGCGTGAAACTCCAAGAATTTCCCTTGATCGAGTGCACAGGCCGCTGCTTCGGCTGCCCGGACCGACTCCTTGCCGATGAAGGCGAAATCACGGAACTCCCAGCGCACTTTGCCGGTCACGATGTATTGCTCGAGAATGGTGGGGAAGAAACGCTGCTCGAAGCTCTTGCAGGCCGGGCACTGGTAGTCAGCCCACTCGATGACGTACACGGGAGCGTTGGGGTCGCCGAGGACACGGCCGCTCTGCGGGACACTGGTGTACTTGGAGACATCGGGCATTTGGATAGCGGCCACCTCGCGAGCGCTGCGCTGGCTCCACCAGATCCCGACCCCCACCGCGACCAGGGCGATGACGACGGGAACAGTGATGAACAGCACGCGACGCTGGCGAGCCCGCCGCTCGGCTTCCAGCTTGCGCTGCGCCCGGCGCGGCACGCGCTCAGCTTGGGACGCTGCAGGCGGCAGGTTCTCGCGAGACGACGACATGATGCAGACTCCTCTCCGCAGGTAGCGCATCGACTTTCCTGGCCGGAATCGTACCAAACACCAGCCTCTGACCTGGATCGCTGGATCGGAGGGGACAGGTGGCAAGCCGGCAACGAGTACACTCAGGCTGTGCGGGAGACGCAGACCAGCATGCCAAAGGAAAACGCGCCGACGCTGACTGCCTGCGAACAGAAGACGCTCGAGCCCAGCTGGACGGCAGCCCTGGCCACAGCGAGCGGTCGCCGCTGGCTCCGGCGGGCCGTCCTGCCCGTCCTCGAAGGAAGCCGCGCGACAGCGCTAGCCAATCTGCTCCTGGGCTTTCGCGACGACTTCCGATGCGAGCAGCGCGACTTCTCGACGCGAGCCGTCGTTGAGCGAGCGGACCAGACAGCGCTCGCTGCGAATCTGGAATGGCTCGCCGGGAGCAATGCCGCGCTGGCGCTGTGGGAACGCTTGGCCGAAGAAGGGATCACTCGCCTCGTCTCAGCTGCCCTGCGCGTGCTCCGCCGGGGCGACACCCGAGCGCGGGAACTCGTGCTGACCGTGCTCGTCGCCGATCCAACGCGGGAGATCGTTCTGCCGCCATGGGCCGAGCGAGCGCTGCTCGTCATTGCGCTGGCGGACCGCGACGAGGTGGTCCGAGGTCTGGCTGCCGAGACAGCGGCGGGACGGTGGCCCGAATTGCTCTTGCCCAATTGGCAGCACTGGACGCGCGACGGGAGCGGTCGAGCTCGCCGGGCGATCTGGCGCCTGGCGTTGCGCGTCGACGCACGCGCTCGGATGCAGGCAGCAGCCCTCACGTTCGCCGAGGAGGAACCTGCGGACGTGCGCGCTGACGCGCTCTGGGCGCTCGGTCAGGTCCTCGCCACTGCGGAGATCGCGCCGATCCTGGCCAGAGTGGTCCAGCATCCGCGACCAGAACTGGCCGAGGCAGCCGCAGAGCTCCTGTGGACGCGACACCGGCATCCGGAACCGGCCCGAGCAGCCCTCGCCAGTCCACACCCGAGAGTGCGCGAGATGGGGAAGCGACTACTGGATCCCCGGCACGGATCTCCTGCTGCAGGCGGATCCCGACCAGGAATGCCCTTTCCCTGGTGGTAGCTGGGCGAACCGGACGCTGTCTCTCCACCGGGCGATTCCGCCCCTCCTCGCCGCGCTGAGGCCGCAAAGCGCTCGCTTTCTCAGCAACACTGTCTCCTGCGCGACCGCGCGGAGGAGAGCGCGAGCGGGCAAGGCACGGTCGGCAGCAGCTGAGATCCTGACCACAGTCGTCGTTTGAACGAGGGTCGTTCCGCTCGGGTCGGTACGGCCCCGCAGTATCGGGCGATATGCGATTCGTGCTCAACGAGCCACGCGCTGGAGCTGCAACCGTTCCGGCAAGATCTGCGCAGGCTTAGGAGTTTCCCCGACGGGAGCGCGCTTCGCCGCGCACGACGATGACGCGTGGCTGCGAGGCCCACTCATCCCGATCATCGCCACGAGGGCGCACTGTCAGCGGGGACACTTCGGGCTCGGCAGGACGGCTGGTGAGCGACCCGCTGGCTCGCGGCACGACACCAGTAGCCGAGCGAGGATGCGACGAGCACGGACTGGCCAGGATGCCTTCCTCGCCGGTGAGAGCCGTGCGCTCGACCAGCGTCGACACCCCGGACAAGGACGCTAGCGCAGCGAGCAGGAATCGTGGCCGGTTGCGAGCAGGATGGATGCTCAGCTGGCACTGTTCCCGCCCTCCCACTCGGCGAAGGTGACGATGTGGATCTCGACTGGCCGACCGAGCAGGGTCGCGAGCACCTCGCGGACAGGCGCGAGCCAACGCCGCTCGAGGTGGCGCCGGACCGTCGCGCTGGGAACACCGAGCAGGACCGGTCCGGCGTCGGATGCAGCCAGCAGTCGAGCGGGTCGGATGCATTCGGCGATGGCCGAAGCTGGTAGACGCTCGCTCAGATGCTCCTGAGCCAACGACCAGAGCGGGGCGAGTCCGGCGGACTGCTCGCTGTTCGATCGCTCCAGCAAGCTGGGAGAGTTGCTCAGAGGGACCGCTCGCGAGGAACCACCCGGTTGGGAAGGAGAAGATTGCGAGCGAGTCAGCCGTGCGGCGAGCGCTTCCTCGAGTAAGGTGACGAGTCGATCGAGCGTCTCCGGCGCGAGGAGCCCGTCCACGTGAAGACCCGGAACGGCGGAACTGGCGAGAGAGGACGCTGGCTGAGAGCTTACCGCTCGTGTGGTCGCAGTGCTCGACCGAACGGCGTGACGCGTCCAGCGAGCGAGGATTTCGCGGATGCGCTTCGGGGCGACGTAGCGCGAGCCGGACGCGACAGCTTCGCGGATCGCGGCGACGAGGAGTTCAGCTGAGCTTTCACCGCGTGCGCTGGCCAAGGGGAGGAACTCCCGCTCGAGTTCGGCCAGGAGCGTCCGCTCCAGCGGCGATGCGGGACGTGCGTTTGCCGCTTCGTAGCAGGCGATGACGTGCGGCGACGGTTCGAGCAAGGGGCCGGCACCGCCGGCTGGCGGTTCAGCCACTTCCTGAGGATCGCGGTCAGTCGTCGTAGTCGTTGGCTCACCTTGGTGATACATCGTGTCGTCAGGAGCAACACTGCTTGCCTCCTCTCTGTTGGCCGGGCCAACACTGCTTCGGCTCTCGCTGGGGAAACCATCGTCGCTGGGTGCAACAACGGTCGGTGAACCACTGTTGCTCAGCGCAACATCGGCGAGCTGAGCAGTGTCGCTCTGGGCAACAGTGGTGCTGATCGATGCGGCTTGCTCGTCGCTGGCTGCTGTGCGCTTGCGCCGCGCGTGACCGGCGCGCGTACGAGCCGAGGCGCGGGCATCCTCAGCGGCTGCTCGGGCGGCCAGCTTTTGCCAGAGGGGGTGCTGGCGCACGACCGGAAGGATCTGGTGCCAAACGTTGTCGCGATCGATCGGGGTGAAGCGAGGGGAAAAGACGTGTCGGATGTAGCGGTAGACGGCGTCGTCACGGGCGGCCAGGTCGACGACGCGCAGCACTGCCTCCGGGGTGAGGACGAAGCCGTCGGGGCGATCTTTGACGCGGTAGAAGTTGTGGGGGACTCGCCATCGACGACCGGCCTCGTCGGTTCGCGTGACCATTTCCTTGCGGATCTCGATCAGATCGAGCGCGACCAGGATCTTGTTGATGGTGATCAGTTCGGCACGATCCTCCCCGTAAAACGCTGCTTCGGCCTGCTGGGACGGGAATGCGTACCCACGATAGGGTGAATGCTCCCGACGGTCGGTCCAGACGGTATAGGAATTGAGCAAACCGACCCCCTTGAGACCGATCAAGGGCGCGAACTGCGTGATGATGGTGTTCCAGTGCCAGAACCAACCACGCCGACGAACATCGTCGCCGCTGCGCTCGGGCTGCTCACCGGCCGTCAGCGGTGGATCGGGCATCGGGCGCTCCCCTCTGCTGCGCCACCCTGGCGTCATGATAGCGCCACGCAGTACTAGATTCAAGTCACAGGCTAGTTTTCTCCATTTCCTCCGCAATGTACGTGGACTATCGATGATGATCCACGCGTCTCCGGTGATGTCCGGACGAGCGATCCCTGCCGCTCGTGGTGCCACGCGAACGGTGCGCAGTTGGCCGGAGTGCTTTTCCACCGCTCGGTAGGCGCGGTGATCAACTGCATGCCGGCGAGCGGTGCGGGCACCGATTCCTGGTCCACTGGGCACACCGGGGCACCCGCGGGGCGTGAGGTGGCCGGCACGTCGGGTGGGACGCTGCGTCGCCATCGAGGCCTGACCGGTGCGGGCGCGCCGGTGCATTGTCGGGCTTTGCTGGCCGAGCCCGACTCGACGCCGAACGATCAGGCGGAAGGGAGGAACCGGCTCCTCCGGCGCGCGGTGCCTGGATGCGGACGAGGAGGAAGGATTCGGTCAGCTGGCGCAGGCTGGTCGCGCCGGTGACGGTGCGGCTACTCGCCGATCGGCTGTCCGTTGGCCCGCGCCCGGCTCGCGATCGCTGCCAGCGCAGTCGCACGGGGGAGGCGGTTGGGAGCTGGTCCACCGCGCCCGGGCGCGCCGAGACGCACGACCGCGCGCGAGAGGCGGCTGGTCGACTCGTGTCCAGCGAACCGGCGTCGTACGGCTACTGAACAGCACGCGCGTCACGAATGCGTTTTCCGATCCGGCTGCTGCCCCAGTGGAGCAGGCTTGGCTGGTCGCGCAACGATCCGCCCTCACTCAAGGACACAGCACGAAGGGTCGGAAAGCGGACAGGCAGGATCGAGGCGCCGACACAACGCGAGTGGGCGAGACGGGAGACCCAGTCGGAGAGTGAACAGGCGGGATGGAGATTGGCTCACTGGGTGTCGAGCGCGGGCTGCTCGATCGGGCGCTGTGGGGACGCTCGACGGACGAACGGCGTCCGGGCGAGCGGGTAGGGGTGGCACGGTGCCGGAGGCCCAGTCGAGCGCGCTGTGCCGGTCGTGCGCGACGTTCGGCCCTGGCCGCGGAGGGGACCCGCGGCGATCTCGCTCTCTGCCTCGCTCTGTGTCAGGAGAGTGGCGGGATCACGCGGACGAGTCGGCGCACTGGCAGGGAGAAGCTCAGCGCATCGGGTGCACCGACTGGTTCATCGCAGCTGAGCCGTTTCCGGGCACGGGCTGCGCTGGCTGGCTCGGTCGAGGCGCGAGGGCGGACAGCGCGGCTCGACAGGGATCGGTACCGCTCGTTCTCGGTCGGGCGGAACCAGCTTCCGCCGCGCGATCGGACGGTGGGGGGCGATCGCAGCGGCCGAGGCCGGGAGGGAGCGAGCGTGGCGAAGGGACAGAACAGTCGGGTGGTGGTCGCAGAGCGGGTGGAGACAGCGTCGGAGCCACTCTTCGGGTACGAGTTCCGCTCTGGGTGGGGGGATCGGGCGTTCGTGACGTTCGCCGGCATCAACGTCGTGGGGCTGATCATTTGGGCGATCATCGCCGTCAACTCGCCGACGATTCATCCATGGCCATGAGGCCCGGCTGACGAGGCTACTGTCGCACGAGCCTGGCACCGGCTGCTGCCGAGGGCCGACTGGTCCGTGAGGTGCTCTGGCATGCGGTGATGAGCAGCCTGAGGAGGGCTCCCGTGTGCGCGGAGAGGGACACGAACACGGGGGGCGCTGTCGCGCCGGAGAGAAGTGACCGTTCGGTGAACCGGCCGGTGCGAGCGCGGAGGTGCTCGATCGCGGATGGCGGAGACTCGTCGAGGGAGCGCTGGTCGGGCCGCTGCTTCCTGCCATGAGGAGCCGTCGGGTGTGTCGGTACGCCAGCCATGGTGCTTCAGCGGTGCGCGCGCGGGTCGCGCCTGACGAGCGGCCAGTGGCGCCTCCCGGCGCGTGACGCGGAGCGACGACGCAGCGAGCGAGCCGCGTGAGGGTCGGAGAGGCCTCCCGCGGGTGACCGGGGGGTGCGATATGGGCAACGCGCGAACTCGCTCGACTCATGAACGGCCTTACCAGGGGAGCCAGAGCGGCACGTCGTCAGCCACCAGCCGCGGCCTGAACACTGATGGAGCGACGCCGAACGGAGCATGCTGCGTCGATAACGCCGGCGGTCGCTGGAGTCATCGCTGCTCCGCCGTTGCACTGCTGCGTCGGGGAGGTATCCGGTCCCCCAGCGCAGAGCGGAACCCCTCCCGGCACGACCATTCGAGCCGCGTCGTCAGCTCCAGCGATCAGCCCTCGTTCAGTCTCGTCCTCACCAGACTCGAGCCGACTGGCGCGCGTGCTCTGGGGACTCAGCCGGTACGATCGCCCGCCAGACTGGCTGCGTGCCGACTGCTCGTCACGCGCTTTGCTGCGTGACGAGTCGCTGGACTTTCTTCGAGCGATTCGTCACGCGTGCCGTTCACGCGCTTCCCCATCATCGTCGCGTGCTGCCTCCCGTGCGATGTGCGCACTCCCGTACCGGACCGAGGCTGAGCGGGAGACGACTCGCACGGTGATCGGGTGCGTGGAGAAACGTCATGCGCGAGGTGTCGTCGCGGTCAGCGCGTCCCACCGTTGCTGCAGTGGCGTGGCCGAGCGCTGGGGAAAGGCGTGATGAAGAGCGTAGAGAGTCGCGTCCACAATTTGCTTGACTGATCCAGTTGCCGGTGCTAGAATGGTTGCGTGACGATCGTGCTGGAGGGTTAGCGATGGCGATCTTGCTTCCGTACCGGACCGATCCACGCTTGCTGTTCCAAGTCATGGAATACGCCAAGGCAAGAGGCATTGACCGGAGTCTGCTGGAAGCTCGCTTGGGCGGTGGAGAGCCGTTGCGGGAGACCCTGAACGCGCTGGGGCAGTTGGGATTGATCGAGCGCGATGCGAGCGAAATTCGGCTGACGGAGGCTGGGCGACGACTGGCTTATGCCACCGATGCGCTCGAACGACAGCGCGACTTGGCACGGGTGGTCTTGAGCTACCCGCCGTACGGTGGGGTCATCGAGCGAGCGCTGCGCGAGGGACTGAGCGTGATCGATGGTCCTTGGGTGGAGCGGGTTTGGCAAGTGGAGATGCGGCTGGGCCAGCCCCGCAACAGGGTCGAGGAAGCGCGCACCTTCTTCTTCAAGTTGGCGGAGGAGGCGGGGTTGGGGATCTTTCGGCGCGGGGTACGCAGCCAGCCCTCGCGACTCGTGTTAGCGCCGGACCTCGAGGAGCGGCTGCGAGTGCTGCGGCCGCTCCTCAGTGGCGGTGGGGCCGAGCCGGAGCCAGCACCACGCGAACCCGCCGCGGTGTCGGGTGTGACGACGGTATCGTCCGAGTTGGCTTCGGCGCCAGTGCCGGAGCGAACGATAGCCGCACCGGCTGGTGCCGCGGTGACGATCACGGTGTCGGTCGACCTCACGGCCTGGGAACTGGAGAAGATCGAGGCGTTCCTGCGCCTCCTCGGCGTGGTACCGACTTGTAGGGAGCGAATGGCCTGAGCAGGCTGCGGGGTGTTCGGGTGCGCTGCCTGGCTCGACGCGGTGGAGTAGCGATTCGACAGAGGCAACGAGGATGGTCACGTTGGCGACCGGCGAGCGGGTTCGACTGGAGGCGGTCAGCCCGGCTAGCTCGAGAGCGCGGCGCGATGCACTGGTCGAGCTGGTCAGGGCAAGGCCTGATCCTGGAGTCGACCCTGGCCGGGGAGGAGAAGCCTGCTCGGTTCTCGACCAGCATGATGAGCGAGCAAGTTACCCGGCTGCGAGGTAGGGACGAGGCAGGCGACTGACTCTGCTCGTCGCTGCGCCAGGTGAGCGAGGGGCCCGGCAGGGGCGTACTGTTACGGCAGGAGGGTTTCCGCTGCGCCGGGGAGTCCGTCTCGAGCATAGCCCCTCGATGGAGACCGTGCGGCGTCGATCTGTTTCTGGAGGCCATGAGCGTTGTTGGCGGGGGAGAGTCGGCCTCGGATCGGCTGGTCAGCCTCGCCGCCAGGAGGAAAAGTCGCGCGGAAGGATAGCCGTCCCCTACCGCTGCCGACCATCCGGGTCGAGGGTTCTGAATCGGCGAGGGGCTGAATCAGGTGGCGGCAGCGTCGGCCATCGGGAGAGCACCGGTATTTTCTGCCGAGGGACGGGAGCTGAGCACGCACACGGGATCACCCGGCGGTCCAGGCCACGCTACTGCGGATTGGCACCACGAGCAGCTTCGGCAGACGGGCCAGTGAACGCACTGCGCAGCGGGTTGCGATTCGCCCGCGGTCGCTCGTCGGACCGCCGAAGCCGCGAGTCCCACCGGATTACCGGCGCATGGGGCCGTACCCAGAGCCCGGCAGAGCGTGCACGAGCCTCGCCGCATGAGCTGTCGACAGGGCCTCCGAGACTCCCGGTCAGGGGACATACCCTCTACCCGGACCGTGCTCGCCGCGGCCTCGAGCCGCTCTGGGTCGGAGAGACGAGCAGCAAGTCTCGTCGCCGACAGGGATCAGCGCCGGGGACGATCCACGCGAATGGCACTGCTGTCGCAAGCGTCAAACCGCACGCCAACGACTCCACCGGTTTCTCCAGCATCCAGAACTTGGCACAGTGGAAAAACACGCGTACTGGTCGATCTGCGCGCGAATGCGGGCCGGGTAGTCCGACTGCCCTTTCGGCCACTCCACTGCTGCGAGATGGCACCGGGTTGCCGACGGCTTCCGACGGCAAGTCGTTCTGGACGCTCGGGTTCTGAAAAGCTGGCGCGTTGGGCGAATAGGACGAGTCTCTGGGCGTTGACCAGGTTCACCACCCGATTGCCTTCGCCGTGGGCGATGTCCTGATTTCGGCTGGAAGCGACGACCGTGGGCAGGGTAGCGGTGGTTCGTTCCCCTACAGCGTGCGCGTCGCAGAGCATCTGCTCGCCTGGTTGAGGATGGGGAGAGGGATGTCAGGGGAGTCCTGTGGTCATGCTGTGTGTGACTTCTGCGCGAGCCGATCGTGCTCCACAAACTCGTGTAGGATCCCGGTCTCAGGGCGGCTCTTTCGGCTACGTCTCGCCGGCGAGGGGAAGTGCCTGCACTGTGCTGCCCGAAAGGACCGCCACGTGGGCCGCAGTGCTGACGGTGACTTCGATGCAGGTCGGCAGTCAGTTTTCTGGTGCGCATCCCCAACGAATGCCTGCTCGCGGGTCGGCGTTTGCTCCCGTGCCTGGCTCGGCCTTCGGGAGGGGATTGCGAACCTGAGCGATGGGACGAGCCCTCGGGAAGCCGGGTGCGAGAAGCGAGCGGCGTTCTCTGGAGAACAGTGCGATCGTGAGAGGAAGCAGTCTTGCGTCCTCGTCGCTCTCGAGGACGAACGGCGGCGAGGGGCGAGCTGGCGGTCACTTCCAGCATGCTCGGAGCTCTGGATGCGGCGGAGCTGCTGCTGCGCGGGTGCAAGACAGCCTGGTTTTGGTCAGCGCAGACCAGCGCGCTACCGCGCGCAACGACATTGGCAGATGGCTCGGCACGGATGGTGCCCGGGTGGAAGGAGGAGCGCAGCGCCTGTGGATGGGCCGAACGGTGAGACAGCCGGAGGCGAGAGCGGAGTCCTCCCTAGCCGGGGTCATCCGGCGCAGCTCCTCAGCGGGTGCGCGTGGTCCCACGGCGGCCGAGTTGCAGGCCGATCGCTGCATTGACGAGCCCGAGTATCAGCCAGAACAGCGCAGGTCGTGAAACCTGCGGGCGTCCGGTCGCCGGCAGCAGCTGATAGCCGGACACGGCAGGCTCGGACTCTCGGCCGGAGCGACTAGACTCGGCGTCGGTGGTCGTTGGCGGAGACACCGGGACGATGGCTTGCCGGGCTGGCGAGCCAGCCTGGTCTGGTGGTGGTCCTGGGTTTGGTGGGCTCTGGCCGTGCCGGTCGGCACGAGTGCTGCCGCTGGACCCGGCGCCGTCCGCGCCGGTGTCGTCGCCGAGTGTGCCATGGTCGCCGCCGGCACCCGCGCTTCCGCCTCCGGAACCGCCACCCGGTTGGCTCAGAGCACGGTTCGTGATGCCGAGAGCGCACGTCAGAGTCAGGTGGTCACCCTCGGGAACGATTCGGCAGCTGTCGCCACCAAATATCGAGCCGAAATCCTCGAACACGTCGGTCACGAAGCCATCGCTGGGTGCCCACCCGCTCGGAGTCTGCTGCTCCCTGATGCTGATCGCTCGTAACGCCAAGCTGCCCAGCACCGTCGTCGGGTCGATCGTCGGCTGGCAGGTGACGAGGAACTGCGTGGCCGGACAGGTGAGCTCGACGGTCGCGGTGTGCTCCTGACCAGTAGCCGTATCGACCCCACGGAAGGTCACCTCGATAATGGCCGGCTCATCCGGCAGCAGGGATCCAGCCCAGGCCTTGGTGATAGCCAGACGGAGGGGTAGATTTCCGAGGCCGGAGTGGTCGGTGAGCGCGACCAGGACGAGCAACTCGTTGTTGGGGGAGCCTATCCAAGAGGGCGGCGGCGGTGACGATGGGCACGAAGGGTCGGGGTCGCTCCAGCACGGATTCGTCCACGTGCCTGGGCCAAACATCACCTGCCAGCCGTGCGGTAACGCGTCCTCGCTCAGGCTGATCGGGCCGTGGTTCGTGTGCCAGTCGTGGAGCGTTATTTGGGCAGGCTGGCAGCCGACCATTACGCCGAACCGGTTCGGTGGCGGGCAGTCCAGCGCAGCCGATCTGCCGGGGTAGGTCAGGGTGAAGCGCGCTCCACTCGATGGGGGCTGGATCCCGGTCGAAAACGCGTGTACCCGAATCTGGAACGAGCTTGGCACGTTCACCACCGTGACAGCGCAGGATGATGGCTGGCATGCTGGGCTGGTGAGATCGACTGGGCCGATACCGCTGATCGGCGTCCAGCCAGGGGGCGGAGCTGGCTCGCCGATGATGACCGAGCGCGGTCGCTCGGGGAAGGTCAAGCTACCGCAATCGGTGGTCGCGTTCGGCCCAGCGGGACAAAGAACAGTTTGCGTGACCCCATCGACGATGACATCGAGCAGGGTCGGTCAGGCGAACGTCATGCCCATGAACGGTACCTGGCGGTAAAGCTTGCGGAGATGAAGCGTAAAGGGGAAGGGACGAGCCAGGTTGTCGACCAGCAGCTGGCAGATGATCCGCGGACCGGTAGCGGCTTGCTCGAGGTGACAGGCGGGAGGTTGCGCGAGGTCACTGCAGCTGCCGGGGAGACAGCCGAGCCAGGCGGCGATGGGGCTGGGCCCGCCGAAGCCGCTCCCCGGTATCCAGCCATCCGGCGGGTTTGGTTCGGAGATGGTTAGCCACGTCTGGTCGAGCGGTAAGTCAGGGTAGGTATCGAGCAGGTGCGTCCCGCACTCCTCACGTGCGTGCAAGCCGGGACAGTTGAAGGTCAACGTGCGCAGCGGTTGGCCGGAGGAGTCGGGGACGTCGACCGTGACGGTCGTCGCGGAGCCTGGGGTGCCCGATCGAGCCAACGCGTGATAACCATGAGGTAGACGGGATACTGGCTCGGTTCGTCGCTGGGGCGATTGCTCACCTGTATCGTCAAGTGGTTCCCGCCGGAGAGGACCCATCCCGGTCCCTCGATGAGGGGGTGTTCGCGGTCTTGGTGAATGACCGTGCTGGAGTCCCACGAGCCGGTTCCGGCGAAGGTCTGCCAGCGGGACGGGATCAGATCTTCTTGGAGGGTGATTGGTCCGCGAGTGTCGAGCCAGTCGATCAAGGTGATCGGCGACGGCGTGCAATCGACGAGCGATTGGCCGGGAGGCGGTGGCGGGCAGGTGATGGTCAAGGAGCCCTGGGGTGCAGAGAGTGTCAGTGTTGCACTCATGGGCGGTCGAGCGCCGGTGCTGGACAACCAGAGCTTCTTCTGGATCGTCACGTGCAGGTCACGGGCTCGATTGACGACCGTGTGTTGGCAGGAGGGCCAGCACGTCGCGCTTGACAGATCGCCGAGGCCAGCGATCGGTGTCCACCCGGGCGGCGAGTTTGGCTCAGTGATTCCCAAGGTGGTCGGTGAACTGGGCAGGGGGAGCGGTTGACAGCGAACCGGCGACTGCCCGGTGGGACAAGCGACGGGGTAGTCGATCCCATCGGCACTGACGACGAGCGTCGTGGACGGTCCGGCGGTGTCGAGACCCAGGACGTCCAGCCAGCGCTTGGTCAACGTCAGGAGTGCCGCGGGGCGGAACTCGTTATCGATCGTCAGGAGGCAGGTGCGCCGAGCCGGTGAGACAGTCGTATCGTCGGTGCAGAAGAAGTCGCTTCGGTCGCTCCCCACCGTGAAGGGGCTTCCCAGGTTGATCGGCTGCAAATGGAGGGGCGGAGACTCGTGGACGGTCAGCTGGTCGGCGACCCGCAGCTGGCCGCGCACGACACCACAGGTTACCAGCTGGCCAGGCGGGGCGGGCGGGCAGGTGAGGCGCCAGGTGGCACCGGTTGTCTGGTTGGTGATGGTCACGTGCGCCTCGTGCGGCGGCAGCTGACTCATCGTCAACGGATCGCGCCACACCTTGCGGACCACCAGCTGGAATCCAGCTGCCCAAGGCGCTTTCCGGATGCTGTGGGAGAGGACTATGCGATCGCCCGGTCAAGAGACACACGTACGGGAGGGAATCTGGCGGACCGACTCGTCTCGACGCAGTGGGCGGCCGACCGGCGGTGAGCCAGGCGCGGGCGACGAATGGGCTGGGTCGGCCTTCCGGACGGGAAGCCGTACCGAGTCGACTCCGGCTGCCGATTTGCGCTGCGGGCACGTCATCGTTGCGCAGTGAGCGTACTGGTCCGAACTGAGTACGGAGCGAGGGCGACGACGTTCTGCCTGCTCGGCGCGCAGAAGCGTTCTGGCAGGCGAGTTCCTGGCCGTGGTCCTGGCGCGTTCGTGATCGCCCGGTGCGGTGGAGCAGCCGGGCGGTGACTGACCTGTCTTGGGAGGCGCTAGCGAGGAGGACCGCCAGGCGGGTGAGCGAGACAGCCGACCGGCGCGAGCGCACGCGCCATTATGGTGCCACCAGGTCGCGGCTGCTCGCCCGTGATGACGAGGGATCGGGAGCGGACGAGCACGCTTGCGTAACCGATGGCAGGGTGTCGCGAGCGAGGCGGACCTCCGGTCTCCCGAGCGCCGTGTGCGAGCCGGGGAACGCTGCCGACTGCTCCGACGACAGGAGCGGAGAAGAGCAGCGTACGAGCCGGCACTGCGGCGAGCGAGCAGCTTACCTGCTGACAGCACAGGTCGTCGTTCGGGCTCATGCTCTCCCTGAGACAGGTTCCGGTCTCCCGCACGCCATACCCTGCGCGTAATCGCAGTCCCAGTGGCGGAGCTGCTCGAGCAGGTGAGCGTGCTCGACTCCTTCCGCCACGACGGGGATGCCACGATGATGGCAGGACTCGATGACCGATGCCAGAACGACTTGAAAAGGCTCGTGCGTGGCTGCCAGGACGACTGACTGGTCGACTTTCAGGAGGTCGAGGGGGAGTTCGGCCAAGGAGAGCAGGCTTTGCGGCCCGCTGCCGAAGTCATCGAGCGCGACAGCGAAGCCACGCATCCGGAGGTCTTCGAGGAACCGCGCGAGCAAACGCAGATCGGCTAGGGCCTGCTCGTCGGTGATCTCGAGTGTGACGCGACCAGCGAGATCCCCGTACACAGCGGCTAGCTCGCGAGCGAAAAGCTCCGAGCGCGTGAAGAGCGTAGGAGGCAGGTTGACGTGGACCACGACACCGCGCTCCGCGACGACGCGGGCGCTGTCCAGCGCCGCCGAAAGGAGCTGTTGGTGCCGGTCGAGCTGTTCAACGGTCGACAAGAACAGACGGGGTCGGAGCAAGCGCTGACCGGCGCGGAGTCGTGCCAGGAGTTCCACCCGAGGTGCAAGGGAGTCCCGCAAGGGAACGATCGGTTGGGCGACGAACGCGAACTGACCAGCGATGACCGCTGACGCGATCTCCGTAGGCGAGGGAGGAGTCGGCCACGCCTCGCTCGGATCGAGCACCGTGACCGTCTCCTCGGTGCTGAGTGCGATGTCGCGCAGACGGTGGAGCAGGTCCGCAACGGCTGCAGCGGTGGATGGGAGAGGATCCAGTCGGACGAGCGCGAAGTCCACGCGCGTACCGAACGGCCAGGCCGAGAGGAATGGGTACGAGCGGTGGACGCGACGGGCAGCGTCCTCGAGTGCGGCAGCCACAGTGTCTTCCGGTCGTGCTGAGGTGACGATGAGCAGGGCCTGTGGACTGATCCACGACAGGTGATCCGGCTCGAGTGCATCCTGGATAGTCTTGGTGAGGGAGGCGCGGATGGCCGCGACTGCTGTCTCCTGATGCGATCCCTGAGTGAGGAGCGGGAACCGGAGGACGCCGATGCTGAGGAGAATCGGTCGGCGGCGTGCAAGACGGTGGAGGAGCCGAACGAGTGCTTGCAGGGGAGACTCCAACGCGGGTGACTCGGGTGGGGAAGCCAGGAACGGGCACGGCGGTGGTAAGACGTGACGGAGAAGTTCTGGGAAGAGATGGAGGAGCACGATTGACGGATCCGGTTGCCCAGGGAGGGGGATGCGGACAGCCCGAGCTGCGAAGCGTTGGAGCTGGCAGTTGACGACGAGCGCGAGTGGAACGTCCTCCACTGCTGAGTCTTCTGCCAGTTGCCGCCGCAGGCTGTCCCAGTTCGGGAAGGCAGGCAGGAGGTCATCGAGTGGACGAGCAGCGAAGTCGGTCCGGCCGACCAACTGGAGGAATGCCGGGTTCGCAGCGAGGATTCGCCACTGGCCATCGAGAAGACACGATGGGATCGGCGCCGTGCGCCAGACCTCGTCGACCAGCATGGAGAGGGGGGCGTTGTCCAGCGCGGCTTCGAGCACCGCGCGGAGATCGGTGAGTCGCTCGAGGTCCGCTGTTCTCCCGATCGGGGCTGGGAGGTCGCACCACAGGATCCCGGCTGGCTCGCTATCGTTCCAGCGGAGCGGTAGTGCGACTCCCGGAGAGCGGAAGAGCGGTGGAAGCCGATTCGCGTCGTCGCCGAGCTCGTCGAGCGGCAGCACGGCGACCTCCGGTGTCGGGCAGAGCGCTGTGGCCGCCTCACCGGAGAGTTGGAGCGGGATGCGGGTGCCCAGTTCGTTGCGGGCTGCGACGAGGACGTAAGTGCCCGTGGAGGGGTCGCGCAGCCACAGTGCGACGGCCGAGCCCGGTAAGCCAGCCAACGCCTGTGCTAGGCTCTCGGGAGCGATCAGCCGACTCGGCGTGTTTTCCACCATCCTGGTAACGCCTTCCACGAGGAGAGACTCGCCGAGGATAGTCTATCGGAGTGGCGGACAACAGGCAAGCGTGTTGACAGGTAAGGAGAAGCTGTTCCGAGGTGATCGCCGACTCTCGAGACACCGGTCATCGCACAGCTGCTCAAGAGTTGCAAAGCTTCTCAAATCTTTCGGGCAATGATTGGTAAGAAGTGGCCTGCTCGCCGTGTTATCGAGAGAGAGACAACACGGAGAGACGGTCTGCTATGCCATTTCGGCAAGATCCGCACCGTTTTCGTGTATGCCGGTTACCGAGGTGTCCAACGGTACGGTGTGGTGCGAGGGTTTCAGCAGGAACAGGCAGCCGGAGCGCTGCCGGTCCGCCCTCATCGCCGGATCGGTCGCCGCGACAGGATCAGGGTGTAGGCCACCTAGTGTCGTGCATACTCGGCTGGGGGCCGGGGCAGGCGGTGCACGGTCAGGATTGGTGGCTGGCGCGATCGGCTGCGCGATGTCGGTCGAGCGCGACGGCTGGAGCCTGATCGTTCGCTCGGAGCGAGCGATGCCGGATCGCCAACAGCACGGTCGGGAACAGGAACGGACGAGGGGGCGCTGTCACAGCGCCCCCCGTCCCGCAGCTCGCCGTCATCACCGTCGCTGGCGGAGGCGGCTGGGTCGGAGAGCGAGACCGGCAGCGACTGGCAAAGCAGCCGCGAGGAGAGCGATCCACCAAGCGGGAGACCACTGGCGTCCGGTCCGGGGCAAAACTTGTGGGACCGACTGGTTCGACGCGCGGGTGTCGGTCAAGCGCTCCTGCCCAGTCGCCTGGTCCGCATACTCCAGGTTCTGAGCGGCCGGGTCGTGGGCCTGCGTTCCGTCACTGCTCGTGCCACCACCTCCACCGCTGCTGCTGCCGCTACCCCCACCACCGCTGCTGCCGCCTCCGTCATCGCCGCCGCTGCCGCCTCCGTCATCGCCGCTCGCGTTCAGCGTGTTGGTCAGATCGATCGTGCAAATCGGCGGTGCTTCAGGCTCCTTGGGTGACAATCGACACGCTGGAGGTAATTCGCCGCAGTCGAAGCCGTCGCAGCCGAGGAGCCCGAGCAAGCCTAGAACATCGTAGGACCCGAAGGCACCGCCAGGCGTCCAGCCAGGTGGCCCACCAACTTCGGTTATGGACATGACGAAGTCGGCTAATTCGCTATCCCTGAGCGGACCCGGAAAATTCATCTGGAAGCAAACCTCGCTCGGTGCCGAACCGGGGCAGGTGAAGGTACGGGTCTGGTGGAGCCAGTGGCCCTCCGGCCAGAAGGTGACCTGGATCGTGGCACCGCTGGTCGGCAGCGACGGGCCGATCCAGGCTTTGCGGAACTCGAGCACGAAAAACGCACGTGCTGCTGGTGGTTGCGGGTCGCGGGTGTTCAGGTTGACCGTCTCGATATAGAGGGCGTTACCGCAAAGTCTCCAGCGGTCGCCGGGACCAAAATCATAGTAGCAATCGCCCGCCCGTGGCGGCTCGCTGCCGTCCCAGGAACCGAGGCCGTACTCCTCGACCGCGACCCAGTCAGCGGGGAGGATATCTTCGTTCAAGGTGATCCGCCGATCTGGTGGAGCGAGGTCGATCCAGTCTTCGAGGATCAACGGGTAGGGTAAACATTCTTCGTCGGGAGCGTCCGCTGGGCAGGTAAGGGTGAAGGTCCCCATGCCGGTCTCGAGCGTGTAGGTCGCGCCGGCGCTCGGCAGCTCTGGTCCATACCAGAATTTTTGGAGATAAATCGCGAGGTCCTCGAGCTGCAGGATGATCGGGATCTGGCACGGGTTACCACATGCCGCGAGGTCGCTGGCATCGTAGGTCCCTGGCCCGCTGATGACTCTCCAGCTATCGGTGAGCAAGCCGGGCGGATCGATCGTGACCGTGCGGGGAAGGCCAGAAAACGGGCCGATCGGATCGCACCACCCAGGACGAGGCCCATAGTTGCACCATGTGGTGACGGTCGTCGGCGACACCCCGTCGTCGATCGTCACCTGGACCGGATATCGATTGCCACTAGGGGCGTCGGACGATGGATTGATCCAAGAAGGGTTACCGAAGAGGTCACGCGGCTCGAGGTAGAGCTGCAGGGACCAATTGCTGAGGGGTCCCGGTGGCGTATCGCGCGAGCCCTTGGACGAACCGTTCGGGTCGGACTGGTCCTTGCATGCGGTGCCCTTGCACTCCGGGCCTTTACCGGTCTCGTGCTTCCCTGCCTCTTTCTCTGGGGGTGGAAAGCCGGGGCCGACTCCCTCCTCTGCCGCGGTCGGCAGGAGCGGCACGAAGGCAGCCAGCACGAGTGCCGCGATGATCGACAGGTGAGCGAGCGAAGACCACCGCCTGCGCCGCTGGTGAGAAACCTCCTCGTCAGGCAGCTGCATCCACTTCAAAGTAAAAGGGTCGTCGCTTGTCAAGGGCTCAGTCGGTGCGCGTGGTCGGGAAACGCTCGTCATCGTCCGGACCGACTGCTTCGGGGGAGTGCCACCCTGCTGGCGGTAGAATCGAGGTGGAGGCGAGGTCTGCGCGCGGGAAGGAGTGCCGCGATGGTAAGCCGCAGGTCGTGGAGCAAGCGCCTAGCGTGGGCGAATGCCGTGGCGATGGGACTGGTGCTCCTTTTGGGGGCAACGGTCACCGCGACCGGATCGGGTTTCGGCTGTGGGGAGTCGTGGCCGCTCTGCCATGGCCGGTTGCTTCCGCCGCTCACGGCGGAGGGGATCATCGAGTACAGTCACCGGCTGGCCACGCTGGTGAGTGGGCTGGTTCTGGTGGCGTTGCTCGCGCTGACGATCGTGGAGCGGCGAGAACTCTTCGCCCAGTGGGAAACGCGGATCGTCGCGGGGCTGCTGGTCGGGACGCTGCTCCTGCAATCGGCGCTCGGGGCAGCGGCAGTGCTGGCGCCGCGGCATCCGCTGGTCATGGCGGTGCACTTCGGTGTCTCGCTCACTGTCTTCGCCAGCGCGCTCCTCTTGGCGCTCGTCCTGACGCGGGGCGAGTCGTTGCGGGCACGCCGCCGATTCCACGTGCCGGCTGGGGTTGTCCGGGCCAGCTGGGGGCTCCTGATCGGGACGTACGCCGTGGTGTACCTCGGCGCGTACGTGCGGCACTCCCACGCCAGTCTGGCTTGCCTAGACTGGCCGCTCTGCCAAGGCCGGCTAATCCCGGATCTGGTGGGACCGACGGGGATCGTCTTCCTGCACCGGCTGAGCGCGCTCGTCTTGACGCTGGGCCTGGTCGGCCTGGTGGTGCGACTGTGGCGAGACCGGGTGCTACGGCGCGAGCGTCCAGACCTGGTGTGGAGTGGGTTGGTCGCGCTGGGTTTGCTGCTCGCCCAGTCGGTGACGGGTGCCTGGGTGGTCTGGAGCCGGCTCAGCCTGGCCAGCGTGCTGGGGCATGCGGCCGTGGTGACGCTCCTGTTCGGTACGTTAGCGGTATTGGCGTACCAGTCGCTGCCGGAGCGGGCACTGATGGAGCGGGCTGCCCGCGCTCCCGTTGCTGGTGTTTCGGTCTCACAGTGAGTGGAGGGGTCGAGGACGAGGGGGAACGGTGACGGAGGACGCAGACCATTCTGGTGACGCGTGGCCAGCAAACATCGTGATCCGGGTGCGGGGACCATACTACGACGTGCTGACGCCGGAGGGGGTTCTTCGCTGCATCGTGCGTGGCGCACTCAAGAAGGAGCGCCGGCGGGAAGACCTGGTCGTGGTCGGTGACCGGGTCGTGGTGCGCGTCGTCGCCCCGGGAGAGGGAGTGATCGAAGCGGTCGCGCCGCGGCGACGCGCGCTGGTACGGCGAGCGCGCGATCGGGAGGCAGCGCAGGTCATCGTGGCGAACCTGGACCAGCTGGTGGTGGTCATGGCGGCTGCCCAGCCGGAACTGAGCTTGGGGATGCTCGATCGCTTCCTGGTGGTGGCGGAGTCGCAGGATCTGCCGACGGTTCTCTGCCTGAACAAGATCGATCTCGACCCGGCTGGACGAGCACGAGCGGTGCTCGCGCCATACCGAGCGATCGGTTATCCGGTCGTCGAAACGAGCGTAGCCAGTGGAGCAGGCCTGCACGAGCTCTGGCAGACGATCGAGGGGAAACTCTCCGCGCTCGCGGGACCCTCGGGGGTCGGGAAGACGAGCCTCGTGAAAGCGTTCCAGCCGGACCTGGAACTCCGAATCGGTGCGGTGAGCGAGGCGACGGGGCGTGGCCGACACACCACGACCGCGAGCGAACTCATCCAGCTCGACGAGCGGACGTTCCTGGTCGATACGCCAGGAATCGGGGTGCTGCACCTTTGGGCGATTCTGCCGGAGGAACTCGACCGCTGCTTCCGGGAATTTCGGCCGTATCTGGATGCCTGCCCGTACCGGGATTGCTGGCACCTCGATGAGCCGGGCTGTGCGGTGCGCGCAGCGGTCGAAGCGGGTGTCATCGACGCGGGGCGCTACGAGCGGTACCGTGCTCTCTACCAGGATCTTGCGGAGGAGACGGAACGGTACGGACGGTGGGAGATCGAGCGGCTGTGGCGCGGAAGGAGAGCGAGGTGAGCGACGAGCTGGTCTCGACGGTGCGGGCAGCGGTGGAATCGACGTTGCGCGAGCAGCATCAGGTCCTGCGGGAACTCGTCCAGGGGCTCAGCCCAGCGGTCCTCAACTGGTCACCGGGACCGGAGATGAACACGATCGCCGTCCTGGTCGCGCATCTCCTGAATGCCGAGCGCTCTCTCGTGGCGGCAGCGCTGGGCGAGGTGGTCGAGCGTGACCGCGAGCGCTGGTTCCGGTACGAGGCGCCGAGTGCACTCGCGCTCCTCGAGCTGATCGACCAGACCGAACAGGAAACGAGCGAGCGACTCACCCGGCTCACCGGCGACGCACTGGCCCACGAGTGGTCACCGCCCAATGACCGCCTGGGACGTCGCTTCAGCGGGATGCGCTGGCTGCTTCATGCCATCCAGCACAATCGGGGGCACATCGGGCAAGCGTTGCTCACGCGACAGCTCGCTGCCCAGCGAGGGATCGGCTGAGCGGGGAGGCATCGGCGATGCCGCCATGGCTGGTGCGCGTCCTCGGTATCGTGGTCGCGCTGCTGCTGGTGAGCGGGCTTTTCCTCTTGGCCTTCGCCAAGTCCGGGCTCTGGTGAGGGGGGATGGGGAAGCGCGAGCCTCATCCCGTACACAATCCGAGCGTCTGACCAGGCGCGCTGTCCGGCACAGTCTCGCTCCTGTCCAGTGATGGCGCTGGAAAAAAGAGCGGGACGGAATACCTGTCCCGCCCTCGTGGACTCGCTCAAGCAGCAGCGTGGCGACCGTCGCTGCCCGTCGTGACCGGTTCCCCCGCCGCTGGGGCGATTCCGGCGCGGAGAGCGCTGGCCACATGCTGGGCGTGCCGGTGCATCGCTTGGCGAGCGCCGAGTGGATCACCGGCGGCGATCGCCTCATAGATCGCCTCGTGGTCTTGCTGGAAGCGGGTGAGCTCCTCCGGTGCCCGTGTGGCCCACAGCCAGTTGGCGAACAGCACCTCGCTGAGCGGTCGCTGCGCATCGCGGAGGAGGCGGTTTCCGGCACTCTCAGCGATCGTCGCATGGAAAAGCGCATCCAGATTGAGGTAGGCTGCCGGATCATCGACCACCTTGCGCATCCGCTCGACCAGGTCGCGCAACCGAGACAGCTGCTCGGGGGTACGACGGGTAGCGGCCCGCTCGGCGGCACCGACGTCGAGGATCTCGCAGAGCTCGAGGAGTTCACTGAGCCAGCTCGCGTCCGGGCTCGAGCGGACTTCCTCGAGGAGGACCATCGGGTCGAGATGGTTCCACTGCTCGATCGACTGGACCCACATCCCGCTGCCATGTCGGACCGTGATCAGGCCCTTCTCGACGAGGATACGGATCGCCTCCCGAATGACGATGCGACTCACCCCGAATTGCCGGGCCAGTTCCGGCTCGGACGGCAGCGTGGTGCCGGGCGGCAATGCGCCACTGACGATTTGCCGCAGAAGTTCCTCGACGACTCGCTGGTGGAGTCGCGCCTGGGTGATGGGCTTCGCAGTGACCGGTATCGCTCTCGTCATGATCCTCTCCTTCATCTGTTTCTCCGACGCAAGATGTTCGCTTCTAAAGTTTAACCGTTGCGCTTCGATGAACGCGGCGGTGATACCCGCCACTCGGATAAGTGTGCCAATTCTGCCTCGTGCAGTGTGCCAGGGTTTTCTCGACTTCGCTGTTACGGCGACACAGCGCACCGTAGGTGCCGGAATGGCGAGCCGACGTTCGATCCCGCCGCGCCGGTACGGTCGCGTGCAAGCAGCTGTGGTGCAGAGGGCGCGAGAGCGGGGGCGTGGCCAGCTAGCGCTCCTGGCTTGGCTCGAGCAGCGCGGGAACAGCCGCTGGCTCTCGCTGTTCTCCGTTCCTCAGGAACACCTCTCCTCGGCGGTGCAGCTCGGGGGCGAGACAGCATCAGGGCCGGAGGCGGATGCCGAGCGCGTGCGCGAGTGCGACGGCCAGCGCGGACCAGCTCAGGACGAGCGCGGCGTCCGGCACGCCCGCTGGGAGAACAGACGCGATCAGGAGCAGAGCGATCGCGATCGCGGCCCAGTGCCAGCGGCGACCGAGCAGGCGACCGGCGGCCAGCGCAGCAGCGACGAGCATGCTGGCCGCGATGACCGGCTCGCTCGTCGCGGAGACCGCTGGCTGGAGCGCGATGCCGAGTCGTCCCGGCGAGAGTGGCCCGGTCAGCGCGCTGGCCAGTGCGCTGGCGCTGGCACCGAAAGTCGGAAGCCACACCCAGGCACCGGTCGGATGATCGAGCCGGGGGACGATGTACCGGGTCACGACGAGGGTACCCAGTGCCAGGCCGCTCAGTGCCGCGATCTCCACCAGACCAGTGAGTCGCAGCGCCAGGAGTGCGGCGAGCGCGAGCATGCCGCTGCCGAGCCAGCCAGTGACGAACCACCAGCGAGGAGCGAGGAAAGGACCGGTCATCGTCGCTGTGCCGAGGGCCAGGACGAGGAGGCTCCAGCGCTGCCAGTCGGGAGAGCGGAGGACGGCGAGGAGCGCCGCGCCGCATCCGCCGGCGAAGAGCGCGAGCGCGAGCCAGCTCGACCATGGGTTCCGGGAGGGCAGCGCCGCGAGCACGAGTCCCAGCGTGCAACAGACGAGCGGGGCGAGCACCGGCTCTGGGTGTCGGGCAGCGGCGAGGGCGAGCGAGAGGCCAGCGAACGCGGCGGGCACAACTGCGGGGGCGGTGCTGACACCGGCCCGTTGCCCGCTCCACCAGAGGAGGAGCGCCAGTGCGCTCGCCAGCACGGCGAGCACGGCGAGCGCAGCAGCTTGCTCGCTGTAGGCAGCCGTGCGGAAAAGCCAGCCGACCGTGCCGAGGGCGAGCGCTCCGTGGAGTGCGAGGAGCGCTCGCAGCACCGGCCGTTGCGCCTTCCCGGCTGCGACGAGCGGCGGGAAGGCAGCGATCCACGGGGCAGCGAGGAGAAGCGCTGGCCGACCGCCGCTCTCCAGCCAGACCAGGAGGAGCGGGATGCCGAGCGCGAGCGGCGCCAGCGGCAGCCACTCCCAGGCGACCGGATCGCTCGGCCGGTGGAGGCTCGACCAGGCGAGACCGCTCGCCAGGGCGACGGTTCCGGTGACCCACAACGGGGCGAGTGCACCGGGGACGATCGCGAGTAAGGATGGCAGGAGCGTGATCAGTGCCAGGGAGAGTGCGGCTGCCAGAAGGAAGCGGCGCTGCCAGGAGAGTGCCAGCGCGGCGAGCGCGAGGCTGCTCGTCCCGGCGAGCGCAGCCGCCTGGAGCGCGACCGGCGCCGATCGTGCGGTGAGGAGGCTCCAGGCCATCGCTGCGGTGAGCGCGACGAGCAGCACGATTTGGCCCTCGCTCCGGCGCTGCGGAGCGAGCGCGACGAGCGCGATGAGAGCCAGGCTCGCGAGTTGCCCGGCTCCCAGGGTGATCCAGCGCGCGAGGATCGGCGAGGGAAAGAGCAAGAGGGCGCTGGCGAGCGCGACGAGTTCGCCGACGACGAGGATACCCAGGAGAAGGCTGTTCGCCAGCTGCGTGAGCGCGACGGGCAATGGTTGTGGGGAAACGGATCGGGGGGTCGGCATGGTATCCGCCGCTCGCGCGGTGCCAATGCGGGGCTGCCACGCCAGGTGCCGGGACACTGCTGCGACCGGCGGAGAGGGCGCGATCGGCTGGTCGGCTGGCGGAGCGCTCGTGACCGGTTCTACCGATTCTGTGGGAGGGTGGGTTCGTGGTCGTGGCTCGCGAACGCCGAGTTGGGCGAGCTGGGCTTCCAGCCAGGCGAGACGTTGCTCGAGCTGTGCGACCCGATCAGCAGTATCCCGGCGTGGAGGTGGGGGAGACTGCCCTGCTCGCACCGCCCCATTGGGCGGGATAGCGTCGTTGGCGGCTGCGCGGATGGCAGCGAAGAGTTCCTCTGGCCGGCTGCTCTTTACCACATAAGCGATGGCGCCGGCAGCGCGTGCTGCCTCGCCAGAGGTCGTTGGCTCGTACCTGGTCAGCATGACGACGCGGAGAGTGGGAAAGCGCTGGCGGAGCGCAGCAGCGATGCCGTCGAGTCCCGGCATCGCGATATCCATGAGCACGACATCGGGAGCGAGCTGCGGTACCAGCTCGAACGCTTCGCTCGCTGATCCCGCTTCCCCGACGACGACGATATCGGGAGTGGTGGCGAGCAACTGGCGGAGACCCTGTCGGAAGAGGGCATGGTCATCGACGAGGAGGATGCGGATCGCTCGCTCGGGCATCGCCAGCTTTCTCCTCCCTGGCGGTCCACACTGGCACCGCGGCAGGGCCGGTTCCGCACTGTCGAGTCGATGCTACCGCGCTGGCATCCCGTCGCGCCAGACGAGACCGAAGGCGTCCGCGAGGCCGACGATTTCTCCGCCGCGCTGGTAGAGGCGCGGAATCCTGGTCGCCAGGCTGGTGAGGATCTCGTAGGCGATGGTGCCGCTGAGCGTCGCAGCGTCCCACGCGGTCATCGCGCCGTCCTCGCCGGTACCGAGCACGATGACCGGAGTACCGATTTCCGCCTGAGGGACCGCCTCGAGCGAGATCGTCGTCTGATCCATGCAGACCCGTCCGAGGATCGGGCAGCGCTGTCCCTGGACGAGGAACCAGCCCTGGTTGGAGAGCGCCCGCGGAAGACCATCCGCATAGCCGATGGGGACGAGGCCACAGTGGGTGAGCGCTTTGGTGACATAGGTATGTCCGTAGGAGATCCCTTCGCCCGCGTGGACAGCGAAGCAGCGGGCGAGCCGGGCCTGGAGCGTGAGTGCTGGTCGAATGCCGGGTGGAAGCAGCAGCGCTGGGTCGGGGGCGAGACCATAGAAGAGGATACCGACCCGAACCACGCGCCGGCCGGGGAGATCGGGGTCGCCGAGCGCGCCGCGCAGCGTGGCAGCACTGTTCGCCTGGTGGACGACTGGCGGGTGGATGCCTTCGGCCAGCAACTGCTCGCGGACGGCGCGGAAGCGCTCCATCTGGCGACGGAGCGTCCGGCAATCCGGGGCATCGGCGGTCGCGAAATGGGTGTAGATCCCTTCGAAGGAGAGAAGCGGGTCGGATGCCAACCGGCGTGCCAGCGCGACTGCTTCGTCAGGCATGGCACCGAACCGGTGCATGCCGGTATCGACCTCGAGGTGGACGCGGGCTGGGCGACCGAGCGCGCTGGCGGCCGAGCGGACTGCCTCGACGTCGGCCAGAGAGCCGACCGCCAGGGTTATGTCAGCTGCGACCGCTGCGCGCAGGCGTGCATGGTTGGGGGGACCCAGCACGATGACGGGTGCAGTGAGACGGGCCTGCCGGAGCAGTAGACCTTCCTCGATGCGCGCGACGCCGAGCCAGCGTGCGCCTCCCGCCAGCGCAGCGAGCGCGCTGGGGACGAGTCCGTGGCCGTAGGCATTCGCCTTGAGGACGGCGAGGAGCTCGACATTGGGCGGGAGAAAGCCGACCAGCGTCCGGGCACTCGTCGCCAGCTGGTCCAGGTCGATGATCGCATGGAGCCCGGCTCGTGCACAGGCCAGTCGCGTGGGCCAGTCGACCTGCTCGGTCGCCGCGGGGAGAGCGGAGGCATCATGCTGATTGGGATCCCCGAGACCGGGGTCGCGTTGCGTTCCCATCCCTTCCCCCGGAGTGGCCGTCGACTAGTATGCCCCAGCAGCAGCGGGTGGGGAGAGACGAGAGCGCTCGTCTTTTCCGAACGTCGGGGAGGGTGACTCGCTCGTGCTGCCCCGCGTGGTGCGCGCGTTCCCTGGGACGAGAGCGAGTGGCGAGCACTGCGGTGCTGACCGCTGGTGTCGATGATCCTGGTATCACGGTCATCATCGCGCGGCGAGCTCTGCTGGCCCGGCCGGGCCAGCGGGTCAGGCACCGCCTGACCCCTACAACATGGGGGATCACCCACCACCCCCTGGCCTACCGATCCCACCGCCAGCATGCTGCCCCACCTGTGTAGGGGCGAGGCGCTGCCTCGCCCGCCGCGCCTCTGGCGCGGCAACATCCGTGCCGGCAACCATCCCGGCGGGGATTGCGCACGCCACCGTGGGCACCCGTTCGCGCCGCCGGTTCCGGCCCAGCCGGGCCGGCGGGTCAGGCACCGCCTGACCCCTACAACATGGGGGATCACCCACCACCCCCTGGCCTACCGATCCCACCGCCAGCATGCTGCCCCACCTGTGTAGGGGCGAGGCGCTGCCTCGCCCGCCGCGCCGCTGGCGCGGCAACATCCGTGGCATGCATCGACCACCTCGCCGACCGACCTACCACCATGCCCATCGCCTCACCACGGGGTTCCCGGCCCTCCGGGCCGGACGGGTCAGGCACCGCCTGACCCCTACCGGACGGGGGAATGCACCACCCACCCGAAGCAGGTGCAGATACCACCGCGGACATGCCGCCCATCCCCTGTAGGGGCGAGGCGCTGCCTCGCCCGCCGCGCCTCCAGGCGCGGCAACATCCGTGCCTGCAACCATCCCGGCGGGGATTGCGCACGCCACCGTGGGCACCCGTTCGCGCCGCCGGTTCCCGTCCTACCGGGCCGGCGGGTCAGGCGTCGCCGCCGGGAAAATCCGCCCACCTTGGAGGGGCGAGGCGCCGCGTTGCGTGCCGCACCTCGGTGGCGCGGCAAATGGGACGGCACATATCGGACGACGCGGATCAGTGCGCCGCGCAGCCGCCGCATCATCGTCTTCCCGGCCGCGTTCTCGGGATCCCCCCGGGGTCGTTGACCGTGCGGGGCGAAAACTACCCGGGTCATTCCCCGAGCCGGCTTCAGCCGACTGCCGGACGGCGCCTCTCGGCGGCGAATCTGCTTCGGCCCGCTGCGCGGGGTGATGCCCCCTCGTAGCCCCCTTCAGGGGGCTTGTGGATTCAGCCCGGGGCTTCAGCCCCGGGCGCACTCCGGTGACGGTGGTGATTGCCGGCCCTCCGGGCCGGCGGGTCAGGCACCGCCTGACCCCTACAAGACGCGGATCGGTTGCCGCCCATCCGTGCAGGCATAGGCCACACCGGGGATGCACTGACCGCCTCGTCGGGGCGAGGCGCTGCCTCGCCCGCCGCGCCGCTGGCGCGGCAAACACCCGTGGCATGCATCGCCCGGTTCGACGATCCTGCTGGCATCGTGACCATCGCTCTACCGGAGGTTTGCCGGCCCTCCGGGCCGGCGGGTCAGGCACCGCCTGACCCCTACCAAACGGGGGATCACGCACCACCCATCCGCGCAGGCATAGGCCACACCGGGGACGCTCCGCCCCACCTGTGTCGGGGCGAGGCGCTGCCTCGCCCGCCGCGCCGCTGGCGCGGCAACCCTCGTGGCAACACCCATCCCCTCGGCCATTGCGCACGCCACCGTTGACATCCGGCCGCACCGCCAGTTCTGGCCCTGCGAGCCGGCGGGCCAGGTAGCGCCTGACCCCTACAACGTGGGGTGTGTGCTGCCCCTCGCGTGTCGATCCCACCAGGCGCACGCACGCGGTCTGGCCATCGGACTCAAGAACGACGCCGAGCAGGCAGCGGAACTCGTCGGCGATTTCGACTGGATCCTCGTCGAAAGCTGTCTCGCCGAAGGCTGGTGCGGACTCACCGCTCCGTTCCGGCGAGCGGGCAAGCCGGTCTTCGCCATCGAGTACGTCGAGCGAGGAATGACTGAAGCCCGGGTGTGTCGGGAGGCCCCGCGCTTCGGCCTGAGCGCGCAACTGAAGCGGCGCGAGCTCGATGCCTGGTCGCGACCCTGCTGGCGAGTGCGCGCTCAGACGATCGGTCGATAGGCGTCCGGATCGAGCGGTACCTCGATGACGAACGGCAACCCGGCCTCGTTGGCGGCGAGCGCCTGGCGGGCGGCCGCGGTCAGTTCGTCGGGAGTCCGGGCCACCGTGCCAGCGCAGCCGCAGGCCTGCGCGACGAGCACGCTGTCGATCGGCTCGAAGTCGACGCCGTAGCGTGGCAGACCGCGGTTTTCCTGGCCGATGCGGATCAGCGAGTAGGAGCGATCGGCGATGACCAGGACGATCACAGGTGCACCGATGCGCCGGGCGGTCTCCAGTTCCTGGCAGACCATGGAGAACCCGCCGTCGCCGAGTACCGCCAGCACCGGCGCAGCCGGCCGCGCCAGCTTGGCCCCGATCGCCGCAGCGAGTCCGTACCCCATGCCGGACAAGCCGTTTGACATCCAGAACGTCTCCGGGTGACGGCTCGGCCAGAACTGCCCGAAGAGATACTTGTGCGACCCCACGTCGGTCGTCACGATCGTCTCGGCCGGGAGGACTGCGGCCAGCGCCTCGACGATGCGCACTGGGGCGAGTCCCTGAGCTGGTGCGCGGCTCTTCCCAGCGGCGATGGCGGCCCGCTCCGCCTGGACCTCCTGAAACGGGCGCTCCCACCGGCGCGGCGGGACCAGTTCGCCGAGCGCGGCGAGGAGCGCATGGTGGTCGACCAGGAGGAGGTCGCGTCGCGGGAGCAGGCCTGTCGCCTGGGCCGATTCCAGGACCCAGAGCACCGGACGGTGAGCGTGCCAGGTCTTGTCCACTTCCACCGGATCGAAGCCGAACCCGACGAGGAGGTCGGCCTGCTGGACGGCTTCGACCATGAGGTCGTCGATCGCCATCCCACCGACGACGCCGACGAAATCGATGGCCGGGTCGCGTTCGTCCACCAGCCCCTTCGCCTTGGGCGTCACGGCGACCGGGAGATGCCACGCGGCCAGCCAGCGCCGCAGGCCGGGCGCGTTTTCCGGCCGCACGCCCAGACCGATCACGACGAGTGGTTGCTCGGCCTCGGCCAGGCGACGCGCCAACTCCTCGGCAGCGACCCGGGCGTCCTGCGCTGTCGCCGCCGGTCGGAGGGCGAGCGACTCCTCGTACAGGATGCAGGCTGGTCGCACGGCATCCTCGGCAGAAAGAGTGAGGTAACTCGGCCCCAGTGGCTCGCTCGTACAGGCGATGAGGGCACGCCGGACCGGGCGGTGCGGGTCGAGCGGCGTGACCGCCTCCACATGCTTGGTGACAGGACGGTAGATATCGTGGAGGGGGAGTCGCTGGTGGGTGTGACTGGGTGGCCAGCTGGCGGGCAGGTCGGCGGTGATGGCGAGGAGCGGTTCGCGGTCGAGCCAGGCATTGCTGACGGCGAGCAGGAGGTTGGCGGCGCCGGGCCCCAGGGTGGCGACCGCGACGCCAGCGGTGCGGCGGAGCTTACCGTAGACGCCGGCGGCGATGCCGGCCATTGCCTCATGCCGGCAGAGGGTGAAGACGATCCCCGCTCGCCACAGCGCGTCGATGAGCGCCAGCACCTCTCCACCAGGAAGCCCGAAGGCGCGGTCCACCCCAGCTGTTCGCAGTTCCTGGGCGACGACTTCGGCGACAGTCGCCATCGCGCTGCTCCTTCCCGCGGTCCGGTCGGCGGCAGTGTAGGGGATGGGGATGCCGGAGAGCAAGCGATGGGACGGGATCCGGGCTGCCTCGCTCGTCACCGCGCAGTGGAGTCGCTCGACCGGCCGGTTCGGCCATCGGCAGCGCGCCCGGTGCGGGCGGTGGTCAGGGGCTGTCCAGCTCGCTCGCAGTGGCCGGGCCGCTGAGCGTCACCGTGGCGCCGAGGCGTAGACCGCGGGCTGCGCCATCGGCGAAGCGTGCACTGCGCACGACGATGTTCCAGTGGTTGGGAGCGTGGACGCCATCGAACCCGACCACCTCGCCGATCTCCTCCCCGGCTACGGAGCAGCGCGCACCCACGGCGACGATGCCCCCGATCGGGAAGCGAACGAAGCCGAGATAGGCGGCCCGGGCGACCCGCTGCCCCGGTCGAGTGTCCGGTTGGTCGGTCACGCAGAGTTCGGCGATGGCACCATCGGGGAAGGCTCGCGAGCCGAACGGTTCCAGTTCCAGGTTGCGGTCGGGGAAGCTGACGGCCAAGACGGCGACCAATTCACCGACCAACGGTCGGACCGCGGCGAACGGTCGCTCCGGAACGATACCCCGGGCATACGGCTCCTGATCGTGCGTCATCCTGCTCACCTCCTGCTCGTCGCTGGCGACTCGCCGGACGTATGATGGCGCAGGTGCAGCGCGCACGGCGCACGAGGATACACGAGGATAGAGGAGAGGACGAGCAAGCAACGAGATGTTCGGGCAAGCGCACCATGTCCTCCAGGTTTGGGATTACCACCACGGCCAGTCGACGCGCATCGTCGTCGCGGGTTGTCCACCGCTCCGCGGCCGGACCATCCGGGAGAAACAGGCGGACCTGGCGACCCGCTACGATCACTTGCGTGCCCTGATCGTGCGGGAACCGCGCGGTCACCGTAACCTGTTGGGCGCCTTTCTCACCGAGCCGGAGCGACCGGAGAGTCAGGCTGGCGTCATCTTCGTCCATCCCGATGGGTACTTCGATGCCTGCGGCGACTCGACGTTCAGTGTGGCGGTCGCGTTGGTGGAGAGCGGGCTGGTGCCGCGGACGACCGACGATGGTGAGCAGGAACTGGTGCTCGATACCGTGCTCGGCCCGGTCCCGGTGCGCGTCACGCTGCGCGGTGGACGAGTGGTGGCGGCGACTATGGCCAGTGGCCCCTCCTACGCGCTCGGGTCAGCGCGCCTGGAGACCGAGCTGGGCACCGTGCCAGTGACGCTCGCTTGGGGCGGCCTGCTGTACGCGTTCGCCGATGCGACGGCGCTCGGTCTGCAACTGGGTGCCGAGCTTACGCCCGCGACGCGCGAGCGGCTGCTCGACGTGGGGACGATGCTCTGGCAGGCGGCGCGGGCGCAGCTGCGTGCTGACGTACCCGGCCTGGCGCAGGGGCGAGCGGTGGATCTGGTCACGCTGGTGCAGGAGCTGGATGAGGACGGTCGACCGCTTCCGGCCGGTTCGACGGCGCAACCGGCGGGAGCGCGCGTCGCCAACTTCTACGCGCCGCGCACCATGGGACGCACCCCCTCGGGCACGGGAACGGCGGCACGCGTGGCAGCGCTGGTCGCGAGTGGGCGATTGCCGCTCGGTGCGTCCTACTTCCACGAGAGCCCGGTGGGGTTGCGCTTTACCGCGCGACCGGTGCGGCGCGAGGGGGAGGCGGTCCACAGCGAGATCAGCACGATGTCCTACTGCATGGGGATCGCGACGCTCGTCCTGCGCGACGACGACCCCTTCCCGACCGGCTTCCTGCTGTAGCACGGGCAACTGGCTGTCGCTGTCCCGGCACGCTGACCGGGTGAACTGCCCTGCCGGTGTGCGGTGGACCGGGCCAGCCGGCGCCCTCCCCACGAATCATCCACCGCTCGGCTGCGCGGCGGTCGGCTCTGCCTTCGAGGGTGGTGTCGCGGACGAGAGGGTGCGTTGCCGGGTGCGTCCCGCAAGGAGGGCAACGAGCTAGGTCACTCGCAGCCCGAACCGGTGCGTCGCTGTTTTCTCTCCGACGGCCGGTGGGCCACGCTCCGTCGTGCCGGGAGGCGCGCGACCCGCGAGCTCCTCGGGTAGCGGTGTCGGCGTGCTGAGCCGGCGTGCGTGGGCCGTGGAGGGCGAGCGGTAGCCGACACGTGGTACTGGACAAGAGCGCCGGACTGGTGTAGGCTCCAAGAGGACAACGGAGCGCCGCAAAGGCGGCGAAGAGGAGAGTACCCAGCGGGAGCGGTCCAGCGAGCCGCGGGTGGTGGAAAGGCGGCCCGTTACTGCTGGGGAAGAAGGCCTCGGAGCTGCGTCCCGAGCCGCGCGACTCAGCGCGGGGTAGGCGACGACGGTGGCCCCCGTTACCGGCCCGCACTCGATGCGTACCGAGTGCGTGAGGCCGCGACCCGCGAGGGCGCGGCGAAGCGGGGTGGTACCGCGAGACGGCACCGCTCGCCCCCGCCAGGGCGAGCGGTTTTCGTTTGCGAGGAGCGATCTCGTCGATGGAGCGAGTGGTCGAGCACCAGGATCGAACCCAGGGAGAGCGCCGGGGTGACCGGGTGATCGGTCGGGTCGCGTCCGCGCCTGCCTGCTCGGCCAACTCGCTGCCCCTCTTTCCGGTGCGTCATTCCCCTGCTGAGCGAGGAACCAGCGCGCTCGTCCGCCAGGGACGCTGCCTCGCGACCCACGGTGCCCAGCCGGACAAACGCGGGACGAAACGCTCGGCCTGAGCGTGTTCTGGCCCCATCGGTGTCCGGTCGGTTGCAGTGGTGTCGGAGGTCAGTCGTGGAGCGCGTGCGTGTTGGACTCGTCTATGGACTTTTGCGAGCGGAAGAGCGGCTTTTGATCGCAGCGCTGGAGCAGCGCGGGGCGGTGGTCGAGCGGATCGTCGACCGGCAGCTGCGGCTCGAGCTGACCAGCCCACCGCCGCGCTACGACGTGGTGGTGGAACGCTCGGTCAGCCAGCAGCGGGGGCTCCACGTGGCCAGCGTCTTTGCGGCGTGGGGGATCCCGGTCGTCAACCCACCGCACCTTCTGGAAGTGTGCAACGACAAGCTGCGCACGACGGCGCTGCTCGCTGCGGCTGGGGTCCCGCAGCCGCGGGTGATGGTGGCCTTCAGCCCAGAAGAAGCGCTGGCGGCAGCCGAGGAACTGGGGTACCCGGTGGTGATCAAGCCGCCGTTGGGATCCTGGGGGCGGCTCCTGGCGCGCGTGCACAGTCGGCGAGCGGCCGCGGAACTGCTGCGGCACAAGCGGATGCTCGGCGGTTTTCATCACGGGACGCTCTACGTCCAGGAGTGGGTTCCCAAGCCGGGACGGGACATCCGCGCCTTCGTCGTCGGCCAGGAGACGATCTGCGCCATCTACCGTACCTCCGACCACTGGGTCACCAACACGGCGCGTGGCGGTCGTGCCTCCAACTGCCCGGTGACACCGGAACTGGCTGACCTGTGCGGGCGGGTCGCGCGGGCGCTGGGTGGCGGCGTCCTGGCCGTCGACGTGCTGGAGCATCCCGAGCGCGGCCTCCTGGTCAACGAGGTCAACGCGACGATGGAGTTCCGCAACTCGATCGCGCCGACCGGGGTCGATATTCCTGGGCGGGTTGCCGATTACGTGCTGGCGATAGCCCGAGCCGAGCAGCCGCTCTCGCTGGCGGCGGCATCCTGAGCGGTCGCGCGACCCACCAGTACGCCCACCCTCAGCGCTGAGCCTCCGGTCGGCTGGAGCGGCCGTCACACGGTACCCAGTCTCCTGGCGAGCGTCGAGCTGGCTTTCGCCTTGTCTCGGACGATCGATCTGCCTGTCTCGTTCACCCTGTCTCCGTACGGCGGAGCGGATACTCTGCCGAACGGACGGTTGCGGGCGCGATCGGATCGTACTATGCTCGCATCGCAATCGCGTGGTGGAAGCGAGGGGGTAGGGCGATGGACGAGCCAATGCAACCGCCAGCGCTCGGCCCGGCGCGTCAGGTGGACATCGAGACAGCGGGCTGGATCGCGCTGGCGCTGGAAGCGATCTTCGGCTACTTCGGCATCCTCGGTGTCGGTCACGCCTATGCCGGTCGGTTTGGGCGAGCGATCGGGCTCCTGGTCGGCTGGTTGGTGGTGTTGGTGCTGCTCGTAGCGCTGACCGGTCTCACTTTCGGTGTGGCCGCCTGCCTCGTCCTGCCGATCGCGGTAGCGGTTCCGGCCATCTCCGGTCTCCTGGCGCGACGGACGGTGCTGGCCGAAGGGCGCACCGGGAGCTGGACTGCGGTCTTCGGCTTGGCTGGGGTGGGCTGCCTCGGTGTCCTCACGCTGATTTGTCTCGGGTTGGTGCTCCTCGGCGGGCTCGGCGCGCTGAGCAGCGCGCTGAGCAGCGCGGTGAGCGGGTGACCGGCTGGCGCCTGGCGACCGGCGTGCACGGCGCGGATCGATTGCCACACCGTTAGCGCGGCGGGCGAGGCAGCGCCTCGCCCCGACACGGGTGGGGCGGAGCATCCCCGGTGCGGTGCCTGCCTGCACGGATGGGCGGTGCGTGAACCCCGTGTGGTAGGGGTCAGGCACCGCCTGACCCGCCGGCCCGCGAGGGCCGGCAATCCCCTGGCGGGACGATGGGCATGGAGCCGGGTGGATGGGCGAGGTGGTCGATGCATGCCACCGGGTTTGCCGCGCCTGGTGGCGCGGGCGGGCGAGGCAGCGCCTCGCCCCGACACGGGTGGGGTGCCGCAGCACCGATCGGGGATTTGGGCACCACGATCCGGTGGTACCGTGCCGCCCTGTAGGGGTCAGGCGGTGCCTGACCCGCCGGCCCGCCAGGGCCGGGGAATGACACCGTCACCGGGGTACGGATGGAGATCACGGCGGGTGTGGGCGCCAGCCGTGCGCCCGGGGCTGAAGCCCCGGGCTGAATCCGCAAGCCCCCTGAAGGGGGCTGTGAGGCGCCCAGGCGCCCGGGTCGTCAGCTGGGTGCAGGCGCCGATGGGATCAGCCGGCTTCAGCCGGCTTGGGGAGTGAGCCCGGCCGTTCACGGCCGGGCGATGGTGGAGACAGCCGCTCGGCTGATCTGCGCTGCGTGTCGTGCGAGACGTGTCGGCCACGCGGAATCGCCGCGCCGTTAGCGCGGCGGGCGAGGCAGCGCCTCGCCCCTCCAACGGGGGGACACACCAGCGGCTGAGGCTACCCTCATCCCCGTGGCTCCCTCGTGCGCACGGCGTGGGAGCGGGGGCGTTGCGGAGCGGCGGGGGTACGGGGTGGTTCGGGTTCAGGCACCACCTGACTGCTGAGCCCGATCGGTTGAGGGCGCCCCGGGTCGTGGGGTCTGAGGCTTGGCCCGGATTCATCGGGAACCGCGGCCCGGAAACCGGCTACCGTGCTCTCGAGCGCGTCTACCGGCTTCGGTGCCGGCCGCGCGCAGCTGGTCGGATGGTAGGGGAAGAGAGCGGGTAACGGGCGGATCGGTGAACGAGGACGTGCCGACCTCCGTTACAATAGCGGAAGCGAGAGGGAGCGCACGCATGGCGTTCACGGTCGAGGACTTCCAAGATCTGGTGCGCCTGCTCGCTCAGCATCCGGAATGGCGGAGCGAGTTGCGCCGGTTGCTGCTGAGCGAGGAGCTGCTGACGGTACCCGAGCGGCTGGCCCGCGTCGAGCGGCTGCTGGCTGAGTTGGTGCAGCGTGACGAGGAACGCTCCCGCCAATTGGCGGGGTTGATCGAGGCGGTGCGCGAGAACACCCGGCAGATCGCCGAGCTGCGGGAGACGGTGGCGGAGCACTCGCGGCAGATCGCTGAGCTGCGGGAGACGGTGGCGGAGCACTCGCGGCAGATCGCTGAGCTGCGGGAGACGGTGGCGGAGCACTCGCGGCAGATCGCTGAGCTGCGGGAGACGGTGGCGGAGCACTCGCGGCAGATCGCTGAGCTGCGGGAGACGGTGCGCGAGAACACCCGGCAGATCGCTGAGCAAACGCGGCAGATCGAAGGGCTCCGCGAGACGGTGCTGCTTCTCGCCCAGCGGCTGGATACGGTGGCTGGCCGCACGGACATGGCGCTCGGCGAGCTCCTCGAGCTGCGGGCCGAGCGCCGGCTCAGCTCCTGGCTGGGGCGGTTCCTGCGCGGCCTGCGTGTCCGCCCGCCCGGTGAGTGGGAGCGCGAGTTCCGGCCCCTGCTCAGTCCGGCAGCGTTCGATCGATTGCTCGATGCCGACCTGCTGGCTCGCGGACGGCTCACGCTCGACGGGCAACGGGAAGTCTGGTTGGCCATCGAGGTCTCACGGGTTATCGATGCCGAGGATGTGGCTCGTGCCCAGGAATGGGCTCAGCTCCTCCGCGAGGTAGGGCTCGTCGCGGTACCGGTCGTGCTGGGAGCGGCCCTGACCGGGGAGGCGCGGGAGGCGGTGGAGCGCGAGCGGGTGCTCTTCGTCGAAGCGACGCTCCAGCGGGTGTGGGTTCACGGGTGGGAGGCAGTCCGCGAGCGGTGGGTCGCCTGAGGAAGACCGTCCGAACGGTCGGTCAGCGGAGCGGGGGTATCGCTCCCGCGCTGCGTTCGCGTGGGTGGTGATGGCGGGCCGGGGCGAGCAGCGCGACGACTGGTGCAGGTGGTGGCTCGTCACTGCCAGCGGAAGCGCTGAGTCGCAATGGCGAGCGAGCCAGTGGTCCAGGCGGCGAGGAGGAGCAGCGCGCGCCAGTGATCCGACCAGGGCTCGGCGACCCAGGCGGCGCGGAGCAGAGTGACGATCGGGGTGGCCGGGAGGAACTCGGCGAGCTCTCGTACGCGTGCGGGCAGGATCTCCGGTGGGAGCGCCATGCCGGAGAAGAACAGCATGGGGTAAAAGACGACGAAGGCGACGACCAGTGCGGTGCGTGTGCTGGGGACGAGCGCAGCCAATGCGAAGCCGAAGGCCATCATCGCCAGGAAGCTGAGGATCCCTACCGCCAGCGCGCTCGGCAGAGATCCGGCAAAGCGGAGCCCATAACCGAGTTCAGCGGTCAGCAGGAGGAAGCTGATGCCGAGCGCGCTCAGGATGGCGCGAGCGGCGAGTTGGCTGACGAAGAGCGCGATGGGCGAGACCGGGGCGAGGGCCAGTTGGCGGAGCACGCCGCGTTCCCGGTAGGTGGCCAGCGCGATGGGGAGGTTGAAGATCGCGACTGTGGCGATGACCATGGTGACGTAGCCTGGCACGGCCAGATCGATGACGCCGAAACCGCCGCTGCCAGGACGTGGGGTGTTGCCGTCGATGCTCCCGAAGATGACGACCAGGAGCGGCGGGAAGACGAGGGAGAAGAAGGCGTTGAAAGGTTCGCGCAGCTCGAGGAGAAACTCGGTCAGTGTCAGGCGAACGAGGCTGCGCATGGCTCACTGCTCCTCTCGGGTAACCACTGTGCCAGTGAGGGCCAGGTAGGCGTCTTCGAGTCGGCCGCTGGAGACGCGCAGCTCCCGCAAGGGGACACGGTGTTCGACGAGCAGGTGGACGACGGCGGCGACAGTGCGGTCGTCGTCGGCGTGGACGACGAGTGTCCCGTCTTCGCGTCGTACCTGGCGTACACTAGGAAGGGACTGCAGCGGCGGCAGCGGAGCGCCTTCCGGGATCCGAACGCTCACCCGCAGGCTCCCGACGATGCGGGCGATCAGGCGCGAAGGGGTATCGAGCGCGACGATGCGGCCCTGGTGGAAGACCGCGACGCGGTCGCAGAGCTCCTCCGCTTCGTCCATGAGGTGGGTGCTCAAGAGGATAGTGGTGCCGCGTGCCCGGGTGGCGCGGACGAGCTGCCAGACGGCGCGACGCCCGTGCGGATCGAGTCCGGTGCTCAGCTCGTTGAGGAAGAGGAGACGGGGGTCGTGCAGGAGGGCCAGGAGCAGGAAGAGGCGTTGCTTCTGCCCACCGCTGAGCTTGGCGACGGGGGTGCGCAGCTGCTGGCTGAGTCCGAGTTGCTCGAGGAGCGGGCGCGGATCGAGCGTCTTCGGGTACAGGCTCGCGAACAGGGCGATCGCCTCACCGACGCGTAGGCGGTCGGGTAGCGCGCTCTCCTGGAGCTGCACGCCGATCTGGGGCGCCAGGCGACGACGCTCTCGCCAGGGATCGTGTCCGAGGACCCGGACGGCGCCGGCGTCGGGTCGGCGCAATCCTTCCAAGCACTCGATCGTCGTCGTCTTGCCCGCACCGTTCGGGCCGACGATACCGAAGATCTCGCCGTCCTGAACGGTGAAGCTCACGCCCGCGACCGCGACGACCTGGCCATACGTCTTGCGGAGTTCCGCGACCTCGACGACGTTCACGGTGGACCTCCTCGCTCGTCGGAACCGTCCCGGTCGCCAGGGGGGGAGTCGGCTGGGAGCGGGAACTGGCCGCTCAAGAGCGCGACGAGTTGGGCACGATAGCGCTCGAAGGCCGCGCGACCGTACGGCGTGAGCGCCAGAAAGGTGCGCGGCTTGCGAGCGACGAACGCTTTGCGGACACGGATGTAGCCAGCTTCCTCCAGGCGCAGCAGATGGGTGCTCAGGTTGCCGTCGGTGAGGCCGAGCAGGTCGCGCAGGGTCGTGAACTCGACCTCGGTTTCCGGCGCGAGCGCGGCGAGCGCGGCCATGATGCGGAGTCGGGTGGGCTGATGGATGCGTTCATCGAGCGTCATCGCGACTGCTCCACCAGACCCGGAGGCCGCCGGCTATCAGGGCGCTGCCACCGAGGAGGCCGACCAGCAGCGCGTAGGGAGCTGGGCCGGCGAGGTGGCCGACGACGGCGACCGCGGTGACGAAGAGCCCGAGGATGGCCATGAAGGGGGTGATCCAGATGCCGTAGAGGACATAGCCGGCCATGATGGCAGTAACCAGGACGAAGCTGGCCAGCTCGGGATCGCGCGGGAAGAGGAGCGATGCCCACAGGCCGAGATAGCCACTGGCGACAGCCCAGGAGAGTCCGAGGCGGCGGCCCTGCGGGGAACGCAAGCGGCGCGCGGTGAGGAACTGGGTACCGAAGGAGACCGCCAGGCCGAGCGCAACCAGTCCGATCCAGAGCAGGGTCAGTGCGTCGCCGGCGAGTAGGAGACTGGCCGGGAAACCGACGAGCCAGACCAGACCCCAGGCGGCGAGGCTCGGTGACAGCGTCCAGCGGAGGACGGCCCGCCGGACAGCCTGTTGGGTGCGGGCGATGGTGGTGAGCGCCTCTTCCAGTTCCGGCTGGTGCATGGTGCCCCTCCGTTCGGTGCCGAAAATCTGCGGAGTACTTTGTTACACAAAGTACTCCGTATTCGTGTCGTTGTCAAGGGGTGGGGGCAGTGCTGCTGGGGGAAAGGGCGATCAGGCGGCTCTGGGTCGGCAGGGTTGCGGATGGGTAGCCGTGGCCGGAGGGCGTCGGCAGTTCCGCCGACCGGCGAACGCGGGGCAGGCGGAGGGAAAGTCGCGCGGTGTTCAGGTCGGCTGCACACGGCGTCCGGTTTCTCGAATGGAGGGTTAGAATCAGGGCGAGTGGATCGGTCTCGTCCTGGCGCTGAGGAGGCAAGCGATGGGTGCAGTGGAGTACCGGCCAGGGTTGGAGGGCGTGATCGCTACCGAAACAGCGATCTCCTATCTCGATGTCGAACATGAGGAGATTGTCGTCCGCGGCTACAACCTGCTCGACCTGGCTCGGCAGCGGACCTACGTGGACGTGGTGGGGCTCCTGGTGAATGGCCAGCTGCCGGCCGAGGCGGAGCGAGCGGCACTGGAGCAGCAGTTGCTCGCCGTGGCCGACGTGCCAGCGGAGATCTGGCAGATCTTGCGGCTGCTGCCGCGCGAGATGGATGCCATGGACCGCCTGCGCACGGCGGTCTCGGCGCTGGGCGGTTGGGATCAGGCGGCCAACTCGGCGGATCCGGAGCAGGACCGGCAGAGCGGCTTCCGGGTCATCGCGCAGTCCGCGACGATCGTGGCCAACCTGATCCGCGTCGCGGAAGGGGGAGAGCCGCTGCTGCCCGACCGGCGCCGTTCCTATCCGGAGAACTTCCTCTGGATGATCACCGGGCGGGAGCCGGATCCGGCCGAGGTGCGTGCCTTCGATCAGACGCTCATCGCCTATGCTGAGCACGAACTCCCGAACTCGACCTTCGCGGCGCGGGTCATCGCCTCGACGCTGGCTGATCTCTATGGTGCCTTGACCGGCGCAGTCGCCTCGCTCAAGGGGCGCTTGCACGGTGGAGCCAACGAGGCGGTGATGGAGATGCTGCTGGAGGCCGGCGACGAGGACGGCTTGGAGCGACTGATCCGCGAGAAGCTGGCGCGCAAGGAGCGGATCATGGGCTTCGGCCACCGGGTCTACATGCGGCGCATGGACCCGCGGGCGCAGCTGCTCAAGGAGACGCTGGCGGCGCTGGTGGCGCAAAAGGGGGACGCCGAGGGGGAGAAGCTGGTCCGCATGTGCCAGCGCGGCGAGGACGTGATGCGCGCCGAGAAGGGACTCTTCCCGAACCTGGACTATTACGCGGCACCTGTCTATTGGGTCCTGGGGATCCCGATCGAGCTCTATACGCCGATCTTCTTCGCGGCCCGCACCGCTGGGCTGGTCGCGCACGTGGTCGAGCAGCATGCGCACAATCGACTTTTCCGGCCGCGTGTGCTCTATACCGGCCCGCGTGGACTCAAACCGTGATGCTGGTACGAGAGGGAGGGAGACCGTGGGCGAGACAGGCAGTGGGGCGCGGCCCGCACCGGACGCGGTGCTGGAGGAGATCGCGCGCTACGTGCTGGAGACGGAGATCGCGAGTCCGGTCGCGGCCGAGACGGCTCGGCTGGCTTTGGCCGATTCGCTGGCCTGCGCCTGCGAGGCGCTGGTCCATCCGGATTGCACTGAACTCATTGCACCAGTCGCCCCCGGTACGATCGTGCCAGGAGGTGTCAGGGTTCCGGGGACGAGCCTGGTGCTGGATCCGGTCAGTGGGGCGTTCGCCATCAGCGCGCTGATCCGCTGGCTGGATTACAACGATACCTGGCTGGCCAAGGAGTGGGGACATCCCTCGGACAATTTCGGCGCGATCCTGGCGGTCGCTGACTACGTCAGCCGGCAACGGCGGGCACGCGGCGAGCAGCCGTATCGTGTCCGCGATGTCCTGACCGCGGCGATCAAGGCGTACGAGATCCAGGGTGTCCTGGCGCTCGAAAACAGTTTGAACCGGGTCGGGTTCGATCATGTCCAGTTCGTCAAGGTTGCCTCGGCGGCGGTGGCAGCAGCGCTCTGGGGTGGCGGGTTCGCGGAGGTCGTGAGCGCGGTCTCCAACGCCTGGGTCGACGGGCCGGCGTTGCGCACCTATCGGCACTTCCCCAATACGGGCCCGCGCAAGTCGTGGGCAGCGGCCGATGCGACGAGCCGAGCGGTCCGGCTGGCCTGGCTGGCGCTGCGGGGCGAGCCCGGGTACCCGACGGCACTGAGCGCACCGCAGTGGGGGTTCCAGGACGTGGTCCTGCGGGGGCAGCCGGTGGTCCTGGCGCGACCGCTCGGGAGCTACGTCATGGAGAACGTGCTCTTCAAGATCGCCTTCCCAGCCGAGTTTCATGGCCAGACCGCTGTGGAGGCGGCCCTGCGCTTGCATCCGCTGGTGCGCGACCGACTGGAGGAGATCGCTGAGATCGTCATCGAGACGCAAGAATCGGCGAAGCGGATCATCGACAAGCCGGGACCGTTCGCCAATCCGGCCGATCGTGACCACTCGCTGCAGTACATGACAGCTGCGGCGTTGCTCTACGGCGAGCTCCGCTACGAGCACTATCTGGAGCCGATCGCTTCCGATCCGCGCATTCCGGCCCTCATCGCCAAGATGCGCGTGATCGAGAACCCGGAGTTCAGCCGGGACTACCTCGATCCCGAGAAGCGGTCGATCGCCAACGCGGTGCAGGTCGTCTTCCGCGACGGAAGTCGGACCGAGCGGGTCCTGGTCGAGTATCCGATCGGACATCCGCGGCGGCGAGCCGAAGGGCTACCGCTCTTGCGGCAGAAGCTGGCGCGGGCGCTCCGCCTGGTCTATCCCGAGCGGCGGGCAGCCGCGCTCGAGCACCTTTTGCTCGACGATCCAGGGTTGCCGGATCTGGCCGTCGACCAGCTGCTCGACGCCCTGCACCGGGGGTGAAGGATGAGTTGGATCCGGCAGCAGCCGCGGGCGCAGCGGGAATTGGCGCAAGCGTTCCGTGATCGGGTCGCAGCCGGGCTCGTCGTCTTGCCGGGAGTCTACGATGGGCTCTCGGCGCTCTCGGCGCGGGCTGCCGGCTTTCCGGCGCTCTATCTCTCCGGTGCCGCGCTGACGGCGAGCCGGGGCCTTCCCGACCTGGGGATGATCGGGCTGGAGGAAGTGGTCGAGCGGGCCCGCGAGATCGTGCGGGCGACCGAACTGTCGCTGATCGTCGATATCGACACCGGGTACGGTGGGGTGCTCAATGCAGCGCGGGCCGCGCGGGAGCTGGTCGAGGCACGCGTGGCGGGGGTACAGATCGAGGATCAGCAGCAGCCGAAGAAGTGCGGGCATCTCTCGGCCAAGCTCCTGGCGCCAGCCGAGGAGCTGGAGCAAAAGGTGCGGGCGATCAAGGCGGTGGCTCCCGACCTCTACGTGATCGCCCGCACCGATGCCTACGAGCAGGAAGGGCTGGAGGGGGTGATCGCGCGAGCGCGTCGGTATCTGGCGGCAGGGGCCGACGCGATCTTCCCCGAAGCGCTGCCGAGCGAGGAGGCGTTCCGGGCGGTGGCCGAGGCCCTTCCGGGCGTCACGCTGCTGGCCAACCTGACCGAGTTCGGGCGAACGCCTGCCTTCACGGCGGCCCAGGTGGCGGACTGGGGTTACCGGATCGCGTTGTTCCCGGTCTCGGCGCTGCGCGTGGCCGCCAAGGCGATGGAGCGGCTCTACCGCACGCTGGCTGCAGAGGGGACGACGCGCGAGCTGGTGGGGGAAATGCAGACGCGGGCGGAACTGTACGAGCTGCTCGGCTACTTCGCCTACGAGGAGTTCGACACGACGCTCGCGCGCTCGACCCTCCCGGAGTGGGGGCTCGGGCGCGAGGGGTGAGGAGCCGGGCAGCGCTCGGACGGCGCTCGGTCAGCGGTCTTCTCGCCGCATGGGGTGACGTGCCGATCGTGGTGGGCCGGATCCCTCAGCGTCGGCCGCGCCGAGCGGTAGCGGCGTCGACGGTGAGGTGGACTGCCTCCTCGGTGACCGAGTCGATCCACTCGGCCGGTATGTGGAGCCGTTCGCCGCCGAAGAGGCCGGGATCGACGGCCAGGCTCACGATCTCCCCGACCTGGTGGCGACGGATCCCGGTCGCTGCGGGAGGTCCAGCGTGGATCCTAGCGACGGACTTGGAGTGAAGAGGTTTCTCGCGAGTGGATGTACTCGGGAGCGTGACTGACCCGCGGGGATTGCCGGTGGAGCTTCCTGCCTCTGCCTGGGAGCATATTCGGCAGAGGCCAGGGCGAGGATTGGTGCGTCTCGAGCACGTCTTCGGGACGATCGAGGATCCACTCCTGATTGCACAGGATCGAAACTTTCCCACACGAGAGTGTTATTATCGAGCGGCGAGCGAACTCGGGTTGCCGATCGCTGCGTACCTGAAAGTCGTTGTGGATCGGGGATGGCATCCGGCGCGTGTGGTGACGGCCTACCCAGTCGATCGGCTGCATCGGTCCGAGGAGCCGGTCTGGAGGCGCGAACAGTGAGCGTGTACGAGTATCGTCCGAAAGTTCCGTCGCGCGATCAGCTGCGCGAGTCGATGCGTACGGGATCTCTCCGAGTCGTCTTCGATCCGACAGCTGATGAGCTTCTCGTGTTCTGGCGGGAATGCGAGCGTCCAGCGGTGAGCATCTTTCTCACCGAACCGGACTGGTTGGCGCTGCTCGTCGATCCCGATACGCACGAGGTCATCGGGTTCCACATCGAGGCATTCCGTCAGCGTGCGGTGCGAGAAGTGCCCGAACTGAGTGCTGTGCTGGCGCATGCTGCCCGCGATGGCGAGTCCGCCGCTCAGGGCACAGCGGAGACGCTGGCCGCTCTCCTCGGAAGGTCGGCGACCGCTGCGTGATCGGGAGCTGGTCGAGCGAATCGATCCGGTCGGACTGGACGCGCTCGTCGGGTCGTCTCGGACGGGATGGTTCTGCCCTTGCTGGACTCCAGGAGTCCTCAGCGTCGGCCGCGCCGAGCGGTGGCGGCGTCGACGGTGAGGTGGACTGCCTCCTCGGTGACCGAGTCGATCCACTCGGCCGGTATGTGGAGCAGTTCGCCGCCGAAGAGGCCGGGATCGACGGCCAGGCTCACGATCTCCCCGTCCTCGTTCAGGTGGACATGCTCGACCTTGCCCAGGCGCGTGCCGTCGCTGGCGATGACGGCTGTCCCGCGATCGATGCGCACGGTGTCCGGGGGAGGTTCGTCACGACCTGGACCGGGGCTGGGGTCGGGGCTGTGGAGCTAGGGAGCGTGCCTCCGCTGGGATCGTAGGGGGCGATACGCGGGCCCGGGATGACCGGCTCGCGGGCCGGTGCACCCCAGAGGAGCGGCACCGGGCCGAGTCCACCGCCACTAGGCCAGACATATGGCAACGTGGCCGCTTCCTCGTTCGTCAGACGGACGAACTCTTCCGCGACGAAGAGCGGGAGTTCGTGTGCCTGCTCGGCATCGAGCGCGAGCCAGACGGTTCCGTCGAGGGCGACGGTGTCGATCGCGGCGCGGTCGACGAGGCGGTCTTCGGTGAGGAGCAGGCCACGGTGGACGATGATGGCGCGGACCTCGCGGGTGTCAGGGTCGAGGACCAGTTGGTCGACTGTTCCGATGCGCTCCCCGTCGCGGCTCATGACTGGACGGCCGAGTTCGATATGCATCGTTGCCTCCTCGGAGCGATCGGGTACTTTCGCCTTCTCAGCATAGCGAGTGCAGCGCTGGCTGGGAAGGGAGCAGCGACGATGGAGCAGGCGTGCTCGCGCTGCGCGACACCGCGGTGCCGGTATACTGGAGAACGGTGAGGGCGATCATGCGCACGGCGGAGACGATCCTGGAAACGATGCACCAGCGCGGTTGGCGGATCACCGGGCCGCGGCGCGCGATCGTCGAGTACGTCCTGGCGCAGGATGGGCCCTTCTCCGCAGAGGAGATCTTCCGCGCGCTGCGTCGCCGCCAGCCGACGATCGGCCGGGCGACGGTCTTCCGCACGCTCGATCTCCTGGCCGAACTGGGGGTAGTCGAGCGGATCCATCATCCCTCGGGTGTGCATCGTTACGTGGTCGGTGGCGATGGGCATCGGCATCATGTCGTCTGTATCCGCTGCGGGGCGGTCGCGGAATTTGCGGGTTGTAACCTGGAGGCTGTCCTCGCTCAGGTCGCCGACCAGACCCGCTTCCGGATCCTCGGTCACTGGCTGGAGGTGAGCGGGCTCTGCCAGCTCTGCCAGCGCGAAACCGCGGTTTCCTCTTCCTGAGCGAACCATGTTCTCAGGGTAACGCGGCGGTCGCGTCCCGGTACGGCGCGACGACTCGGTCGCTGAACCAGCAGCTGCGTCTCGGGAACTATTGAGACATGGTATCATCCAGCGCGCCGAGCGCTGCTCGGCGCTAGTGGATGAGACGGCGTATCATGACGAGGGAGGGTGCGATGCACCGAAGATGGACGGTACTCGGGCTGCTCGTCCTCGCGGGGCTGCTGGTGGCGGCCTGCGGGCAAAGTGCGACGCCGACCGTGCAACCTGCGGCGACACCGACTCCTCAGTCGGTCGTGACGCCGGCCGCTCAGCCTGCGGGGACGCCGAGTGCCCAGCCAGCCGCGACGCCGAGCGGGCAGCGCGTCGTGGTGGTGACGAGTCTGCCGCTCTTCGCCACGATGGTCGAGGCAGTCGGTGGGGATCTGGTCGCGGTCAGCGCGGTCCTGCCGCCGGGGACGGATCCGCACACGTACCAGCCGGCGCCGCGCGATGTGGCGAAGCTGGCCGAGGCAGCGGTAGTGGTTTACAACGGTGGCGACCTGGACTTTTGGATGGAGCGCCAGCTGGAGGCGGTGGGTAGCCGAGCGCGCATCGTCGTCCTCTCCGAGGGACTGGAGCCGCCCCCCGGTGTCGAGGCGGAGCACGAACATGAGCATGAGCACGAGGGGACGCCGGAAGCGGAGAAGCATGGGCACGACCACGAGCACGGGGTGAACCCGCACTTCTGGTTGGATCCGGACTTCGGGATCGTCTACGTCGAGCGGATCGCCGAGGCGCTCGCCGAGGTCGATCCAGCACATGCCGAGACCTACCGGGCGAATGCCGAGCGGTATAGCCAGGAAATCCGCGCGTTCGACGAGTGGGCGAAGGGGCAGATCGCCACGATCCCGCCCGAACGGCGGAAGCTGGTCACGTTCCACGATGCGTTCCCCTATTTTGCGGCACACTATGGACTGGAGCTCGTGGGTGTCGTCATCCTGAGTCCAGGGCGGGAGCCCTCGCCGCAAGAGGTGGCGCAGCTGGTCGAGCGGATCCGCCAGGAGGGGGTACCAGCCATCTTCGTCGAGCCGCAATTCAACCCGAAACTGGCGCAGACGATCGCCCAGGAGGCGGGTGTGCGGGTGCTCGAGCTTTACAGCGATGCGGCACCGGCCGGTCTGGATTATCTGGGGATGATGCGGCAGAACGTGACCAACGTGGTCGAAGGGTTTCGTGGGTAATGCAGCGAGGAACGGCAGCGCCGGAGCGAGCAGCACGCGCGGCGACGGCTCTCGCGATCACCGTCGAAGGGCTCACGACGGGCTACCGGCGTGGCGAGCCGATCCTGCGCGGGGTGAGTTTCGCGGTCGAGCGCGGCTCGCTGGTCGGCGTGCTGGGGCCGAACGGGAGCGGGAAGTCGACGCTGTTCCGATCGTTGCTCGGCCTCTTACCGCCCTGGCAGGGGCACGTGCTCGTGGAAGGGAAACCAGCGCGCCCCAATCCGGATATCGCCTACATTCCGCAGCGGGAGACGATCGACTGGGACTTCCCGGTCACTGTCCTGGACGTGACGCTGATGGGGCGCTACCCGCGGCTGGGGCTGTTCCGTCGCTCCGGAAAGGCTGACCGCGAGCTGGCGCTGTGGGTGCTCGAGCAGGTGGGGATGCTGGCGTTCCGCGACCGGTTGATCGCCGAGCTTTCCGGTGGGCAACGGCAGCGCGTCTTCCTCGCGCGGGCACTGGCGCAGGAGCCGGAGATCTTTCTCCTCGACGAGCCAGTGAGCGGTGTCGATGCACCGACCCAGCACTTCGTGTTCGAACTCCTGGAGCGGCTCTGTCGGCAGGGAAAGACGGCGCTGGTGGCGACCCACGATCTTTCCTGCGTGGCGCAACGGTTCGACCGCGTGCTGCTCCTCAACCATGAGGTGATCGCCTATGGGCCACCGCAAGAGGTCTTCACCGAGACGCTGCTCAACCGCACGTTCCAGTCGCATCTGCTGCTCCTGCGCTACGGTGACCGGGTGATCGTAGTGGAAAGCGAGGACGGGGATGAGCGGAGTTGTTGACCTCCTCCTCGAGCCACTGCGCTACGGATTTCTGCTGCGTGCGCTCGTTGCGGCCGTGCTGGTCGGTACGTTGTGCGCGCTGGTCGGCAGCTACGTCGTCCTCAAGGGGCTGGCGTTCATCGGCGATGCGCTGGCGCACGTCGCGTTCACCGGCATCGTGGTGGCCTTCCTGGCAGGCTTCAGCTTTTACCTAGGGGCGCTGGCCGCTGCGGTGGCGGCCGGGCTGGGCATCGGCTGGGTGACCCGGCGCGTCGGCTTGAGTACCGATACGGCGATCGGGATCGTGTTCAGTGGGCTCTTCGCGCTCGGCGTTGTCCTGATGGCGATCGGTATCCGGACGTACACGGTCGATCTTTTCAGCTACGTCTTCGGCGATATCCTGGCGGTGCGCTCGCGCGATCTCCTGGCGATCGGGCTGGCTGGGGCAGTCGTGCTGGTGACGATGCTGCTGCTGTACAAGGAACTCCTCTTCGCCCACTTCGATCCCGTGGTGGCCGAAGCGGCCGGTTTGCCCGTTGGGGCGTTGCAGCTGCTGCTCCTGCTGCTCCTCTCGGTGACGGTCGTGGTCTCGGTGCAAGCAGTCGGTGTGGTCCTGGTGCTGGCGATGCTGGTCACGCCGGCAGCGACTGCCGCGCTGGTCGCTCGCCGGATGCCGAGCATGATGGCGCTGGGGGTCGTCTTCGGTGCCGTCGCGGCAGCGGTCGGCTTCTACCTGAGCTACTACCTCAGTGTCCCCTCCGGTGGGGCAATCGTGCTGGTCGCGACACTGTTCTTTGCGCTGGTCGCCGGGGTCGTGCGCGGGCGCGGGGCGTGGCGGCGCCTCATGGCGGCACGCAGCTGAGCGCGCACGCCCCGGCCCGAGGCTCCGTGAGAACGACCAGCGAGGTGCTCCCCGTTCCCGATCTCGGGGAGCCGATCGACGTGCACTGCAGGAGCTCACAAGCGGGTCGGCAGAGGTTGTCGATCTAATTGAGACCGAGTATCATTAAGTGCAGATGCGTCGGCGAGCGTCCGACGCACGGTGGCGCGAACGCTCCGGTGAGCGCGCACGGGAGCGCGGGAAGGGGGTATTCGGAACGATGGCGCGCCACCGGTGCGGTTGGTTGGCGACTGGACAGGAGGGAAGCGGATGCGAGTGGCCTATGTGTTCGCGACGCCGCGAGCGGCGAGCTACAAGCTGGGGCAGATGGTCCTGCCCCAGCTCGAGGCGGGGACGCACGGGGTCGAGGTGGTCGCGATGTTCTTCTTCGACGACAACGTCTTCGCCCTGCGCGCTGGCGATCCGATCGGCGAGCGGCTGGCTCGGATCGCCCAGGAAAAGGGGATCCTGCTCATGATGTGCGACATGTGCGCGCTAGAGCGGCATCTGGCCGAGGGGCAGACGCGCTGGTGCGATCCGGCTGGCTGCGGGCGGACCGAACCAGCGGAGATCCGTCCGGTCGGGACGGTCGCTGGCGTGCAGGTCGGCTGCTTCCCCGATCTCTACGCGGCGCTGGCGCAGAACCCACCCGATCAGGTGATCACGCTCTAGCGAGCATCTCGGCTGATCGACGAGCGGCACCCCCTCGCCTGCTGTGCCCGGTCGGGGACTTCCCGACCGGGCACGCGCGTCAGAGCCGGGCGCGCCGGCGCTCGAACTGGTAGAGGCCGGCCAGGATGGCCAATGTCGCCACCACGTGCATCAGGATGAGCAGGAAGCGTGTACCCGGCCGTTCGGTGGCGGCGAACGGCGGCACCAGCAGGATCGCGAAGACGACGAGCGCGACGATGAAGAAGATCAGGAAGGGGCGGCGAGTCCAGCGCCGGAGCAGCGCGTAGAAGGCGGTTCCGGCGAGCAACGGCACGACGGTGAGGATCACCACTTGCGGCAGTCCGATCTCGCTTTCCGGCTGGCCAGGTGGCTGGACACGCAGCGAGATCCCGACGGCGCGCGCGATCGCCCAGAGGACCGCATTGACGATCGCTGCCAGCACTGCTGCGACGACCCCATACCGCAGGAGCAGCATGATACCCCTCCGTTTCCGATCTTCCGCTTTCCGAAAGGCAATGCCCAACCGGCATTCGCCGGAAGCGCAGGCAGGAGAACGAGAAAAAGATTATCATGTCCGGTCGATCGTGCAAGTTGGTGCCGACGAACGCGTAGCTTTCGGCAGGGTGCGCGATCAGCACTGTGCGACGATCGCCATTTGCCAGCCGGTGCTGTGCGCGCAGCACCCCCACGCCGGCGCGCGGGCCGATGGGGTTGCTGGAGCGCCGAGCAGCCCCATCGGCTCGCGCGTGCACGACCGGTACCGGGAATCGCCCGCACAGCGCACCCGCGCGGAGACCACACTGGCACACGCTGCCCGTGCCGGCCTGGCACCATCGACTCCGCTCGGCGCACACTCGTGCGGGAGGGACTGATGGACCGCACGGTCGACCGACTGAGTGCACTCGCCCAGCGGATCGTCGCCTGCGCGGCCTGCCCGCGTTTGGTTGCCTATCGGGCGGCTGTCGCGCAGGCGAAGCGCCGGGCGTACCGCGACGAGGACTATTGGGGAAAGCCGGTTCCCGGCTTCGGCGATCCGCAGGCACGAGTGATCGTCGTCGGGCTGGCGCCCGCAGCGCACGGAGGGAACCGGACGGGACGGATGTTCACCGGCGATGCCTCGGGTGACTTTCTCTACCGTGCGCTGTACCGCGTGGGCTTGGCCAACCAGCCAGTGAGCCGACAGTGCGGGGATGGACTGGCGTTGCGCGAGGCGTACATCACGGCAGCCTGCCGCTGTGCTCCTCCCGACAATCGGCCGACCCGGGAGGAACTCGCGCGCTGCCGGCCCTATCTGGTCGAGGAACTGCGGCTGCTCGAGCAGGCTCAGGTGCTCGTCTGCCTGGGCCAGATCGCGTTCGAGGCGGCACTGGCTGCCCTGCGCGAGCTCGGAGCGGGTCAGCCCGAGCCGGTAGGGGAGGTGGCGACGCTGCGGCCGCGCTTCCGGCACGGCGCGCTCTACCGGTGGCCAGCGCTCCCCTGGCGCAAGAGCACGCTGTGGCTCATCGCCAGCTACCATCCCAGCCGGCGCAACACGCAGACGGGATTGCTCGACGAGGCGATGCTGGACGCGATCTTCCGGACCGCACGCCAGCTCGCCGACGAGACTCAGTCCAACGCGACCGGCTGAGGAGCGACCGCTTCGCCGAGTTCGTCGACGATGCCGATCCCGAGGGTGCGGGCGGCCTGGTCGACTCGGCGATCAACCGAATAGCCGTAGAGGTATGCCATGGCCAGGCCGCTGACCCCCTGCTCGCGGAGGGCTCGGCGGATCTGCTGCCGCTGGAGCTTGCCAGCGAACTCCACGACATCACGCGGATGGAGGCGGGCCTTCGCCTCGACGATGAACCAGTACTCTCCCCGCTCGGGGTGACGCATGAGGACGACGACGTCGAACTCACCGTTCACGGCGACTGCCCGCGGTCGGGTCACCGGTTCCCAGCCAGCTGCTCGGTAGAGGTCGAGGATCCGGCGCAAGGCGCGGAGTTCAACCTCAGCGCCGTAGAGGCGAGAAAGGCGATCCAGTCGGTGGTCGTGCTCCTCCGTCTTGCGGGTCAGCGCGGTCACGGCTTCGGTCAATGTGGTGATGGCGGCACGCATCTCGCGCATCTCGACCTCGATGCGATCGAGCCGCTCCTCGTGCCGGTCGAGCCGCTCCTCCTGGCGTGCCATGCGCTCTTCCTGGCGAGCGGCGATCTCCTCCAGGCGAGCGAGGCGTTCTTCCTGGCGGGCGGCGATTTCTTCGAGGCGGGCGGAGCGCTCCTCCTGGCGTGCCATGCGCTCTTCCTGGCGGGCCGCGATCTCTTCGAGGCGGGCCATGCGCTCTTCCTGGCGAGCGGCGATCTCCTCCAGGCGAGCGAGGCGTTCTTCCTGGCGAGCGGCGATTTCTTCGAGGCGGGCGGAGCGCTCCTCCTGGCGTGCCATGCGCTCTTCCTGGCGGGCCGCGATCTCTTCGAGGCGAGCGAGGCGTTCTTCCTGGCGGGCGGCGATTTCTTCGAGGCGGGCGGAGCGCTCCTCCTGGCGTGCCATGCGCTCTTCCTGGCGGGCCGCGATCTCTTCGAGGCGGGCCATGCGCTCTTCCTGGCGAGCGGCGATCTCCTCCAGGCGAGCGAGGCGTTCTTCCTGGCGAGCGGCGATTTCTTCGAGGCGGGCGGAGCGCTCCTCCTGGCGTGCCATGCGCTCTTCCTGGCGGGCGGCGATCTCCTCCAGGCGAGCGAGGCGCTCCTCTTGACGCGCAGCGATCTCTTCGAGGCGAGCGATCCGCTCGTCCTGGCGAGCCAGGAGTGCACGGATCTCCTGGAGTTCGGTGTCGTGCCGCCGGGTGAGTTCGGCAAGTTCGCGGATCAGCTCGCGGAGATCGGCGACTTGCTGCTCGACGCGGGAGAGCCGCTCGTCGTGGCTGCGGACGACCGTCACGAGCTCCCTGACGGCTTCGGTGAGCGACTCCACCGCTTGCTCGAGCCGGTCGACGCGGCGACTCAGGTCGCGCATCTCAGTCGGGAGCGTCAGCAATTCCTGGGTCAGCACATACCGCCGGAGTTCCTCTCGTAACTCCGGATGCTGCTCGATCAAATCCAGGAACTTTCGGAACTCTTCGACGGTGAACGCCATCGCCGGCCTCCGATCGCCTCCAGTCTATCACGTCACCGAGCCGAGCGAACGCTCGATCCGGTGCGCGGGCGGTGCGGTCGGGCGGAGCAGCGCGAGCCGCGTCCCACTCGGTAACCCAAGTGCCCTGGTCGATCGGGCACGGTGCTCGGCACAGCGACGACCGCGGAACCGCGAGACCGACCGAGCCAGTCAGTGACGCTGTCGTCAGGAGCGGTGTTGCCAGCGCGAGCAGGTATCCCCGAAAAACACCCCGCCGCCCCGATCGTGCAACAGGAGCAGCGGGGTGCGGTCGGAAGTCGCTCGTCGCGGTGGTCAGCCGCTGACCTTGGGCAGCTCGGCGAGCGCCTGCTGGACTACTTCCTCGGGATACTCGTAATCTTCCAGCTTCCCGGCGAGGTAGGCCTCGTAGGCTGCCAGATCGAAGTGGCCGTGCCCGCTCAGCCCGATCAGGATCGCCTTCTCTTCGCCAGTCTCGGCGCAGCGGCGGGCCTCGTCGATCGCAGCGCGCACGGCATGTGCCGATTCGGGAGCGGGAATGATCCCCTCGGCGCGGGCGAACAGAACGGCTCCCTCGAACACCTTGGTCTGCGGGAGCGCGATCGCCTCGATCAGTCCGTGCTCGTAGAGGTGGCTGACCAGTGGTGCCATCCCATGGTAGCGCAAGCCACCGGCGTGGATCCGGGCAGGGATGAAGGTGTGGCCGAGCGTATGCATCTTGAGGAGCGGCGTCGTCCGTGCTGTATCGCCGAAGTCGTAGGTATAGACGCCGCGGGTGAGCGACGGGCAGGCGGCCGGTTCGACGGCGACGATGCGTACGTCCTTCCCCTGAAGCTTGTCCCGCACGAAGGGAAAAGTGAGACCAGCGAAGTTGGAACCGCCCCCGACACAGCCAAAGATGACGTCCGGGTAGTCACCGGCCAGCTCGAACTGCCGGAGCGCCTCCAGCCCGATGACTGTCTGGTGCAGGAGCACGTGGTTGAGCACGCTCCCGAGCGAGTACTTGGTGTCCGCGCGCGAGGCTGCGTCCTCGACCGCCTCGGAAATGGCGATTCCGAGGCTTCCCGGATGTTCGGGATCCTGCTCGTAGAAGCGCCGGCCGGACGCGGTGTCGGGACTGGGGCTAGGGACGCACTGGGCTCCCCAGGTCTCCATCAGGATACGCCGGTACGGCTTCTGGAGATAGCTGGCCCGCACCATATACACCTTGAGTTCGATATCGAAGAAGGCGCAGGCCATGGCGAGCGAGCTTCCCCACTGACCCGCTCCGGTCTCGGTGGTGAGCCGCTTCACGCCGGCCTGCTTGTTGTAGTAGGCCTGGGCGACCGCCGTGTTCGGCTTGTGACTCCCGGCCGGGCTGACCCCTTCGTACTTGTAGTAGATGCGCGCTGGTGTACCGAGCACGCGCTCGAGCCGACGGGCTCGGAAGAGCGGCGTCGGTCGCCAGAGTCGGTAGACGTCGAGAACCGGCCCGGGGATCGCGATCCAGCGCTCGCGGCTCACTTCCTGGAGGATGAGTTCCATCGGAAAGAGGGGTTCGAGGTCGGCCGGACCCACCAGTTCCCCGGTCCCTGGGTGGATGGGCGGTGGGGGAAGCGTGGGGAGATCGGCGGCCAGGTTGTACCAGTGCGTTGGGAGATCGGCCTCGGTCAACACGAACTTGACGGTCTCTGCTGCGCTCACCCTCGTCCTCCGCTTCGCCTGTTGTGCCGCTCGTCGCTGCAGGCATTGTAACGAAACGACCGGATCCTGCAAGAGATCGTCCCGCAGCTGCCTTCCCGGCAGGCCTCGTCTGCACGCGTGTCGCCAGTGGCTGTCGTTCCGGGTCGACCGCGTTCGTCAACGCTGGCTCGTGGTGGTCTCCTCGGTCAGCGGCAAGAGGCAGCTGCGCAAGCCTTCCGGTGAATCGAGTGAGCAGCCGCGGAATGCTTCCGGGAGCCCAGCCGGTTCCTCGGGTTGGAGCGTCACGTGCAGGATCCCGAAGCGGTCACGCAGGACCTGGGCGAGATCGAGAAGCACCGCTGGCCACGGGCGCGTCTCGTCCACTTCGACGTGTCCGCTCAGCGCGATGAAGCCGCTGGTGACCGTCCAGACGTGGAGATCGTGCACGTCGCCGACACCAGGGACGGTGCGCATGGCAGCGCGGATCACGCCGGGATCGAGGTGAGCCGGTGTGGCTTCCGGTAGGACCTCGACCGAGTCCCAGAGCACACGCCAGGCGGAGCGCAGGACGAGCAACCCGATGGCCGCCGAGAGCAGCGGATCGACCGGCGTCCAGCCGGTCAGCCAGATGATCGTGCCGGCGGCGATGGCCGCGACCGAGCCGAGCAGGTCACCGAGGACGTGCAGGAAGGCGCTCCGCAGGTTGACGTCGTGACGATGCAGCGCGCCGCGCGAGAGAACCCACGCTGCTGCGCCATTGGCTGCCAGCCCAGCCAGCGCGATGGCGAGCATCAGCGGAGCATCGACCGACCGAGGAGGGAGCAGGCGCTGGAAGGCTTCCCAGAAGATGCCGGCACAAACCAGGATGAGGAAGGCGGCATTGGCCAGCGCGGCCAGTACCTCGGCCCGATAGAAGCCGTAGGAGCGCGCCGGCGTGGCCGGTCGACGCGCCAGCAGGCTGGCGAACAGCGCGAGCCCGAGTGCTGCCGCATCGGTCGCCATGTGGGCGGCATCAGCCAGGAGTGCCAGCGAGCCAGCCAGCCACCCGCCGATCGCCTCTGCCACCATGAAGACCAGCGTGATGCCGAGCGCCCAGGCGAGCGTGCGCTGCTTGTACTCGGCCCGCAAGCTGGCCGGGGTGTGCTGGTGCTCATGCCGGTGCATGGATCGTGCGTTCTGCCTGTTCCACTGGCGGGCCTGCGAGATCGGTCAGTCGCTCGGCGGCGAGTTCCGCCAGGTGGACTGCTCGTTGCGGATTCCCCCGCGCGTGCAGCCCGCCGCGGATCTGCATGAGACACCCCGGATTGTCGGCCACGACGAGCGGTGCGCCAGTCGCGCCCGCCGTGCGCAGCTTGCGCTCCAGGATGGCTGCCGAAAGCTCCGGGTAGTCCAGGCTGAAGGTCCCGCCGAACCCGCAGCAGAAGCTCGATTCCTCCATCTCCACTACCGTACAGCCCAGGACCTCGCTGAGGAGGCGCCGGGGCTGCTCGCGCAAGCCGAGCGCATTGGCCGACTGGCAGCTGTCGTGGTACGTCACGACTGGGCCAGGCCGCGACCACTCCTGCGGGCCGAGCTGGGCGATCCGGTCGAGGAAGGTGACGAAGTCGACCACGCGGGCAGCAGCGCGGGCCGCGCGCTCGCGCCACGCCGGCTCGTCGCGGAAGAGGTGCTGGTAGTCCTGCGCGATCGCCGCGAAGCAGCTCGTCGAGGGGGTGACGATCCAGTCCGCCTCGACCCGCTCGAGGAGCGCGATCGTCTGTCGTGCCATGGTGCGGGCGTGTCGGCGGTCGCCCGCGTTGTTGGCCACCAATCCGCAGCAGTGCTGTTCGAGCGGGAAGACCACGCGGCAGCCGCAGGCCTCCAGCACCTGGACGGCCGCTTCGCCCATCTCGGGCAACAGCCGATCGATGAGGCAGCCGGGGAAGAAGGCGACCGTCTGGCCGACGACGCGGCTGCCAGCGAAGCGGGGCGGCGGGGCCGCTCGTTCGCCGACCAGCTCCGGCGCCAGGTGCCGCAGCCGGTCGCGCAATGGCCGCCGGGCCGGGGCCGGCAGGTGCCGGCTGCTCGTCGCACCATCGACGAGCGGCAGCGCGCGGAGGAAGCCGTCGCGGTCGGCCAGCGGTGCAGCGGCGAGCGCCGCGAGCCGGGCCCAACGGTCGCCGCTGCGCGGGTCGCTCCAGCGCTCGAGCACGACTCGCTTGAGGAAGGGGAGCTCGAGTCGCTCGGCCACGCGGGCGCGCACATCGAGAATGAGGCGCGGGATCGGGATGGCGACCGGGCAGACGGTCTCGCAGGCGTTGCAGGAGACGCAGAGACTCTGCGGGTCGGCCACCGCCTCCAGCCCATGATGGATGGCGGTCAAGGGTAGGCCGATCGGGCCGGTATAGATATGCCCGAAGAGATGCCCACTGACCACCTGGTAGGGTGGGCACACGTTCGAGCAGGCACCGCAGCGGATGCAATAGAGGGCATCGACCAGTTCCGGATCCTGGCGCGCCGCCAGGCGCCCATTGTCGAGCAGGACGATGTGCAGCTCGCGCGGCCCGTGCGCGCCGCGCACCAGCTGGATCTCGATGTCGGCCGTGCGGGTCGGACCGGTGACGAAGAGGACGCGGACCGTCAACTTCTGGGCAGAACCGGCTCGGGGCAGGACGCGCAGCAGGGGCGGGATATCGTCCAGGGTGGGGACGATCTTGTCGATACCGACCACCGCGACGTGAATCGGGGGGAGAGTGGCGACCAGTTCGGCGTTCCCCTCGTTGGTGACGATGACGAGCGTGCCAGTCTCGGCGATGGCGGCGTTGGCGCCGGTGATGCCGATATCTGCCTCGATGAAGGCGCGCCGGAGTTCCTGGCGGGCGACCTCGACCAGCTGCGGGGGATCGGGCGGGATCGGGCGACCGAGCACCCGGGAGAAGAGCTCGGCGATCTGCTCGCGCGATTTGTGGATGGCTGGGCCGATCAAGTGCGACGGCCGCTCGCCAGCAAGCTGCACGATCCATTCACCCAGGTCGGTTTCCACGACGCCGGCTCCGGCATGCTCGAGCGCCTCGTTGAGGTGGATCTCCTCGGTGGCCATCGACTTCGACTTGACGACCAGGCGAGCCCCGGTGCGCTGGACGAGTTCGGCGATGTAGCGGCGGGCGTCTTCGGCCGTGCGTGCCAGGTAGACGCTCGCGCCGACCGCCTCAGCCTGGCGCTGGAACGCGGCGACGAGCTCCGGAAGCTGGGCGATTGCCGCCTCCTTGCGCCGACGAAGATCGGTGCGCAGGGCGGAGAAGTCGACGTCGGCGAACGCCTCGGCCCGTCGCTGGCGATAGCGGGTGAGCGTCCGCTCGAGCGCCTCGCGCTGGGCACGGTTGGCGAGCGCTGTGTCGAGCGCGCGCTGGAATGGTTTGCTTCTTGCCGGCATGGCTCTCCTTCCTCTCCTGCCCGGACGCGTCCGCTTGCCTGTCAAGTGTAGCGCTCGGGCGCTGTGCGAGACGGTGCGGAAGTGTCGTCCGCCGCGCCGCGGGCCTCGGACGCGGGGGGAGCCAGGCACGCCTGGCCCCTCCACGAGGTGGGTGGTCAGGTGCTGGCGAAACGGATGTTCGTGACCGGTCGGATGGTCGGCCCTGCCCTGTCGAGGTCAGGCGGTGCTCGACCTGCTGGCCAGGCGGGGCCGCGAATGCCGTCGTAGGACGATAGCCACAGTGCCAGTGGGAACGTGGACGAGGTCGATGCATGGCACGGGGATGCGCCGCGCCACCGGCGCGGCGGGCGAGGCGCCGCCTCGCCCCTACAGCGGTGGATGGCAGATCAGCGGTGGACCTTCGACCTGCCGCGGTGGGGCAGCACCCCCGTCCTGTAGGGGTCAGGCGCTGCCTGACCCGCCGGCCCGGGAGGGCCGGAAATAACCACCATCGCCAGTGTGCGGATGCCGATCACGGCCGGAGTGCGCCCGGGGCTTCAGCCCCGGGCTGAATCCCCAAGCCCCCTGAAGGGGGCTGTGAGGCGCCCAGGCGCCCGAGTCGATGGGCTGGGTGTTGGCGCTGTTGGGATCAGCCGGCTTCAGCCGGCTTGGGGAGTGAGCCCGGCCGTTCACGGCCGGGCGATCGAGGATACAGCCGCTCGGCTGATCGGCGCTGCGTGTCGTGCGAGACGTGTCGGCCACGTGGAATCGCCGCGCCACCGGCGCGGCGGGCGAGGCGGCGCCTCGCCCCTACGGGGGTGGGGCGGCCCATCGCCGGCGCGGCGCACGCCTACCTCGGTGGGGCCGTATCCCCCGTCCGGTAGGGGTCAGGCGCTGCCTGACCCGCCGGCCCTCGCGGGCCGGCAGAGGCCACCGTCGCCAGTGTGCGGATGCCGATCACGGCCGGAGTGCGCCCGGGGCTGAAGCCCCGGGCTGAATCCCTAAGCCCCCTGAAGGGGGCTGTGAGGCGCCCAGGCGCCCGAGTCGATCAGCTGGGTGCAGGCGCCGTTGGGATCAGCCGGCTTCAGCCGGCTTGGGGAGTGAGCCCGGCCGTTCACGGCCGGGCGATCGAGGATACAGCCGCTCGGCTGATCGGCGCTGCGTGTCGTGCGAGACGTGTCGGCCACGCGGAATCGCCGCGCCGCAGGCGCGGCGGGCGAGGCAGCGCCTCGCCCCTACAAGGGGTGGGGCGGTCGTCGCCAGTTCGACACCGACCTGGCACGGTGGGGCGGTATCCCCCGTCCTGTCGGGGTCAGGCGCTGCCTGACCTGCCGGCCCGGGAGGGCCGGCAATCCGGGGTGGGGCAATGGGCATGGTGGCGGGCGGACCAGCGACGCGGTCGATGCATGCCACCAGGGGTCCGCCGCATCCCTGGCGCGGCGGGTGAGGCACGCCTCGCCTCGACCAGCGCTCCCTGCCCGCGAAGAGTATCGAGTTCCCACGAGGGGGCCGGCCAGCCGCCGGTTTTGGAGCAGCGTACACTTCTGAGCAGGCACACCTGGAAGACGTCACAGGAGGAACACCGTGCGCGTTGCTGATCTTCTGGATCTTCCGGCCCTGCAGGGTGCCCGGGTGGTGGCGGGAGCGAGCGGGCTGGAGGCACGGGTCCGCTGGGTCCACGTGGTCGACCTGCCCGATCCCCTACCCTGGATCGACCGCGGCATGCTGATGCTCAGCACCGGTATCGCCTGGCCGCGTCAGGACGAGGAACTGGCCGACCTGGTGCGACGATTGGCCGAACGCGGGGTGGCGGCACTGGGTCTGGCGGTTCCGCACTATTTCGCGCGCTTCCCCGACCCGATGCGGATCGCGGCCGAGGAGGTCGGTCTGCCGCTCATCGAAATCCCGTGGGAGATTCCCTTCGTCCGCATCACCGAGACGGTCCACCAGCTCATCCTGCGCGAGCAGTGGCAGGAACTGGAGCGGGCCGAGAAGCTGCACCGCGAGCTGATGCGGGCAGCGGCCCGGACGCGCAGCCTCGATCGGTTGGTCCGCACGCTGGGCGAACTCCTCGGTCGCTCGATCACGGTCGAGGAGCCGGACGGGACGCTCCTCGCGTACTACCAGCGTGGCCCCTACGAGGACGCGGCCCGGCAGGTGACGATCGAGTCGGGTCGCGCACCGGCCTGGCTGCAGGAGGGGCTGGCAGCTCGCGGCTACTTACCGCCGCAGGGCACGCAGCCGTATCGTGTCCCCGCCATCCCCGAGCTGGGATTGCGTGAGCGGGTGGTCTGTCCCATCTGGCTGCACGGGGAACTGGTCGGGCTCGTCTGGATCATCGAGGGAGGTGAACCGCTGAGCGGCCTCGATCTCCGGGCGGCCGAGCATGCGGCGCTGGTGTTCGCCTTGCTCTTCGCCCAGCAGCGGGAACTCGCTCAACTGGAGGCGCGGTTAGGCTACGCCTTCCTCAACACGGTCATCGAGGGGCGCTTCACTGGATCGCCGGAGGAACTGGAGCGGGCACGCGCGCTCGGCTACGATCCGGTGCGGCGCTACCGCGTTGCGGTGATCGCGCTCGGTGAGCCGCCGCTCACGGTGGAAGCGTTTCAGCGGCGCGAGCAGGTGGCGCTGCGCGTCCGGCGGGTCCTGCGTCAGCTCGCGGCGGCACCGCTGGTAGCGACCGTGCACGACCAGGTCATCGCGCTGGTCGAGCAGGAGGCGCACCTGGAGCGGATCTGGCAGGAGCTGGCCCGGTACCGGCTCACCGCGGTGGCTGGGCGCGCGCACGCTGGACCGGACGGAGTACGCCGGAGCTACCGCGAGGCCTGTACCCTCCTCGAATACGTGAGCCGGCCGGGACTGTACCGCTACGAGGATCTGGTCCTGGAGCGGGTGCTCGCGGGGGACAGCGAGGCGCGCCAGGCGTTCCTTTCCCTCTGGCTCGGGCCACTCGAGCGGGCACGACACGGCGACCGGCTGGTCGAAACGCTCGTGCACTGGGTGCGAGCGCGCTTTTCGGTCAACGCGGTTGCCGAGGAACTGGGGGTGCATCCCAACACGGTCCGCTACCGGCTGGAGCAGGCGGGCGCTCTGCTGGGCCGCGATCTGAGTGACCCAGAAGCGCAATTCGAGCTGCAGCTTCTCTTGCGCCTGCTCGGTCGGGAGGGGAAGCTGCCCGTCGTGGCGTGAGCGAGAAGCGCACTGAGCTGAAACCCGGGGTTCGATCCGTGGACTCCTGGATGGGCTGAGGACGCGTCTGCCCGGGCCGATCGGTCAAGGGGAAGGGTCTCGGTGCCAGAGACAGCTTCGGCCAGCCGAGAGAGCGGGTCTGGCCGTTCACAGCCGGGCGGATGGTGACTCCTCGCCTGCCCAGTCAGGCGCGATGGGAGGATCGTGGCCAGCTGGCTCCCGGTCCGAACCGCCGCCGACCACGACGATTCCACGCGGTCGGCGACGGCGCAGGGTCGCGGGAATCAGGGGCAGCGCATGGGGGGCCTCACCGGTCGACGCGGCCCCGTGCGGCCCGCTCACCGGGAGTTCAGCTCCGGCGGTGCCTGACCCGCCGGCCCAGAGGGCCGGTCATTGTGGCGGGAGAGCGAGTGCCGCCATGTGCCCGAGCGCACCGCAGGGTAGGGCGCCACGCGGGTGTGCCGCGCCGCTGACGCGGCGGGCGAGGCAGCGCCTCGCCCCTACACAGGTAGGGTGGTTCTCTTCGGTGCAGCACAGTCTGGTCACGGTTGGGCGGTGCAGCCCCGTCCGGTAGGGGTCAGGCGCTGCCCGACCCGCCGGCCCAGAGGGCCGGTCATTGCGGCGGGAGAGCGAGTGCCGCCATGTGCCCGAGCGCACCGCAGGGTAGGGCGCCACGCGGGTGTGCCGCGCCGCTGGCGCGGCGGGCGAGGCGCCGCCTCGCCCCGACACAGGTGGGGCGGAGCGTCCCCGGTGTGGCCTATGCCGGCACGGGTGGGCGGTGCAGCCCCATCCGGTAGGGGTCAGGCGGTGCCTGACCCGCCGGTGGTGTGCGGAGGGCAGCGAGCGTGCCGGTGGCCGGAACGGTCTGGTCGCCGCGCGGGGGCTCGGCTAGCCGGCGCGGGCCTGCCTGGCGCACTCGCGCTGGCGCTGGAACACGAAGCGGACGATGACATCCTCGGTACGGCGATCCAGCCGCTCGAACTGGCAGCCGTGATCCCAGCGTGGTGGGTCGGCGTGCTCGAGCGGCGCCACCCGCCGCACGACGGCAACCGCGCCGATCGGCTGGGTCGCGTTGGGGAGCGCGAAGCGGAGCGCCAGCCGGTCACCGGGACGGAGCGGCTGGCTCAGGCGCAGGCGGACACCGCTGGCGCTGAGGTTGACGATGAGGCCACGCAGGGGCTGCGGTTCCCCTTCGGCGGGGAGGAGCAGGATTTCTTGCGGTGCGATGGTCACGGCGACGCGGCAGTGCTCGCGACGCTGCATCCGCTCCCAGTTCCCCACGGGTGCGAGGACCAGGCGTGCCTGCGGCTCGAGCACCGTCGCGACGACCTCGCAGGGGACCACGTAGAGGGCGTCGTCCGGAATCGTGGCACCGAGGTACACGAGGTCGCCGCGGTGGACGGAGACGTAGGCCAGCTGCACCAACGGCCAGAAGACCACGACACGCTGGCCATCGGGCGTGAAGTCCTCGACGCGGGTGCGGTGCCAGGCGAGCCGCCCGGTGCGGTCGGGGACGCCCAGGTCGGCTGTCTGCCAGACCGTGAACCCTTTGGGTGGCTGCGTGAGCGGCCTTTGGATCACCCTGTCCCCCTCGGCTCCTGGTCATAGGTATCGGCAGGGGCATCTCGCAGCTGGAGCCGAGTGTAGCGTGGATCGGGCCGGCCAGCCAGTCGTCGCTCGGCTCGCCGGGCCGGTGCACGCGCCGATCGTTTCGGCGGCCGAGAGGACCGCTGACGGAGCGCACCGGTGGACCGCCCGCCGGCACGCAGCGCGGCGGATCACCCCTCGCCCGCCACGCCGAAGAACGTCCGAGCCTCCCACGCCCCTGACGCGGCGAGCGCGGCACGCCTGACCCCGGTGCGGGATTGCCCACCGCCGCGGTGATCGGTGCGCGTGGGGCCGCTGCATGACCCCCCCATCCGGTAGGGTTCAGGCGGTGCCTGACCCGCCGGCCCAGAGGGCCGGCAATACGTGCCGAGATGACCGTTCTACGGTGTGCAATGGCCGCGGATCGATTTCCGACCAGCCATTGCCGGGCCTGCGGCCCGGCGGGCGAGGCGGCGCCTCGCCCCGACACAGGTGGGGCAGAGCGTCCCCGGTGTGGCCTATGCCGACGCGGGTGGGCGGTGCGTGAACCACGTCCTGTAGGGTCTGGCGCTGCCTGACCCGCCGGCCCGCCAGGGCCGGTAATGAGCACGCGGTGCGCGATTGTCGATGGGTCTCTCTCGCCAACCGTGCCGGCTGTGCTCCGCGGGGGTTGCCGCGCCTCTGGCGCGGCCGGGCGAGGCAACGCCTCGCCCCTACACAGGTGGGGCAGAGCATTCCCGGTGTGGCCTATGCCGACACGGGTGGGCGGTGCGTGAACCCCGTCCTGTAGGGGTCAGGCGCTGCCTGACCCGCCGGCCCGGGAGGGCCGGAAATAACCACCATCGCCAGTGTGCGGATGCCGATCACGGCCGGAGTGCGCCCGGGGCTGAAGCCCCGGGCTGAATCCGCAAGCTCCCTGAAGGGGGCTGGAGGGCGCCCAGGCGCCCGAGTCGATGGGCTGGGTGCCGGCGCTGTTGGGATCAGCCGGCTTCAGCCGGCTTGAGGAGTGAGCCCGGCCGTTCACGGCCGGGCGATCGTGGAGACGGGCGCTCGGCTGATCGGCGCTGCGTGTCGTGCGAGACGTGTCGGCCACGCGGAATCGCCGCGCCACCGGCGCGGCGGGCGAGGCAGCGCCTCGCCCCTAGAAGGGTATGCCAGGCATCCCCGGGCGGGCATTCGGGTGCGACGGGCGGGCGCCACCCCCGCCTCGTCGGGGTCAGGTGGTGCCTGATCCACTGACCCAGAGGGCCGGCCATCATGCCGGTCGTGGCGCGAGGCCGATCGTGCCCTCCGGATCCAGGAGGCGGCCGATCCGCGCTCGATGGGGTGGCTGCGCCGTGCGGCCGCGCCGTACGAACCGGTACTTCTTTCCCTATCCAGTGCGCCGGATGACCAGCCGAAAGAGGAGAACAGAAAGGAGGCCCTGCCGCCGGGCGAGGCGGCGCGAGAACTGGTCGACCGCGGGCGACGGCGAGACAGTCGCGCAGGATGGAGCCGGCGCAGGGACGTGCCGGCGGCAAGAGAAACGGCAAGGGAGGCCACCCATGCGGATTTACAACAACGTCAATGCGGTCAACGCCCAGCGGAACCTCTCCATCACCGGGTTCGCCCTGGCCAAGTCGATCGAGAAGCTTTCCAGCGGCTTGCGCATCAACCGGGCGGCCGACGATGCGGCCGGGCTCTCGATCTCCGAGAAGCTGCGGGCGCAGATCCGCGGTATCCAGCAGGCGATGCGCAACGCCCAGGACGGCGTCTCGATGATCCAGACGGCCGAAGGCGCGCTCAACGAAGTCCACTCGATGCTCCAGCGCATGCGCGAACTGGCCGTCCAGGCTGCCAACGACACGCTGACGACCGAGGACCGGCGAGCGATCTATCAGGAACTGAACAACTTGCGCGTGGAAGTCGATGCGATCGTCGCTCGGACGTCCTTCAACGGAAAGAACCTCCTCGATGGCTCGCTGGTCACGACGGTTGATGGTGGAAGCGAAATCCGGGTCGGCACAACGCTCACCGGCGGGAACCAGACGGCCCATGTCTTCGCCCTCGACGTCTCCGGTGCGGTACCAGGCAGAACCTATAATTTCACGTACAACGCAACGACCGGCAGACTGACACTCACTCGCAGTGGAGACAACGTTTCTCAGTCGATCACGATCTCGAACATCGCGGCGGGTGGAAGCCAAGTTCTCAACTTCTCAGCCCTCGGCATCAAGCTGACGGTCACCAGCACTGGTGGCATCACCGCCGATAACCTCGGTGCCGCGCTGACCGCAGGGGCGACGGACTCCATCACCACCGCCAGTGGTGGCGGCAGTGCTAATATGCAGGTAGGGCCGAACTCAACACACTACTTCAATGTAACCTTCAGAGACGTGCGTCTCTCTGGGACAGCTACTTGGATGACAACACTTGACTCAGCTATCACTGCCTTCAACACGTCACTGGCCGGATCGAATTCTGGTCAGGTAACTGCTGCTCGAGACCTGATCGATGCTGTCGACGGGGCGATCCGTTACGTGAACGAGGTACGTTCCGATCTCGGTGCCGTGCAGAACCGGCTCGAGCATGCGATCGCCAACCTGGGCGTGCAGCACGAGAACCTGACCGCCTCGGAGAGCCGGATCCGCGACGTCGACATGGCGAAGGAGATGGTCATCTTCACCCGCAACCAGATCCTCCAGCAGGCGGGCGTGGCGGTCCTCGCCCAGGCCAACGCGATGCCGCAGTCGGTGCTCCAGCTCCTGCGCTAGTCGGGCGCGCAGCCGCGCCCCGGTCGGGCAGCCACCCGACCGGGGCGCTCGCGTTCGCGGGGCAGCGGTCGCACCGCGACTGCCGCAGCGGATCAGTCCGCTCGCGGTGCAGAGATGGACTGGGAACAGGCCGGCTGGGCGGCCGAAGGGGGTCGAAAGGAGGCGAGCGATGGTCGAGCGGTGTTGCGGCGCGCGGGCCGCCGGCGCCAGCTGGCAGCTCGAGGCGCAGGCCGCGCGGGTGCGGCTCAGGGCCGGTGCGGCCGGTGAACCGCCGGCTCCAGTGGTGGCGCACGTCGCGCTGACGGTCGAGCGTTCGGTCGAGGGGGCGCCGCTCCGACTGCGCGGCGCAGTGGCGGTGCACGGGGTGACCACCTGGTTCACGGTCGACCTGGCCAGCGGAACGGTGGCGCTGCGCGACGCGCGCGGTGGGAGCTGGTTGGGTCGGTTGGAGGCGGCGCCGGAGCCGGTGCGGCAGCTGGTAGCCACCGTGCGGGAGCAGGCGCCGGGGGAGCCGGCGCGCCACTGGACAGAACTTCGGGTCGGCGGCGTCCGGCTCGACCGGGCGGCGAGCGCGAGCGAGCGGGAGGAAACGCGCGAGCTCACCGTGCGGGTGGAGGACCCACGGTTGCTCGAGCGGATCCGGGCGACGCGCGTCGCGCTCGAGTGGCAGGCGCTGGCGCTGCGCGTCCTGGCCGGCCGGGCCGGGTGAGCGGCCGAGCGGGGTGGGGCGGTGCATCGTCGGCACGTTCCGGTCGGGGTCGGCGCGGCGACGCCAGTTGCGCCAGGGGTGCGGCCCGAGCCCGCGTGTCGTCACGGTGGCCTCCACCGCGCATGCACCACGGTCGTCAGCGTGTCACGGGGCGATCGCCGGCCCGGTAGGGCCGGCGGGTCAGGCGGAGCCTGACCCCTACACAAGGAGGCTGCACCGCCCAACCGTGGCAAGTCGAGGATCCACTGCTGATCCGCCACCCACCCCCTGTAGGGGCGAGGCGTTGCCTCGCCCGCCGCGCCGCGGGCGCGGCAGATTGCCGTGGCGTGTATCGACCACGTGCACGATGTCACCGGTACCGGGACGACCTCCCCACCACGGCATTCCCGGCCTTGTCGGACCGGCGGGTCAGGCGGAGCCTGACCCCTACAGGACGGGGCTGCACCGCCCAACCATGGCAAGTCGAGGATCCACTGCTGATCCGCCACCCACCCCCTGTAGGGGCGAGGCGCTGCCTCGCCCGCCGCGCCGCGGGCGCGGCGATTCCGCGTGGCCGACACGTCTCGCCCGACACGCAGCGCCGATCAGCCGAGCGGCTGTATCCACGATCGCCCGGCCGTGAACGGCCGGGCTCACTCCCCAAGCCGGCTGAAGCCGGCTGATCCCACCGGCGCCGGCACCCAGCCGATCGACTCGGGCGTCTGGGCGCCTCACAGCCCCCTTCAGGGGGCTTGCGGATTCAGCCCGGGGCTTCAGCCCCGGGCGCACTCCGGCCGTGATCGGCATCCGCACACTGGCGACGGTGGTTATTCCCGGCCCTGTCGGACCGGCGGGTCAGGCGGAGCCTGACCCCTACAGGACGGGCGATACGGCCCCACCGTGGCAGGTATCGGTTGCACCGGCGACGTGCCGACCCATCGGTGTCGGGGCGAGGCGCTGCCTCGCCCGCCGCGCCACCGGCGCGGCAGATTGCCGTGGCGTGCATCGACCACGTGCACGATGTCACCGGTACCGGGACGACCGCCCCACCACGGCATTCCCGGCCCTGCCGGGCTGGCGGGTCAGGCACCGCCTGACCCCGGCGAGACGAGGGGTCAGGCAGCGCCTGTGCCCGACGGGATGGGGGTCACGCCCCGCGCCCGTCGCGCCTCGATCACGGCGGTGATGTGCCTCGCCGTACGGGGTGCCGGCTGGCGGGATGCGACTAGGACGCGCAGGAGGTGCGATCTGGGACGAACGGGCTAGGGCAGGCGGTGCGCCGTGGGGTCATGATGGAAGCACGATCGGCCGAAACCAGTGGTCAGGCGGGTGCTCGGTCGAGGGAGCTGGGTATGGTCGATCAGTTGATCCGGCAGGTCGGGGAAAAGATCTTCCCGTGTCTCGGGTTCAGCCCGACCGAGCTCCTCTGGCAGCGGCTGGCGCGGGTGGTGCACCAGGAGGCACGACGGGTGGGTGCAGCCAGCGTGGAGGAGTTCCTGCAGCGGGCGGTGCGGGGCGAGCGGGCGGTCCTCGAAGCGATCTGCCAAGCACTCACCATCAACGAGACCTATTTCTTCCGCGAACCCAAGCACTTCGATGCCTTGCGGCAACTCCTGCCGGAGTTGGCTAAGCAGCAGCAACCGGTGCGCATCCTGTCGGCCGGCTGCTCGAGCGGTGAGGAGCCCTACTCGCTGGCCATGACGGCACACGAGGTACTCGGTCCGTTGGGGCACGCGTTCGAGGTACTCGGCGTCGATTTCGATGGCGAAGCGCTGGAGCGGGCGCGCGGCGGCTGCTACCGGCAGTGGTCGTTCCGCGACCAAGGGCTGGAGCGAGCGCGCCCGCACCTGGAGCAGCGTGGCGAGCTCTGGTGCGTGCGCGATGTCATCCGGGGTCGCGTGCGCTTCGAGCAGGTCAACCTGATCGAGCGGGTGCCGCCCGGGCCCTTCGCCGTCATCTTTTGCCGCAACACGCTCATGTACTTCACCAGCGAGCACCGCGAGTCGATCGTGCGGCGCTTCGTCGAAGCGCTCCTGCCGGGTGGGATCCTGGTGATCGGGTCGGCCGAGACGCTCGATCGCATCCCCGCCGAGCTCGAGCGGGTGACGGTGGCCGGGGCCTATCTCTACCGCAAGCGGGAGCGTGTCGTGCCGGTCGCGGGTGCCGAACCAGCCGAGACGGTGCGCCTGCTCCTGGTGAGCAGTTCCCCGGTCAGTCGGGTGGGTATCCGCCAGGCGCTGCGGCAGCTTCCTGGGGTGGAACTGGCCGGCGAGGTGCGCTCGGTCGAGGAGGCGCGGGCGCGACTGGAGGACGACGGCAGCGCGGTGGTCCTGCTCGATGCGCTGGAGGACAGCGCGGTGCTCGAGCGGGCCGCGCTGCTCCAGGGGTGGCCGCTGGTGGCGATCGTAGGGCCCGGCGTGGCGGTGCCGCGTGGCCTGCCCAGCCTGGTCGTACCGGATCTCGTCCCAGGGGCGGTGCGGCGGCTGGCACCGGAGCTCGGCGCGACGCTGCGCCAGGCTCGGGTCCGCCCGCTCGGCCGGCAGCGTGGTGAGGGGAACGGGACCGGTCTTCTGGCGCGGCGCAGCGTCGCCAGTGGGACGCTGGCGGGGGCCAACGGGCGCACTGGTACCGGTGCGCTGGGGGAGCCGCTGCGGCGCGTTGCCGAGCGGCTGCTGCTCATCGGGTCCTCGACCGGTGGGCCGGCGGTGGTGGCCGACCTGATCGCGCGGCTGCCGGCTGGGCTCGGGCTGGGGGTGCTGGTGGTCCAGCACATGCCCCCGAACTTCACGCGCAGCTTCGCCGAACGGCTGAGCCGCGTCGAACGGTATGCGGCGCGCGAGGCAGAGGACGGGGAACTCGTGGTCGCGGACACCGTGCTGGTCGCGCCGGGTGGACGGAACGTGCTGCTGACGCGGGGCGGTCGGGTGCAGGTGGTGCCACCGGACCGGAGCGATATCTACGTGCCCAACGTCAACCGGGCCTTCGCGTCGGCCGCGCGCGCCGGACTCGCGCCGCGGACGATGGCGGTGATCCTGACCGGGATGGGGGACGACGGGGCGATCGGGATGGCCGAGCTCGCCGCGGCCGGAGCGTCTACGGTGGTGCAGCGGCCCGAGGAGGCGGTGGTGGCGGGGATGATCGAGGCAGCGCTGGCCCGCGGGGCAGTGCAGAAGGTGCTGGCGACTGCCGATATTCCCAGTGAGGTCGTGCGCTGGGCGCAGCGTGGGGTGATGGCCACGCGCAGCTGACCACAAGCCGAGCGGATGGAAAGGAGGAATGGGGTCATGCTCAAGGTCCTGATCGCTGACGATTCGAAGATGATGCGGGTGATGCACGTGCGCTCGCTCCGCCAAGTGGGCTATGAGGTGGAGGCGAGCGAGGCGAACAACGGCGAGGAGGCGCTCGCCCTGTTCGAGCCGGGGAAGTTCGATCTGGTGATCGTCGACTGGAACATGCCGGGGATGGACGGGATCGAGTTCGTGCGGGCGGCGCGCGAGAAGGAGCAGGGGGCCGGCAAGCGGACGCCTATCCTGATGATCACCAGCCAGAGCACCGAGGAGCAGATGCTCAAGGCCAAGGAGGCGGGCGTCGATAACCTCCTGACCAAGCCG
>Ga0209809_1000151_pt1 | contig 68383 bp, 55 predicted proteins | sample YNPMSTMetaG_FD_186172 | JGI IMG/M metagenome (GOLD analysis project Ga0209809, IMG submission 186172) | Anoxygenic and chlorotrophic microbial mat microbial communities from Yellowstone National Park, USA - YNP MS-T MetaG (SPAdes) (version 2) ...
TTATAGTCCGAGAACGTTGTAATAACTTCACCAGAGTCAGTACCAAAAAATACAACCTCACCTGCAAGCGTTGGGATCATTGCACCAAAATCCTTTTTCTCATAAGCTGAATGAAAAGCTTTAATAGTTTCTAAAACTTTGCCTTTCTCGATTTTCACTCTCTCAGGTGATAGTGCTACTTTTTCTTCTTTACAAGCAGAAACTAATACTATTAAAGCTATTAAAAGTGGAAAAAACTTTTTCATAAGTGCTCCTTTTGCTTAGTTCTATGTTTTTATATTAAAACTTAAATCTATTCAAAAGTTACAAAGAAAAAAGAATTTTTCAAAATAAATTATATTATTTCTCGAATTTTCCTTTAATTTCAATTTATTTTTAATTAAAATAAAGTAATTAAATTAAAGGAAATAAATGTTGATTAATAAAAAGAATTAACTTTTAAATTAATGACTTATAATGTATATTTAAATTCTTATTAAAATAAAAATTATTAGAAAATAATTTAGGAACAGCTAATGATTATCAAATCTTTAGAACTTTTCTTAGAAATTGCAAAAAGCCGTCCCAAAAGAACAGTAGCTGTTGCAGCAGCTGAAGATGAACCCGTATTGCAAGCGATCACTGTTGCAGAAAAAGAAGGAATAGCAAATGCAATTTTAGTGGGCGACACTGAAAAAATAAAGAAATATGCTGATGAATTGAAACTTGATATTTCTCATCTTGAAATTGTGGATGAAAAAGATCCAGCAAAATCTGCAAAAATAGCAGTTAATCTCATTCGTGAGAATGCGGCTCAGGTTCTTATGAAAGGGCTTGTCTCTACTGCTGATTTCTTGCGCGCTGTATTAAATAAAGAACAGGGCTTACGCAAGGACGATTTGCTTAGTCATATTGGTTTCTTTGAAGTTCCAGCCTACCACAAAGTAATTGCTTTAACCGATGCTGCACAAAATATTGCTCCAAATTTGGATGAAAAAATCGCAATTCTTAAAAATGCAATTTCTGTTTTCCACAAACTTGGTGTTGAAAATCCGAAAGTTGCTCTACTGGGAGCTGTCGAAACTGTCAATCCAAAAATGGAAAACACTTTGCACGCCGCAATTATTACTCAAATGAACCGCCGCAAGCAAATTAAAGGCTGCACGATCGATGGACCGCTTGCCTTTGATAATGCAGTTTCTTTGGAGGCAACTCAACACAAAGGCATAGAAAGCCCAGTTGCCGGAGATGCAGACTTATTGTTCGCTCCGAATATTGAAGTTGGAAATGTTCTCTATAAATGCTTCACATATTTTGCGAATGCAACTGTTGCTGCGACAATTTTAGGTGCCGCATGTCCGATAGTTTTAACTTCACGTGCAGATACAGATAAAAGCAAGCTTCTATCTATCGCTCTATCAACCTCAGTTTCTAATTAGGAGATTGTTATGAGAATACTTTCAATAAATCCTGGCTCCACTTCAACTAAAATTGCTGTTTACGATGATTTAAATCCTGTTTTTGTGCAGAATTTGAAGCACAGTGCAGATGAGTTAGCGCCTTTTCCTTCAATAATTCATCAATACGACTTTAGAAAAAAAATTATCATCGAGTTTTTACAAACAAATGGGGTAGAACTCCATACGCTTGATGCAATTGTAGGTCGAGGTGGACTTTTGAAGCCAATTCCTGGTGGGGTTTATCGCGTTAATGAACTAATGATTGAAGATTTAAAAAAGGGCATCCAAGGCGAGCACGCATCAAATTTAGGCGGAATTTTAGCTTACGAAATTGCAAAAAATACAGGTAAAGAAACACCAGCATATATTGTTGATCCCGTAGTTGTAGATGAACTCGATGAAATGGCTCGTTTTTCAGGGCATCCGTTACTACCACGCAGAAGTATTTTCCACGCTTTGAATCAAAAAGCTGTTGCAAGACGTTTTGCACGTGAACACGGCAAAAAATATGATGAAATAACGGTTATTGTTGCTCACCTTGGTGGTGGTATCACAGTTGGTTTGCACAAGAATGGTAAAGTGATTGATGTAAATAACGGGCTCGATGGTGAAGGTCCTTTCTCTCCTGAACGTACAGGCACCTTGCCAGCAGGCGATTTAGTTAAACTTTGTTTCTCGGGTAAATACGAGCTTCACGAAGTAAAGAAAATGATTACTGGCAAAGGCGGCTTTGTAGCATATCTTGGCACCAACGATGCTTATGAAGTTGAAATACGCGCAATGGAGAAAAACGATGAATATGCTCGCAAAGTATTCTTTGCTCTTGCTTACCAAGTAGCGAAGGAAATTGGCTATCTGGCACCTGTAGTTGCTGGCAAGCTTGATGCAATACTTATCACTGGTGGTATGGCACGTTCTAAGCCAATTACTGACTATATTACCGAGCGCGTTCAATTTATTGCACCCGTGCATATTTATCCTGGTGAAGACGAAATGCAAGCTCTAACCGAAGGCGTCTATTATGCTACCAAAGGCGAAATTGAAATAAAAGAGTATGTATAATTATAAACTCAGAAAGTGAAAACAGGGCTGCAAATGCAGCCCTTTAGTTTTAGATTACACATACTTCAATTGCTTTTGCCTTAGCACTTTTAGCTCTGATATAAAGAAAGTGGTTGCTAAAACACCTGCCAGTAAATCTGAAATTGGTGCATAAGCCCACAAACCTTGCAAACCAAAAATTTTAGGAAGAATTATCACAAGCGGTATAATGAAAATTATCTGGCGTGTCAGAGTTAGTATTATAGCTTTTAGTGGCTTGCCAACTGCTTGAAAATATGCCCCTAAAATAATCTGAAAACCTATCAGTGGCATCGATAAAATAAATATTCTAAGTCCGCTTCTGCCAATAATTAATAAATTTGCATCGTCCGAGCTAAACATTTTTAAAACATAAGTCGGGAAGCTAAGCAGTAGCAAGAAGCCAAGAGTGCAGATAAACGTTGCATAAAAAATTCCACGAAATAGCAATTTTTCGACTCTATCGAAACGTTTTGCACCGTAGTTGTATCCGATAATCGGCTGGATTCCTTGATTTAGCCCAAATATTGGCATCATAATAAACAAAACAACGCTATTTATTATTCCTAACGCTGCAACTGCGGTAGCTCCGCCATATTTCAAAAACGAGCTGTTAAGCAAAATGAATATGCCGCTTGTTGCAACGTGCATCAAAAAAGGGGATGATCCAATCGCAAAAATACTTTTTATTATTTTTTGATTGATTATTAAATTACTGAGCTTAAATTTAAGCAAACTCTTTTTACCAAAAAAATATCCAAAAACCCAAGCAGCCGAGATAAATTGAGCTAAAACAGTTGCAATTGCAGCACCCTCGATGCCCATACGTAATCCAAATATGAAAATTGGATCGAGCACAATATTGCTTGCGGCACCGAGCAGCATAGTCAGCATAGCAATTCTGGGGCTCCCTTCTGCTCGTATTATCCCATTTAGCACAAACGATGAAATTTGAAAAACAATTCCAACCAAAATAATTGTTAAATAACTTTTTGCTAAATAGTAAATTTCATTTTCGGCACCGAAAAAGTGTAAAATTCTGTCGAGAAATAAATAAATTAGAGTAGATAATATCAATGAAGTCAAAACACTAAGCGATATAGAATTACCAAGTATCCTCTCAGCTAATTTATGCTGCTTCTCACCAAGTTTCAGTGATGTTACAGCTTGGGCACCTATACCAATGAGCATTGCAAATGATAATAAAAGCATAGATATTGGATATGTTATCGTTATTGCTGAAATTGCAAGTGAACCAACACCTTGACCAACAAAAATTCTATCTACGACATTATACGATGCATTTGCAACCATCCCTACAATTGCTGGTAACGAAAATTTCCAAATTAGACTATCTATACTTTCTGTTTCAAATCTATTAATATTGTCCATTTTTCAATTTTTTTAAAATTAATAAAGGATAATGACGTTTTTGAGTAATTCTGATTTTTATGAAAAGTTTAAAATGTTATATATTAAAAAATTAGTTCTAACAAAGATATAAATCAGATGAACCTAAAATATGTAGATTTTTTTTTCGTCAAAAATATTAAAAGTAAAACAATTAGGTAATAAAATGAGAATTGCACGGAATTTATTCTTCCTTTTAATTTTAATTATATATTCAAATAATTTATTTGCACAAGATAAGCCAACAGGTAGCTTAGCGGGACGTGTGCTTTCGAAAATGAACGAAAAGCCGCTTGTGGGTGTTACAGTTCGTGTTCTTGGAACAAACTTAGGTACATTTACGCGAGCAAATGGCACTTTCCGCATAGATAACATTCCACCAGGAGTTTATGCAATACAATTTACTTATGTTGGTTACGAAACTTATATAAATGCCAATACCAACATCCCATCAGGCAAGACTGTAACGCTTGATATATATCTTACTGAAAGTGTGATAAGATTGGAGGGCGCAGAAGTTCGTTCAAGCTATTTCATAAAAAAAGCTGAAACAGTTACCAGCACACAAACACTTAATTCGGAAGACATTCGCCGAGCTCCTGGGGTTCAAGAAGATGTCCTTCGTGCAACGCAATTGCTACCCGGTGTTGCTGTAACATCTGCGGGGCGCAACGATTTGATAGTACGTGGGGGAGCTCCATTTGAAAATCTTTACGTTGTGGATAATATCGAAGTTCCAAATATCAATCATTTTGGTTCACAAGGGACTGGCGGCGGACCTCTGTCGATTGTTAATATTGATTTTGTCCGTGAAGTGTCATTTTCGGCTGGTGCGTTTGGGGCAAAATATGGCGATAAGCTCTCCTCAATTACAAACATCAGTCTCCGAAATGGCAACGAAGAACAATTCGGCGGCAAAGCAACACTTTCTGCAACAGGCTTCGGCTTAAATTTAGAGGGACCGATAAATAGCGAAGGTTCATTTTTATTTAGTGCAAGGCGTTCCTATCTGGATTTGATTTTTGAAGCTGCAGGCTTTGGTTTCATCCCTGAGTATTGGGATTTTCACGCAAAATTTAATCAAAGACTAAATAGTTCAAACACTCTTACATTTCTCACTATTGGTGCCATTGGTTCAGTAAAACTAAACAATGATGATAGCGATAAGCGTTTCGATAACAGTCGCGTAGCTGTTCCAAATCAAAAGCAATATTTTTCCGGTCTTACTTGGAAACACCTTTTCGAAAATGGTTATACTACTGTAACTCTCGGGCAAACATTCACTGATTATTCAACTTTTCAGAACGATAGCAATCTTGTAAAAATTCTCAAAAACGATTCCCGCGAAGCAGAAACATCTCTTCGCACAGATGTTGACATTATGCTTGGTAAAACATCGCAGCTTACATTTGGTAATCAACTGAAATGGGCTACTCGCTTACAATACGATCTCTTTATTGATGGATTTTTCCGTACTGATAATAACGGTATTCCGCAGACCTTATCAGTTGATACAAATTTTAGTAGTTATAAGAACGCAACTTATATCAGTTTAACGCAAGGAATTGATAATTTTAAATTTACTCTCGGTGGAAGGTTGGATTATGTCAGCTATGTAAAAGATAAATGGCTTTTCTCACCGCGATTTTCTTTCCTTTACCAAATTAATGAAGTATCGGCGATCAGCCTAAGCGGTGGGCAATATTACCAATCACCTTCAAAAATTTGGCTTATCGGTGCTCCAACAAACAACTCACTCAAAGCAATACGTGGCGAACAACTTGTGCTTGCCTACGACCACACACCACTGGAAGATGTAAAAGTTCAGGTTGAAGTTTACCACAAGTGGTATTCTAATTATCCTGCTCGCCTTTGGAGACCATTCTCAGTGCTTGCTCCGACAGGTTTCGATGATGCCAGCAGCGATATACCATTTGGTTTGGAGCCAATTGCAAGCAAAGGTAAAGGATATTCGCGAGGTTTTGAATTATTTGTTCAGAAAAAATTAAGCGAAATACCACTATACGGACTAATGAGTTTTACTTTAAGCGAAAGCAAATTCAAATCTCTCCAAGGTGGCTACCGCCCGAGCACATACGATAGCCGTTTTATTTTCAATCTCGCAGCTGGTTACCGTTTTAACCAAGAGTGGGAGGTTAGCTCAAAGTTTCGTATTGCTTCAGGTCAGCCGACAACGCCATACCTCACCAACGGGCAACGCGATTGGGATCAGTATAATTTAGGCAAGCGCTTGCCGACTTTTCATGCGCTCGACTTGCGAATTGATAAACGCTGGAACTTCACTCGTTATACTTTAATTACATACGTTGATATTCAAAACCTTTATGGTAGGAAAAATGTTTCCACTTATCGCTGGAATCCACGAACTCAAAGTATTGATTACGGTCGTTCAATTGGTGTTTTGCCGAGTATAGGCGTTAGCTTTGAATTTTAAAAGATAGATTTAATTAAAAGAAGAGCCACACTTTTTGCAAGTGAGGCTCTTTTTATTTCATTTTACATATAATTAAAAAGTATATTGAATTCCAGCAGTTAAAATATTGAACTTGCTTATATTGTAATCAGCAAAAATTGAAAATTTGCCGAATGATTTATTTACTCCGAGTGTTACTTGAAAGCTTTCATTTACTAAACCAATCTTTGTTGTTTGCGGATTTGTATCGCCAGGATAATCAGGTGGTTCGGGTGGCATAATTCTATTCGATACAGGGTCGTAACGTAAAAGCCCAAGTTGCATTTGTGTTTCCACAGGCAAAAAATATTTAAATTTGGCATCTATATCAATGTAATTATATGATATTCCTGCATAAAAATCAATAACTTCAGCTATCGATTTCGAAAAATGCAGATTTGCATTCCAAATTTGAGCATTTGCATTCAAATCGGATTGAGTAACTCCGACCTTATTCTTTAGGTTTGTCCCCTGGTAAACAATTTGCAAAGCCATATCGAACGGGCTATCTTCAAACATTGTTCCGTCTTCATTTTCGTGATAATTTGAGAAATATTGCGAGATGCTGTGCTTAATTCCAATACCCCAGAAGGCAAATTCACCAATATATTTGCCCAAATCGAGCGGTGGAATTACTCGCAGAAGGAGTTCAGTCCCATAAAACGAGCCTATCTCCAATTGTGGCACTCCTGCTATAATCGTATTTATATTGCCCCCGGCTGGCAAAGTAAAAAATGAAGGCACTTGCTTTATTACTTTGAGCAAAGTATCTTTCATCTCCTGAGGCAAGAACTGATATATTACGTGATTTTGGACAAGCTCACTTAGAACATTGTTATTCAAGTGCAGGTGTGTTGTGTCTTTGCCTAAGATAGTGGAGGCTCGCTCTGGTGGAACAATTTTCCCTGACTTGTAGCCGTCGAACATTATTGTTTTGAAAAGGTAATTAATAAGCCCAGCCGTATCGATGATTTTAATATCGGATTTCGATGGATCAAGGAAATTTATATTGATTGTGCCATATTTGCTCAATTTGCTAATAGAAAAGCTGTCCATTGGCAGCTGAGGCGAATAATACTTATCTTGTGAACGAACAAGTCCTGCCATTCCATTAATAGTAAGCTTGAAATATGGCGAGCTAACACGATGTGGCACATAAGCATTAGAGTAAAAACGAGAATTCGAAGTTGCATTAACAGCTTTAACCATTGGCGAGAGATACGGCACACCATTCAAATCAAAAATATCTTTGCTAAAAGAACGTGCTAAATCAATTGTATAGCTACTCGCAGGTGCAGCTAATAGCTTTACTATTGAGATACTTACAAATATCAAAAAAAATAATAGAAATTTTTTCATCTTGAACCTAATTAAATAAATTTTTCTTAATTATAACATATATTGGCAATGAAAAAATGAATATTGGCAAGATAAAGTATTTACATAGCGATTTATCAAATTGCCCCATAATAGAAATTACAATAACTTGCATAAATACTACTGATACAATTAAAGCAAGTGCCAAGCTTATGAGTATTTTCAAATATTTGTTCATCGAAGGAGCTTATTCCTTATGTAGAAATATAAAGGAAGTGCCAAAATAACAGCAAATCCAAGAAAGAATAAATTAAACATAATTTTAAAAACTAATCCCATTATAAAAAACGTTACTCTAACTGCTATTAGAGCAACAATGATAGCTATTATTGCTGCAAATACTTTTTTTAACATAATTACGTCCCAAATTTTTTATAAGTTAACGATATTGCAAATATTTTATTTATTTAATGCTTTATTTACGGTAAAATTATGAATAAAGTTACTATTATTTTATCAATATTTTTAATACTAAGTAGTTGCCGTAGCTTGCAGCAAAAGGAAACTCAACTTGAGCAAACGCAAGCACCTTTACAAGAAAAAAGACAAATACTGAGCACCATACAACGAAAAGATATTGGATTCATAAAATTAAAGGCTAACTTTGATGCAGATTTCCCCGATTTTAGCCAGAAATTTTCTGCTGATATTATAATTGCAAACTATGACTCGCTTTCTATGACGGTCTTTGGTCCATTTGGGATTACTGTTGGTAAGCTATATGCGGATACCAGCAGATTCTATTTTTATAATTCATTTGATAACACAATAATCAAAGGTAAATCAGATAGCAAAAGCTTTGAAAAAGCTACACGGCTTAATCTTTCTTTTATGGATCTTATTTCTATTCTTCGTAACGAACCAATAGGGGAATTAGAAATATACAGAATTTTTGAGGAGAAGGAAAACGAAATAGTGTTTGCAAAAAAATACGATGATTTTGTTGATTTCTTGCTTTATTCCATAGAGAAACAGGCAATTATTAAATATCAACGAAAAGATACGATAAATGAAAAAATATTTGATATAATATGTAAAAATTTCATCTCTACAAGTTTTGGTAAGTTCGCAAAGCATATTTCTGTCTCAATACCAAAATCGACTGGAAGTATTATTATAGAAATAGAAGATTTACAAATTAATGCATCAAATGGCGAACCATTCCAGTTTAACTTGCCACGAAAAGCTAAAATTATTGAAGTAGAATAAAATAATATTTTGCTAATTATAAGAAAAAATATAAATTTGTAATTCTATAATTTACAAATTGTTAAATAAGCAAGGCTATTAATTAAATTAGGAGAAAAAATGAGTTTACGCCGTGTTTACGAAACAACTGTCATTATCAATGCGGCATTAGAAGATGCTGATATTGATGCAGTTATCTCCAAAATAACAAACTACATAGAAAGCCATGGCGGCGAAATCAGCCAAATTAATAAATGGGGACGCCGTCGTCTTGCTTATCCGATTAATAAAAAATATAACGGATATTATGTGCATTTGGTTTTCAACAGTGTTCCAAGCGTTTTGCCCGTTTTGGAGAGATTCCTTGTTTTAGAAGACACCGTGCTTCGCCATCTTACACTTGTTTTACCTGAACGTTTGCGTAAATTACGTTTGGAAAAAGCTTTAGCAGAAGGCAAATCAGGTGAAAACACTACTTTGTCATTTGATGAACCCGAAAAGAAAGAAGCAAAGAATGAAAAAGCTACACCTACTGAAGAAAAAAATGAACCAGTTACAACTGAAGAACAACCTGTTGAAAATTAATTTTGTAAATAATAATTCAGGATATAGAAATGAAAATCATACTTCGTGAAGATATTGAGAAACTCGGAAAAATAGGTGACGTTGTCAATGTGCGTGATGGTTACGCTCGTAACTATCTGCTTCCAAAGGGTTTAGCTTATATCGCAACTGAGGGAGCACTCAAACGCATTGAACACGAAAAACGTCGTGCTGAAAAACGTGCTGAAAAAGAGCGTCAACACGCCGAAGAAATAGCGGCTAAAATTGCCGATATTCAAATTTCTATCCCAATGAAAGTTGGTGAAGAAGGTAAGCTCTACGGTTCGGTCTCCCAGCAAATGATTGCTCAGGAGCTTCAAGCTCGTGGGTTCAATATTGACAAGCGTCATATTATTATCGATGAACCTATTAAAACTTTGGGAATATTCGATGTTAAAGTGAAACTTCACACCGATGTTATTCCATCACTGAAAGTTTGGGTTATTAACGAAGATCAACAATAAATAATAAGTTTTCTATTAAAGCGTTTTATTACTTTAAGTGTAATAAAACGCTTTTTGTTTATATGAAAGTATTTTTAACTGGCGGAACAGGCTTTATTGGACGATTTCTTGTGAGAAACCTTCTAAAAGAGTCATCTCAAATCTTTATTGCAACACGCCAAAATTTTACCGATACGCACAGCATTAAGTACATCGATTGGTTTGCGCTTTCTGATGAGGAAAAAACATCGCTTATCTCCGAATGTGATGTGATAATTAACTTAGCTGGCGAAAATATTGCTGCGCGGCGATGGTCTCATAATCAGCAAGCAAAAATTATTCGCAGTCGCACTGAAATAACCAGCTCCATTGTTGAAGTGCTGAACAAACTCCCACAAAGCAGCGATCGAGTTTTCGTCTCTGCAAGCGCTGTTGGTTATTACGGCGATTGTCGCGACGAAATTATAACCGAAAATACTCCACCAGGCGATGGCTTCCTTGCCGAAGTATGCAAAATTTGGGAAAGCGAAGCGCTCGAAGCTCGCACTTGCCGAACTGTTATCGCTCGTATCGGTGTGGTGCTTCATTCTTCGGGTGGTGCTTTGAAGAAAATGATGCAACCATATTATTTTTTCATAGGAGGTCCGCTTGGCAGTGGCAAGCAGTATGTTCCGTGGGTTCATATCAAAGATTTAATGCAGATGTTCCTTTTCGTCATAAAAAATCCCGATTGCAAAGGTGCCTACAATTTCGTTTCCCCAAATCCTTGCACAATGCGTGAATTATCCAAAGCCTTAGGTAAAGCACTAAGAAGACCTCATTACATTAGAACTCCTGAGTTTATTTTAAAAATTATGCTCGGCAAAGCAGCCTCAATGCTTACTATTAGCCAACGTGTCGTTCCGCAGAGACTTCTTGATGCTGGATTTAACTTTAAGTTCCCAACCATCGAAGATGCATTTAAAGATTTACTGATTAAAAAAGCTAAATGAACAATCAAACTGCAATCGAATTACTTGCTCCTGCTAAAAATGTAGAATATGGGCAAGTAGCTATACGTTATGGTGCTGATGCAGTATATATTGGTGCAAGTAAGTTTGGGGCACGTTCCTCTGCTGGAAATTCTCTTGCCGATATAGAAAAACTTTGCCGCTATGCTCATCTTTTCAATGCAAAAGTTTATGCAACGATCAACACAATCTTATACGAAAACGAGCTACCATTAGCTCGTAAATTGGTTTATGGGCTATATGATGCTGGCATAGACGCAATAATAATTCAAGATGTAGCTCTTCTTATGATGGATCTGCCACCTTTGAGAATTTTTGCAAGCACTCAGATGCATAATTACGAACTCGAAAAAATCAAGTTTTTTGAAAAAATCGGTATTGATAGATTCATTTTAGCTCGTGAATTAAGTTTGAATCAAATTAAAGAAATTCGAAAAAACACTCGTGCTGAACTTGAATTTTTCGTGCACGGTGCTCTGTGCGTATCGCTATCTGGTAGATGCTATGCAAGTGCTCACGCAACAGGTTTCAGTGGCAATCGTGGTGAATGCAAGCAAATTTGCAGATTAAAATATGATTTGCTCGATGATAAAGGCAATACTATAATTAGTCAAAAGCATTTGCTTTCACTGAAAGACCTTTCTTTAGCTGATTACTTGGAAAAACTAATCGATGCAGGAATAAGTTCATTTAAAATAGAAGGACGACTTAAAGATATAAATTACGTGAAAAATATTACAGCATATTATCGAAAAAAAATTGACGAACTACTTTCCAACAAGCACAACTACAAAAAGAGTTCTCAAGGCAATGTTTATCTTGCTTTCGAACCAAAGCCAGAACGCTCTTTTAATCGTGGCTTTACAACATATTTTATCGACGAAAACAATCCTTCATCGTTGGCAAATTTTGAAACACCAAAATCAATTGGTCAGTTTATTGGTTTAGTCTCCGATATAAAACAAAATAAAATAAAAGTTCAAACTACCGAACAGATACATTCAGCTGATGGGTTATGTTTTTACGACGGGCACAATTTAGTCGGCTTCTTGGTCAATAAAGTTGAAAACAATTGGATTAATCCAAATAAGAAACTCAAATTTAAAATAGGGACTAAATTATATCGTAATCAAGATTATGAGTTCGAGAAATTACTTGCCAAAGACGAAACAGTACGTAAATTACCAATCGATATACACATTCGTATCAATCAAAATAAACTGCTTGCCAAAGCAACTTTTGGTGAAATATCTGTTGAGCAACTTGCTGATTTTGAGTATTCCTGCAATATAAAGCAACTGAAAATTATAGAAAACCAGCTAAAGAAAACAAATAATACTGTTTTTGAAGTTAATAATGTCTTCCTTAATATTAATCAGCCAGTATTTTTGAAATTATCAGAAATTAATTCATTAAGAAGAGAGCTTTTAGAAAAGTTAGAATCTAAAATATTAAGTAGTTATAAAAGATTTGCTTCGAAAATTAATCAAATCTCCGAAAAATATCCTTTTGAACAGCTTGATTATATGGAAAATATATCTAATTCACTTGCTGAGAAATTTTACTTGACTTATGGTGCGAATATTCGGCAGAAAGCCTTCGAATTGATTGATGATAAGCGAAACAAAGTAGTTATGATTACAAAATATTGCTTAAAAAAAGAAATTGGTGAATGTCCAAAAGATGGATTTAATAACAAATATATAAAAAAATATGTTTTGAGAAATAAATTTTCGGCATATGAACTTGAATTTGATTGTATAAATTGCTTTATGAAACTACGCACAACTGATTAGTCAATAATTAGTTAAAATAGTTAATTTTATGTTAAGATGAGTTTTGTTTTGATTATTAGTTGTTAAGAAATTATTTTTGCTTCTTGTTTTGTTGAAAGTTTGTGAAAATAATAAATAAAACTTTATGGACATTTATTTATATGTAATCATTGCAATATTATTACTTGCAATAGTTGATTTATGGGTAGGAGTGGCAAATGACGCAGTTAATTTTCTTGGTTCAGCTATTGGATCAAAAGCCGCACCATTTAGAATTATACTTGCAGTAGCAGCTATAGGGATGCTTGTTGGTGTAACTTTTTCAAGTGGGATGATGGAAGTAGCTCGAAAAGGTATAGTCAATCCCGAAATGTTCTATTTTCAAGAGCTTATAATTATTTTCTTTGCTTATGCAATAGGTGATTTAATTTTACTTGATTTATTCAACACATTTGGTCTGCCAACCTCTACAACAGTATCACTTATCTTTGGTTTGCTCGGCGGCGGTGTTGCTGTTTCAATTCTTAAAATATTAGGCGGGGATGGTAATTTATCAAACCTCTATCTTTATATAAATACCGCTCGTGTTTTAACTTTTGCATCAGCGATAATAATCTCAATAGTACTATCATTTGTTTTTGGATCTCTAATCCAATATATAAGTAGAATAATATTTACATTTAATTTCGAGCAAACATTTCGTCGTTGGGGTGGCTTGTGGAGTGCATTTGCTATTACTTCTATACTATATTTTATAATGATGAAAGGCATAAAAGGCGCTTCATTCATTACACCCGAAGTTGCAGAGTGGATTAAACAAAACACTTGGTCAATTTTAGGTATCAACATCGTTTTTTGGACAATTACTTTTCAAATATTATTAACATTTACAAAATTAAACATATTAAAAGGGCTTGTGTTAGCAGGAACTTTTTCTCTTGCAATGGCTTTTGCTGCGAATGATTTGGTTAATTTTCTTGGTGTGCCTTTTGCTGGAATTAGTGCATATATAGCGGCTCAATCTTCTGCGGATCCCTTTTCGACTCCAATGGCTGCACTAAACGATCCTTACCGAGCCGAGACTCTGCATCTATTGATTGCAGGTGTGCTAATGGTTGTTGCATTATATGTATCAAAAAAATCCAAAACCGTCACCAAAACAGCTGTTTCATTGGGTAGCCAAGAAGAGGAAGTTGAACGCTTCCAAAGTTTTGCACTCTCTCGTGGGCTCGTTCGTTTGGTTGTTACTTTCTTTGATATTGTACAAAAGATCATTCCAGAAAAATTTAAAAAATATGTAGCTTCACGTTTTAATAAATCTCAAATGCCACGCTGGACAGATGAAAAAACACCACCGCCAGAATTTGATCTTATCCGCGCAACTGTGAATCTGATGGTTGCCGCTGCTCTTATTTCACTTGGTACTTCACTTAAATTACCTCTTTCGACAACCTATGTTACTTTCATTGTTGCTATGGGAACCGCTTTCTCCGATCGTGCTTGGGGACGTGATACTGCTGTTTACCGTGTCTCAGGTGTTTTGACTGTTATCGGTGGCTGGTTTATCACTGCATTTATGGCTGCACTAATTGCAGCTACTATTGTTGTAATAATCTGGTTTACAAGCTTTACTGGTATGGCTGTATTATTAGTTCTAACTTTTGTAATTATCTTTAGAAATACAATTTTACATCGCCGTCGTGAAAAAGAATTCGAAGAACGCGAAAAATTAACTGCTAAGCATCAACTTTCCAAAGAAGAGCTCTTCGATAATGTAATTATGGGTTGTGGTAAATTTGCTCACTCTCTTGCTAATTTGGTTACTAACTGCAACGATGGTATTTTACACAATGATTTGCATACACTTAAACTTTGCAAACAAGAAACCAAGCAGATCCAAAAAGATGCAGATATACTTATTTCTTACATTTCTAAGACAATCAAAAAATTAAATAGCGAAGAGCTAAATAAAGCATATTCATTTACTGATTTAGTTGGATATTTGAACGTCTTAGCTTCTCTTGCTCGAAGAATGGCTGTGCAAGCTTATGATTATTTCGATAATAATCATAGATTATTAACGAATGAGCAATTGAATGAAATTTCGGAAACTACTAAACTTACAAATAATTTACTTACCAATTTAGGTAATTCAATTATTAATCGTGAATACTTTAACCAAAATTATGATTCTCGTTTTGATACTATTCGTAATCAGTTGGAAATATTCAAGTTAGAACAAGCTAAGCGTATTAACACTGGCTTATCGACAACCTGGCAAAACTTGCTATATCTGAGCTATATTGACTATTGCGAACGAATTGCTCTTAATTCATTGAAAGTGGGTAAAGCAATGAAAAAATTTTTCACTGAATAAAATCATAATTTTATAAAAATTTTAGGGGCTGCTCTTTTAAATGATGCAGCCCCTTTTTTATTAATTCTGCCAAACTATTTTATTTACAATATTTATCAAGAAAGTCAAATACTTCTCTATCCCAAATAAGAAATTCTTGCAGCTTTGCAATAAAATGAGTTTCTTCTGGAAATACAATTAATTTCGATGGAATTTTGTTCACCTGCGCGGCAGTGAATGCCTCAAGTCCTTGCGTATATGGTACACGGAAATCACGTTCACCAACGGAAATAATAATCGGAGTATTCCAATTTGAAACATACCTATGTGGGGAATTTTTCTCGTAAAATGGGCGATTTTTTTCAATCCAGTATGGTCCGCCGTATTCCCAGTCTGGAAACCATAGTTCTTCTGTCGAACCATACATACTCTCGAAATTAAACACGCCATTGTGTGATAGCAAAGCACGGAAGCGCCCCTTGTGGTTGCCTGCCATCCAGAATGTTGTATATCCGCCAGCACTTGCACCAATTGCCGCAAGCCCATCTTTCTTTACATAAGGTTCTTTTACCAAGGCATCAGTTGCCGCAAGCAAATCCTGCATTGCAAGTCCGCCCCAGTCGCCACTTATCGCATCGTTCCACTTCTGACCAAATCCAGGCACTCCACGACGGTTTGGTGCGAGCAAAATATATCCGTGTGATGCTATTAAATACATATTCCAGCGATAATGAAAACGCGGGCTTACCATACTTTGCGGACCACCTTGGCAATAAGTAATCATAGGATATTTCTTGCTCGGATCAAAATCTGGTGGGAAAACTACCCAACAATGAACTTTGCTCCCATCAACGCTTTCTATCCAGCGTTCTTCTACTTTAACTTTTTTGAACTGATTTAAAATTTCTTGATTGATGCGAGTAATTTGAGTTTCTTTGTTATTTTTCAAATTAAGAGCATAAATTTCAACTGGATTTAAAATATTTTGCTTACTGTAAATTAACATCCCAGTTCTTGTTGCTATAAGACCACCGTGATCGGAACGATCTTTTGTTAAACGACGCACATTGCCAGTTTCGACTGAAACTTCAAATAAGCTTACCACACCGCTATCGGTAGCTGCAACATAAAGATATTTGCTATCAGGGGACCAAGCTTTTTCTTCAATCCACTGGTCGAAATTTTTCGGCAATTCCGCAATTGAACCTGTTTGACGGTTGTAAAGCATTAATCTATGGCGATCGCTTTCAAATCCATTTCGCTCCAAGCTTATAAAAGCAATCCATTTTCCATCAGGCGAATATAGAGGAGACCAGTCGTAGCCAGTTAGACCCTTAGTTATATTTTTTGTAGTTCGATCTTTAAGCGAATAAATATAAATTTCTGAATTTGTTTGCTTTACAAAGTCTAAGCCAGTCATTTTTTTGCAGGTGTAGGCAATTTCAGTCCCATCTGGCGATACATCAATTTGATCGCTACCACCGAATGGCTTAAGTGGCACATCATAAGGTTCTCCTGGCATAATATCAATAGGTTCACCACCCGATATAGGCAAATAAAACACATGAGAATAGTTTTCATCTATCCAGCTGTCCCAATGACGAACTGGCAGGCTTTCGTATATACGCACTTTTGCTTTATCGTATTTTGGATATTTTTCTGCTACTGTTTTAAACAACTTAACTTCGCTTGTAAAAACGAAAAATTTTCCATCTGGCGAAAATTTTACGTTTTCAACACCAGCCTCTATGTTTGTTACTTTCTTCGGTGTGCCATCGGGGAAATCCATTACGTAAATCTGTGGCGAGCCATCACGTGTTGATAGAAATGCAAGCAAACTGCCTTTCGGCGAAAAAACTGCATTCCAATCATTTGCATTATCGTTTGTAATTTGTATTGTACGGCTTCCATCAATCGATATAGCATAAAGATCGCTATAAATTTTGTTATCGGCAATAGATGGTGTGCTCAGTCGGTACACAATCCAATTCCCATCGGGCGATACTGTGAACTCTGTAATACGTTTCAGCGTATTGAGATCCTCTGCTGTAAATGTTTTCTGCGAATAAAGATTAATAGAGAAAAAAACAAATGTTAAAATTAACAAAATACGTTTCATTTTTGTTACCAATTAAAAATTAACAAAAATTAAATTTAATGATAATTATTTAAATAATCAAAGGTTGGGAAATTATTTAGAAATCAATGTCAAGGTGTATTTCTAAATTTGTCCGTAGCGAGTTTGACATATATTCGGCTAAAATTAAAATTTGTGCTCCTATAATTTTGCCTTTGCTGTTTACACGACTTTCAACTTGCTGAATGGTAAATTTATGATCCTGATTTGTGATATATCTATATTGACCGCTCGTATTTCTAAGTGCGACAATTCCATAACGATTGCTCAGCAAACTACCATCAATTAAAACTGGTTTATCTATTGCAAGGGCAAACCCAAACATTTTCAATAAAATTTCCTTCGCCATTTCCTGGCGGTTCAAACCTGGTAATACAAAATTATTTTGATTGTTTTCAAGATTTAGGCTTATAAACAAAATCGGAGTTGTAAAGTTTGTATCAATTACAATATTAACTAAACCTTTTACTGAATGCCACTTAGCAATCACATCGTTCCCAGTTCTCAGGTATTTTTCGAAAATTGAAATATCTACTTTTCTTGGAATAAAACGCCTACCTGTTGGTTCGTCAGATGGGAGATAAACAGTATCAACCCTGTGAATTATTGTGTCTTTATAAGCAATTACAGTATCAATTCGAACAATATAAACACTATCAATAGAATAAATTGTGTCCCGCTTTATTATCGTATCGATTAGAAAAGGTGTTTTTATGACGTTATCGTCTATTCCCAACGGATCGGTGCAAGAATACAAAATTGGAATAAACACAAAAATCGTTATAATGATATGTTCAATGTTTTTAACTATTTTTTTCATATTTATATCAGAAATTAATTTTTGCCCCTAATTCGACACCTCTTTTACTTGAAGAAAACCATTTGTTCTGATGTTCGTAATACATATTGCTAAAACTATAACTAACTGCAAGACTGTAACGATTTAGGACTGGTATTTCCGCACCAAACGAAAATCGTCCAACATATCCAACTTTGTTCCCACCAAGCGAAGTTTGTGCAAAAATACGAGCGAAATCGAAATCTGCAAAATTCGGACTGTATCTGGCTAACAAAGAGAAAGTCTCGAAATTTGGATTTTGCTCGTATTGATAAAGCTGATTATTCTCATATCCAGAAAATTTTTGATAAAAGTTCTCTCTTGTGTAATCAATGCCAAAACTCAATTCTGGTGAATATTTGTAAAGAAGAGAAAATGAAGTATTGTTAAAATTTTGGTCTTGTGATGGACCTACTCTTTCCTTTAAATCTGATAAATGCGACAATCCCTTGATTTCAAGTGATAAATTCCTCTCTTTATCAGCATAAAGTTCATTGAATGCAGGAATATTCATAATATTCACAGCAAAATTTGGAGGAATATTGTTTACTAAATTAGCTTGTAGTTTGGGAATTGCTTTGCTCGGTGTTATAATGCTTAAAAAATCAGTGGAATTTGCAATATTTTCCGATAGCAATTGCTTAGGTTTCTCAACAACAATGTATTTATAAACAATTTTTTCTTTCAATTCAGGTTGCAGAGGTGTATTGTTTTGTTTGATTTCATCTTGCAAATAGCTTGAACTGCTTGCCAATTTACTACTGTTGTGAGGAATCTGTTGGATTTGTTGGTTCTGTGGAACTAAAAACCACATCAGCAATGCAGTAGTAACAGCCGAAGCAATACCAGTAGCAATAAATTTATATTGTGAAGCAAGCCATTGTCCTAATTGTGCAAATTTCGAAATTGTTGCAGTTGTTGCAACTGCACCGGGTGCAGAAAAACCGAGCGAAGAGAATATCCTCTGTGTTGATTTCACTGGTGGAACAAAAGCAACGCTATCACTGCGAACTGCTTCTTTAATCGCGAGGATTGATTTAAGCTCGTTGCGTGCTTCTTGGTCGGTTGCAAGCATCGCAAACAGCTCGCTTTCTTGCTCGGCTGGCAGTTCGCCATCGACAAACTCGTAAATTATTTGATACTTCTCTTCCATAGCAGCACCTTTTAATTTTTTGCCAAATCTTTTAGATATGGCGAAAGTATTTCTTTAATTTTTTGTTTTGCCCTAAAAACCCGTGTTTTTGCATTCACTGGCGATATATTCAGTATTTCAGCTATTTCGGTATATTGCATCCCTGCATATTCTTTCAAAATAAAAACTTCGCGGTATTCATCATCGAGCAGATCCAAAGCACGAGTTATTAAATCGAGTAGTTCTTTCTTTTCGTAATTATCTTGATAAAATAAATTTTTAGCTTCTTCCACCGGAACGCCGATTTTCTTATCTCGTTTGTAATTCAAGCATAAATTTCTTGCAATTGTTATCAAAAATCCTGGAACATTTAAGTCTTTATGATTATCCTGAACATTTTGGTAAAATCTGATAAAAGTCTCTTGAAAAATATCCTCAGCAATATCAGGATTATTCAAAACACGGTAACAATATGCGTGCACTTGTGATGAATATCTATTGTACAGCTCAGTAAATGCTGCTTCGCCTTCTTTTTTGTTGTGTCGAAGCAGAAAAACCAATTCTCTATCACTGTATGTTTTATATTTTTGATTCACCTAAACACATAATTTATGTGCAATTTAAACTAAATTACACATTTAAAGAAAAAACGTTTCAATAAATTTATTGATTATCTACAAACTTGTAAACTTTGTCGTTAGGACGTACTTTTTGCGAAAGAGGGATAGAGCAGAGATCACCTTTTGTAACTTTTGATATTTGAATGTCATCTAAACGGAGCTCCTGAACTTTAGTTTCGAGCACACCAGTTTTATTGCCAATAATCAGTATATCATCTCCGAGAGCTAATTCATCAGCTTGAATTTGCACAGCAGCGGCTTTTACTTTTGAATAATAATTTTGCACGTAACCGACATACACTTTCTTTTTAGTTGCAGATGAACCGTGCCTGTTGTTCCATTCGCCGAGTGTTTGCCCAAGATAATAGCCATCCCAAAAGCCACGGTTATAAACTTCAGCCAGTCGCTTTTTCCATTGCTCGATTCTCTCCGGAATGTATGAACCATCGAAAACAGCATCAATTGCCTCTCGATAGCATTCCACAGTTCTTTTAACGTATTCTGGGGAACGCCCGCGTCCTTCTATTTTCAAAATATCGACACCTGCATCAATAATTTTATCCAAAAACGCAATTGTAGCTAAATCTTTTGGCGACATTATATATTCGTTATCAATTTCAAGCTCGTAACCGTGCTCTTTTTCTGTAACAATGTATTTGCGACGGCATACTTGCAAACATTCACCACGATTTGCCGAATGATCTTGCAGATGCAAACTAAGATAACATTTTCCAGAGATTGCCATACATAATGCACCATGAGCAAAAATCTCTATACGAACTGGTTTCCCGCTTGGACCGAAGATTTTCTCTTTGTGAATTTGCTCAATTATTCTCTTTGTTTGCTCCAAAGAAAGCTCACGAGCAAGCACCATTACATCTGCATATTGTGCGAAAAACCTTACAGCTTCGATATTGGAAATATTTAGCTGAGTGGAGCAATGCACAGTTAGCCCAAACTTACGTGCACGAAGGATTACTGCGAAATCCGAGGCAATAATCGCATTTATACCTGCTTCTTTAGCTGCTGCGAGTATTTCATCGACTTTTGGTAAATCATTATCATAAATTACTGTATTGACTGCCAAATATGTCCGTATCCTCTTGCGATTTGCAATTTTTTGAATTTCGAACAAATCCTCTAAGGAAAAATTGAAAGTTGATTTCGAGCGCATATTCAAATTGCCAGCACCAAAATAAATTGACTTGGCACCAGCTTGTATTGCAGCCCAAAGCGACTCAAATGAACCGACAGGAGCGGTTATTTCAGGTTTTCGCGTCATTATTTCTTGTCCGAGGCAACCTCTTTAATCTTTTGATATAATTTTTTCTCATCACCGGGCGCATAACCATTATGTTCCCAAACGATTTCGCCTTTGCCATTTAGTAAAATTATATGTGGTGGATTGTTTACATTCATTGCACGTTTGAAATCTTGATTTTCATCCAAGAAAACTTCAAATTCCCAACCTTTTGATTTAACAAGTGGGGCTACACGCTTGCTCGAACGCGAGTCGTCAATTGAAACTGCTATATAACGCACGCCTGTTTCTTCTTTCCAATCAGAAAAATTTTCATTTATTGCCGCAAGCTCCTCCATACAAGGTTTGCACCAGGTTGCCCAAAAACCTATTACAATCGGCTTACCTTCATTTTTGAACGTACTTGTCGAAACAGTGTTGCCGAGCAAATCTTTTATTTTCACATCTGGTAATTGTGTCCTTTCTTGAGCGTAAGCAAAACTAATTACAATGGTAATTGCAATTAAAATTAAAACTTTCTTCATATAAATCTCCATTTTTTTGTAACTTTTTTGTAAATTAACGTGTTTTTAAATTTAAATTAGCAAATTTTTATAAAAATAGGACGAATTAATGATGAAAAAAGTTACTTTACTACTAATGTTTTTAATTGCATTCTCAATTAATTCAGCAATTGCAGAAAGCAGCTTCGAGCTTGTTGAAAGTGAAAGCGAAATTAATGTGAGCGATCCATCAAAATTTACAAGCGATATTGAAGCTAAATTTGATTTCAAAAACAAAAGCCAATCGGTACGAGTTGTCGTTCCCTCTATTATCGTTGATGAATTAAGTTCAGGTCACGAGCTTTCTATTTGTACATATTTCTGTTATCCATATACAACAAGAACCATCACTTTTCCTGATGAAATCGAAATCCCCGGTGAATCCGAAATAAGCCAGGTTTTTGGTTATCTACCAACAGCTCATTGCAAACCTAATGGCAATATCGGACAAACAAAGTTTCGTGTTCGTTTTACTAATGTTGCAGACGAAAATGATTTTATCGATATTCCTTTCACTTATAACATCGGTATTACCAGTGTTGAAAATGTAAATCCCGTTGATTTTATCGTTGCTTATCCAAATCCAACAAATAACATTTTGAGTGTTTACTCGGACGTGTTAAATATAACAAAAATTGAAATTTTCGATATTAACGGCAAAAAATGGCTTACCGAACATTCAAGCAATAATTATAAAACGCTTGATTTATCACGTTTTCCAAAAGGCTCTTACGTTATGTTAGTTTATTTAGCTGATGGCAAAATCAACAAGCAAACAGTAGTTGTTGAGTGAGTATTGAAATAAATTAAAAGGCTGCCTTCTTTTTAAGGCAGCCTTTTTTGTTATATAGCATTTAGTTTTATAAATCAACATTCTCAAAAAAATTAGGATTATTTACTCTGGAAAACGTACTTTATTGCATCCCATATAGTTTTCACAGGAATAATTTCAAGCTGACTTGTAATCTCTTCTGGAAAATCTTGGATTTCTCTTAAATTTTCTTGTGGGATTAAAACTTTTGTAATACCAAATCTCTTTGCGGCAAGCAGTTTTTCTTTCAATCCCCCGATTGGTAATATGTTTCCACGTAAAGTGATTTCCCCGGTCATTGCTATTTTGCCACTAACTGCTTTGCCAGAAATTGCCGAAATCAACGCCATAGCAATCGTTATGCCCGCAGATGGTCCATCTTTTGGTATTGCACCTTCCGGCACGTGAATATGAATTTCCTTTTTGCGATAAAAATTCTCACTCAAACCTAATTCCTTAGAATTCGATCGAATAAAGGATAACGCGGCAACAGCCGATTCTTTCATTACCTCACCTAACTTGCCTGTTAGTGTTAGTTTCTCTGATGCTGATGGCATAATTGTAACCTCAACTGGCATAATATCACCGCCAACGCTTGTCCAAGCGAGTCCTGTAACAACGCCAATTTTGTCGTTTAATTCGTCGGTCTTTTCCTTAAAAATCGGGGATTTTAAATATTTCTCGATAGTTTCTTCCGTAATTGTATATTTTTTTCTTTCTAACTTTTTTATTAATTCTTTGTTTTCATTAATTGGAACAAATTCTTCGTCATCTTTGTTGTTTAATGATAGTTTACTTATTAAATCTTTGGCTAATTTTCGTAGAACTGAAGCAATTTCTCGCTCAAGGTTTCTAACGCCAGCTTCGCGTGTGTATTGGCGAACGATTTTGAGAATTGCATTATCCTCGAAATTAACTTTCAGCTTTTCCATACCGAATTCATTTAACAATTTCGGTATTATGTGCCTTTTAGCTATTTGAAGCTTATCAGTTTCTAAATAACTGTTAAGCTCGATGATTTCCATCCTATCGAGCAATGGCAAAGGGATATCATATTTTACGTTTGCTGTTGTAATAAATAGCACATTAGAAAGATCATAATCAATTTCAAGATAATGGTCGTTGAAATTTGTGTTTTGTTCAGGATCAAGCACTTCCAACAATGCCGAAGATGGGTCGCCACGAAAATCCATAGACATTTTGTCAACTTCATCCAACAAAATCACAGGATTAATAGTGCCTGCTTTCTTCATCGATTGAATGATTTTCCCAGGCAAAGCTCCGACATAAGTGCGTCTGTGCCCACGAATTTCGGCTTCGTCACGCACTCCACCGAGCGAAAACCGCACAAACTTGCGACCAAGTGCTCGGGCGATAGATTTAGCGAGTGATGTTTTGCCAACTCCCGGAGGTCCCACAAAGCATAGTATTTGCCGGCGAAGTGCCCCTGTAAAATTTAGCACTGCAATGTATTCGAGTATGCGATCTTTGGGGCGTTCAAGGTCGTAATGATCTTCGTCCAAAATGTGTTTTACATGTTCGATGTCTATGTTATCGATAGTTTTTTCATTCCACGGCAACGACAGAAGAAGTTCAAGATAAGTGCGGTTGACTGAATATTCGGGGGACATTGTCGGTGTTTTCTTAAGCTTATCGAGCTCTTCAATAGCTTTGTCGTGAGCATGCTTCGGCAAATTAGCTTTTTCGAGCTTTTCTTTTAAATCAAGCAATTCTTGCGGAAGCCCTTCGTCCTCTTCGAGTTCCTGCTGAAGAGTTCGGATTTGCTCTTGAATATAATACTTTTTCTGATTTTTTTGAATTACAGAATGAACTTTATTAGTTATTTCTTCTTCAATTTTGAGCAATTCTAATTCATTGCTTAAAATTGTGTTTAGTAAGAAAAATTTTTGTTTAATATCAGTTTCTTCCAAAACTTTTTGCTTATCTTCAAGTTTTGCTTTTATATTTGCAGCTGCGTAATATAATTTATAAAGCGGGTCTTCGATTGTATCAAAAGCGAGAATAAGATCAGAGGGCAAATTCTTTGATTTATTAACATATTGCTTAAATGATTCGGATAAATATCGCACAAGTGCATCAATTTCTTGATCTTTTTCTTGATAATCTATATAAACTGGTTCGCATTCTGCTTCTAAAAAATCTTTTCTACGTAACTTCTTTGATATTTTGGCTTGATAAAGTCCCTCAAGAAGCACTTTATATAGATTATTTGGTAAACGTAAAACTTGCAAAATCTTTGCAACAACTCCATTCTGGTATAAATCGTTCAAAGTTGGGTCGTCTTGTTCGGGTTCTTTTTGAATTACCACAAAAATAAGCTTTTCCTTTTCAAGCGAATAATTTACTGCTTTCATCGATGTTTCACGTCCGATGAGTACGGGGTAGATCATATTAGGGAAAATAATAATATCTCGTAGCGGTAGTACGGGTAATTTTTTAGGTACGTTAATTTCCTCTTTAGTTTTAGTTTTTGATTTTTTTGCCATAGCCAAGTTACTCTCCTTAGTTATTTTTTGCTTGAATCTCGGTTAAAATTCTGTCGAAATCGCTTTCTTCTATGATGTATTTTTCATTACAATATTGGCAAACAAGTTCTGTCTGTCCGAGCTGTCTCATATCTTTAATTTCTTGTGCTCCAAGAGCAACAAGATGGTTCATAAAGCCTTCTTTTGAACAGCGGCAATAGAAATCAACTGGCGAATGCTTAATTACCTCAAAGTCAAAATCAGTCGCCTGACGAATTATTTCTTCAATGGTTTTACCATCTTCAAGCATTTTAGTAATAGGTGGGAGTTCGTAAAGTCTTTCGGTTATTCGAACTATTTCTTTAAGCGGTGCCTGTGGCATAGCTTGAATAATTATCCCACCTGATTGCAATATTTTGCCATTTTCATCCAAAGATACATCTATTAGCACAGCTGATGGTATTTGCTCTGACTGACTAAAATAATAAGCCAAATCTGTAGAAATATCACCATTAGCAAGCTCAGTTATACCAATAATTGGCTCGGTCTTGTTATAAAGAATACGTGATACTTTAATTTTACCTTTGCCAATAGCGCTGTCTGTTTTTTCAAGCGTTTTTGTGTCGAAGTTTTTATTTACACGAATAAAACCGCGTGTTTCTCCGACTTGAATTGATTCGGAATAAATTTTTGTAATGTAATTCGAGCCGTCTATTTCAATACTAACACGTTCTTCGCCTTTCAGAAATGCGCTAAGTAGGGTGGAGGCAGCCAAAGTTTTAGCTAAGAAGAATGCCGGCAATGCTTCGAGATTATGTCTTAACTGTGCATCTTGTGCCATTGATGTATTTTTAACCCCCACACCGCGAAAATAGCCGTCTTTCGATAAAATACGTATCACACGATCTCGCTTTTGAAAATTACCTTTTGCTTTTTGCACATCCATTAGCTTCACCTATTCAGCTTGTTGCCCGTTAGAGGTTATAACTTTTGCGTGGCGAAGCACCTTATCTTTTAGATAATATCCAGGCTGTGCAACTTGAAGCACTGTTCCTTCTTCGAGATCGGAATTCATTGCCATTATTGCATCGTGCAGATTAACATCAAATGGCTTGCCCGTTGGGTCGTCCATTTTTTTCACTCCGTGCTCTTCGAACAACTTTACAGCTTTTTGATAAAGCATTTCTAAACCTGTTCGTAATGATTCTATATCTGTTGTTTTGTTAGATGCATCAACAGCTTGCTCAAAATAATCCAACAGCTCGATCATTTTCGATAGCAACTGCTCGTTTGCATACTCAATGAGCTCTTGCTTTTCTTTCAGATGGCGTTTTCGCTGATTTTCAATTTCTGCAACTTTGCGCACAAGCTGATCTTTTAAAAAATCCCTTTCTTTTTTCAATTCCTCAATTTCAGTAATTTTGTCCAATGCAATATTTGACAACTCTTCAATTATCTCTTTGTTTGCTTCCTGAATGTTATTTTCAACTGTAATTTGTTCATCAGCTTGCAAATTATGCATCTCCTCACTTTTTTTTGTTTCTTCATCAATATTTTTCACTTTTTGCCCCTCATTTTTTTTGTAAGTGTTCAATATATCTTTTTCTTTATCAAAGGTATGACGCAATGGTTTTTTATAATCGCTTTTTTCGTCCATAACTACCTCTCAATAATATTCAATCCAAAAATTTATAGACGAAAATCATTAAATAAACTTTTAATCAAAGCAGTTTTAATTTTGTATATTTTGATCTTGCAAAAATAACGTAATTAAATTAATTTCAAATTATTAGATTTATTGAAAATAAAATTATAGGAATATAAAATGAAAATATTTTCATTAGTTTTAGCATTTTTTCTTATTTTTTCTCCAATACAAGCAGAAAAAAGAAAAAGTAAAAGCGAAATTTTAAAAGCAGTGCGTCATTATCAAAGACTAATTGAATCGGCACAGCCTACGCCAGACTTGCGTTTTCAAAAGCAAGATAAAACACCTTGGATAATGTCTGCTGATTCAAAACTTCCATTATTTCTTAATATAAACACAATAGATAATGAAGCCGCTGAATTTTACAAAATGCAAAATGAATCGTCTGTGGCAGTTAATCCGACAAATCCAAAAAACTTAATTGCATCGGCGGTCGATTATAGGAATAATTCTGCTACTTGGGTTTACGTATCGGACGATGGAGGCAAAACTTGGCGTAATATTAATTTAGGTCGTCCTTATCCGAATTGGCGTTCATCGAACGATCCGAGTGTTTATTTCGCACTCGATGGGACGGGCTACCTTTGCTATGGCGGCTTTGGCGAATTTGATGAAAGTCAGCCAGTAAATGTTGGCGAAAATGGTGTGTTCATCGCAAAAACTACTGATGGTGGCAAAACTTGGAAAGCACACATTCCTGTAATTGCACATCTTGGTATGCAAACCCTTGATTCGTTGTTCGAAGATAAATACTACGTCCACGTTGACAATTCTCCAAGTTCACCGTATTTTGGAACAGTTTATATTCCTTGGAAAAGAGTAACACCGCGAGACTCGGCTACGCAAATTGTCATTTCTCGTTCCACTGATAAAGGTGAAACTTGGAGCACACCCGTCCCTGTTAGCCACAGACTACCGGGCAGTTCCGAAGATACAACATTCGGGCAAAGCTTCCCTCTTGCTGCAACTGGTCCCAATGGTGAACTTTACGTGGTATGGAATCACGGAATTGAGCACGGTGTCGGTTTCGCCAAATCAACTGATGGTGGCAATACGTTTTCTACACCACGCATTATCCATAAATATAATATATTCGGCAGAACCAAATATATCGATGGTCAAGGCTACCGACATGTTCTTAAAGATTCCGTACGAGCAGAAGCTTATCCAGTGATTGTTTGCGATATTACTAATGGTCCACGTCGTGGTTATCTTTATCTTTGTTGGGCAGCCGATAATGTCCCAAATGTTTATTTTTCACGTTCGACTGATGGTGGCAATACTTGGAGCAATCCAATAATTGTTCATAGCGATACTACAAATGATCAATTCTGGTCCTGGATGGCATTGGATCCACTCACAGGAGACCTTGCGATAATGTATTTTGATAGTCGTAATTGCCCTGATAATTTGATGGTAGAATGTTATGTTAGCTATTCATCCGATGGCGGTCTTACTTGGACAGATCGCCGTGCTGCTGATGTATCAAGTAATTTACGGCTTAATCCATTCCGAGGAAACGCTTTCGCTGGTGATTATAGCGGGTGTGCGTTTTATGATGGAATAGTTTATCCAACTTGGGTTGATATGCGTAATGCTGTGATAAATTTGCTTGATAGCGATGTTTTTACTGCTATTGTTAATACTCGCGCTCCTTTGCCTGTTGAAAATCTATCAGCAAAAATTATTCCTGAGATGCCAACCACACTTCAACTTAGCTGGGATAATCCCACTCAACGCAGCTTTGGGCAACCACTTAGCTCCACTGAATTCCACATTTTAGCAAAAAGAAGCGATGGCAAGACTTTAATTTTCGATGGAAATACTAAAAACTTTACGGATACAAACCTTGTTGCATATCAAAAATATGACTACGAATTCTTAGTCGTTTCTGGCAAAGATACAAGCATATCCAGAGCAATTTCCTCTTATGCTGGTGGTGCAAAAGAACCAGCCGAGCCAAAAATTCTCTCATCCTATGGTTCAGATAATTTTAAAATTAAGTTAAATATAAAAATTCCGACTCTCAGAGCTGATAATTTTACTCCACTTGCTAATGCTAAATTCATTAATCTTTATCGTGATGGGCTGAAAGTCCAAACTATTGAGATAAATCCAAACGATACATCTAAAACACTTGAAATTTTCGACCAAACCAACCGCCGTGGATATTATGTTTACTCTGCTACTGTGCTCGATGTTTATGGAAACGAAAGCAAGAAATCAGAGCGCATTATTGCTTATTCGGACGAGATCCGTCAAATTGAAAGATTCTCCGAAAACTTTGACACCCAAATCGGAAAGTATTTCATTGGTGGATCGTGGCAAAAAACTAATGAAATCTTTGCAAGCGCTCCGTATTCTTTTGCTAACGCTCCAAATAGAAAATACGAAAATGGTCAGTGCGACACATTTCTATTATTCCCATTTGTAATGAAGGGAACTGATGTTGAATTAAAATTTATTCACGCTGCAATAGTTGCAAATAATGATTATGCAACAGTTGAGTATTCACGCGATCAAGGAAATAGCTGGAGTAATGATTTCAGTGGAACAATTGCACAGTGGAAAAAACAAGACTATGATTTTTGGAAAGATAGTTATTTAAATGAACAAGATTTAAAACAAGAAAGGCTTATTATTCCTGCCTGCACAGACACTATTTACATAAGATTTCGCTTTTTTTCGAACCAAGTTGTCAACGACCTTGGCTGGTATATCGACGATATAGAAATCCAAGAGAAAACGTTGTCTGTTGAGAATTCAGACGCTTTAAAAATTTATCCAAATCCTGCGAGAGAATTTATTAAGATTGAAAACGCACCAAATATAAAATCAATTAAGATTATATCATCCTTAGGTATTACTCTCTTTGAAGATGAGTTATTAGATAATAAATTTAAGGAATATGTTTTATCACTGAATCAATTTTCATCAGGTAATTATTACTTAATTATTACAGATATTTCAGGGAATTATCGAGTTCATAAATTTATAATTGCTAAATAATCAGTTAATTTTAGCTAAATATCAAAAATATTCAGATTTTAATTGCAAAAATGATAATTTTGCATAAGATTTAATTTTAATTTGCAGGGATTATGATGAATCCCAAAGAATTTAAAGAATTGATTGCCGAGGGCGAGTCAAGCTTTCTGGAGTTTAAGCGTAAGGCAACCACCCCCAATAAATTAGCTCGCGAAATTGCCGCACTTGCAAATACCAAAGGTGGAACTCTTATCATAGGTGTCGATGATGATGGGACAATTGTAGGCGTTCGCAGCGAAAAATCCGAAATTGATATAGTCGAAAAAGCTTGTGCTTTCTTTATTTTCCCACCGGTGAAACCAGAAATAGAAATTATCGAATACAAAGATAAAGACATAATACTTGTGCATATCCCTGAAAGCAAAAACAAACCACACGTTGTTGAAATTGAAGATACTGAGAAAAAACGAATTGTTAAGCGTGCTTACATACGGCTTGGCGAAAAATCCGTCATTGCAAGTAAAGAAATGTTTAAATTAATGACTTCGCAAGCTTCAGGTAAACCTTTAAAAATTAGTATCGGTGAACGAGAACGCCGCCTATTCAATTACTTAGAAAGGCACGAGCGTATAACAGTAAAAGAATTTGCCGCAATTGTAAACATTTCTCGCCGTCGTGCTGAACGAATTTTGATCGATTTAGTGCGCGCAAATGTTATTATTATTCACAACGACACATCTAATGATTACTTTTCGCTTGCTCCAAATTTAAATTTAGAACAATGAAAAGAAATTATGCACTAAGATTAATAAAATTTAATTGATTTGATTGAATAAAACTATTGAATTATTATTAATTTATTTTAATATAAATCATTAGTTTTGTTTCGAGAAATAATTATTTATAATTTGTATATAAAATGATAATTAAATGAAAAAATTTTTAAAAACAAGGAATTTCTTTAATGGAAACCAAAGCTGTAATTGAACCTCTTGCCCAACCACTTAAAGAAAAAATCCTTCGCCAAATTAATGAACAAGTTATGAAATGCTACCAATGTGGCAAATGCGCTGCTGGGTGTCCGCTTGCAGGAGAGATGGATTATACTCCAAACCAGATACTGCGTCTTCTGCAAATTGGCAGTGAACACACAGATAACGAAGTTTTAAGCTCTTACAGTATTTGGCTTTGTCTAACGTGCGACACTTGCCATAGCCGCTGCCCGCAGGAAGTTGATTTCCCTCACATTATGGATTTCCTGCGCGGGGAAGCCATTAAACGTAACAAAATTCATCCAAAAGCGAAGGAAATTATTGCTTTCCACAAATCATTTCTCGAAAGCATCGAAAGCAATGGGCGTCTTAACGAAGTCGAACTAACTATGCGCTATAAGCTAAAAACACTTAACTTATTGCAAGATATTGGCTTAGCTCCTAAAATGTTTGCAAAAGGCAAACTCGAAATATTGCCACATAAAATTAAAGGCAAAGATGCAATAGCTCGAATTTTCGCAAACGCTTTAAAGGAGACCGATGATGAATAAAGTTGGCTATTTCCCTGGTTGCTCGCTCTCTGGAACGGCAAAAGAATACCATTTATCGCTTTTAGAAATTGCTAAAATTGCTGGTGTAGATATCATTGAATTAGAAGATTGGAACTGCTGTGGTGCAACTGCTGCACACTCGCTTGCATCTACTTTGGCTGTAGCACTGCCAGCTCGAAATTTAGCAATTGCCGAAAAAATGCAACTCACCGATGTGCTCGTCCCTTGTGCAGCTTGCTATAGCCGCCTTGCACAAGCAAAATATGAAATGAAAATTAACGAAAAATATAAAACTCTCATCCCCCAACTTATCGAAATGGATTATAACGGTACGGTAACTCCATTGACTGTACTTGATTTTATTCAAAAGTACTTGATTGATAATCTTTCTGATAAATTTGTAAATAAAATAAACGCCAAATTTGCTTGCTATTATGGATGCTTGCTTACTCGTCCAGAACATCTCTCGACTATTGAACGCCGCGAAGATCCTCAAATTATGGAGGAAATTATTGCAAAAGCTCAAGCAAAATCTATAGATTGGGCATATAAAGTTGAGTGCTGCGGTGCAGGGCTATCGATGACTCGCACGGATATTGTCGGTAAGCTTTCCGCTCGAATTCTCAATGATGCTCAGATGCGTGGAGCTGATGCTGTTGTTGTTGCCTGCCCAATGTGCCATTCTAATTTGGATATGCGTCGCCCGGAAATAAATCAAAATCTCGAATTTAAAACAGATATTCCTATCTTATATATTACGCAGGTTCTTGGTTTGGCACTCGGTATTAATCCTAAGAATTTAGGTCTGGATAAACATTTTGTTTCAACGCAAAGACTTATTAGCAAAGTCGAAAAAATTACGGTGGAGGTGTAAAATGGCTCGAATAGGTGTTTTTGTATGTCATTGCGGTGAAAATATTGCATCCACTGTTGATTGCGAAAAAGTTGCAAAAATTGCTTCCTCATTCCCCGGAGTTGTTTATAGCGTTGATTATAAATATATGTGTTCCGATCCCGGGCAAAATTTAATAAAAGAAGCAATTCGCGAACATAAGCTCACGGGTGTTGTTGTTGCTGCTTGCTCGCCACGAATGCATGAACCAACCTTCCGCAAAGTTTCCGCCGAAGCCGGTCTAAATCCTTATTTAACCGAAATGGCAAACCTCCGTGAGCATTGCTCTTGGGTGCATTTCCGCGATGACACCACAACCGAAAAAGCAGCCGAACTTGTCCGCGTTTTAGTCGAAAAAGTGAAACATAATGAAGCACTTTATCCGATTAAAGTACCTGTAACTAAAACTGCTTTGGTCATCGGTGGTGGTATTGGTGGCATCCAAGCAGCTTTGGACATTGCTAATAGCGGACACAAAGTTATAATGGTTGAAAAAAATCCTTCAATTGGTGGGAAAATGGCTCAGCTATCTGAGACCTTCCCAACTTTGGATTGCTCGCAATGTATTCTCACGCCTCGTATGGTTGAAGTGGCTCAACATACAAATATTACGCTTTATACCTATTCAGAAGTCGAAAGCGTTGACGGTTTCATCGGCAATTTCAAAGTTACAATTAGGCAAAAGGCAAAGAGCGTTGATCATAAAGCTTGCACTGGTTGCGGTTTGTGTATCGAAAAATGCCCAATTAAGAAAATTCCCGATGAGTTTAATGCTGGACTTGGCACCCGCGCCGCAATTTATGTGCCTTTCCCACAGGCAGTTCCAAATAAACCAGTTATCGATAGGGAGCATTGCACTTATTTCCTTAAAGGTAAATGTGGGCTTTGCAAAAAAGTCTGTCCAGCGGATGCGATACACTATGAACAGCAAGACGAATTGATTAAAGTTGATGTAGGAGCAATTGTTGTAGCTACTGGTTATGACATAAAACATTCGGACTTTTTCCCTGAATACGGCTACGGGAAATATCCTGATGTTATAGATGGTTTGCAATTCGAACGTCTTGCTTCTGCTTCGGGTCCAACTCTTGGTGTCATAAAAAGACCATCTGACGGCAAGGAACCTGAAAGCATAGTTTTTATCGCTTGTGCGGGTTCAAGGGATCCAGCAAAAGGTATCCCTTATTGCTCAAAAATTTGTTGTATGTACACTGCTAAACATGCAATGCTGTTTAAGCATAAAAATCATCACGGTAAGGCAACTGTATTCTATATGGATATTCGCGCAGGCGGTAAAATGTATGATGAGTTCGTTCGCCGTGCGATAGAAGAAGATGATGTCAATTACGTTCGAGGTCGCGTTTCAAAGATATACGAACGAAATGGCAAGTTAATTGTCTGTGGAGTTGATACTTTGCTTAACTCACGTCCAGTGGAAATAGAAGCAGATATGGTTGTGCTTGCAACGGCAGCTATTGCAAATAGCGATGCCGAAGAATTAGCTCAAAAATTGCACATAAGCTACGACCCATATCATTTCTTCTCGGAAGCACACCCAAAACTGCGTCCAGTGGAGACAAACACCGCAGGAATTATGCTTGCTGGCGCTTGCCAAGCCCCAAAAGATATCCCAGACACAGTCTCGCAAGCATCTGGAACAGCTGCAAAGGTTGTTGCTTTATTCTCACAGAACGAACTTACACGCGAACCTCTTATAGCTTATGTTAATAATAATACTTGTGTTGGATGTTTCCTTTGCCAAAGCGTTTGCCCGTATTTTGCAATTGAAAAAGAAGAAATACGCCGTCGCGATGGTTCTCTTGTTAAAGTTGTTGCAAAAATCAATCCTGGATTGTGTCAAGGTTGTGGCACTTGTGTTGCTCTTTGTCGCTCAAAATCCATAGATATACACGGTTACACAAATCGCCAAATTTATGCAGAAGTTTCTGCTCTTTACAATAGGAGGGAATATGCAGGAGTTTGAACCTAAAATAGTTGCTTTTGTGTGCAACTGGTGCACATACGCTGGTGCTGATTTAGCTGGCACAAGCAGAATCAAATACGCAAGCAATGTCCGTATTGTGAGATTTCCCTGCACAGGTAGAATAGATTTTATGCTAATTCTTAAAGCTTTCCAAAACGGTGCCGATGGTGTAATAGTTTCGGGCTGCCACCCAAACGATTGTCATTATATTTCTGGAAATTTCCACGCTCGTCGCCGTTGGATTGTATTCAACGAATTGCTTGATTTCCTTGGTTTTGATCGCAGACGGCTCTTTTTCTCGTGGGTATCGGCTGCCGAAGGAGCTAAATGGGCTAATCTTGTCAATGAAGTTGTAAGTGAAGTGCGGTGTCTGGGTCCTTTCGTGGAATACGAGAAACTCTCTAAAATTAATGTAAATTCCATAGGAGAGCTTTGCAATGTCTGAATTAATTAGTAAAGTCGGGCAATATTTTGACTCGCAAATTATAGATTTGTTTATTGGTTACACCCAAGGCAACAATGGTTTTGGCAAACCTGCCTTTTTTACCAACAAAGAGCAATTGAACAAACTTACATTTAATGAGCAATGCATTGTTAATCTGGCTGTTTATTTGCGAAAGCCAGAACTAAAAAAATATAGCAAAATTGGGATTCTTGCTAATGTTGGCACTTTGCGAGCAATTTTGCAACTTACCGCCGAAAATCAAATAAAGGATGGTCAATATCTTATATTAACTGTCAAGGACAATAAAGTAATTGAATTTGTAAATTTAAAAGCAATCGAAGAATGGGTTAGCAATAATATGCCAGAACCTAATCCTGAACGTATTGCAAAAATGAAAGAATTCGAGGCTTTGACGCAAGAAGAGCGTTGGGCTTTCTGGACACAAGAGCTTGCATCTTGCGTGCGATGCTACGCTTGCCGGGCAGCTTGCCCGCTTTGTTACTGTGAGCAATGCGTTGTGGAATGCAACCAGCCGCAATGGGTCGGTGTTCCCGCAACTGGGCTTGGTAATTTAGAGTGGCACATAGTAAGAGCAATGCATTTAGCTGGACGCTGCATCGGTTGTGGCGAGTGCGAAGCCGCTTGCCCTATGGAAATTCCTATCGGTTTCCTTACTCAGAAATTGAATATGGAAATAGCTAAAAAGTTTGGGCAAATTCCCGGTACAAAACTTGAGCCCGACTATGCTCTTTCAACTTTCAAAGTAGATGATAAAGAAAACTTTATAAGGTAATACCTATGGAATATAGAAAAATAAAGATTGATAAGCTCAGCAATTTCATCAATGCAATAATTGCAAAGAATAAAAAATTGCTTGCCCCAAAGCAAAAGAAAGAAAAAGTATTCTTTGCCGAAATTAAATCATTTGACGAAATTGCTAAAAATTATATCCAAACAGCTTTTTCAGCAAAATCCGCAGTTTTCCCGAAATGCGAAGAGCTATTTTCTTATGAAAAAATTAACGGTGAAACAGTTCTTAAGAATCCACCGCCACCTGAAAATGATACTGTTGTCTTTGGTGTGCGTCCATGTGATGGTGCAGCTTTTGATTATCTTGCAACTTTCTTTCTGAAAGAAAATCCTGATTTTCATTTTAAACAACGTTACGATAAAACAATTTTAATAGGCATAACTTGTGAAAGCGGCGACGAATTTTGCTTCTGCACTTCTGTTGGAATCTCTCCATCGGACACACGCGGTCTCGATATAATGCTTACAAAGCTCGAAAATGAATATTATGTAGAAATTATTACAGATAAAGGTTCAAAATTAATTCAAGAATTTTCAGAATATTTTGAAAATGCTGAAAAAATTGATAAAACTAAATATACTGCAAACATTCCCGAATATTTTAACAACAAACTTGTCCGTGAGAAATTAAGCGATGCTTTCGCTTGGGAGAAATGGGACGAAAGTTCTCTCCCTTGCTTTGGTTGTGGCACTTGTGCTTTCTCCTGCCCGACTTGCACTTGCTTTGATATTCAAGATGAAGCAAATCCCTATGGTGGGAGCCGCTTACGCCTATGGGACACCTGTGCAATTGGTTTGTTCACCAAACACGCCTCTGGTCATAACCCTCGCGAAAAGCAAAGCGAAAGATGGAGAAACCGAGTGCTACATAAGTTCCTATACACAGATGAGCAGTTTGGGACATTATCTTGCGTTGGTTGTGGGCGCTGTAGCAGGAATTGTCCAGCTTCTTTAAGCATAATCGATCAAGTTAAAGCAATTATGGAGGTATAGCAATGGAAAATATGTATTTGCCTTATAGAATGTTCATAGAAAAAATTACCGAAGAAGCTCCATTAGTCCGTACGTATAGATTGAAATTCAAAAATCCGCAAGATGAAGAAAAATTCAGCTTTAAAGCAGGTCAATTCGGTGAGTATTCTGTTTTTGGCGAAGGCGAGAGCACCTTTTGCATTGCTTCTTCGCCGACGAGGAAAGGATATATAGAATGCACTTTTCGCGTTGCTGGACGTGTCACCAAGGCGCTTGCAAATTGCGAAGAAGGCGATGAAATTGGTTTTCGAGGTCCTTATGGCAATACTTTCCCAATTGACGACTGGAAAGGAAAAAATCTGCTTTTTATTGCTGGTGGAATTGGCTTGCCACCGCTCCGTTGTGTAATTTGGAACTGCCTTGATTTACGCGAAAATTTCAACGATATAACTATTCTATATGGAGCAAGAAGTGTTCAAGATTTAGTCTATAAGCACGAACTCGAAGAATGGAATAACCGCTCAGACGTAAATCTTATAACAACTGTTGATCCCGGTGGCGAGACACCTGATTGGAAAGGAAAAGTAGGTTTCGTACCAACAATATTGAAAGAAGCAAGCCCAAAATCAGAAAACACAATTGCAGCAGTATGCGGTCCACCGATAATGATCAAGCTAACATTGCCTGTGTTATTCGAGCTCGGTTTTAATGAAGAAAATATATTTACAACGCTCGAAAATCGAATGAAATGCGGCATTGGAAAGTGTGGTCATTGTGCAGTTGGACCATACTATGTTTGCAAAGATGGTCCGGTTATAACATACAAAGAATTGCAATCATTGCCACAAGAATATTAGTAAGGGGGAGAGCTTACTTTGTTATCTTAATAATTCATTAAATACGAAACTTTTAGTTATTCTTTCAAAAAAATATTTTAAAATTAAAATGGCTGCCCAAATTAGAGCAGCCATTTTTTTAGCTATTCATCGAATTTAGAAATTCGCGATTAGTTTTGCGTGTTTTTAGCCTATCGAGCAAAAATTCCATTGCTTCAACTGGATTTAGCTCGCTTAGCACTTTTCGCAATATCCAAATTCTGTTGAGTTCATCTGGTTCGAGCAGGAGTTCTTCACGGCGTGTGCCAGAACGATTCACATCAATTGCAGGGAAAATTCGGCGTTCCGCAAGTCGGCGATCGAGCACAATTTCCATATTGCCTGTGCCTTTGAATTCCTCGAAAATTACTTCGTCCATACGGCTGCCTGTTTCAATTAAAGCTGTTGCTATAATCGTAAGCGAGCCGCCTTCTTCAACGTTTCGTGCTGCACCGAAAAATCTCTTAGGTTTGTGCAAAGCATTTGCATCGACACCACCTGAAAGTATTTTACCCGAATGCGGAACAACTGTGTTGTTTGCTCTTGCAAGGCGAGTGATGGAATCCAGCAAAATCACAACATCTTGCTTTGCTTCTACCAGACGCTTTGCTTTTTCGAGCACCATATCGGCAACCTGAACGTGACGGTCTGGTGGCTCATCGAATGTTGAGGCAACAACTTCTGCTTTCACTGAGCGTTCCATATCGGTAACTTCTTCTGGGCGCTCATCTATAAGCAGCACAATTAGCTTAATTTCTGGGTGATTAGTCGTTATGCTGTTTGCGATTTGCTGCAAAAGTATAGTTTTACCTGATTTCGGTGGTGAAACAATCAAACCACGCTGCCCTTTACCAATAGGGCAAAGCAAATCGACAACACGCATAGAGTATTCGCTTGGCTGCCGCTCCAGTTTTATTCTGCTATTGGCATAAAGTGGAGTCAAATTATCGAAAATTGTTCTTTCGCGTATGTTTTCTGGTGGCAAATAGTTAATGGTTTCAACCTTTAAAAGTGCGAAAAATCTCTCTTGATCTTTCGGTGGACGCACTTGCCCACGAATTGTATCGCCTGTTCGAAGGAAAAATTTCTTTATCTGCGATGGTGATACATATATATCATCAGGCGACGGCAAATAATTATACCCAGGCGAACGCAAGAAGCCATACCCATCGGGCAAAACCTCCAGCACACCTTCGCTTGTAATAAGTCCATCGGATTGCTGATCCTTCACCTGAACGGTTGCCTGCGCTTCGATGATTTTCAAAATTAATTCTTGTTTTGTAAGATCGCTGAAATTTGTTATCCCAAGATTCTTGGCAATGTTAGTAAGCTCAGCAATTCGTTTGGATTTAAGCTCGTTTACATCAATGGAGCGTGAGTTTTCAGCACCATTCCCATCAATGTGATTGTTGTTTGATGACATAGAAACCTACTATTATATTAACAAATGAAATTTTTCAAGGATTGTGTCTGATTTAAAGCTTGTTTATTTTCAATTTAATTAAAAAATTCTTAATTTCAAAAAAAATAATATACTATTCTTCGTTACTATCTTCTTGCTCCAATTGATTAGATATTGTCTCTATTTTCAACTCAACTTCATCTAAGTATTTTCTACATTCTTGCGAAAGTTTTATACCCTCTTCATACAATTGAAGCAATTCATCGAGTGGGAGAGTCCCTTCTTCCAACTTTTGAGAAATTTCTTGCATTCGATCTAATTTTTGTTCCAATTTAAAATTTTTTTTCATAATTCTCCTTTAAAATAAACTTTTTGGTAAAACTTGCTCAATTTTTGCCTTTGCAGTGTCAAATTTTCTGATAATCTCAACATTTTTAAAACCTGAGATGGGCTCATCGACATTTATAATTTTCCCTTTGTGTTTCAATAATGCAAATCCCCTATCAAGTGGTAAAGATGGATTATATGAATTGATAACAGTTTCGTAATAATAAAGACGATTTTTTACGCTTTGAATTTTATTAAGCATTAGCTTATCCAAATTTATTGAATCAAGCAACTGATTATAAAATGCAAGTCTATCCTGTAACATTTTCTTAAGATGTTTTCCGAAATTAATTTCTATTAAATTTCTTTTTTGACGAATATCATTTTTAAGCAACCTGCCGATTTTAAATTTATATAATGTCAAATCTTCGAGCAATTTTTCTAAAGGATATGGTGTAACAAGTTCGGCAGCAGCTGTTGGAGTTGCAGCACGGCAATCAGCGACGAAATCAGAAATTGTGTAGTCAGTTTCGTGACCAACAGCCGAAATAATAGGCTTCGAGCAGTTATATATAGCATTAGCAACTGTTTCAGTATTAAAGCACCAAAGGTCCTCAATAGAACCGCCGCCACGCCCAATAATTATAACTTCTGCTGGAGTTGCTTCGAGCTCTTTGATAGCTTTGGCAATATCTTCTGCGGCTACTTCACCTTGCACTAATGTTGGGCGAAAATAAATCGTGCATTTAGGAAATCGCCGTTCAATGGTTGTTCGCATATCACGGATTACTGCACCTGTCGGCGATGTTGCGATGCCAATGTGTAGTGGCAGCTTGGGAAGCGGCTTCTTGCGAGCCTGCTCAAAATAACCGAGCTTGCTTAGCTTCTCTTTCAGTGCTTCGAATGCTAAATATAGATCGCCGAGACCTGCTGCTTTGATTTCCTCAACTTCAATTTGGTATTTGCCTTGTGGTGCAAAAACTGTAACTCGCCCTGTGATTACAACTTTCATCCCGTCCTTTAATTCTAAGTTTAAATGACGGCTTGCCCACATAACGCAATTTATAACGGCAGTGCTATCTTTCAGGTTAAAATATCGGTGTCCCGAGCTATGAAGTTTAAAATTTGAGATTTCTCCTTCAACACAAACTGAATCAAAAGCTAACTCCAGAGTCCGTTTTATTGCTTGTGTCAGTTGCGATACAGTTACAGCATTTGTCATCGTGCTTTTGCTAAATTTGTTGATGTTGCATTAAACCGAATATCTTTGATTATAATTTCCGCTAAATCTTTTTTCGGGCTATCAGCAAAACTATCTAAAAAGTATCCAACAGCAATTTTCAGCGGTATTCCTGTTTTGCTATAAACTATTTCGTCTTCATTTTCCGATTTTACCTTTTTGCCTTTTTGGACTGTGTGCCAATAAATATTGCGATTATCTAATTGGGTCGAATAGCCAATAGCATCGGCACTGATTTGAATCGAATGCTTCAAATTTTCCTTGTAATAATTTTCTTCGATTACTGGATTTTTAAGCAATGCAAATTTATGTTCAGTAGTGTAAAGATAATATTCAATATATTGCTTCTCAAGATATATAGGTTTGCCATAGATGTTTATTCCCGCTTCTGTCATCCCTTGAATATTTCTACCTTCTCTTTTAACAGAAAATTGAACAAAACTGTTCTGATCAATTTCATTTACTTTTGTTTCCAAATCAATAAAAAAAGAACCAAAAGCGAAACTATCGGAACTCTCGATGTAAGCACCCATCCAAGTATCATTTTGTTTAGTAATTAGTAAATGCAAACGCCCATCTTTATCTACAAATACATTATTTGAACTCGATGAGTAAAATAAATCGTTCAAACTCTCGGCTTCTGTTTTTTCAATCACTTTCCATTGTAAGCCTGCAAAAGTAATTTTCCCATCTTGCGGAAAAATTGTGTCCAATTTGGCTACTTCATTTTGTTCCACTTTTGTTTGCTCTTTTTTGCAGGCTGAGTTGAATATTAAAACAAAAATTAATACAAAAAGGCAAGCTTTTTTCATATTACAAACCTGTCCATTAACAATATGCAATATTACTAACATTTTTTGAATTTGCATATAATTTATTTGATGAATATTGAAAATTTGTTCTGGCGTGATTTTTGATATACAAAAAGAAGAGGTGAATATGGAAAATGAAAAAAAAATATCGATGTTTTTAAATTATATTAAAGTTGAGAGAAATTTTTCTGAAAAAACAGAAATAACATACAGGCGTGCAATATCTGATTTTTTAGATTATTATGATGAATTCTATGGTACCCAACCGAATTTCAACGAAATTACAACTGATGAACTTAAACCATTTCTCGGTTGGCTACACGACCGTGGATTGAAAAAAAGCTCTATAAAGCTTAAAGTATCAGCAATTAAATCTTTCTTCAAATTTTTACGCAAGAAAAACATAATACAAAGCAATCCAGCAAAGAGCTTATTAACTCCCAAAAAAGAGAAAAAGCTTCCTTCTTATCTAACTTTTCACGAAACTCAAAAGCTCTTCGACGAATCGCTGAAAGATGCTCCGCTTGCAACTGTATGTCTTGTAGAATTATTATACAGTTGCGGACTTCGCATAAGCGAAGCTTTGAACTTAAAAATTAAAGATATTGATTTTGAACAAGATCAGGTGAAAGTGCTCGGCAAGGGAAATCGTGAACGCATAGTCCCAATCGGTGCAAAAGCAAAAGAAGCCCTGCAAAATCACCTAAAAATGCGTTCTCATAATAGTGAATACGTTTTTTGCTCGAAAAGCGGTGGAAAGCTTAACTCGGCTGTTGCTTATAGAATGATTAAACGTGAACTAACAAAAGTTTCTGATGCTAAACAAAAAAGCCCACACACACTCAGACATACATTTGCAACTCACTTGCTCGATAAAGGTGCAGACTTAAAAGCTGTAAGCGAAATGCTTGGTCATAAATCGCTTGCGACAACACAAGTTTATACACACTTATCCGTTGAAAGATTGAAAAATGCTTATAAGCAGGCGCATCCGAAAGCTTAGGCGCTTTCCTTTGCAATGATATTCAAGAACTCAGTGGATTTTTTGAAATCCTGTTCTAACTCGAAAGTAAAAACCTCAACATCGAGCTCTTGAAGCGATGGTATGTGATTAACCAAATTTATCCAAGCAGGATGACTTTCCAATTTCAAAGACTGAATACCTTCGTAGAAACCAGCATCCCATACTTCACAAAGTAAATCAGCTATACGCACAACCGAAACTAATTCTTTGAAGTTCGGTGCTTCGAGCGGATTTGTATGAAAAGCAATGATAGTATATAATTCTTGTGGCAAACGCCATAATTTTGCAATTTCGCCGCCAACTTGTGTGTGTGTAACACCGAATACTTCGAGTTCCGCCTCCAAATCAAGAGCACCTTTTTGTACACGATCGACAACCTGATAATACTTTTTTGCATCGTATTGAAGCATTGCGAGCTTGCCAATATCGTGTAGCAAGCCCCCGATGAACTCGTTTTCTTTATATAGGCGATTTATTTTTGTAGAAAGCGATTTTGCAACCATACCTGTGCACGAAGCATGCCACCAAAATTTTTGCATTAACTCTGCTGCAATTTTTTGCGAGCTTAATAAAAATTTTGAAAATATTGAAACGCCCAAAACAATATTTGTAAGCCTATTAAGCCCGAGTGTAATTATAGCTTGATGTATAGTATTTATCTCTGTTCTTGTTGCATATAACGGAGAGTTGGCAACTCTAAGCAATTTCAAAGTTAGAGAGGCATCTGCTTCTATTACTTTTGATAAATTTCGTATATCAATGTTATCGTCTTCCAGCATTGCCAGCACTTTCGAAGCAACAGGAGGTAAAGTTGCAAATTCTTGGGTTTCTATTAAAGTTTCAATAATCGACATTTCTATTTCACCAATTCGATTTTTTAATTATTACGCAAAAATATCAATAAATTATATTACAAAAAAAAATTTGTCTATCAAAATAAATATACGAAAATTCAAAAACTTATTTTAAATTATTATTAAAATTACAAAATATTCATACTAAATTAACAATTTTAATTATCTTTTATCATTTCCCACAATTTGAATTTTAGCTCTTCAATGCCAATTTTTGCAACAGAAGAAATCATAATTGTTTCAATACCTTTTTCTCTGAATTTTATTTTCTTAAGCTCTTCAATTTGTTCTGGGAGCAAAGCATCAATTCGACTGAAACAAATAATTCGCTTTTTGTTTAGCAAATCTTTGTTGTAAGCTTTTAATTCATTTTTTAGAATTTTGTAATCGTTTCCTGGATCGGGACTTAATCCGTCAAGCATAAAGAGAAGTGCACGTGTGCGTTCAATGTGTCGCAGAAATTGCAAACCTAAGCCTTTTCCCTTTGAAGCGCCCTCGATAAGCCCGGGCACATCAGCTACAGTGAAGCTTTCTGTCTCGGAAATTCTCACTAATCCTAAATTTGGAGTGAGCGTTGTAAATGGATAGTTTGCAATTTTTGGTTTTGCCGCAGAAATTACAGAAATTAAAGTTGATTTCCCGACATTTGGAAATCCAACAATGCCGACATCTGCAATAAGCTTTAATTCTAAAATTAAATTACGCTCCTCGCCCGGCAATCCAGGATTTGCATTACGTGGAGTTTGGTTCGTTGATGTCGCAAAATGCGTATTTCCCCAGCCGCCATTTCCTCCGTGTGCAATAATGAACTCCTGACCATCTTCTTTCATATCTACAATAATTTCGCCTGTGGTTGCATCTTTGACAACTGTTCCCTGTGGGAGTTTAATGACAATATCCTTGCCGTTTCGCCCTGTTTTCAGCCCACCTTGACCGTGCTTGCCGTCTTCGGCAATATATTTATTTTGATAATGAAAATCAAGAAGTGTTGTCAGATGCCTATCGGCTCGTAAAATTACATTCCCGCCACGTCCGCCATCGCCACCATCAGGTCCTCCTTTGGGCACATATTTTTCTCTACGGAACGAGACAGCTCCATTTCCTCCGCGCCCAGCCCGAACATATATTTCTACTAAATCAACGAACTTCATTGTCGTCTTCTTTTCTATTTAGTAGAAGTAAATCTATGTCTATTTCTTCCTCCGATAAGTTTATTTTATTTTTATCGCTTAGTTTCATTTTTTCTAATAATTCTTCGTTAAATCCTAAAATTTCACGTGCAGATTTTTCTTCTTCTGTAACGTTTTTCTGTTCAACCAACTCCCCAGAAGTTTCATCAAGTTCATATTCCATTAAATTAACTTGTGTACCTTCAATATCAATCTCAAAAGCTTGGTTTTGCTCTTCAAAATCACTATCATCGATTTCTACATTATCGAAATCGCTTGTAGCAAAATCGCTAAGCAGATCACTTTCTATTGGTTCTGGTTGAATGTTGTTTTCTTCGAGTATATCATTGTCAATAGTTGCATTAATTACATCGATGTTTTCAGTTTCTTCATTAATAATTTTTGAAAGAAAACTTGTTAGTGAAGTAGATAAATCATCGGCATTTTCAAAAACAGGGATCTCTTCAATATCCCCAATTTCAATAGGCAATTCAACCTTCATTTCAGTTGAGCCAGCGATAAGTTCGCATGCTTTTCGAATAATATTTCGCTCTATATCATAAATCTCTTGAAATTCCTCGTCAGTTTTTGGTTCGATTGTATCTAACTTTTGCATTTCTTCTTGCAAAATTATTGGAATTTCATCAAGTGCAGCAGTTTCTGTTTGTTCGTCATTATCTTGTATTGCATCAGCGAAGTTTATATCTTCGAATTGCATTAATTCTTCGTCTATTTCATTAAATTCGTTATTTGAATTATTGGTTTCGATTTCTTCATGTTCAGATAGTAAAAGCTCCGATTCATCAATAATTTCAGTTCCTAATAATTTATCACTTTGAGACAATTCATCCTGAGAGCTCGCTTCGTTTTGCTCTTCGAGCAATTGTTCAAATGCATCATTTAGCTCTTCACTAATTTCAACGGCTTCTTCAAAAGCAGTTGCAAGTTGATTTTCCTCATTTAAAATATCGATTAATTCGCTGTCAAAAGTCTTTTCGTTTTGAACGATTCTAATTTCAACACTCTCATCGATAATATTGTCGTCGGTATTTGCTTCAGATAGCTCAACTGAATCAAATGTTTCAAAATCATAATCATTTTGCAGAGTATCTTCGATTTCCTCTTGAACAAAATCAGTGCTTAACCTTTCATCAATATCTTCCTGTAAGTCAAAAACTTCAGCGGCTGCTTTTTCTTCGAATTCAATAACTAATTCAGCTTCAGTTTTGATATTTGATGTTAGCTCTTCTGTTTGAATGCCCAATAAATTTGTTTTCAGCAATTCAAGTAAATCATCATGTGTTATATTCTTGTATTTGAAGGAATTTTCTATTAAATAAGCAATATAGTTTAGTTTTTTATCAGTAAAAAATATTACAAAAGCACTTGATGGAGCTTGTGGGACTGTTTCTAAATTTACTGTGAAAAATTCAAAAATAGGACGCACCAAATTAATAAACTCATTTTCATCTAAATTCAAAACAAAATCGTTGTCAATTTTTTCGAGTAAGCTTTCAAATTCATAAATTGAAATAGTGGTTTTGTTTTTTTCTGTTTGCTGAGCAACGTAATCGTAAAAACCTTGATAAATATATTCGTAATCAGAAAAATAAGCTAAATATTTTAGCATCTGCTCGAGAGAAACAGTTATACTTTCTCGGAAAACAAAGAATTTGAGAGTTGTTCTTGGTCTTAGAAGAAAGTTTAATCGTAATTTTACAAATGTTTCAATAAAACTACGAAAATCATTAAAAGGTAAAACAGATATACTTTTCAGAATTTTTTCAAATTCAAAACAAAGATTTGTTTTTAGGTTGAAATTAAAGCAAGGGTTTGCTTCCATCCGCAGTTTCTCGCGAAAAATCCAAGTATCTCGTTCGGCTGCGATCATATTTTTATAAACTGCAGGCAGTTCAGGGCACTCTAAAAGCTCGTCAATTAATGTAAACTCTTTATTATCGATTGCTCGACAAATAATCTCGGTATTTTGTATTATAGATTTTGAAAAAGCAACTTTTTCCATAATCTTTCTTTTAATAATTATTTAATTTATTTCTTTTATCGGATAAAAATTCAAAAACTAAACTTTATCGAATAATCTCAAGTTCAGTTGTTATCTCGCATCCTGCCGCGCGGAACATTGCAGATGCCGAACAATACGTATTTTGCGAAAGTTCTACTGCTCGCTCCAAGTCCTTCATTTCAGCGTCTGGGCTTTTCAGTATGTATTTTAAATTAACTTTTGTGAATACTTTTGGATGATTGTCGTTGCGTTCACCATCTGCAATCACTTTAAGTGATTCAATTGTTTTGCGTTTCTTACGGATGATTGCTGCAACATCCATCGCAGAGCAAGCCGCAAGTACCTCCAACATCACTTCCATTGGTCTTGGCGCTTTATTTTCGCCACCGTGTTCCGGTGTTGAATCAAAATGTGTTTCGTGTCCGTCAGGGCTTTTCCCAACAAAATGCATATTTTCTAATAAATCTAATTCTATTTTCATCTTATTTTATATATTAAATTTGACATACTTTTATACAAACGAATTAATTAAAAATAAATTAAAATACAAATTAATTTTCAATAATTTAAAACAATAATAAAAAATGGAGCTGTAAATCAGCTCCATTTCTATTTAAGGGGATGTATTATCCAACAAATGGCAATTTGACTATCTCTGCGGGGAAACGTTTACCACGTGCTTCAATTTCAATCTCAGTTCCCGGTTCTTTATATGCAGCAAGGACATAACCCATACCAATCGGTCTGTTCAATGTAGGTGAAAGATTCCCGCTTGTAACTTCTCCTATTTCATCATCCCCATAGAAAATTTTATAATGTTGGCGTGGAATGAATTTATCAGCTTTTACAACAAAACCAACAAGATTGCGTTTTGGTTTTTCCTCTTTGACTTTCAATAAAACTTCGCTACCGTTAAATTTCCCTTTGTTTAGTTTTGTAATCCAGCCGAGCCCAGCCTCTAATGGATTTGTATTTTCATTTATATCATTTCCGTATAGGCAATAGCCTTTTTCCAAACGCAATGTATCACGGCAACCAAGTCCAACTGGTTCCAAACCGAACTCCTCGCCAGCTTTGATAAGTTCGTTCCAAATTTTTTCGGCAGTAGCTGTGTCTCCACGGAAATAAAGCTCAAATCCAAGCTCGCCTGTGTATCCTGTGCGTGAGATAATTGCGTCAACTCCCGAAATCTTTCCCATCTTGAATGTATAATACTCAATTGGTGTAAGATCAATATCAGTTAATTTCTGCACAGTAGCTCTCGAATTTGGTCCTTGTACAGCAAGCAAATTTATATCATCTGTTGCATTGTATAGTTCCACATCAAATCCATCTTTATTCTTTTGGCACCAATCCCAATCTTTATCAATATTTGCGCCATTTACAACAAGCATCCAATATTCTGGTTCAATGCAATAAACAAGCAGGTCATCGACAATTCCACCATGTTCGTAACACATCGCTGAGTATTGCACTTTGCCAGGTGATAATTTTGATGCGTCATTTGTTGTGATCTTTTGAACAAAAGCGAGTGCATCCTTTCCTCTAATTTCAAATTCTCCCATATGCGAAACATCAAACATTCCAACAGAGTTCCTAACTAAATTATGTTCGTGGATGATTCCTTTCGGATATTGGATTGGCATTTCGTATCCAGCAAACGAAACCATTTTTGCACCTGCATTTAAGTGCATTTGGTAAAAGCGAGTTCTTTTCATTATTTTCTCCTAATTGAAAGTATTTTTAATACAAATATATGTTATTTTTTTATTAGTTGTAACATTAGATATTGTGAAAATTAATCCAATCTTAAATTTTATTTAAAATAATACTTTAAAAAAAACTAAAATTTTTTTATATTGTAAATCTTATTTACTATTATCTTAAATAATTTGTTGAATTTTTTGTAATTGGGTGCATCAAATGTCTAATATTGAAAATCAAAATCAAAACAGTGAAAATAATGAAAAATTAGAAGTAACAAACCAAAATAGTTTAATTCAAGAAACATCAAACTCTCCCGAGCAATCAGCTCAAGTAGAAGTTAATGTGCAAAATGAGCAAATCGAACTAAAAGGGGGAGATGATACAGCACCCAAGGTCGAAAAAATTGATCTTCCGAGCGAAGAAGAACAAGCCCGAATTGCAGCAGAAGCAAGAAAACGTGCGGAAGAAAAACAGAAGCAATTAGATGCTGATTTTGCTAAAATCAAAGAAGCTTTTGAAAAAGGCGAACCTATAGAAGTTACTGTAAACAGTAGAATTAAAGGGGGATTGCGTGTAATGTTCAACGAAATACCAATGTTCTTGCCAACATCACATTTTGGGCTACGTAGAAATCCATCCGAAGACGAACTTACAGCCACAATTGGACAGAAAATTAAAGTTCATATTCAAGAAATTTCTGAAGATGAAGATAAACGCAAAACTATTATCGTTAGTCGCAAAAAAATTATTCTCGATAGTATCTGGGATAAAATCAAAGTCGGCGACATTGTCGAAGGAACAGTTTCGTCGGTTGCAAGCTTTGGCATTTTCCTTGATTTGGGCGGTGTTGAAGGTTTGATACACATATCGCGCCTTTCTCAACAGCACGTTGAATCAACAAAAGATATAGCTAAACGTGGCGATAAAATGCAAGCTGTCGTCGTTGAAGTTGATCGTGAAAATAATCGTATAGCTCTTAGTCGCAAAGAACTTGAAAAATCTCCTTGGCAGGGTATTGAACAGCGTTATCCGGTTGGTAGTGTTGTTAAAGGTATAGTGCGTCGTTTTACTGATTTTGGTGCTTATGTGGAAGTTGAAAAAGGTATAGATGGGCTTATTCGCTTGAACGAACTCTCCTGGACACGCCGCATTAAAAGTCCCGCTGATATTTTGAAAATTAGTGAAGAAGTTGAATTCAAAGTTATAAATGTTTCCGAAGAAAAGAAAACTTTACATCTTTCGCTCAAACAAATGACCGAAAATCCTTGGAATGAGATAAAAGAAAAATATGTTCCAGAAAAGCTTTATAATGGGATTGTCAAGCAAGTTATGCCGCAGGGTTGTGTTGTAACTGTTGAAGATGAAGTTGATGGCTTTATGCCAAGAAGCAAAATGAAAAACCTTGCTCGCGGTAAAAAGATTCCTTTCAATGTCGGGCAAGCAATTGAAGTAGTCATAAGCGATATTTCAGTTGAAAATGAATCTATGATTTTAGAACCAAATCCTGAGTATATGAATACAGCTATTGCACTTGAACATAAAGAAAAAGAAAAACATAGCAAAAAACAATCAAAATCAGAAGATACCGTAAGTTCCACTGGTGGTTTTTCAATAGCTGATTTATTACCTGAATCAATCACAGAATCATTACTCGATAACAGTAAGAAGTAAACATTAAAGTATCAAAATATAAGCTACTTCAATTGAAGTAGCTTTTTTATTTGTATTTTTAACAAAAAACCTTCCGAAGAGCTTTGTCTTTCTGAAGGTTTCATTATTAGCTCAATTTTGCTTATTATCCTTTGATTCCAAAGAATTTATTCCAAATATCAAGTTGCTTCTGTGTCAAAATTGATTTAATGTTTTCAAGTAGAGCATCGTGGCAATCTTTAATACCTTGGCGAGCCGCAACAATAACTTCATTTGTCTCCATTTCTTGACGTGTTTGTTCGCGTAATTGCCTTAATGCTTGCATAGCTTGCTCGCGAGTTATTTCACCGGCTTTGAGTGCTTCCATAATAGAGCGACGTTGAGCATTTGCATTTTCGATAATTGCACGTTGTGCTTCACGCAAAGCAATTCTATACTCTTTAACGCAATCTTCAAACTCTTCAAAGAAACATTTTACAAGTTCGCGTTGAGCTGAGTCAAGCTCGAGCATTCGCAAAAGCATACCAAGTTTTACAGGTGGTCTGTTTGGATCAGGTTTCGGTGGAAATGGTTTATCACCAGGTCCTTTGCCGTTGTTATTTGGTGAATAAAGCATTTTGTCTGTTACATTTACTAAAGTGAAATCACTTGTTAGACTTGCCTCTGAAAGTGATCCTACTACTAAATCAGGTGAAGCAAGTACCATAGAGTAGTCAAAATCTCTCTCAATTGGTTCGACTGGGTTCTCGTGTTGGCAAGCAGTAAGCCCAATGAATGTAAGCACTGCTGCGATCATCAAAATGTTGCTAAATAGTTTGTTTTTCATAATATCTTCCTTTAATAAAATGTGGAACAAATTTTCTACCGTTTAGACTAAATTACACACGTATGGTTTAAACGTTTCAAAAAAAATAAAAAAATTGTAAGTTGATTTTTATTGTGCTAATAATTAATTTTGTATTTAATCTTTGCCAATTTAGCTCAGATGGTAGAGCAGCTCACTCGTAATGAGCAGGTCAGGGGTTCAAGTCCCCTAATTTGGCTCAAATCTTTAAATCAAGGTATTTACAAATTTATCCTAAAAATCGCTTGTTTTTTTATTTCATTAAATTTAAATTACATTTAAATTGTTTTTATAAATTTTAATATTATTTTTATATTTCAATAAATTAGCTTTAAAATATCTATTTTAGTTTCCATTAATTAATTTTATGGTAAAATTGCCAGCTGCAAAATTGCATCGAGATTTTTCTCAAAAAATTAGGAGAAATAATATGAAAAAAGACCTATTACTTCTTATTTTTCTTTTAATAGCTAATAATTTAGCAAATGCTCAATTTTGCAGTTGGGTACAAAGCATATCCGGAACAAATTCGGACTATGCACAAAGTATAGCTGTTGATTTAAGTGGAAATGTTTATGTTGCAGGTTATTTTAAATCAAGTACTTTAACATTTAATAATGGAATTACTCTTACAAACACAACTTCAAGCTTTTATATAGATGCATATGTAGCAAAATATAATTCTGCTGGCATTTGCCAGTGGGCTCAAAAAGTCAGTGGAACTGATAATGATTTCGTTCAAAGAATTTCAATTGATAATAACGGGAATATATATATTGCCGGCAATTTTTCGTCATCAACTTTAACATTTAATAATTCCATAACTCTTACTAAAAGTACAAGCGGATATGATGCCTTTCTTGCTAAATTTAATTCAGATGGCTTATGCCTCTGGGCTCAAAAATTAACCGGGACAGGCGATGAATATTCATCTGGTATTGCTACTGATTATAACGGTAATGTTTATATAACAGGATACTTTAATTCTACAACTCTTACATTGAATAATAGCGTAAATTTAGCAAATTACGGTATTTATGACATTTTTCTTGCTAAATATGATTCAACTGGTGTTTGCCAATGGGCTCAAGCAATTGGAGGTACAGATGATGAACACTATAGTGCTATATTTATCGACAAAAATAATAATATTTTTGTAGCCGGAGATTTCGCTTCAAATATTCTAACACTTAATAATAATATAACACTTTCAAAAATAGCTGCAACTGATGCTTTCTTAGCTAAGTATAATTCAAACGGTATATGTCAATGGGCAAAAACTATTGCCGGTACAAATTATGATTATGCAAGATGTCTTACTGCTGATACTTTTGGTAATATTTATGTTGGTGGTTATTTTGCTTCAAACACTCTTAGTTTTAACAATGGAATAAGCCTAAATATTACTAAAAATACATATTATGATGGGTTCATTGCGAAATTTAATCCATTAGGATTGTGCTTATGGGCTCAAAAAATTGGAGGCTCAGACGACAACTACGTCTTTAATGCATTCTCTACACCAGCGGGTGATATTTATATATGTGATTCTTTTGATTCAGATACATTAAAATTCAACAATGGCTCAGTAAAGCTTGTTAATAATTACAGTGCTTACTCTGATGCTTTCTTAGCAAAATTTAACTCAGCCGGTACTTGTCAATGGGCACAAAAAATTTCAGGCACGAATAACGAGCAAGTTAATAGTATTGCTGTTGATTTAAATGAAAATATTTTTGTAACTGGTTTTTTTGCTTCAAATATTGTTACGTTTAACAACTTGATTACTTTATCGAACATAACTAACGGTTATACTGACGGATTTCTTGCAAAATATGTTGAAACATTGATAAATCCACCAGTTTTATCAAGCCCAGCAAATAATGCAACTAATGTATCACTTACTCCTCAGCTTACTTGGACACATAGCCAATTAGCTGCTTTCGATAGAATACAACTTTCAAAAGATTTAAACTTTTCAAATATTATTTTCGATGATACTTCCACAACGCAATCTAAAACAATACCAAGCACATCAATGCTCGATACCAGCACGCTTTATTATTGGCGCGTAAAATCTTTCGCCGCAAACGGTGATTCGAGTGCTTGGTCGCAGATTTATCAATTTACTACAACCGCTATTCCACCAGGCTTTACTCTTTCTGGATTTTTAAAATATTCCAATACAGCTTTAACATTAATGAATAACTGTATCATCAGTTTGAGAAACTCCAGCAATATAATTATTGGCACCGCAGTAACTGACTCTTCTGGACATTATACAATAAGTAATTTGCCAAACGGTACTTACACGATTGAAATAACAACAAATAAAAGCCCAGGCGGATTGAATTTGCTCGATGTTCTGCTCCTGAGGCAGCGTATTTCAGGTCTTGCAACCTTTACACAGTTGCAGGACCTTGCGGCAGATGTAAATTTAAGCAGTTCACTTAACATTTTAGACGCTCTTTTATTAAGACAGAAAATTACTTATGGAACTGCATCCAGTTGGCTTGTGCCAAATTTCGTATTTTATCCGACAACTGTTACAATCAGCAACTCAAATGCATTGCTGAATATTGAATCCTTATGCGGTGGCGATGTAAACGGTAGTCTCGTCCCAGCTGGGAATTAGTGTTTTAATTATAAAAATTGGAAATTTTAGAACGGAGTTACTATGAAAAATACCTACGACACTCTTCAAACAATGTATAATCAATTTGAACAGAATTTGATAAAATTAAATAGGGAAAATGCTCAGAATTTTCTTGAAATATCAGAATTGCTTTTAAAAAATGATGAGATAAACTTTGCTGAGAAGCAATTTCTGCATAAATGGCTAAATTTCACTGGAAAGCAAAATTTTATTCAAGAGCTTGGAAGCGAGGAATTACGCTATAGGTGGGCTGAATGTGCTTGTAAATTCATTCAACAAAGCGATTATTCATTTAACGATTTGCTTCGTTATCGTGCCGAAGAACTCTCTCAGAAGACTCTATTTATTGATATGTCTGGGATATCACCAAAACGATATAGTTATGAACAAGTTTGGTCCTATTCTAAGGAAATAGCTGCTGCTATACTGAAAAATATTGAAGGCACTCCACGTGTGGCAATTTTTTGCGAAAATTCACCCGAAAGTGCTATGGTTGATATTGCTTGTCTTGCTTGGGATATACCAGTTTCGCCGCTAAATGTCCATTTCAGTAACGACGAACTTTCAGAAATCTTCAAATTGATGGATTTTAATGTAGTCATTACTGATACATTAGATAGAATCGAACAAATTGAAACGATTAGTAAAAATTTTCTTGTCAGACCTTTAATTTTGCACATAAACGAAAGCATTAAGGAAGCAACAAACCATATTTATCTCCCTCGCTATATAAAAACTCTTAGTCAAAAGGACATTGAGCTTGCTCTCAACAAACGCAAACGTTTTTCCATTGAACAAGTTGTTACTGTTATGTTTACATCTGGGAGCACAGGACGTCCGAAAGGTGTTTCATTCTCGAACTACAATATCGTAAGCAAACGATTTTGTCGTGCTGCGGCACTTCCATCGGTTGGGCAAAATGAAGTGCTATTGTGTTATTTGCCGCTTTTCCATACATTTGGTCGTTACCTTGAAATGACAGGTATGATTTACTGGGGTGGTACCTATGTTTTCGTCGGAAATACTTCAGCAGATAATTTGCTTTCGCTTTTCCCAAAAGTTAATCCGTCAGGTTTTATAAGTGTACCAATTCGATGGATGCAACTTTACGAAAAAATATTAGAAGAAACCGAAAATATTAGTTCTAAACGTGAAATATATGAAGTCATAAAAAGTATTGTTGGGCAAAATCTTCGTTGGGGACTTTCTGCTGCTGGATACTTAGATCCAAAAATATTTATGTTTTTCCAAAAACAAGGCATAGAACTTTGCAGTGGTTTCGGGATGACTGAAGCCACCGGTGGTGTTACAATGACTCCTCCCGGCAAATACATCAAAGGCACCGTCGGCAAACCGCTTCCCGGAGTTCGCACTAAATTTGCTGAAAACGGCGAAATGTTTATCTCTGGGCATTATGTTGCACGTTACCTTGAAGATAAGCCAATTGGTACGTTTATTCCGTTCCCAAAAAATGATGACGAAGATTGGTGGTTGCCAACAGGCGATGTCTTTAAGGTTGACGAAAATGGATATTATTCAATAGTTGATAGAGTAAAAGACATCTATAAAAACAACAAAGGGCAGACCATTTCCCCAAAAAATGTTGAAAATAAATTTGATGGTGTACCTGGGATTAAAAGAACATTCTTAGTTGGCGATGGTAGAGCATATAATACATTGCTAATCGTTCCAGATGAGAACGACGCCTTATTTGCGGATGAAAATTTTAAAAATAACCCTCGCAATTATTATCAAAAAATTATTATCGAAGCGAACAAAAATCTTGCACCTTATGAACGAGTTGTCAATTTTGCTTTGCTCGAACGCGACTTCCAGCTCGAAAATGGCGAACTTACACCGAAAGGTTCTTTCAACCGCAAAACAATTGAGAAAAATTTCAGTCAAATAATCGAAAAAATGTATGCGAAAGATCAAATTGAACTATATTTTAACGATATAAAAATTATTATACCACGCTGGTTTTATAGAGATTTAACTATTTTGGAAGAGGACATCCTTATCTATGAAAATGGTCTAATCAACCGCGATACATCTTTATATTTAAGCATAAGAAAATTCGATGAAAATAAATATGAGATTGGCGATCTGATTTATGAAATTGATGGTAATACAATTGATCTTGGTTCGCTTGCTTTGCAACCACGTTATTGGCTGGGTAATCCGATGCTTATAAACTTTGCACCTGTTAAGGCAAATTTGGATCATTTCAACAAGAAAATTAGTACCAAGGTTCTGTGTGATTTTAACAAGAACAGGAGCTATTTGGAAATCCTTTTTGGTAACATTAAAGGTATTCGCAACAACAGACTTGTGGAAATTAATAGACAAATTTGCTCGATTTACTATTTGACTGACGAGATAGCTTTAAAAGAACTCGAAAATTTAGCTAAACAATTTCAAAAGTTGGATGAGCAAAGTTTGGAAATAATTCGATATCGAATACAAGCGCTTGCTTATCATCCAAACGAAGAAGTGCGTTGCTTAGCTTATCGCATTATTTTGCAATATGATGAAATAGCTGAAACAGAGCGTGTTTTCCCGACTTTTCTCGAATCTGGACTTACATTTTTAAATAACAAATCCATCGAAATTATCGCTTCAAGCAATTTTGAAAGAAGGCGTCTTAATGCACTTCGCAAAAGGCTAATGTTCTATCGTGAAAATCTTCCTTGGCCACAATCTGAAACACTTCATAAACAATTCGAAAATATATTCAAGTTGCTTGTGGATTTTGTGAAATACAAGCCAGAGTATTATCCATCGGTTCGTTTTGAACTTGCAAATTGGGTGCTTCATAAAACTGATCCAAAGCTATCAGAAATTGCGAACAGATACTTTTGGCAGCTTTCCTGCGAATACGAGGGTAGCTTAGAACGGCAACTTATGGCAAAATTCCCGAGTAGTTGGATCGATAAAATTGTTTTTGAAGACAATCTTTCAGAGCAAGAAATAGAAAATATAAAAAAAGTGATTTTAGAAACAACATTTTTGAAGCAATCTTTAATTCTTGCTTTCGAAGAAAATGATTTTGATCTTAACGAAATAAAAGATGACGGTATCTGGGTTTCCAAAATCAGTAGTATTTCTCAAAACCAAATATATAGAATAAGTATAAATACTCGTCAAGGAAAACATTACGACATCCAAACAATAATCAACGACAATATTTCCGATGAACATAATCTTGAGACCATACTTTGGCTGGTGGCTGTATCAGGCTATCCCGATGGACCTAACGTTTTGCCAACTCTGGGTTGTGCTCGTCCCGAGCTTCAAGCACGCAGTATGGAGTTTTTGGGTGATCTTACAGTTTGGGAGAAACTACGTCAATTATCCACATTAAGAATGTATGGACAGCCTTTCCCAAAACTAAATTTGCTCAAGCGGTTATATGTCGAGGGTTTAGCAGCATTTGTGCGTGCTTGGCGATATAGCGGACACAGGATTATTCCCGGTAACGTTAATCCTTCAAATGTGGTTGTCCCAGAAATTGATTTCCGTGATGGTGCAACAATTTTATCACTTGCAGGCTGGAAATATTTTGATTGCTACACGTCTTTCGTAACACCAATGATTAATAATTTTTATAAAAAAGCTATTCATCATTATTCTTGGATAAAAGAATTTCTTGATATAAATTGGATTTTTGATGCTGTGATGGAGGCTCTCGGTGAAAATGATGCTCAAAAATTTCTTTCTTCACTTTTATCAGAATTGAACGAAAATGATATATTTTTTATGGATAAATCGCTGCAAAAAGTACTTACATCTTATTTGCAACAAATAAATGAGCATTATTATATGCCGCTTCCTTTAATTTATGCTATCGATAAATATTACGAGTGGCAAAACAGTAATCCGAATGCTATTCCAGAGGCAAAAGAACAGTCCATCATCGAACTATATAATCTTTATCGCTTAGATCGTTATCCAGAAATAGCACGTTATCAACTCTATAGGCATACATATTTTTCATACAAAGGTTTTTATATACGAAGTGCTTTCGACAAATTACTCGATAAAATGAACAAAGATAAGTCCACTCCTGCAACTCAGCTAATGGAACTTTCTGAATTGCAAAGTACTCTTGAAGATCCAGTCGATCGAGAAATTTTCAGCAAAATGGTATTCCCCGGTTACAAGAAAACTCAACAGTACGATATTGCGAAATTCAAAGAACATCAGGATTTCTCGCTTATTGTTAAAACGACTTTCAAAGATAACTATGGCGATCCATATATTTTCCGTCAACCCATAGAACCTTCAGAAATTGGCATACTCTATAGAATGTTCTACAAAGAGAAATTCACAAAAGTTATTTCCGAGCAAGATCAATTCCTAATTTTGTTTGATAACAACGATAGAATTATTGGCGGTATGATTTATCAAATTAAAGAGGATAACTCTTGTATTTTAGATGGTATTGTTGTTGCATCTCAATATCGTGGGCGTGGCTTGGGGCGTGCTATGATGGATGATTTCATCAATAGAATGCAAAGTCAAGGCATTGACATAATTAAAACAACATTTTACATCGATACCTTTTTCTCTAAATATGGATTTAAAGTTGATAAACGTTGGGGGCTTTTAGTAAGAATATTGAATAAAGAAAAATATTTGAAATAATTTGATTAATTAGCACTTTTTTTAGAAAAAATTGATTTAATTTTTTGATATAAAGTTATATTTTCTTCGATAAATGATGCATCGAGCACATCAGGGTGTGTTATTTCCTCTAAATCTGTAATTGGATTTGTCTCTGGATATGTAAGGATGAAGTTCAAATCGGGTTTCTCATCGAAAAGGTTGTTAATTGCCATTGTGTAATCCCAAGAGTAAGATACACTTTTTGTGCGTCCCTTTACTATAAAAATTAAGTCAATATCAGTAAATTTTCCAAAGTGTTTTTTTATCTCATTTGGATTTGCAATGGGCTCAAATTTAGCGCCAACAAGTATTTTTGCAGTTCTACAATAGCTGATTATAGCATTTTTTGTTTGGTTAAAACAGATAAAAATAACTTCCGAAGCTGCATACTTACTAACATTTTCTAATATTTCGAGAAAACGCTTGAATCCAACTTCATATTGAGCATTTTCAGGTAGAATAACAAAAATTTTATTTGTTAAATTTATCATTTGATGCAATTTTGCGACCATCACTGTTTTGTTTGTTCCTTCGATGACGTTATCAGTTTTGCGTCCGAAGAAAAATTCTGATGCTTTTGATTTCCCAGTCCATCCAAGAATCACAAGATTAATCATTATTTCCTTGACAGCTCGTATTATTCCATTAGAAACATTTGTATCTAAACGGGTAGTTGGTGTAATTGAGTATTTACCTGGATAAATAATTTTCACCAGGTTTTCGATTGTTTTTGTGCTTTGGTGGATCTGAGCATAATGCGTTTCATCTTCAACAATTACAGACAAAGGGAAAATAGGTTGCTCAGTATCATTAGCACCACGGCAAGCAACAGCCAAATCAAGCAGCTTATCGAGTGTATTAGGATTTGAACAAGGCACTAGAATACGTAAAGGTTCAAGCTCGTCTGGCATTTTTCTGCTTTGCTCTTCAATTGCAAGGCGGCGTCCTGCTCGCTCCGTGACAAATGATGCAACAATCGAAGTTACTAAAATCAATAAAACTGTTCCGTTTAAAACACGATCATCGAGTATTCCAGCTTGATAACCAATTGTAATTATTGCTATTGTTGCTGCTGCGTGCGAGGCGCTCAAACCAAATATATAATCCGTCTCAATTTTATTAAACTTAAAGAATATGCGCATTGATTTTGCAGCCAAATACTTACTTATCAATGCCATTGAAGTTAAAATTGCTGTAAAGAGTAGCGTATAGTAACCATTTGTAAGAACTTTTAAATCTATTATCATTCCAACATTAATAAGAAACAAAGGTATAAATAACCCGTTTCCTACTAAATGCAGTCTATTCATTAGCACAGAATTATGTGGTATCAGCTTACTAAATGCCAACCCTGCAAGGAATGCCCCAACTATTGGTTCAACTCCTGCAATTTCAGTCAGCATACTTGCAAGCAGAAACATTGCCAATACAAAGGTGAATTGCGAATAGTTTTCTTCTTCGATATTTTTGAAAAACCATAAAGCAATTTTCGGAATTGCAATAAAGATGAATAATGCAGTTGCAAATAATAATGTCAAAAACTTCGTCCAAAACCAAACTGATAAAGATCCGTGATAATAATTCATAATTATACCAAAAAGTATAATTACAGCTGTATCAGTAATGATTGTGCCACCTACAACTGTCGATGTGCTACGAGTTTGTGTTATCCCAAGACGAATTGCTATTGGATACGCAACTAATGTATGTGTTGAAAACATTAATGATATAATTAGTGATCCAAAAATGTCATAGTTTAGTATTTGATAAGTTAGTAACATACCTAAAATTAATGGTATAAAAAATGTTGCAAAACCAAAGGTTACACTATAATTTTTATTGGCTTTAATTTTTTTTATATCCAAATCTAAACCTGCAATAAACAATATATAGAGTAAACCAATCGATCCAAGCATAATTATACTATCATCTCGATTTATTAGATTTATACCATGCGGTCCTACAATCATTCCTGCGATGATTAGACCTACAATGCCAGGTATTTTTAATTTTTTAAAAAGAATAGGGAATACAAGTGCAATAAGTATTAAAATTGCAAACTCTGCTACAGGATTATGTATTGGTAGAGTTATTTCCAATTTGTTTTGATCATGATTAGTACAAAAGTATTTTAAATATAACGAATTTTTTAAAAATTATTCATATAATTATTTTTATTAAACTCTCAAATGCGAATCAATATCTTTATAGATAGAAACATATCAAAAAGCCAGACTGAAGAAAAAGTTTATGCAAAGGATTATTTATAATAAACATCCAATGTTTTCTAAATATCGGATTTTTATTATAAAAATGATCGAATGATAACTTATTTGATTTTTCTCGAAGGAAGAAACTAAATATAAAGGGCACTCAACTGAGTGCCCATATTTATTTTGCGTTCTTGAACCACTTGAGCAAATCTTTGAAGGTTGGCTTTTTGCCATACATTAATATACCAACTCGATATATTCGTGATGCCACGATCAAACATCCATAAAATGTTGCAATTGTCAGTACAACAGATGTAATAATTTGCCATAATGGGACTTGCGTTGCTGCAATGCGAACAGTCATAAGTATTGGCGTAAAAAATGGGATGAGTGATAAAACAATAGCAAGTGTACCATCTGGATCGCTTATTACGTTAAAAATTAAGAGAATTGGTATAATTATCGGTAAAGTTATAGGTGTTTGCAACTGTGCGGCATCTTGTTCTTGATCTACAGCCGAACCAACCGCAGCAAAAAGTGTCGCAAATATGAAATACCCAGCTAAGAAGTAGTAGATGAAACCAATTATAAGCCAAGGCGAAATTGTTGGGATTTCCATACCAGCGATATGCATCATACCACCAGTATTTGCGAAGGGCTGCTGCTGCATCTGTGCAATTTGTTCAGGTGAAATTGAACCAGAGAAAAAAGTACCAGCAAGGACAACCCCAACAAACGCGATAGCAATCCACACTGCTATTTGTGTAAGCCCGACAAGCCCTATGCCGATAACTTTGCCCATCATTATCTCGAATGGTTTTGCTGATGAAGCTATAACTTCCACTATGCGATTTGCTTTTTCTTCGATTACTCCACGGCTTACAAACGATCCATACATAAACATCAGAAAATAAATCACAAATCCCAAAAAATAACCAAGTGCGGCATATATTTCAGTGAAATCTTTTTGCTCACCTTTTTCAGTCAATCGATATGTTTTTATTTTAAATGGTTTATCCATTAGCTTTAATATGCTATCGGTTGCTCCAGCATCTTTCAACTGTTTAACTTTTACAATGTTGCCAATATTGTTTTCGAGGCTTGTTATAAATCCAATTCCGCCACCTCCAGAAGTATAAACAAAAGCTTCACCATTGCGCACCACATTTTCATCAATAACAATGAAACCATCGCTTTCACCTGAGAGCACTTTCTGACGTAAAATTTCTGGTGTCTCGTTCGAAATATAGTATTTTGCTGTATCGAGAGCCACAATTTTGCTTCCAATGCCATATTCAGTCTTGTCAACAATAGCAATTTTCTTTGATGTTGCATCTCTTGATAAATATGCTACAAGCCCTGGGATTACTATCAACAAAAGTAAAAATATTGGACCGAGCAAAGTACCGATAATAAATCCTTTTGATTTTACTTTTGTTATGTATTCGTGTGAAATAATTGTGGTTATTTTATTGCTCATTGCTTTCTCGTTGTTTTGCGACAGTATCAATGAAAATTTCGTGCATTGTTGGCAAAGATAAATCAAAACGTGTGATTTGCACACTATCGGTGATGATTTTTATAATTTCGTTTGTATTAATATTGCTATCAAGCAATTTCATCTCAACTCGAGAATTAGTTCGATTGAGAATTTCCACATTCTTTAATTTTTCGATAAAACCTCCATCACCAGAGAATTCTACAATTAAATGATTACGTCCATAGCTTGATTTAATTTCCGACACTTTGCCTTGTAAAACGACTTTACCTTTATTAATCATACAGATATTATCGCAAAGCTCTTCGACTTGCGACATAACGTGCGTTGAAAGTATTATTGTTTTACCTTGAGATCGCAATTCAAGCAATATGCTTTTTATTAGCTCTGTGTTAATTGGGTCAAATCCAGAAAAAGGCTCATCCAAAATTATAAGTTCAGGTGAATGCAATACAGTTGTAATAAACTGAATTTTCTGCTGCATACCTTTGGAAAGCTCCTGAATTTTCTTGTTTTCCCAGCCATTTGCACCAAGCTTCTTGAGCCAATGATGAGCTCTATCGATTGCATCATGTTTGGTCAGTCCCTTTAGCCGGGCAAAATAAACTATTTGTTCGATTACCTTTAGCTTTTTGTATAACCCCCTTTCTTCAGGTAAATATCCAAAACGGTTTTGCTGTTCTGGATAAAGCTTTTCTCCAAAGATGTGAATTTCACCTTCATCTGGCATAAGAATGTTATTTATCATTCGTATTAAAGTTGTTTTGCCTGCTCCATTTGGACCGAGAAGTCCAAATATTTGCCCGCCTTCGACTTCAAATGAAACATTGTTCGAAGCTGCGTAGTTACCAAATTTTTTTACTACATTTTTAACTTCTAATACATTCATAAGCACTCATAAATGATTTAACTTTTTAATTACGATATTTATTTTCAAAATGTTGCAAGAATTATTCTATTAAATTTATTTTTTCTTCTTTGCGGAAAACCACAAGCAAAACAACTGATAAAATCAAAGCTAAAATAGTTGTCCACAATCCGATCGTAAATTTTTTCGAAGCATATTCCATTTCAACAATATGATTTCCAGGCTGTAATGGTATGCTGCGGAAGCAATAGTTTGCACGTATGATTTCAGTTTGTTGCCCATCAACACGAGTTTGCCAAGCTGGATAAAAGATTTCGCTTAAGCAAAGAAGCGAAGGCTTATTGGCATTTGTCTGTATTTTAATTTTGTTAGCGCTATATTCTAATATTTTTGCACTTCCAGAGAAATTTGTGTCAATTTCCGTAGGCAAATTAATTTGTGGTTGATTTTCAATGACTGCAATTTTTGAATAATCTAATTTATTAGTTTTCATAAATTCAGCTACTTCATCTTCGTTTTTGACAATTGCCGCACCAGCAAGCCAAGCTCGTGGCAAACGATCCTTTCGCTCTGCAAAATAAGGCACACCACGAACACTATCAATTGCAATTTCGTATTTTACGTTGAATAATTTGTGTATTTCTTCTCGCGAAAGAGGTGGAACATTTCTTGCAAGCACAAGCGGGTTGTAGCCTTCGAGTAGTTCTACCGATGAGATTAGCCCTTGATTGCGCTTCATAGCCATATATGGAGGATTATAAATGCGTGAGTTCACTCTAAAAATATCATCAGGATATTTTGAGCGAAACGCTTTAATTGCATCTTCAGGCAAATTATATTGTTGGGAATAATCAACCTTTGAACGGTTGAATTCTGCGCCAGCTATGTATAAATCAATAAATGCAATTATTGCCAAAAGAGCCGCTACAAATTGTATATTGATTTTTCCTTTGTGGGCGACATAGATTAAAAGAAATGAGATAACCGTAAAGAAGAACGCAGTAGTGCCATAGGTTTGAATGATTTTAATTGAGTTTTCATCTATACTGAAAAACGACTGCAATAGCCCAATTGATGCCAAAACTGCAATAGTAATTGGCAAAATGGAAGGGATTAATATTTGTTTTAATCTAACATTCTTCAAATTGTCAATTGTGAAACCTGAAATTATCGAAAAACCAAATGCAACGGCGAACATCATTCTTGCTGGGATTCTAAGTTGTGAGAAAAAAGGCAATTTGTGGAAAATGTAATACACAAATCCGTTATTCCCCAATGCAAAAGCAAAAGCAAAAATTGAAAAAACTGTAATGAACGCAACTAATCTATTCTTTTTAAATAAACCGACTGCACCAATTAATCCGAGCATAAGTGTCACGATGCCAAAATAATAAGCGGTTTCCCAGTAATAGTAATATTGAGGTGCAACTTCTTCGCCTTTTGTGTTGTGCTTTTTTAAATAATAGGCTACTTTTGGTGTTCCGCTTGCATCTTGGTAACCAAAAAATTTTGGCACAACAGCAGTAATAAATTGTGGTATTTCCAGCGAACCTTCCGAAGCTTGTTCGAATGTCATTTCCTGGCGACGTGAAAGTTCTGCAAGCTCGCTCGAAGGCAAATATTGAACTTGAAAAACGCCAGCTGCTATTACAAACGGAATTATTGATGCAACAAGATATTTAAAAATTGAAACATTTTTGAAATGGGAATTCTTTATGTCAGCAATTAAATTCCAAAGGAAGAAAGCACCAAGAAATAGCGAAATGTAAAGCGTCATCTGTGGGTGCCCCGAGAGCATTATCATCCCGAGCAAAAGCCCTGCAATAGTTGCATTTTTAATTGAAGCATTCGAAATAGCTTTGTGATAGAATATAAAAATCAGTGGCAACCAAGAAAGATGTATCACAATCATTGGATGAATTGCATGGCAAACAAGTAAAAATGAGAATCCAAAAGATATTGCTGATACAACACTTGCCCAAAAACTAACTTTTAAATTTCTCATTAAAAAAAACATCGAAAGTTGAGCAATTAAGAAATGTAGAATAAGCGATAATTCCAATATTTTTACAGGCAAAGTGCCATCTACAATGAATAAAGACAACACACGGTTCAGCGGATAGAAGAAACCTACTTGTATATCAGCTAAAAAAGGCATTCCAGCAAATGAATATGGATTCCAAAATGGCAGTTTACCGGCGGCAAACTCTCTTGCAGCAAAACTTTGCACAGGATAAACATATTCTGCAAAATCCTCCCACAGAAAAGCATTTCCTACTATGTGATCCCAAAAGAAAATAATAGTTGTTGCTATAAATATACCAATTGCAACATACCATTTGAATTCGATTTTTTTTTGTGTTTTACTTTTAGCGACAGTTTGCTTTGTTTTCATAGATATGTGTAAATTAAATTAAACAAAATGCAATTTAAAAAATTAAATGTAATTGATAATATAAAAGTTAATGTCTCGTCTATATGAATGTAGAGTAATGTATAACAAAGTAAAAGTAGTTAAAATGCCAATTTACACTTACAAGTGCGAAGAATGTGGTACAAAATATGAGATTTTCCACAAAGTGCGCGAAGACGAACGAGCAATTGTATGCCCCAGTTGTGGTTCGATTGTATATAAGAAAGTTATGTCCACAACAGGTATTTTGTCTTCATCACCATCTGAAAGCGCTGCACCAACTTGCGAATATGGCGGCTGTTGTAGTGGTACTTGCAGTTTAAATTAAGCTATTAGCAATTTTTTTAATCAACTCAAGAGCGGCATCAACGTGCCGCTTTTGTGTATTAGTTTGCCCAACGACAAATCTCAAAGTATATTTATCACGTAGTCTCGTGTGAGTGATATAAATTTTACCCGATGAATTAATTTTTAGCAGAAGCTTTTCATTCAGCTCGTTCAAATTTCCATGATAATTTTGGGGTATAAATCGAAAGCAAACAGTATTGAATAGCACATCAGTGAGAAGCTCGAAATTTCCGTCCGAGATGATTTCTTGAGCAAAGTATTTAGCTAAATTAATATGATTACGGATAAAACTTTGCAAACCTTCGATTCCATAATATCGCAAGACAAACCAAAGCTTAAGCGAGCGGAATCGCCGCCCAAGTTGAATTCCCCAATCACGATAATTATTTACTTGGGTATCAACAGTTGTTTTTAAATATTCAGGATTGATTGAAAATGTATTTATAAGCAAGTTTTTATCTTTTATGAAATGAGCAGAACAGTCAAAATTTGTAAGCAACCACTTATGAGGATTAAATACAAACGAGTCGGCAAGTTCTACACCACGAGCAAGCTGCCGAAATTCAGGCAAAATCATTGCTGAGCCTGCAAGTGCAGCATCAACGTGATGAAAAAGCTCGTATTGCTTTGCGATTTCTGCGATATCAGCAATTGGATCAATCGCCGTCGAACCAGTTGTCCCAAAAGCAGAAACAACAGCCGTTGGGATAAATCCATTATTTATATCGCTTTTGATTGCTGACTCAAGTAAATCAGCTCTTAATGAAAATTTATCATCTGTTGGAATTTTAACTAAATTATGACGACCATAACCAGCAATCTTCACAGCTTTTTCAATTGAAGAATGTGCTTCTTCCGAACAATAAACACGATAGACTTTACCGTCGAAACCAGTTTCGTTAATTGCAAAGTTGGATTTACGTTCTCGGGCAACAAGCAGAGCCACCAGTGTTGCTGTCGAAGCCGTATCTTGAATTACTCCATTGAAGTCCGGCGGTAAGCCGATATAATCGCGTAGCAGATTTAAGGTGAACTCTTCGAGTTCCGCAGCTGCTGGTGAAGTCTCCCACACCATACATTGCGCAGCAATTGCCGATGTAAGTAGTTCTGCTAAAATTGACGGTGGACTTGTATTCGCTGGGAAATATGCAAAGAAATTTGGACTTTGCCAATGAGTTATGCCAGGTAATATTATTTGTTTGAAATCTTCGAAAATCTTTTCTATTTCAACAGGAGTTCTTTTATCTATATTTTCTAACATTTTGAATATGTCGCCCGGTCTGACCTGAGACTTAACGGGTAATTTTTCTATGTTATTATAATATTCAACAACCCAATCAGAAAATTGATGTAACAGTTGAGAAAATTTTTCGTTATTCATTTTGATTTTACACGCAAAACAATTAATAAACGTTAAAATAAGTATGTAGAATTTAAAAATCAATTTTTATTTTTCTAAACAAATTAAAAGGTGTTTATATGAAAATTTTCAGATTATTTAGTTTGCTTGCATTTTTAACGCTTAGCACACTAATCTTTACAGCTTGCGAAGAAGATAGTAATGATCCAGTTTCAGCGGACAAGCCTCTTCCAGCTGCTCCTACCAACTTACGTGCGACTTCGCTCAGCTCAACAGAAGTGCAACTTAAATGGGATCGCTCAGCAAGTCACGACTCAAGTTGGTTCGCTGGCTATGAGCTTACAATTACTGGTGGATCGCCAATGACTCCAATCAAAATTGGGAAAGTCGATAATTACAAAGTTACCGGGCTTCAAGAAGGTGTAATTTATACTTTCACACTTAAATCTGTAAATACGGACAACAAAACAAGCACAGGTTCGACTTCTGTTATCTGGTCCCCAGCATCACGCTTCGTAGATAGCGACATCAGAATGTATGTATTTGAATCAACAAACGGTTCAGGGCTTACACTATATGGTGCAAATAACAAACCTCAAAACTTAAAAGCGACAGAAAGAGCTCAATGGCATTTAGGTTTAGATAACAGAACTACTGGTGCCTTGTGGTTTGGCTCGGCAAAACTTATTGATATTGGCACTGCAACTCCAACAGATAAAGTTGAAATTGCTGATACATATTGGGAAACTAACTCGCTTGATAATGTTTTGGAAAAAGCAGCTCTCAATACTTACAATTTTGCCGAAAGAAGAGTTAATCTTTTACAATATGATAAGGGCACTGGTCTTGTATTTGTTGTTCGTGTTATGCGCCAAGGGCAAACAAACTGGAACTATGCAAAAGTATTAGTTGAACGCGGTAGCGGGGGCTTCTTGCAAGGAACTGGTAATGATAGATATATTCAGATGAAGATATCATATCAAAAGACAGTAGGTGTTCCTTATGCTAAAACAAGCAATGATTAATTTTTCAAGGAGTAAGATATGAAAAAGACAATTGCGATATTAAGTTTGATAATTCTGTTCGCCCTTGGGATTAATGCCCAAGAGGCAGTTAAAAAGACACTGCCACAAGAGCCAGCAGAAGCAACTAAAAAGACATTAACCCAAGAAGCAACTAAACCAGTTGCCCAGACTCAAAAATCAGCAAAGCAAACTCAGTTTAAAGCTGATGTTACTGGTCAGGTGATTAGCCTTTCAAAACTGGCAATGGGCGGAATACCAACTGTAACTAAAGCAGAAGCAGAAGAATTAGTAAAGAAAGGTCAACCTCTTGCTTTAAAATCTAACGATCAGATTTACTTGGTTTATAACACCAAAAATGCATTCGATGGCAAAAGCCTTGCTAAGTATGCAGAAGTCAAGAACTTAGGTATTGCTGGTGAAGTGCGCTACATTAATGGTTTTGCGGTAATTTTCGCTAAACAAATTCAACCCGTTGAATAAGTAGGAGATATGCGATGAAAAAAATATTAATGATACTTTCAGTTTTGATGATTGTTTTGGTAGCCTGCAAAGAGCAACCCAAACCAGAAGAACTAGAGAAAACACCAACTATGGAAGAAGCTTTAAAACAAGCACAAGATCCTAATGATTTTACTCAAAATCCACTTGTTGGCGAACTTGTCAGTATGGATTTAGCTGCACAAGGCAATAATAATCCATTATCTGATGTAGCAACAGCAAACAAAATGGTCAAGGATGGTGCTTTTATTGTGTTTAAAGCTGGTGAAGCATACTACGTTGTATTAAATAAAAACGATTACACATATAATGTCGAGCCACTTGCTCAACTTGCAGGCAAGAAAATCGCACTATATGGAATGGTTAAAAATGTTTCGGGAGTAAATTTCTTTTTAATGGAAAAAGCTGAAGAAGCAAAATAAAAACTCTTGAAAATGAAAAAAGGGTGGAGCATATTTTGCACCACCCTTTTTTGTTAACAATGGGTGTGTGAGTTACCAAGCATAACCAAAGTTAATTCCACCGCCCATTGGATCATAACCTAAATCATCAAGCTTACATACTGCGAAACCTAAACGTAAAATAG
>Ga0209809_1000155_pt1 | contig 67363 bp, 63 predicted proteins | sample YNPMSTMetaG_FD_186172 | JGI IMG/M metagenome (GOLD analysis project Ga0209809, IMG submission 186172) | Anoxygenic and chlorotrophic microbial mat microbial communities from Yellowstone National Park, USA - YNP MS-T MetaG (SPAdes) (version 2) ...
CTGGATCGCCTGTTCGCTCTCGTTATCAAGCGCTGAGGTTGCTTCGTCAAGAATAAGGAGCGGGGCGCGTTTCAGGAAGGCGCGGGCAAGCGCAATCCGTTGCCGTTGACCACCGGAGAGCTGCGCACCGTTTTCGCCAATTGGGGTGTCCATGCCCTGAGGCAGCGCGCTGACAAACTCCCAGGCGTGGGCTGCTTGAAGCGCTGCGGCGATCTCCTGGCGGCTCACTGGCCGATTTCCTGCCCCAATCGCGACATTTTCGGCAACGGTAGCGGCCAGAAGCACCGGCTGTTGCGGCACGTAAGCGATGCGCTGGCGTAGCGCCGCCCGCTGCCATGCTGGCAGTGGGACACCGTCAAAAAGGATCTCTCCTTCGTGTGGATCGTCCCAGCGCAACAGCAGGTGCGCCAGCGTCGATTTGCCGCTGCCTGAGGGGCCGACAAGCGCGGTCATCGTGTTGGGGGCAAGGTGTAGGGTAACCTCCCGTAGCGCCCATGTGCAGGCGCCCGGGTAGCGGTAAGAGACAGCGGTAAGGCAAACTTCGGCGCCGCACGGTTGGGGGGGGAGTGGTGGGGCATAATCTCCTGTTTCGGCTTCGGCTGGGGCATCGAGCAGAGCAAAGGCGCTTTCGGCGCCAGCCAGTCCGCGGGCAAAGCGGCTGCCGACTTCGGTCAGTTGCCGCAGCGGTTTGGGAATGAGCCCAGCTGCGGTGACGTAGGAGACCAGTTCGCCCACTGTCGCTTCTCCTCTGAGTGCGAGTACGAGCCAAAGGAGTACCCCCATCGCTGCAAAGGTGAGCAGTTGGGTGAGCGCTGTCTGGCGGGCGGCAATGCGAGCGAGCCGCTCTTGCCGACGTTGTTCGGCATGGTTGGTCTGGGCAAAGCGTTCGCTGGCCAGCGATTCGGCGCCAAAGGCGCGTAGGTCAAGGAGCGCGCGAACGGTTTCGGTTGTCTGGCCGGTCAGTTCGCCCATCGTCTCTTGAAGGGCTTGGGCAGCTTGGCGTAGCCGCCGTTGCGTGTGGCGCACGGTGATGGCAACCAGCGGCAACACCGCCAGCAGCGTGAGGGTCAGCCGCCAGTTGCTCCACAAGAGGTAGGCAAGAAGCGCCGCCACAGTGAGCCCTTCACGCACCACCACGCGCACCGCGTCGGTGACCGCAGTGGCCGTCAGCGTGACGTCGTGGGTTAGGCGCGAAACGGTCCGGCCGCTTTCGTGGGTGAGAAAGTAGCGGTGCGGCAGACGCAGCAGTTGGGCAAAGAGGTCGCGGCGTAGGTCATGGACGACCCCGGCGGCAACCCGAGCCGTGCCGAATTGGCCAAGAAAGGTTCCTAGCCCTTGCCATGCGGCGGCGGCAACTAGGAGCGCCGGTATCCACGGCAGAAGTTCAACGCGCTCTCCCCACGGCAGGGTGATGACCCCCAAGGCAGGGTCGGTGAGCCCGTCGACGAAATATTTGAGCGCTACGGCCATAAGCGGCTGGCCGCTGGCAAAGAGGAGGAAACCAACCAGAGCTACGGCCCAGGCGCCGTAGTAGGGGCGCACGTACCGCCACAGCCGCCGGTAGGTCTGCCAATCGGAGGGGTGGGGCGAACGGGTCAATGGGCTTCGTCCCAGTGGTTGCCGATACCCAGGTCGACAACGAGCGGCACGCGCAGCGGTTCGATGGCGAAGGCAGCGGCGTGGCGTTCGGCTACTCCTTCCATCACTGCTTTGGCCCGTTGGGCCACCGCTTCGGCCTCTTCTGCCGGAGCTTCGATGAGGAGTTCATCATGAACCTGCAGCACCATCCGTGCAGCCCGGTGGTGGTGGGCCAGTTCGGCAGCAAGGTCGATCATCGCCAGCTTGATCAGGTCGGCAGCCGTTCCTTGCATCGGGGCGTTGATTGCGGCCCGTTCGTCGGCGGCGCGTACCGCCTGGTTGGCAGAGTGGATGTGGCGCAACCAGAGGCGCCGGCCAAAGAGGGTCTCCACGTACCCTTGGGTGCGGGCTGTATCGCGCGCTTGTGCCATGTAGGCAGCTACCCCAGGGTAGCGGGCAAAGTAGCGGTCGATGTATTCCTGTGCTGCCGCACGCGGTAGCCCCAGCGATCGGGCGAGGCCAGCTGCGCCCATACCGTAGATGAGGCCAAAGTTGATCGTTTTGGCTAGCCGCCGCTCGTCGGCGGTGACTGCTTCCGGGGGTTTGCCTAAGAGTTCTGCAGCAGTGCGCCGGTGGATGTCTTCGCCGTGGGTAAAAGCGTCGATCAGTGCCGCGTCGCCTGAGAGGTGGGCCATGATGCGCAGTTCGATCTGCGAATAGTCAGCCGAGATGAGCTGGTAGCCGGGAGCTGCGACAAAGGCGCGGCGGATTGCCCGCCCTTCGGGGGTGCGTACCGGGATGTTCTGCAGGTTGGGTTCAGAGGAGGAGAGGCGGCCGGTGACGACTGCTCCTTGCGAAAAGGTGGTATGAACCCGTCCGGTGGCAGGATCGACCATGCGCGGGAGTTTGTCAAGGTAGGTGTTCTTGAGTTTTGCAAGCCGCCGATGTTCGAGCAAGGTGGCGATGAGTTGATGCTCGGGGGTGGCTGGGTCGAGCCGCTCAGCCAAGTCCACCAGGGTCTCTTCGCTGGTGCTTGCCTGACCGGTGGCGGTCTTTTTGGGCGGTTTAAGTCCCAGTTGGCCAAAGAGGAGTTCGCCTACCTGTTTGGGCGAGGCAAGGTTAAAGGGGCGACCGGCCAGTTTTTCGGCCCGTACTTCCAGGTCAGCCAGTAGTTCGCCGAAGCGGCGCGACTGTTCGGCAAGTTGCCCGCTGTCGATGGCGATCCCGACCGCTTCGATCGCGGTAAGGACCGGGACAAGGGGCCGTTCGATCTGTTCATAGACGCGCTGCAGTTTGGGTTCCTGTGCTAGGGCGTGGGTCAGCTTGGCGTGGAGCCGCCAGGTAAGGTCGGCATCTTCCGCTGCGTAGCGGGTGGCAGTGGCAAGGTCTACTTCGGCAAAGGTGATCGCCTGCTTGCCAGTGCCGCAGACTTCGGCGTAGGTGAGCGGCCGCAGCCCCAGCTCGCGTTCGGCAAGCCGATCAAGGTCGTGTTCGCGGTCGCTTGCCAGCACGTAGTCCATAAGGAGCGTATCGTGCGGGGTTCCTGCCACCGGCATTCCGTGGGCGGCGAGCACGTGGGCGTCGAATTTGCCGTTTTGGGCAACCTTGGGCGCAGTGGCATCGGCAAACCATGGGGCGAGGGCAGCGCGTACGGCTGCAAGCGGCAACTGCTCGTCAGGGGCGAGGGTGCGGTGACCAACTGGGAGGTAGTAGGCTTGGCCGGGGGCAAAAGCAAAGGAGAGCCCAACCAACGCCGTGCGGCGCGCATCGAGGCTGGTGGTTTCGGTATCAAAGGCAACGACGGTCCCAGCAGCTTTGCTGGCTGCCAACTGGTTAACGAGCTCAGAGAGGGCTGCAGGTGTGGTAATGGCACGATAGCGGTCGCGCCGGGCAGCGGCGAGTTCAGGAGGTTCACGCCCGGCGTTGGGCGCTGCTTCGCCCCCCTCTTGGGGGCGGTTCGCGCCATGCGATGGAGCTGCGGGCGCAGCCAGGGCAGGAGAGTCCCCAGCAGGGGTTGGCGTGCTGCAGGCGCCAAAGCGAGCCGCAAAGGTTTTGGCCAAAGTGCGAAACTCGAGACGTTCAAACCAGTGGCTAAGCGCACACCAGTCGAGGGGGCGAGCAGCCAGATCGTCGAGCGTGACCGGTAGCAGCAGGTCATCGCGCACTCTGGTCAGTTGGCGCGCTTGCACCAGCCAGTTGCGCGCTTTGCGCAACGCTTCGCCCGCTTTGCCGGGGATTGCATCGGCATGGGTAAGGAGCGTTTCCAGCGAGCCGTATTGGCGCAACCACTTCGCGGCGGTTTTCGGGCCACAGCCAGGCACGCCCGGTATGTTGTCGACGCTATCGCCAGTAAGTGCCAGAAAATCGGGGATCTGCGCTGGGGTAACGCCGAATTTTGCTTCCACCCCTGCGGCGTCGAGCCGCTCATCGCGCATGGTGTCGACCCACAAGACCTGGGGGGCGACCAGCTGTGTCAGGTCCTTGTCGGCGGTGGCAATGACCACCGACCAACCCCGTTCGCGCGCCTGGCGGGTCAGCGTGGCGATCACATCGTCGGCTTCAACCCCTGGGACGATCAGCAGTGGCCAGCCCATGAGCGGGATGAGGGTGTTGAGCGTCGGGATCTGTGCAGCAAGCGCCTCAGGCATTGGTGGGCGGTGGGCTTTGTAATCGGCAAAGAGCTGGTCGCGAAAGGTGGGGCCGGGAGCATCGAAGACGACCGCACGGTAGGGGGCGGGAAACTGCTCGTCGAGCCGGGCGAGCATGGCTACTACTCCGCGGATCGCCCCGGTCGGCTCGCCAGCAGAGGTGCGCAGATCGGGCAGCGCGTAGAAGGCGCGGTAAAGAAAGCTGGAGCCATCAACTAGGGTCAGACGCATGAAGATCCCGCAGCGGTACGTTTTGCTGGCCGTTAGGTTAGCATAGCGGTTATGGTTTTGGGGATAGAAAGATGGCGTTACGCGATAAGGTGCCGTTGGGCGACGACGACCCTAAGAATGTGATGGAAAATGGCCGCGAGGCGTGGCGTCTGTTGGGGATCCTCTCCGAGTTCGTCGAAGGGGCTGAGCGCTTGGCGGCGATCCGCCCGGCGGTGTCGATGTTTGGCAGCGCGCGGCTTGCCCCGGACCACCCCTACTACCGATTGGCTGAGGAGATTGCGCGCAAGCTCTCTGATGCTGGTTTCGCCGTCATCTCGGGTGGCGGGCCGGGGATTATGGAGGCAGCCAACAAGGGGGCCTTTTTTGGCCGCGGGCCGTCGGTGGGGCTTAATATCCAGTTGCCGCACGAACAGCACGCCAACCCCTATCAGGACGTTTCGCAGACTTTCCGCCACTTCTTTGCGCGCAAGTATATGTTTGTCCGTTTTGCATCAGCCTATGTGGTGATGCCGGGAGGGTTTGGAACACTTGATGAGCTGATGGAGGCGCTCACCCTGATCCAGACTGGGAAGAGTCGGCGCATTCCGCTCATCCTGGTTCATCGGCCCTTCTGGCAGGGGCTTCTTGACTGGTTGGCCGACCGGCTGATTGCCGAGGGGATGATCGATCCGCACGACCTCAATCTGATGCAGGTGATCGACAACCCCGACGAGGTGGTGGCGGCGATCTTCAAACACTATGAGCGGCGCGGTTTCGAGCCGTTGCCGCAGGAACGGCAACTGCTTTTGCAGCTATAGGGAGAGGGCGATGAAGCAAAGAGGGTTTTTGGTTGGTGTTGCGGCGGTGGTTTGCTGGGTTTGCTTGCCCGTGGCTGGTGCGGCCGAGGAGCGAGGGGTACCCCCAGCAGCCGAGGTGCCTCCCCTGCCGACGCTTCCCGGACCGATCACCGAAGCCGATCTGGTGCAGCCCGAAGTGGTGATTCGCGAAGAGGGGGAAAACATGGTAACCGAATACCGCGTAGGCGGAAAAACCTACCTAATCAAGGTTACCCCGCCGCGGGGCGAACCCTACTACTTGATCGACCGCCATGGCGATGGGGCCTTCGAGCGGCTTCCTGGCGGCGCTCCGACTGTACCGCCAATGTGGGTGATCAAGACTTGGAAGTGAAGGAGCAGCCAAACCATCTGCTGCGCGGGCAGATGGCAGCGTTGCTGCACCGTTTTCCGCGCAAAACGTGGGCGCTGGTGATTGTCGGGTTGCTGCTGCTTCTTCTCTGGGCGCAGCCTCTTCCCGGTGGTCCGCGCGTGCCGCTCCTTCTTTTGACCGTGGTTAGCCTGGTGGTGGCAGGGCGTCTGGGTCAGACGGTGCTTACCCGAGCAGGCCAACGGCTGGCTCTGTTGCTGGGCGGGCTGGCGCTTGTGGTGGTCGTTTCGCTCTTGGGGAAACCGCTCGCCGGCTCGGGTTGGGGGTATGCTGCGATGCTCATTGGTTGCGCGTTGGCCGGGGTGGGGGCAACCTGGGCGGTGGCCGAGCACCCCAATGGGGTGAAGCTCCTAGCCGACGGGGCGGCCCTCTTTTGGGCCTTTCTCGTTGCCGATTCCTTGGGGCAGTGGCTTCTTGGCCGTGATCTCTTTGGTGTCCCGTACGCCTCCGATTACTTCGAATCGCGCCTGGTCGGCCCCTTTGCCGAGTCGCTCAAGATGCCGGTACTTGTGGCGATTCTCTTTCCGTTTGCCGCTTGGCGGTGGCGCGATCGGCCGCTTGTGGTACTCATCTTTCTGGCGGTAGCAGCGTGGGTGGTGCTGCTTTCCGGGGCGAGAAGTAGCCTGGTGCTGCTCTTTTTGGCAGCGCTGCCCCTTTTGGTGCGTCTCTCTTGGCGCTGGTGGGTCGCAACGCTAGCTGGAACGATTGTGCTGGCCAGCATCGCCGTAACGCTTAGTCCATCGCTTCAGATACGCGTTGCGGCAATGCGTGACCACTGGCAGGTGGCCCCCTTCTGCTCGGTCGGTTCTGAGTGCGATGCCGCGCGCAGCGCCTTGCTGTCTAACCGGTGGGAGCTGTGGCGCAACGCTTGGCGGATGGTCGAACGTTACCCCTGGTTTGGCGTCGGGGCTAAGCGGTTTGAAGCTGCTTACCCTGAGGTGGCCGAAGCGACCGATCTCTTTGCGCACAGCCGTCCCTACCATTCGCACAACCTCTATACCGAGATCGCCGCTGAGCTGGGGTGGGTAGGGTTTGCGGCTTTCCTCACTGGGATCGGCGCGTTGGGCTATTGGTACTGGCGCGCACACCCTGCTGCCCGGGCCCAGACTGGACCGTGGGCAGCGGCACTTTTTGCTTACCTCTGGCCGGTACAATCGCAGCCGGTTCTGCTCAAGGTCTGGTGGTTTCCAGTGGTTTTCTTCCTGCTTGTCGGCTATCTGGCTGCGCTCGATGCCAAGGACGAGGCAAAACAGAAGGTACGGATGATTGCTTCAGCGGTCTAAGGGGCAAAGAGGCGGTCGAGAAGCTCTGTAAGCTGCGCTTTGACTACCGATTCGCTCAGGTACCGGGCGAAGGTCTGTGCTGCCTGGGTGGCAAGTATCGCCAACTGGGCCGGTTCGGCCCAGAGGCGCGCGAGCGCTGCGGCAAGTGCCGCCGGAGATTCCGGGGGGACCCAGACGATTCCGCTTTCGTGGGAGGGGGTAGCGCGCAGCGCTTCGGGGTAGGCCAGACTCATCCGGGTGATGACAGGACGGCCTAGGGCAAGCCCTTGCGCGACTTTGTTGGGGATAACGCGCCCTGCTTTGGCGCTAGCGCCGAAGATGCCGAGGATGGCGTGGGCCTGCGCTGCGCGCCGGGCTATCTGATCGTAGGGGAGCGAAGGGGCAAAGGTGAGGGTGAGCTGCGCCGGGAGTGCCGTACGTTGAGCAAGCGCAGTACAGGTGGCTTTGAGCGGCCCATCGCCCAAAAGCGTCCACCGCGCCGGTGGCCCCTGGTAATGGGCGGCGGCGGCAACGATTGTCTCGGGCCGCTGCAGCGCAATGAAGCTACCGTAAAAGAGCGCTTCCGGCGGATCGGCGTTGGCTGTCGGCAGCGGCTGTGGGGTAAAACGTTGCTGGTCGGCGCCAATGACAATCACATAGAGCTTTTCTCGGGGTACCCCTAGCGTTTCGCTAAAGTAGGCGGCATGGGCTTCGGTGTCGGCAACCACCGCCGTACAGGCGGAAAGGAGACGCCCCTCCCAGCAACGCAGCCGTTCGGCTGCCCGACTCTGCGGCGGGTATTTGTGGCGCTCACCCACTGCTTTGTCGTAGGCTGAGATCAGCGGATCGGCGACTACCGGAAGATTGACGCGCCCTGCCCAGGTAAGCGCTGCAGCCAGATCGCGCTGGCGAAAAGCTGGCACCCAGATCAGATCGGGACGCGGCACCGAAGTGAGGTGCGCTTCCCAGTCACCGAAGCGGCTCACCAGCGGCCGGAAAGCGGCTACTTGCCAGCCCAGTTCGCCAAAGAGACGCATCAGCAACTGGTTGCGGGCATAGTAGGGGTCGAAGCGGCCCCACCAAAGGACGGTGCGCGTCATGGGCTAGTGGATGAAGACGTTTGCGAGGAGAGGCTGCTTCGCTTGTCGGAGGCGCCAACAGGGGTTTGTGGGCAGGAAGCGGAATGGTCGGACGCTTGGCCGGCATTGTGGAGATTCTCTGCGGCACCAGGCAGGGTAAAGACTACCGGCAATCCCAGCCGCTGCCGTTCGCTAAGCTCCCACGCCTTGGCTAGCCGCAGAAAGCGTTGGATCGCATACATGTGGCTAATGACGATCCCTGTGGTGCCGTTGGCGAATTCACGCCGCAGCAGAAATGACTTCCAAAAGGCAAGGAAAGGGAGGATGAGGAGCATCCAACTGCTTGGCCGTCGGCCGCGACGTACCAGCTCTTCGGCGCGCCAGGTGGTCGTTTCGTTGATCTTGGCCACATGGTGGCTAAGGGAGCGAAAGGAGCGATGCAGCACCATCCCCTTAAGGTGGCCGACGCTACCTTCTTTTACCACCACCGAGTCATGGACGGGATGGTCTTTAAAGCCAGCGCGGCGCCGATCGTAGAGGCGGATCGGGTGGTGAAAAGCGGTCCATGGGTGGCCCTTTGTCTGGGTGGGATAGACGGGAAGGATCGGAACCGTATAGGCAGCGTGCGCCGGTTCTCCCGCGGTAAAGAGGGCAGCAATCTCCGCAGCCAGCTCTGGGGTAATTGCCTCGTCGGCGTCGAGGTTAAGCACCCAATCGTTGCGGCACTGCTGCTCGGCAAAGACCTTCTGCGGACCATAGCCGCGCCAGGGGTGGAAGAGGACGCGCGCCCCCAGCGATTCGGCTACCGCGACGGTGGCGTCGCTGCTGCCGCTATCGACCACAACCACTTCGTCGGCCAAAGATTGCACGCTGTTGATCGCCGCCGGGAGCCGATCGGCTTCGTTTTTGGTGATCAGAAAGACAGAGAGGCGAATCTTTTCCATCGCAAGTAAGCAATCGCGCCCGTTTTTATCAGGTTTTTGGGGGTGACCCTAGGGTCAAATCATACAGGAGAAGAAAGCACTTTTCCCGCTCAATTGGCGGTGAGCTCAGCATAGACCTGCAAAGTTGCCGCCTGCATGGCAGAAAGGGTAAAACGTTCGGGAAATGGACGGGTAACGGGCGGCAACTCTCCAGCCAAGCACTCATTGATGCGCGCGGCAAGCGCAACGTCGTCGCCCACCGCAATCGATCCTTCGGGATACAGGGCCGCCAACTGTTCAGCCACCCCCCCGTGGTGGTAACCGATGACCGGAACGCCCAGCGCCAGCGCTTCAAGCGTTGTGCGACCAAAGGCTTCAGGATCGATAGAGAGGGAAAGCACCAGTGTTGAAGCCGCCATGATCTCGCGCAAATCAGGGCGATCTCCGGTAATGGTAACCGAGCCGGCGATATTTTCTTGGGCGATGCGTTGGTGCAGTCTAGCGACATACTCGGCGCGGCGCGGGTCGTATCCGCCAACCAGTAGCAAATGAGCATCGGGGTGGCGGACAACGATCTGCGGCCAAAGGGCCAAGAGTCGCGACTGCCCTTTCCAGCGGGTGAGGCGGGCTGGCAGCACCACCCAGCGTTTGCCGCGGGTGGTGGGAAACTGGGCGTACCACTGGGCAAACCAGTCACTGCTTGGGCGGTAGCCGCGCCGATAGCGGCATGGGTCGATGCCGCGCGGGATGACTGTGAGCCGCGCGGGGTCGACACGGTAGTTTTGCACAACGTAGCGGTAAATGGCTTCTGAGACGCAGATTACCCGTTCCCCACGGGTCATGACGGCGCTGTAGGGGTTCACGGAATAAAAGCCGTGGACAGTGGTGACCAACCGAGGCCTTTGGGACGCGGGGAGGCTTTGCCAGGCCAGCCAACCAACCCAGGCGGGGAAACGCGAACGCAGATGAAGCACATCTACCTGTTCTTCGCTCAGCAGCTGGCGCAGACGGGGAACCCAGCGCCAGAGTGTCCGGAGCCGCTTTTCTCCCACCGGCCAGTTGAACCACTGGGCGCCAATTTCGTGCAACCGCTCGGCGTAGCGGCCGCTCTTGGCAATCACAATTGCCCGGTGCCCTGCCGCTACCAGCGCTTCGGCAATCTCCACTGCTCCCCGCTCCACGCCGCCGGAGTGAAGTGCGGGCAGCATCTGAACGACGGTTAGAGTTGGCACTATTTTTATTAACCAACATTAAACAATCGCAGCATTGCTCCCCAGGGTTCTATTGTTAGGTGCGTTGTTTTCCCGTAGGCAAAATCGAGAGCCAACCACCGTTCGCGTGGCAGCCCAAGCAGATGGCCAGCAATTGCCTTGAGCGGTCCTGCGTGGGCAACCACCACCAGGGCGTCGGCGGCAAGGCGCCGTTCGCGGGTCTCCTGCCACCACTCGAGCGCACGCATCGCCATCTCGGCGGCTGATTCCCCTCCTGGTGGTTGGAAACCAAACGGGTTAGCGGCCCAGCGTTCAAGAAGCGCTGGGTCGATCGCAGCAAACGGGACCCCTTCCCATTGGCCGAAATCGATCTCAAGCAGCCGATCGTCAAAGCTAGGGCGCCCCAGTTCGCGGGCTAGGAGCGCAGCGCGATCGCTTGGACTGCTGTAGAGGTGAAAGTTAGGCGGCAGTAGCGGCAACAGACGGTGGGCTACCTCAGCAGGGTCTTCGGCAAGCGGCCAGTCGCGACGGCCGTAACAGATCCCATCGGGTGCGGTAGTTCGGGGATGGCGAATTAGATAGAGTTCCATGCAGCAACGATTCCGAGTAATCCTGTTGTGGTTGCGGTGGTGGCAGTGGCTCCGAGAAGATCCCCGGTGTAGCCACCCAGGCGCCGTTTCCCCCGCCACCACCAGTAAGCGGCCCCCAGCGCTGCGCTCAAGATTGCCGCAAGCGCCACAGCAGGGGGAAGGAGGAGAAGGGGCACGAACGCCAGCCCCGCTTTCCCCCACTCGGCCCCAGTCAGTTGCGCCGCGGCAAAGGGGTAAGCTTTTCCTTCTCCTTCTGCAAGGCGCAGGTAGGGAAGGCGGGTCATCGGCACCAGAACGAGTGCCCGCGCCAAGGGGTGGACCGCCAGCAGCACAGTAGCTGCGGCCGTTGCCCCTGCCCGTTCGGCGATTGCGGTCAGCGCTTGCCACTGCAGGGTCAGGGCCACCCACAGCGCCAAGGCACCAAAAGTACCGATGCGCGAATCCTTCATGATGGCCAATACTTGAATTGTATCGTAGCCACCGCCAAAGCCGTCGACGGTGTCCGCCAGGCCATCTTCATGAAAGGCGCCGGTGGCAAGAAGCCCGGCAAGAAGGGCAGCAAGTGCCGCCAACCCCGGATGGGCAAAGAGGTACGTGGCCAGCACAAGGGTGGCGGCGGCAATCGCCCCGACAGCAATACCGACCCAAGGGAAGTAGGGGAGCATCCTGGGCACGCGTACGGCCCGGTAGCGGCCAGCGCCAGGGCAGGGCAGGCGGGTGAAAAAGCGCACCGCCTGGGCAAAACGCCCCCACTCGCGGCGTAGCCAGCGAAACCACCGGCGGCCCACGGCGTGGCTACTTCTGGGTAACACCGGCAGAGGCAAAGGTGGCCATGTCGCTGAGGATCGCAGCAGCTGCACGCACCAGCGGGTAGGCAAGCGCTGCGCCCGTTCCTTCGCCCAGGCGCAGGTCGAGGGCAAGGAGCGGCTTAACCCCCAGGTGGTCGAGCACGGCGCGATGCCCCTGTTCCTGCGAGACGTGGCTAAAGATGAGAAAGGGGGAGACGCGCGGTTCAAGGCGCTGGGCAACAAGCGCTGCGGCAGTGGCGATAAAGCCATCAACAAGCACCACAGCGCGGCGGGCAGCAGCAGCGATCATCGCGCCAGCCATCTGGGCGATTTCAAGCCCGCCATATTCGGCCAGAATATCCCAAGGGTTTTGCGGGCAGCCGCCGCGGGCCAACGCCTGTTCGAGGATCTGGCGCTTGGTGGCAACCCCCTGGTCATCAAGCCCCGTGCCGCGGCCGACCAGGGCAGCGAGCGGCAGGCCAGTAAGGCAGTGCAAAAGGAGCGACGCCGTGGCGGTGTTGCCAATCCCCATCTCGCCAACGATCAGACAGTCAAGGGGTTGAGGAAGGTTGGCGACGATCTCGGCCCCTTTGGCAACGGCTGCTTCGGCAAGCGGGCGCCCAAGCGCCGGTTCGGTGACGTAGTCTCGGCTGCCCCAGGCAAGTTTGGCCTCGATCAAGTCGGGGTGGGGAGGGATCGGGTGATCGACACCAGCATCGACCACCTTAAGTGGGATACCCAAGGTGCAGCAAAAGACGTTGATCGCCGCACCACCGCCTAAGAAATTGGCGACCATCTGCCAGGTGACATCACGCGGGTAGGCCGAAACTGGGTGGTGGCGGGTGACGCCGTGGTCGGCGGCAAAGACAAGGGCAAAAGGGTGTGCAACAGTGGGATCGAGGCGGTTTTGAATCAGGCCAAGCTGCAGGGCTACTGCTTCGAGCTGGCCCAGCGCGCCCAAGGGTTTGGTCTTCTGGTCGATCGCTTGCTGAAGCGGCGCGCGCAGCCGTTCGTCAGGTAGAGGGGGAATGGGTAAGGGAATCATCGAATCGTGGCTCCCGATTTAAGTGGCCAAGGGATGCCGGCCACAACGAAGGTCACAGCCGGAGCGGCAGCAGCCAGCGCCTGGTTCAGACGCCCCGCTTCGTCGCGAAAGCGTCGCGACAGGGGATCGGCAGGAACGATTCCAAGCCCCACTTCGTTGGCGACCAGCCACAGAGGCGGGGTGCTGGGTTGGTTTGCAATCTGATGGCAAAGGGTAAGGAGATCGGCCACTGCGGCGTGCCAAGCCGCTTCCCGGTCGGCGTTGGTGGCTGCTGCGCTGGGTGGGGCGAGCTCGGCAGGGGTCCAGCCAGAGGTCACCCATAAAAGCCAGTTGCTGCACCATACCGTTAGGCAGTCGACGATCGTGGCATAACCAGCAGCAAGGCTTTCGCCAATCGCTGCGCTCAGGTGATAGGGGACTTCGACGGTTTGCCAGTGAGGGGGGCGTTCACGGCGGTGCTGGGCGATCCGTTCGGCCATCTCAGCATCAGATGGGGTGGCTGTGGCCAGAAAGCGCACAGGAAAAGATTGTGTTCGGGCAAGTTGCTCGGCAAAGTGGCTCTTTCCCGATCGGGCACCCCCCAGGATCAGATGCGGCCATAGGCTGGTTCCCTCTCCAGCTGGGGATAACAGCGATGGAATCATCTGGCTAGATAGGGGTTGGCCAACTGCTCCATCGCTTCGGCCAAGGCAACATCCTGTTCGGTGATCCCGCCAGCATCGTGGGTGGTAAGCGCCACCTCGACCCGATTCCAGACGTTGCGCCATTCGGGATGGTGGTTGAGCCGCTCGGCAACCAGCGCCACCTGCGTCATCCAGCCAAAGGCAGCGACAAAGTCGCGAAAGCAAAAGGTGCGTGTGAGCTGGCCATTGTGCACTGCCCACTGGGGCAGACGGTTGAGGGCAGCGGCAAGCTCATTTTCCGAAATGAGTGGCATGGCAGGTTCCTGATTCCACGGCAGGCAGCTTAATTATAAATCAGGGAGCGGGTCGACCGGCGCGAAGGGATTGCCGTATCGCTCTGCGTGTAGATGAGACATAAGCCGATTGCGCTGGGAACATGATCGAATCGGGCACTGGATCGGGTAGAAAGTGGGAACGGATGTCCCGGCGTGCGGCAATGATCCGATAAAGGGCATGGCGCTCGGCTTCGGTGAAGTCACTCAGAATCATCAGCAGAACCAGAAGGGGCAGGGGCACCCCGCAGCGATGGTGAGAGGGTGCGCAGCCGTTCAAGGTAGGCGGCAGGTAGCTGGTAGCGGGCGGCCAGTTCGGCAACGGGCTGAAGCGCGTTCTGTACTTCAGCAATGAAGCCGGCAAGTCCGGCGCTCAGAGATTGCGCGGGGCGTTCCCCGGCCCGCACGCTGCCATCGGCATCATACTTGTGGTGGTAACCGCGCGGGGTCACCATCTTGCCATGGGCGACAAAGGTCGTGCTGTTGCCCACCAGCACAGTAGAGAGCATACCGATCTCGCATTCGGCCATTTTAGCAAGTGTTGTTAGTTCGACATGTTGGCGCGTGCGGAAAGCCGACTTGACGATGGCCACCGGCGTCTCAGGCGCCCGGTGCTGCATCAGCAGCCATTGCGCTTCGACGATCTGCTGAGTGCGCCGTCCCGATTTCGGGTTGTAGAGGGCAATGACAAAATCGGCTGCCGCAGCGGCAGCAAGCCGCCGAGCAATTACTGGCCACGGGGTAAGGAGATCAGAAAGTGAGATCGCACAGAAGTCGTGGGTAAGCGGTGCTCCAACAAGCGCTGCCGCAGCTGCCAATGCGGTAATTCCGGGGATGACTTCCACGTCGATCTCGCCCTCCTGATCTGGGCGCCAACCGGCGGCAAAGAGGGCTTCGAAGGTTGGTCCAGCCATGCCGTAGATGCCGACGTCGCCCGAGGAGATCAGGGCGACCGTTCGTCCAGCCCGCGCATGACGGATCGCCTCTACCGCCCGGTCGATCTCCTCGGTCATCCCTTTTTTGATCACCTCTTTCCCGTCAAGAAGGTCGGCAACCAGTCGCAAATAGGTGAGATAGCCAATGACGACGTCGGCAGCTGCAATCGCAGCACGTGCTGCTGGGGTCATGTGGTGGGCATTGCCCGGCCCGATGCTGACCAGAAAAAGGCGGCCGCGGCAAGAGGAGGGGGTAGGAGTGTCCATCGCTAGACTCCAGATGGCTTGAGCGTTTCCAAAGGAGGTTGGTAACAGGCGGCTACGGCCACGGTGGCGTTTTTGCCGTCGGCTCCGCGCACCCGCTCTTTAGCCACGCGCAGCATCGGAAAGCCGGGGTATTCGGCAAGCCGTTGTCGGTTCCACCCTGCAGCAAGAAGCGCAGCCGCTTCAGCAACTGAAGGGGTGCCGGTATAGCGGCGCACCGTCTCAGAAGGGCAGGGGACGGGAATCGCGGCCAACGCTTCAGCTGGGTAGAAGGAAAGGAGCGCACCGCGGGCAAGAAGCGGGGTGACCGCTTCCCAGAGTCCCACTTCGTCGTGCTTGAGGGTAATTGAGGCGATGTGGGCTACCGCCGGCGGGTCGGTACCAACCAAGTGAGGCAGGGACTCTTGGTAGCAGGCCAGGGCTTTAGAAACAGCTGCGGCAATGGTCGATGCCGGGGTACCGCGGTCGCAGCCGATGCCGATCGAAACGCGCTGTAAGTGGAAGCGCTCGGGTGGCACATACCAGACGAGCCGGTCGACAAAAGCGGTGGCAACCGCTTCTGGTGGCGGTGTTCGGGCAACCCACAAAAGGGCGCGATAGCCAGCGAGCTCCTCTGGGTTGGGAAGCACTTCAGGTGGCTCCTGCCGCCAGGTGAGGTGGGTAGGTAACGGCACCCCAGCGCGGCCACCGGAATGATAGGTCCACCAGTCTGCTTCACCGTCAGCGCTTTGCCACAAAAGCACCGGTTCGCCGTTGACGACTGCCGCTGCGCTATTGACCAGCGCCTCGTGGCTGGCTCGGAACGACCAGCCGAGTTCGCTTCCCAAGAGATCGACAGCTAGGCTCTTTTGACTGTCGGAAGCGGTGGTGAGGATCGGTATGGCCGAAAGCGCTCCGGCAACCTGCTGGGCCAAGGAGTTGGCCCCCCCGAGGTGTCCGGAGAGGATCGGGATGACGAATCGGCCAGCGTCATCGATCGCCAACACCGCCGGGTCGTGCTCTTTGCTGGCTAGAAGCGGCGCGATGAGCCGAACAAGGGCGCCGATCGACACCACGGCAACCAGCGCGTCATGCTCCGGCCATAAGCGGGCCAAGAGTGCTCCGCTCTTTTCCGTATAGAGGGTAACCGGCTCATTAGGGAGTGCGTCACCATATTTGGCCGGTAGGTAGAGGGGGGCGGTGGGGGCAACTGCCCGGCGCGCTGCGGCGGCGATCTGGGCCCCGTGGCGAGTGATCGCCAAAAAGGCCGGGGTACGGAAGACGGTGCGGGCAGCGTACCAATGGCTCACTGGTCTGCTCCGGAAAGGGCAGGGGGCTCTTTGGCGGAAGCGGTGGAACGCTTGGCGCGACAACCGCGCACTCGCTCAGCCACTGGACGGGCGGTTGGGTTGCGGACGATAAGGAGGGCAAGGTAAGAGGGGGGCTCCTCGGCAAGCGCTGCGATCGCCGGGCCAGCAACCAGCCGCTCCTCGGGCATCCCGACCCGTTCGGCATAAAGGGCGTGTGCCAAAAGCCCCTCGCTATTGAGCCAGTCAAGAAGCTGGCGCCATAGCGGTTTGATCTTCATCAACACCAGAGTCTCGAAGTGGGGCAGGAGCTGGTTGAGAAAGGCCACGCCGTAGTTGGCGGGAATAACGGCGATACGCTCCTCTTGGGCAGCAAGCGCCAGCGCCCCTTTCGCAGCTGCTGCAGCAAAGGCGTTGACGCCGGGCAGGGTGACTACCGGCACTTCCGGGGCAATGTTGCGCAGTGCTGCAGCCAGATACTGGAAGGTGGCGTAGGTTGAGGCATCCCCTTCAACCAGGAGCGCGACGTCGCGGCCGCTTGTCAGGGTAGGCAGGAGCGCTTCGGCTGATCGCTGCCAGGCGCGGGTTAATACCAGTGGGTCGTGGCTCATCGGAAAGTGCACAGGCAGGGCATCTTGGGGGCAGGCGAGGCCGGCACGCTCGACGATTGCCAACGCTACCGAATCGCCGCCGATTGTCCGTACCGGGTAGGCCCAGCGGGCTGGCCCAGTGAGAACCTGCCAGGCACCGCGGGTGATCCAATCGGGATCTCCTGGACCAAGCGAAACGCCGTAGAGGGTACCGTAACGGGGGGTAGTCATCGGTTTTTCTCGCAGGATGGCAGGGCAGTTGCCTTTTTCTCTACCGTGGGTTTGGTGGCGCTGACCAGCCAGATCGGGTTTTCGCTGGCCAGCCGGTGCATCGACAAAATCGGTTTGCTGCGTGCAGCCCAAAGCTGGGTCACTTGCCAGGGTGCCGCGCAGCGCGCAAGGGTTGCGGTGGCGGTAGCCAGATTCTCAAGGGTGACGAAGTTGGCCACCAATCGTCCGCCCGGCTTAAGCCGCTGCCAGCAGTAGGTTAGGAGTTCGGACAGTTCGCCACCGGAGCCACCGATGAAAAGGGCGTCTGGGTCAGGTGCCTCGTCTAGTCCTGCCGGGGCCCGGGTGTGGCGGATCGTCCAGTTCCAGGTGCGCAGACGGCGGGCGTTGGCGGTGGCGATCGCTACATCCTCGGCATTTTTTTCAAAGGCCCAGACCTCTCCGTCACCGGCCAGGCGGGCGGCTTCCAAACCGACGCTGCCAGACCCGGCGCCGATGTCCCATAGGCAGTCATTCGGGCGGACAGCAAGCAGGGCAAGGGTCAAGGCGCGCACCTCCTGCTTGGTGATCAGCCCCTTTTCGGGTTGGCGTTGCTGGTACCAGTTGTCGGGGAGATGGTAGTGCGGCAAGGGTTGAGTCGGTTCGGCTACTTTGGTAAGGAGCATGACGTGCGGGTGGGGAAATGGGGTGGTTGCTGCCTCTTCTAGGGTCATGCCAGACCAGAGCCGTTCGTCTGGGTAGCCAAGACGCGCAGCGACCGCCACTTGGTAGCAGGGGGCCTCGTGCGCTGCTTCAGCGGTGGCGGGGTAGCCTAGGGTAAGGAGCGTTTGGGCGATCTCCTGTGCCCCAGCACCAGGCGCAGTGAGCGCAAGGATTGGCGTACGCCCCAGGCCTGCTGCCGCCAAAATCGGCCGCAAAGGGTGGCGGGGGGCGTTGGCAAACGACCAGGGAGCGGTCACCCGACCGTGGGCCGAGACGAGTGCGCCATCGTGCCAGGCCACCCCCAATCGGGCGCAAGCAATCTGGATCGTTGTCCGTTCTGGGATAATCGTGACGGCGCAAGTGCCAAGCTGCTCAATAAGCCGCTGGGCCGCGCCGTGAAAGAGGGGGTCGCCACTCATCGCCACAACCACCCGTTCGCCGGCCGCAACGGCCTGGGCGCAAAGCGCGGGAAGTTCGTCAAGTATCGACTCGAAGGGATCGAATCGGGCCATCGGGGCCAGCCGGGCGGCCAACGCGCCAAAACCCTTGGCTGCATAAATCTGAGTGGCGTTGGCTAGCGCTGCCTGCGCTGCAGCAAGGAGCGGTTCGCCAGGAAGCCAGCCGATAATCGTAACGGTCATGGTTTTTTCCCATCGAGGTCGCTGACCCGGGCAACGGGGCAGTTGTCAAAGTCGATTGTCTGGATGGTTAACCACCGGGATCGGCCTGGCCAGAATTTGCGGCGCAGGGTCGTCCATGCCCGTTGGGCGAGCGCGCGGTGAAAGCTGGCGGCCAGCCCCAGTTCGGCGAGCCGCTCGGCAGCAAAGCGGGCCGTTTCGGCGGCACTGATCTCAGCAACGACTTCGGCTGGCGCGTCGACCTCCTGAGCGCACGCGGCAAGCAAAGTGCGGTCGACCTCCCCCTTGCCGGCATGGGTTACCGGCATCCCCTGGGCCATTTTGGTGAGCTTGCCAACCATTGCGCCGACGATCACATGGCGGATACCGGCGCTACGCGCTGCGTCAAAGGCGGTGCGAACAAAGTCGCCCATCTGCACAAAGGCGGTCTCAGGTAGCTCCGGCCATAACGTCATCATCACCTTTTCCGAGCGGCCGCCAGTGGTGAGCACCACTGTATCGCTGCCTTGGGCGCGGGCGGCATGAATCGCCTGCACCACACTTGCCCGGAAGGCGGCGGTAGAGTAGGGGCGAACAATCCCGGTGGTGCCAAGAATCGAGATTCCTCCGACGATCCCGAGACGCGGGTTGAGGGTGCGCTTGGCCATCTCTTCGCCTCCCGGGACGGCAATGGTCACCTCCCAGCCGCAGGAAAGCGGCGGCAAAGCGTCGCGTAAACAGATCGCGTCGGGTTGCGGGGGTGGGAGTTTGCTTGGATCGGGCTGGTTGATGGCGGGGTAAAGGCCGAGGAGTTCCTGAAGGTTGTCGGCTAGGTTCTGGCGCGGGACGGGATTGATGGCCGGTTCACCAACAGCGAGCCCAATCCCGGGGCGTGTTATCCGGCCTACCCCTTCGCCGCCCCGCAGAAAGAGACCGGGGGTGGCCACCCAGGCGACCGTCACCGTCAAGCGGGCTTTATCGGTGACATCCGGGTCGTCGCCGGCATCTTTGACGATTACCGCGGTGGCAGACCAATGGCGAAGTTCGGGGTCGACTACCGTAAAGGTTACCCGTTGCCCGTTGGGAAGCAGCGCAGTGATTGCATCAGGAACCGTTCCGGTCAAAAGGGCAGTGGCCGCAGCCCGCGCCGCGGCAGCAGCGCAGGCGCCGGTGGTAAACCCAGTACGGCCGCGATGCGCCCGTTTTGTGCTCATCGTTCTGCAAGTGCCATCAAGGCATGCAAGGCGGCCACAACCAGCGTAGAGCCCCCTTTTCGCCCGCGCACGACGATCCACGGGACGAGATCGGCGGCAATTAGCGCCTCTTTTGCTTCGGCTGCCGAAACAAAACCGACCGGCATCCCGAGAACGACTGCTGGGCGAGCGTCGGCAGTGGTCATCAGGCGGACCAATTCAAGGAGCGCAGTCGGAGCATTGCCGATTGCAACGATCGCCCCATTAAGAAGCCCCTGTTCGTGGGCGTGGCGCATCGCCATGATGGCGCGGGTGGTGTTGGCCGCTTTGGCGGCGGCGATCACCTCCGGGTTGGCGATGAACTCATGGACGGTCACGCCAAAGTGGGCAAGCCGCGGCCGGGAGAGTCCGACGCGGATCATTTCGACATCAACGACAATTGGCGCGCCACGCTGCAACGCAGCTACAGCGGTAGCTACCGCCTGCGGGTGGAAATGGACCAGCCCGTTCATCTCAAAATCGGCCGAGGCGTGGATCATCCGCCGCACGATCTGCCACTCGTGGGCAGGGTAAGAGTGCTGGCCCACTTCACGGTCGATGATGGCAAAGGATTCCTGTTCGATCGCTGCCCCGGCGGCGGTGAGCTGATCGGTGATGCGCAAAGCGGTGGGGGAGTTGGGGTCAGGCGTCATTTTGCGCGTCAATGGGGATGGTTATGGGGGAGATGGTGGTGATGGTGGGCAGCCTTGTCAGCAGCTGCCAGACGGTATTTGCACCCGAAGCACGCCAGCGTCGGCACCGCCTCGGGGGGTTGGGTCAGGAGCTGGTCGAGCCACTGAGCAAACTCGTCACGAAAGGCAAGCGGCGCCCCAACGGCCCAGGCAATGGTCGGGTATTGCCGCTCTAGCCGCGCAACCTGCTTGGCGATCCGCTCAATCAGCGTTCCAGTAAAAAGATAGACCGGCAGAACGACAATCTGGGTCATCCCCAACCGGATCAGCCGCTGAGCCACCGTCTCTAAGCGCGGGTAGGTCACTCCGGTAAAGGCGAGTTCAACCAGCTCATGGTCGGTATACTCCCAAAGGATGCGCGTGAGCTTGGCCATCTCTCCATTAGCGCCTGGGTCGCTTGAACCGCGTCCCAGGACGATCACGCCGGTTGTTTTTGGGTCAGGCATTGCCAGGCGGCGCAGCGCTGCGTGCAGTTCGCCCAAAAGCGCGGTGGTGAGCGGTTCGTCGGTGCCGATCTGCGGCACCAGCTGGAAGGTGACGTCGGGGTAGTCGGCTTGCGCAGCAGCAACTGCTTCTGGGATCTCCATTTTGACGTGACCAGCAGCGTTGATAATAAGTGGCACAGCCACTACCTTAGGGGCTGTCGGGTTGACGGCACGTGCTGCCTGCGCTGCTTGGGCTAAGCCGTCTGCAAGCGTTGGTTCAGCCAGTTCGACAAAGCAGGTAAAAAGCTGGCGCTGCGGGTGGCGCGCTTGGGTATGCTCAGCAAAACGCCGAACCGCGTCGTTTCCAGGGCCGTGGCGCGAACCGTGGCCGATCAGAAGAATTACCGGCGACTGAGCAGCGGGAGCGGGGATCATCAGGAAACCTCAGGGGGGGTGGCCCGGCGAAACCGGTGGGTGAACTTCGGGTCGTAGAGTCGGCTGCGCGGCAGCGAAACTGCCCCTTCCGTAGCCAACACCGGCGAAAGGATGATCATTGCCTGAGTAGCGATTTTGGCTGCCCGACAGGAGGCTGAGAGGTTGGCAAGCGTTGTGCGCACCACCTGTTCCTCAGGCCAGGTGGCCTTGTGCACGACAAGCACCGGGCTTTCGGGCGACCAGCCAGCAGAAAGAAACGCCGCTTCGATCGCCCGGGTATGGGTGATCGACAGAAAGAGGCAGACGGTAGTGCGATGCGCAGCAAGCGCTGCCAGCGCTTCTCCCTCGGGCATTGGCGTTCGCCCCGCAGTCCGAGTCAGGATCACCGTCTGAGTTACCTCAGGGAGGGTGAGTGAGACCCCCGCGGCAGCAGCAGCGGCAAAAGCTGAGGAGACACCGGGGACCACCCGCCAGGGGATACCGGCACCATCGAGCAAACGGGTCATCTCGGTAAGCGCCCCGTAAAGTGTCGGGTCACCGGTTTGCAGCCGCACCACCGTGTGATGGCGTTGGGCGCGGCTGACCAGCCACTGGCCGATCTCCTCAAGCGTCATGCTTTTGGAGTCAGCAATCTCGGCTTCAGGGGGTGCATAGCGGGCTACCGTGGCATCGACAAGTGAGCCGGCAAAGAGCACGGCGCCCGCGCGTTCAAGAAGCGCACGCCCTTTGACGGTGATCAGTTCGGGGTCACCAGGCCCGGCACCGACAAACCAGACGGTGCCGGGCAGCATGGCGCCTGCGCTGGGGGGGTGCAGGGAATCCACGCTTGCAACCGTTTAAGCGCGGGCAAAGAGGTGGCTCGCCAAAATGGGGGTTGCTCCTATCGTGCGGTGCGCCGATTTGGCCAAGGCAAGGAGAGCCAGGTCAAGCGCTGGTTCGATAAGAAGCACAACAAGGTAACCCGCAGCAAAGGTGGCAATGGATACAACCGCTTCGCTTCCTAGTCCGAGCAGGGCCCAGAAGGCGACCCAGGCAACGACCCCGCCTTGGTAGGTAAGCGAAAGGCGAAAGACGTCACGGTAGCGCAGATCGACGTATGGGGTGGCCGGGTGAATCGTGCGCCGGGCAACTGTCGCTACAGCAAAAAGTGGGGCAAGGATCGTGGTAACGTTGGCAAAGTATTGAGGCAGATCATCTGGTGCAAACCACACCCCCTGGCAAAAGAGCGCTGCGGCCAACCCAATTGCCGCCGGGGTAAAGCCAAAAAGGAGGAAGAGGGTAGAACCTAAGATGAGATGCACTTCGGAGACTCCGACGCTGGGGTGGGGAAGCCACTCGAAGGCGGTAAGAACGATGACAAACGCAATCAGGGCGCGTAGCCCTAGGTAGGGCCAGTGGGTGCGCCGCTCACGCCGCAAGGTGCGGGCAGCAGCAATAAGCGTAGCGGTCAGCGCGGCGGTGCCGGTGGCGTAAGCGACGGCCATTTTGGCACCGGTAAGGAGTCCCGGTTCGATGTGCATGGTGCGTACCTCCGTCCAAAGTGAAGCGGAAATCCACCACAGGGGGACGGAAGAAGAGGCGGAAAGATGGCAGACGGCTACCACGAACGGGCAAACGGCAACCACGGTCGCCCGACCTCGCCGACACCCCGCGGCGATCTTGGGTTCAACAGCGTGACGATCGGTCTCCTGGCTTGCCGTCATCCCACCCGCAGCGCCTTCCCGGGCATACCCAGTGGCTAAATGCTGCGATGGTCAGGCTTACAGTAGCGGGGGCTGCGCCGGATTTGCACCGGACTTCCCGGGTGCCCAAGGGCACCATCGTCGCGCTTAACAATTATATGGGTAGCAGGGGATGGCGGTCAATGCCCCTGCGGATCGAGAAGGAAGCGGGCATCGGTGATGCCTGCGCGAGAAAGCTCAGCCATCAGTTGGGCAACCGGTTCGAAGGGGGCGGCACGATGAACCGCAATCACAATGGTCAAGGGCGCACCAGTGGCGGTCTGCTCATCAATCAACCGACTGGCAAGCGCGGCGCGGTGGATCGCTTCGCCGTTCCATAGCCATTGTCCCGTTTCGGTTACGGTCAGTGTCACCACCGTGCGCGGCGGTGGATGGACTTCGCTGCTCGCGCGCGGCAGTTGTGTCCGCACCATATGAAAGAGGGTTGGGGCGGTGACCAGCACAATGACCAGCAGCACCAGCAAAACGTCGACCAGCGGCACAATGTTGATCGTTGGTTGAGTGGCCTGACGGCTGCGTACCGGTAAAAAGGGGGGCAAGGGGCTGCTCACGGCTCCTCCCGCGCTGTTTCGGCCAGGATAAGGAGGTAGCACTCGTGGGCACACGCTTCCAGTTCGGGAAGAAGCAGGCGGTTACCCCGCGCAAAGAGGTTGTGGGCAATCGCTGCTGGGATCGCCACTGCAAGACCGATTGCGGTCATGATCAGCGCTTCGCCCACCGGCCCGGCAACGGCAGCAAGCGACGATTCACCTGAAAGCGCAAGCGCGGTCAGGGCGTGGTAGATACTCCAAACGGTACCCAGCAGCCCTAGGTAGGGAGCAGTGGTTGCGGCGGTGGCTAGGAGCGTCATTCCCCATTCGCGTTCTGCCGTCTCCCGTTCCAGCTGTGTTTGTAGCGCGCGGTAGAGCCGCTCAGCGCGGTGGGGGCGATCGCCAACGCGCGTGTGTGCCGAAAGTGCCGCTTGGACGATTCGGCCAAAGGGGTGGCGCTGGGCAGTGGCCGAGTGCGCCAGCGCTGTCAGCGCGGCTAGGGAGTTGCATTCAGAAAAATTGGTGCGAAAATGGGCGATCATGCCCCGTTGCCGCCAGGAAAGCCACAGGCGGGCGCCGGTGGCCGCCACGACGCAGACAAAAAGAAGAAGTAGAGCAACAAGCACCGACCAACCAACGCCATCGAGACGGGAGAGAAAGTGGTCAAAAGGGGTGGGAAACATCTCTTCTACCTTACTGCAGTTGGAAACGGAAGGGTTGCAGAACCACCACTTGCTGTCCGCTAAACGGTGTCGGAAGCTGGCAGCGCCAGCGCCGCACCGCTTCAAGCGCTGCAGCACGAAGTGCCGGATGGGTGGCCGAGGTCTGTGCTTCGTCGATTTCGCTTGCTGCGATCGTGCCGTCAGGGCGCAGCACCACACGAACCGTCACCACCCCTTCAGCACCGGTGCGTCGCGCAGCCAGCGGATAGGGCGGAGGGGGACGATCGGTGCAGAAGACCTCCAAGCGGCTGGCCACCGGCTGTAAGGCAGTTGCCGGTGCAGGAGGTGCAACGCTGGGAATGGCTTCGCCTGCAGAAACCGAGTCGCTACGGGCTGCGGCAGTGACCGACGGGGGCATAGTATCTTCTCCCGCAGGCGCCGTGGTCTCTGCTGCTTTGGGTGCGGTGTCGGCTCTGGTTGCCTCTGTCGGCTTTGCCGCTACCGGTGGCGAGGCTGGCCGGGGCTTGACGGAGGGTGTCGGTCTGGATGCGACCCCCTTCGCGGGTCGCGTGGCAGAGACAGGACGAGAGGGCGGCAAGGGCAGTGGCTGCACCGTGGCAGGAAGCGCAGAGGGGGCAGGCAAAGCCGATCTGCTTTCAGCGCTGGCTGCGGCGGTCGGTTCCTGAGCGTGGGGTTGAGCGGTTGTGCCCTTGGCAGCTACCTGCCACGACAAGAGCAGGGTGGGACCAGAAACCGTTGCCACGGGAATGGGCTGAGCGAGCAGACGAGGAAAGAGCCACGCAAGGAGAGCGCCAACCAGGGCCAACGCAAGCGCTGCGCCGATGGCTCGGTTGGTTGTGGTCCAACGATCCATCGGCGCAAGTATAGCCGATTCCTGATTAGAAGCGGACACGCGCCCCCAGCCACAGGGTGCGCCCAGGGCCGGGAACCGGGGTACCCCACTGCGGTTGGTTCGGGAGCGGCGGGATCGTCATTGTCGTCCCTTGTCCGAGATAGGCGCCAGCAAGCGGTGGGTAGTAGAGGCGGTCAAAGAGGTTATGCACACCAAATTCGAGCTGGGCGCTGCGGCTCAAGGCATAAGAGCCCGACCAGTGGACCAGCGCATAGCCGGGGGTAGGGATCTCGTTGCGTTCGCGATTGACGCGCTCTTTGCGTTCAACTGCTTCAACCGTCAGCCGTTGGCTAAAGGCGCCCAGCGCATGGTCGAAACGCACCTTAAGTTGGCGCGGCATGATGCCATAAAGACGGTCGTTGGTCTCGTCGTTGCGCCCGCGCGAGCAAGCCAGCGAGGCTGCCAGTTGCCAGCTGCCCCAGGCGTTTGTCGCCAGCGGCCCTTCGGCGGTCAGCTCGTAGCCGTAAAGGAGGGCGCTCTGGTTGATGTAGCGAAGAACTGTAAAATTGTTGCGCACCTTGGTCGTCCGTGGCGCGTTGGCCGCTGCGTCCCACTGTACGGCATCGATATAGTCGTCGATCCGCGTGAAGTAGGGTCGCCAGGCCAGCGACCAACCCTGGCCGTCGGTTGCCTGCTGCCAACGGATCTGGCCAGCGACGGTATAAGCCGTTTCGGGTTTGAGATCGGGGTTGCCGATGTAGCCGTTCCCATCACCGACGAAGTTGTTCATCAGCGCGGCCATCTGCCAGGTGCTCCACGGGTAGCGCTCGTAGAGGCTGGGGGAGCGGACTTGGCGCGCCAGATCAAGGGCAGTATGCCACTGCGCCGAAAGCCGCCAGGCGTTGTGCCAGACTAGGTTCCAGTTGGTGTCGCTGCGGTGACGATCGCGGCTGTTAAAAGCAGTGGCGTCACGCAGCTGGTAATTGAGCCTCGGCGCCATGCCGTTGGTGTTGGCATATCCTTGTACCGGATCGGCGTCGGTAGTCACCCGTTCGACCCGCACCCCGAAGGTGGTACGCCAGTCGGGGCGCACTGCCGCTGACCACTCGGCAAAGGCGGCGAGCCGTTCTCGTTTACCGTTACGGATATTCCAGAAGGTATTTGGCCACATCCCCGCGCCCGAAGGGGGCCACCAGTCGTCGAGCCGGTAGCGGTTCCATTCACCGCCTACTTGCAGCTGCTTGGTCTGCTCTATCGCAAGCGTGGCTTTGACTTTGACCCCGTCGGTGCTGCTGGCAGCGTACATCGGCATTCCCGCTGCGCAGGTGTCGCTAATCGGTGCACAGGGTGCGGCGTTACCGCCCGGGGGATTCGGGCCGCCGGAGGCCGAACCGTACCAGTAACGCTTGTCTTGGCCAAAATCCATGAAATGGTCGACCTCTTCATGGTACACCTGCGCGCTGAGCTTGCCCCAGGCAAAGTTTCCTTGGTAACGCATCGCCACGCGCTTTTCCTCATTGTTCAGAAGATCCATGCGCTGGTTGGCATAGAGCTGGTAGGGTTGCTGGTGGATTCCCGCCTCAGCACGTATTTCGTGGTCGCCGCTCTTCCAACCAAGGTCGACGGCATGGTGGCGCAGCAAGAAGGCAGTGGAACCGACCCGGTCCAGATCGAGCTGACGGTTGGCGCGACCGGTAAAGGTGTAAGTTTTAAATGGCCCACCCGCAGTGTAGTCGTCGCTTTGGGCAACTCCGCCTTGGTAACGGACCGCGAAGTGCTCGGTGCCATACCAAGCAGCCCAATCTCCGACCTTGCCGTTGCCATTGCTGCGCAGCAGCCCAGCCACTTCACCGGCATGGATCGTTTGCCCCACTTCGGCAAATGGGGCTTTGGCCCGCTCGATGACCAGTGCGCCACCGATGGCGTCGCCACCAACCGAAACGGGAGTGATGCTTGGGTAGACCGCCACCGATTCGATGGCCTCGGGAGCAACATATGAAAGTGGGACATTCATGTGGTTGGGGCAGGTGGCGGTAAGGTCGGCGCCGTCAAGGGTGACTCGCAAACGCTCATCTGCTAGGCCACGGATCACCGGTAGGGTCGAAGCAGGACCGCCGGCCAGACCGGTAACCCCAGGGATCTGGGCAAGCAAGGCAGCAGCCTCCATAGCGCCTTGGCGTAGGCGGCGAACCGACTCCTGGTCAAGAATATCGACGATAGCCCCTTCGCTGGCGGTGACGGTGATCGAAGGAAGGGCAGTTGCCGTCTGGGCGGCGGCCTGCCCGGCCGACAGGGCGAAAAGGGCTGCGATGGCGGCAGCAATCGGTTTGCGGGTCATGGTCAGCTCCTTAAAACAAATGGCGACGATTATTATCAGGAAGGGGGAAGAGGGTGTCGATTGATTGCAGTCAACTTGCTATTGATATATGTCAAATATGTCCTGCCCGATGGGTTGCGAAGCAGCAGGTGCTGCGCTAAACTTTGCCGATGAGCCAAACGCGTGCCGCATCCTGGTTTGCCTACTTCCTTGCTGGCTGGTGGCTGTTGACCAGCGCGCTGCCGCTTCTTTCTTGGCATCTAGCCGTTCCAAGTGACCTCTGTCTTGCTGAAGAAGTGGTGGCAAAGCGCAAAGGGGGCGCTGCGCTTCCTGCGCATACCGACGATCCCACTGCCTTGTGCGGCTATTGCCTTCTTGCGCTGACCCATCCTGGCGCGGCTCTGCCAGGGCTGCCCCCTCTGCCGCCAACGATGGCGGTAGTGCCACTTGCTCGCTGGGTCTTTTCCACCGTTCCCCCTTCCCACTTCCCAACACCGCCAATGCGCGCCCCACCTGCCTTGTGATCGCAACCGCATGTGCGTTCGCTCAACGATCTGTTGGGCCATGGGCAAGATGTGATCAGGAGGCAAGATGGGAAAAGAGATGAGTCGCCGCCGACTGCTTATTGGCTGCGGGTGGGTAATGTTTGCGGCATTGGGTGGTTGCTCACCGCAAGCGCCGCGCTTTCATGCCCAAGATGTGACCGGGGCGGACTACGGGCGCGGCTTTTCGCTGCCCGACACCGAGGGGCGGATCCGAACGCTAGCCGATTTTCGCGGCGAAGTGCTGGGTCTTTTTTTCGGCTTTATCCAATGTCCTGATGTCTGTCCAACGGCGTTGAGCCGCGCGGTGGCGGTTAAAGAGCAGTTGGGCGCGCAAGGGGCACGCTTTCGCATCGCCTTTGTCACCGTCGACCCAGAACGGGATACGCCGTCGGTGGTTCGTAGCTATCTCAATGCGTTTGATCCCTCCTTTGTTGGGCTGATTCCCCCTGACCAGGAGACGCTGGCACAAGTAGCCAAAGAGTATCGCGTCTTTTATCGCAAAGTACCTACCGGATCGAGTTACACGATGGACCACACGGCAACAACCTTCGTCTACGATCCGCAGGGGCGGTTGCGCTTAGCGGTGCCCCACGCGCTTGGGGCCAACGAATTTGCCGCTGATGTTGCCCTCCTTCTTCAGGGGGCGTGAAGTGGCCGAGCAAACGATGTATGGCAACGGCCAAAATGGTTTTTTCTTTTAACCGGTTTATTTTCCATCACGATCGGAGAAGTGCCATGACCCAAGCAAAGCAGAGCAAACTGGGCAAGCTGACCAAAAAACTAGCTGGCATGGTGGCAGTTGCCTGTTGGGTGGCCGCGCCGCTGGCCCAAGCCGAAGGGATTGTCACGATCAGTGACCCGTGGGTACAGGCCACTGTCTCTGGCCAGCAGGCCACAGGGGCCTTTATGAAGATCACGGCGCACCAGCCGGTTCGACTGGTGGCCGGGTTCTCACCAGTGGCCCCGGTGGTCGAGATCCATGAGATGAAGATGGTCGGCGACCGCATGCAGATGCGCGCCCTTGCCGATGGGTTGCCGATTGCCGCAGGTGAAACGGCTGAACTCAAGCCGGGTGGCTACCACGTGATGCTTATCAACCTGCCCAAACCGATCGAGGTGGGGCAAAAGGTGCCGCTTACGCTCGTTTTTACCGATGGCAGCGGCCAGCGCCATGAGGTGGCTGTTGAGGCGCCAGCTCGGCCCCTTGGACAGATGGGCGGGGCAGCGAAGATGCCGGAAGGTCAGCACAGACCACACCACCATGGTCATGCCCATTGACCTGATACTCGGTGGCCTACCGGATCGTACCACCAAGGTCAATGAGGACTCACCCCCTGCCCCTAAAGCGGTATGGTGGCGGGCCGGGCGGGGGGAGCGGCTCTGGTCAGCTGGCGAGGCAGGGGCTACCTGGCGGGTGGCTGAGGGGCTTGTGGGCCTGTGGCAACCAGACGACGGGGTTCGCGATGCCAGCGCACGCTTTGTGATGCTTGCCTATGGCGGCGATCTCATTGGCGTGGAAGGGCAGCTATTTGGCCGCTACGCTTTTGAGGCGGTAGCCCTTACTGCTGTGACGCTGCAGGCGTGGAGTGCTCTCTCTAGCCAACCCGAGCTCTATTGGCAGCAGGCCAGACGGGCCCACCTGGTGGCGCAGCTTCGTAACGGCAAAGCGCGTGAGCGGCTGCGCCGTTTTCTTGAATTGATCGAAGCGGCCGCACCGAAAGCCCCGTGGCCAAGGTTGCGCGATATTGCCGCGATCACCGGGTTGCAGCTTGAAACAGTCTCGCGACTCCTTGCCCCGCGCGCCCGTGGTACGATTATCGTTTCTGAAGAGCCTACCGACTATGACCGACTCTGCCACCTCAGTGGATGACGCCACCGGTTGGCCGTCTGCAGGCGATGCCCTCGATGATCAAAAGGGTGAGCGAACTCTTGCCAGCGAAACGGAGCGCGCCGCGTTGGCCGATTTGGAGACCGCGGCGCGCAACGCCCGCCATCGCGTGCGAATGGCGCGTAAGAAGGCTGTTGTCGATCAAAAGATTGCCGCCGCCACCCAGCGCCGGGGGGTGGTGATCGTCCACACCGGTCCGGGGAAGGGGAAGTCGACTGCTGCTTTTGGGTTACTTGCCCGCGCGTTGGGGCATGGCATGCAGGCGGTGGTTGTGCAGTTTATCAAGGGGCGCAGCGACACCGGCGAAGCCGCCTTTTTCCGCGACCACCCGCGGGTGCGCTGGCACGTGGCTGGCGAAGGATTTACCTGGGAGACGCAGGATCGGGCGCGCGATAGCGCTGCGGCAGCTCTTGGTTGGCAACGAGCTGCGGCCGCGCTCAGTGACCCGGCGGTTGGGTTGGTGGTGCTGGATGAACTCAATATCGTGCTCAAGATGGGGTACCTGCCCCTTTCTGAAGTACTCGAAGCGCTTGCCCGTCGGCCCGCGATGCAGCACGTGGTGATCACCGGCCGCGGTGCCCCAGCAGAGCTCATTGCAGCTGCCGACACCGTTAGCGAAATAAGTAACGTCAAGCACGCCTTTGCCGCTGGGGTGGCGGCGATGGCCGGGATCGAATTTTGAAGACTGGAAACCAAGTCTATGCTTCGCTGATTGCTGCGCCCGCCTCTGGGCAAGGTAAGACGCTGGTCACCGCAGTCCTTGCCCGCGCCCATCGCCAGTTGGGGCGGCAGGTGCGCTGCTTTAAGTGTGGGCCCGATTTTCTTGACCCTAAGGTGCTGGAAGTGGCCAGCGGGGCGCCGGTGGCCAACGTCGACCTTGGTATGTGTGGCCTGGACGATGCCCGCTGGCGCTTGGCTGAGGCAGCGCAGGCGGCCGATGTGGTGTTGGTCGAAGGGGTGATGGGGCTCTTTGACGGCACCCCCTCAGCAGCCGACCTGGCCAAGGCGCTTGGTTTACCGGTGCTGCTGGTCATCGAGGCCGGCAAGATGGCCCAAACCTTTGCAGCGGTAGCCCACGGCTTGGCGACCTTCGACCCGGCGCTTACCGTCTGGGGGGTAGTGGCCAACCGTGTGGCCGGTCCGCGCCACCAGGCGATGCTCGCCGAACGGCTACCCCCATCGCTCCCCCTAGTTGGGGCGTTAGCCAAGAGTGCGGAAGCGCTCATTCCCGAGCGCCACCTGGGGCTCTATCTTGCCGAGGAGATCGGCGACCTTGACCAACGGCTCGACCGCCTGGCTGAGGCGATCCGCCCGTGGGTTGCTGAAGCACCGTGGCCGGCAGTGCGCGTAGCGGAGGTGGCGCCCCCCGCGCTGCCGCCACTTCTGGCCGGCTGGCAGGTGGCGGTGGCCCGAGACGCCGCTTTTGCCTTCCGCTACCCAGCCAACGAAGCGCTCCTTACCGCCCTTGGTGCCACGTTGCGCTATTTTTCACCGATTGCCGACGAACCGGTGCCATCGGATGCCAATGCCCTCTGGCTGCCGGGCGGCTACCCAGAGCGTTTTGCCAAAGAGTTGGCCTCTGCCGACCGCTTTCGCGCAAGCCTGGTTGCCGCACACCGCGCTGGGCTGCCGATCCTTGCCGAATGCGGCGGGATGATGGTGCTAGCCCAATGGCTCGAATTGAGCAACGGGGCGCGGTTCCCGATGGCTGGGCTGCTGCCAGGGACGGTGGTGATGCAGCCGCGCCTTGCAGCGCTCGGGACGCAACGGCTGGTCACTGCTTGCGGGATGGTCACCGGCCACACGTTTCACTACTCACAGTGGGCTTCCCCACCGATGGCGCCGGTACGAATCGCCGAGCGGGTTGGCGGCCGCGAAACGGGGGAACCGGGCGAAGCGCTCTACCGTTGCGGCTCGCTGTTGGCTAGCTACATCCATTGGTATTTTCCTTCAGCGCCAGAGGTGGTTGCCGCCTGGCTGCGCGGTTTACCAGTGGAAGGGAACGGTGCGTGCCAATGAGCCAATGCGCCCGGATGAGAGGATGAGTCTGGTTCCCGTCGACCGCGTCTGTTGGTCGCCGCACGCCGACGACCGCCCCGCTGGGGAAGCGGTGACACTGGCCGTAATCCACGCCATCAGCCTGCCCCCTGGCTGCTATCGCGGTGATGCCATCGAACGCCTTTTCCTCGGCAAACTCGACCCGACGGCACACCCTTACTTTGCCGCCATCGCGACGCTGCGCGTCTCGGCCCACTACCTGATCCGCCGCGACGGCACAACGATCGCCTTCGTACCGCCTGAGCGGCGCGCCTGGCACGCTGGGGTATCGACGTGGCAGGGGCGGTCGCGGTGCAACGACTTCTCGATAGGGATCGAACTCGAAGGGGATGATGAGACCCCCTTTGCGCTTGCCCAGTATGATCGGCTGGCGCAACTTCTGCTTGCGCTGCGCCAGCGCTTTCCGCAACTGACCGATCTGGCCGGCCACTACCACATCGCCCCCGAACGAAAGCGCGACCCCGGCCCCTATTTCTCCTGGGCGGCGTTGGCTGCTCGCCTGGCAGCAAGCAGCAACCTCTGGGTTGTGCCGCGCGCCTGATTCCGTTTGTGGCGTATCCGCCACACGGTGAAGCACCCATTTCAGCTTTTTAGCAAAAATTTCTTGAGGATTCAAGGAATTGTTGCTATTGTAGTGTCTGTCCCCCAACAAGAGACACCAGCGCTGGGCCAAAGGCACCAGCCCACCGGCTTAGTGCCGGTAGTAACAAGGAGTCAACGATGACCTGGTCTGAGCGTTTTGCGCATGGGGCGGTCTTGTCCTTTTTTGCTGGGTTGCTCTACGTTGCCCACCAAGACCCCCGCCCGATCTCCACCTGGTCGGTGGAAGTGGCCGAAGCCGCGATGAGTCGGCCAGAGCCGAGCAACCGCTTTTCCTATCAAGGGGAAGATGCGCCAGTACTTGCTCCATTTCCCGCCTCGTCTCCCAAGGCGCCGCCGAACTCCTCTTTTTTGGCCGCTACCGAACCAAGCGCCGAACAACCGCCGGCCAGTGCTGCCAATGCAGCGCTGCGCAGGGAGGAATCGCGCTTAGGGATCTATTCGCTGGTTGAAACAACCCCCGAAATGCGCGCCTTGCGTCGCTACCTGGCGCGCCGCTACGATACCGCCGAGTACCAGTTGCTGCGCCTATTTAAGACGGTCGAGACCGAAGCGCGCCGCTATGGGGTCGATCCCCTTCTGGTGGTGGCGATCATTGCCGTCGAATCGGGGTTCGACCCCGGACAGCAGAGTGGTCAAGGGGCGATTGGACTGATGCAGGTCATTCCCAAATGGCATCTGGACAAGATCGATCCCTACGTGCGTGGCGAGCCGCAACCTGAGCACCTCTTCGACCCGGCAATCAACGTCGCAGTGGGCATCGAGGTGCTTGCCGAAGGGTTGGCCCGCTACCGTTCGCTCGAGAAAGCGTTGCAGTACTACAACGGCTCGCTTAACGATCCGCAGCGGCGCTACAGCAAAAAGGTGCTCTCGCTCTACCGACAGCTGCAACGGATTGCGGGAGTTGCCGCGCCAGCCACCGGCCAAGTGGCCAAGCGATAGGGAAAACCTCGCCTTTTGGCGCTTTAGCGCTGTTCGGCACGGTTTTCGGATGGAAAGACGACAACGTGGCGTACGTCAAGGCGCACACCGATCTGGCTGCCAACGGGAAGCGGGTCGTGACTGGGGTGGTCCATCAGCACGGTTGCTCCCGTTGGCAGCCGCAGCGTGTAGCGGATAGTCGACCCGCGAAAGAGCGCCTGCTCAAGAGTCGCCGCGATTGGGCTTGTTGCATCGGGCGCCAGATCGTCGGGGCGAAGGAGCACTTCTACCGCCCTACCAGCAGGGAGCAGCGTCCCGGGGCGGCAAGGAAGCAGACCAAAGGGGGTTGCCACCATCCCGTTGTCGGTGATCGTTCCCGGCAGGAATGCCCCTTCGCCGATGAAATCGGCGACAAAGCGCGACTGCGGTTGGTGATAAAGGCCGTAGGCGCTATCCCACTGGGCGATCCGCCCCTCAGCAACAACGCCAAGCTGGTCGGCCAACGCAAAAGCTTCGCTTTGGTCGTGGGTCACCACCAGTGCGGTAACGGCCTCAGCCTTGAGGATGCGCCGAACCTCACCCGCCAGATGTTCGCGCAGCGTCGCGTCCAGGTTTGAGAAAGGTTCATCAAGTAGCAGCAATTTCGGCCGCGGGGCGAGCGACCGAGCCAGCGCCACCCGCTGCTGCTGGCCACCGGAGAGTTCGTGGGGGTAGGCATCGGCAGCCTCGCTCAAAGCCACCAGAGCAAGCAGTGCTGCAACCCGTTGAGCCCGGGCGGCGCGCGGCAAGTGGCGTAGCCCAAAGGCGATGTTTTTGGCCACTGTCAGGTGGGGAAAGAGGCCATAATCTTGAAAGACCATCCCAATCGGACGCTGGTAAGGGGGCAGCGAGTGCTCCGCGGTGGCCACCGGTACGCCAGCAACCGTGATCGTCCCAGCGTCGGGCTGCTCAAAACCGGCCACAAGCCGCAACGCCGTCGTTTTACCGCTGCCGCTTGGGCCAAGGAGACAGCCGATCATTCCAGCCTCGAGCTGCAGGGAAAAGCCGTCCAGGACTTTTCTAGCACCAAAGCGCTTGCAAACGCCGTCGATGATCAGCATGGGGAGTTTCTCGGTGTGGTGTGCGTCGGATCGGTACGGGCCAACAGGAGCGTCGGCAGCAGCCCGGCAAGGGTCACCGCCAGCGCCGGCAGTGCCGCTGCCTCCCAGCGCCCATCGTTGGTGAGTTCGAAAATGCGGGTAGCCAGCGTCTCCCAGCCAAAGGGGCGGGTCATCAAGGTGATCGGCAGCTCCTTGACAATATCGATGAAGACAAAGGCCGCCGCCCCAGCCAGCGCAGGGCGAACAAGCGGCCAATGGACGCGGGTGAGCACCTGCAGGGGCGAGGCGCCCAAGCTCTGCGCTGCCTCGTCCATGCTGGGGGTAATGCGCATAAGCGCTGCGTGGATCGGTTGGAACGCCACAACCAGAAAGCGCACTGTATAGGCAGCCAGTAGCGCCGCGATCGTTCCGGCCAGCACCGGCGTTGCCGGCAGGTTGGCCAGTTTGGCCGCGGCAATCCAGAGCCGGTCAAGCGCGCTCACCACCGCCACCACCCCCACGGCCAGCACCGCGCCGGGCAGCGCATAACCTAGGAGCGCTACCCGTACCGCCCATCCCATCGTTGGATGGCGGCTGCGCCGCTGGGCGTAGGCAAGAAAAAGGGCAAGCACCGCCGTGACCAGCGCACCGCTGGTACCAAGGAGCAGCGAATGGCCAAAGAAGCTGGCGTAGCGCAGCGTCAGGAATGCCTGTCCCTCTAGCCATGCCCAACTGACCAACTGAACCAGCGGTGCAGCCCAGGCAACCAGGAGCACGGCGGTGCACAGCACGGATGCAACAGGGGCAAGAAGGGGCGAAAGCGGCTGCGGTGTCAGCGCTGCGCCGCGCCCCGGTGTCGTGTACCGCGCCGCGCGGCGGGCCCACTGCTCCAGAGCAAGGAGCAGCATCGCGGTCAACGCAAGCACCGCGGCGATCTGCATCGCAGTGGGCAACGAAAAGAGTCCGTACCACGCCTTGTAGATGCCGACGCTCAATGTATCAATGCCAAAGAGGGAGACGAGGCCAAAATCGGCAAGCGTTTCAAACCCGACAAGCGCTGCCCCACCAACGATTGCGGGACGGGCAAGCGGCAGCACCACCTGCCAGAAGGCGGCGCGGCGCGTGAGCCCCAGCGTCTGTCCCACCTCCAGGGCGCGGGCACCAGTGCTGGCAAAAGCGAGCCGGGCCGGCAGATAGACGTAAGGGTAGAAGGCAAGGGCCAGCGTTACCGCAGCTCCCCAGCGGTTGCGGATCTCGGGAAGTACCACCCCCGCCGTGCGCGCCCAGGCGGTGACCGAACCGGTGACGTCGAACCAGGCCAAATAGACAAAAGCAAGCACGTACGCCGGTATGGCCAGCGGCAGCACCAGTGCCCAACGAAAGAGGCGCACCCCAGGAAAAGTGTACGCAGTGGTGAGCCAGGCAAGCCCAACCCCCAGAAGAAGCGTCAAGACAAGGACGATCCCTAAGAGGAGTACCGTTTCGCTGGCATACCCAGGGAGTACATGGTGGATGAGGTGCGCCCATAAAGAGACGTCGATGGCGCGAAAGGAGGTCATGATGGCAATGAGCGGTGCTGCCGCCATCACCACCAGCACCGCCACCCCGATCGGCCACAAGGGGAAAAGGGAGACGCGCCGCGGCACATCTCCCGCTGCCAACCTGTTCAAACGCAACTTTTTAGCGCCATTGGACGCGATCCATCAATTGTACCGCAGCGCGCTGCAGTTCCCCGGCTTTGGCCAAGGGCGTCTCGCTCGACTTGAAGGTGCCCCACTTCGCCACCAAAGGGCTGACGGCCACCCCAGCAACCACCGGAAATTCATGGTTGAGTTCAGCAAACCTTTTTTGCGCCTCGTCGGTGGTCAGCCATTCGAGAAACTTCTTGGCCAGTTCGGGCCGTTTGGCATGGCGAGTCACTGCCACCCCCGAGACGTTGACATGCACGCCGCGATCCTCCTGGTTGGTCCATACCGGCACAACCGGGAAGTTCGGCTCCTTTTCAACCAGCCGGCCGAGGTAGTAGGTGTTGGCAAGTCCAACGTCGCACACCCCCTGGGCGATTGCCTGGAGCACGGCGGTGTCATTTGGAAGCGGCGGCGTGGCCAGGTTCGCTACCCACCCCTTGACGATCTGCTCAGCGCGCGCTTCTCCCAGCTCGGCGATCATCATCGCCACCAGCGACTGGTTGTAGACGTTCTTGGCCGTGCGCAGGCACAGCCGCCCCTTCCATTTCGGGTCGGCAAGGTCTTCGTAACGGGTGATCTCGTTGGCGCCCACTTTGCTGGCGTGGCGCATCACCACACGGGCGCGCATGCTCACGCCAAACCAGTGCCCTTGGCTGTCGCGCAGATGGGTGGGGATTTTGCTTGTGAGGGTGGGGCTGACCACCGGCTGGACCACCCCCATCTCTTTGGCCAACCAGAGATTGCCCGCATCGACGGTGATCAGCACATCAGCCGGAGTATTCTCCCCTTCGGCCTTGAGCCGCTCGATCAGCGCCCCGTCCTTGTCGGTGGTAAAGCGAACTGCAATCCCGGTCTCTTGGGTGAACGCCGTGAAGATCGGTTCGATCAACTGTTCGTTGCGCGCACTATAGACGGTCAGGATGTCGGTAGCGTGGGTTGGTGCGCCAAAGAGGGTGAGGGGTGCCAGGCACAGAGCCACGAGGGCGCGGGTAAAGCGTCGGCGAGCCGTCATCATCGATCTCCTTAACAATGAAAACAGAGCAATGATAAAACAAACGAGAATCGTTTGCAATACTCTGCTTGCTTTTTTCCCTTTTTCTTTTTATGATGAATCCCTCGTGACGACTCAGGGAAGAGGCCATGGGGCAAAGGATGGCCAGAAGGTGGCAGGTAGTGGTCTGGGGGCTGTTGAGCTGGTTGGTCGTTGCTACGGCGCAAGCGGGCGATCCCGGCCTTCGTTCGCAGGCTTACCAGGCGGTCGATCTGCACTCGCTCGATCTTCTCGTGAAGCGGGGCGATCCCAACCAGCCCCACCCGATTGCCTCGATCACCAAGCTGATGACGGCGCTGGTTGTGCTGGAAGCCAAGTTACCGCTTGGCGAAGTGCTCACGGTGACCAGCGAGGATTTCGATCGAATCAAAGGGACCCATTCGCCGCTTGCTGCTGGGACCCAACTTACCCGCGCCCAGGCGTTGCAGCTTGCCCTGGTAGCTTCTGACAACCGCGCTGCGATGGCGCTCTCCCGCCACTACCCTGGCGGGCGCAAAGCATTTGTTCGGGCGATGAACGTCAAAGCCAAGATGCTTGGGATGACCCGCAGCCGCTTTGTCGATCCTGCTGGGTTATCGCCGCAGAACGTCGCGTCGATGAATGACCTGGTGCGGCTGGTGCGCGCAGCGTATCAAAACCCAATGATCCGTGACTATTCGACAGAAGAGGAGGTGGTTGTCTCGCGATCGGGTGGGATGCTGCGCTTTCGTTCGACCAACGCGCTGGTGCGCACAGAAGAGATGCCTGTGTTACTGCAAAAGACCGGCTATACCCGCGAGGCTGGGCGTTGCCTGGTGATGGTCACCCCCGTCAAGGGCCGGCCAACGATTTTTGTTTTGTTAAACAGCCAGGGGAAATATACCCGCATTGCTGATGCCAAGCGCCTCAAACACTGGCTGGAGACGGGCGAACCCCACCCGTCGTCGGTGCGTGCGCAGCGCGCCAGCGGCCGTCGCGCGGGCTAGTTCTTGGGAGGAGATGGGGTGCCGCGATATCCTAGCGCCGCCGAAATAGCCTGGGCGGTTGCCTTAACCCGCTCGGCGTAGCGGGGGTCGAACCGCTCCGACGGAGTAGAGAGCGAAACGCCCGCGACAAGGCACCCATTCTCATCGCGGATCGGCGCGGCGATGCAGTGCACCCCCAACTCCTGCTCTTCCCGATCGAAGGCAACCCCCTCGGCGACCACCCGGGCAAGTTCAGCGGCAAGCGCCTGGGGGGTCACCAACGAATGGGGCGTCTGCGGCCGAAGCCCAGTGCGGGAGCAGTAGTCGGTACGCTCGTCAGGGGCCATTTCAGCAAGGAACCATTTTCCAGTGGCCGTGGTATGAAGCGGCGCGCGCGACCCCACGATATGGACCACCCGCACTGCAGTTCGGCCACCGCAAGCCCGTTCGATATAGACGATCTCGTCACCGTCGCGAACGCCAAGATTGACGCTCTCACCCGTCTCCTCGTGTAGCGCGCGCAGGTAAGGCAGCGCGACATCGCGAACCGTCAGCCGCTCCTTAACCCGGGCGCTCCACTCAAGAAGCCGCAACCCCAGTTGATACCGGCCACCATCGAGCCGTTCGACCAGGCCGCTTGGGACCACCGCGTTCAAGATACGGTGCACAGTCGATGGCGGTAGGCTGACGGCAGCTGCCACCTCGCGCAGCGGCACTGGCTCGCTTCGGGCAGCCAGCGCTTCCAGAACGCGGAGCAGGCGGTCGATCACCTGGATCGTCGACTTGTCGGCAACACTCATGATGGCGTCAGAGGGGCTGGGATGGCGATTATACTGATTTCATTATGTGGAACGAAAGGGTGGCCCTTGACGGCCTCTTGTTTCTCTTTTAGAGTCGCATCCCTATCTAGGGAGGGCAAGGTGTGCCGATGAACCTACAACAACTGCGCTATGTGGTCGAAGTGGTCCGTCATGGACTTAACGTCTCAGAGGCTGCTGAGGCGATGTTTACCTCCCAGCCGGGCGTCTCTAAACAGATCCGCGCGCTGGAAGAGGAGCTGGGGGTTGAGATCTTCCTACGGCACGGCAAGCGGTTGATCGGATTGACCGAGCCGGGTAAGGTTGTTGTCAAACGGTGCGAACGGATCCTGCGTGACCTACAGAGCATCGCCACTGTTGCCGAGGAGTTTGGCCGCTCGGACGAGGGCGTGCTAGCGATTGCCACCACCCACACCCAGGCCCGCTACGTGCTTCCAGGGGTAATCGACCGCTTCCGCCGCCACTACCCGAAGGTGCGTTTCAAGCTCCACCAGGGCAGTCCCCGCTACGCCTGCGAAATGGTGCTCTCTGGCGAGGCCGACCTTGTGATTGCCACCGAGGCGATTGCCGACTATCCACAGCTTGTCGAACTCCCCTGCTATCAGTGGTCCCATGCCCTGGTGGTGCCGCAGGGGCATCCGCTGGCAAGCGTCGAACCGCTCTCGCTCGAAGCCGTTGCCACCTATCCGCTGATCACCTACGATGGGGCGTTTACCGGGCGCGATCATATCAACAAAGCCTTCCTGGGTCGGGCGCTGCGCCCGATGGTGGCGCTTACCGCGATCGACTCGGACGTGATCAAGACTTACGTCCGCATCGGTCTGGGGGTGGGGATCATTGCCAAGATGGCCTTCGATCCGACCAGTGACAGCGACCTCGTGGTGCGCGACTTGGGGCATCTGATCGAATCGAACGTCACCCGAATCGGCATTGTGCGCGATGCCTACCTGCGCGGCTACGTCTATACCTTTATCGAAATGCTCGCTCCGCACCTCAAGCGCGCGATGGTCGAACAGGCTATCCACGGCAGGGGGGAGCGTTACGAGCTGTAGGGCTATTGCCGTTGCGCGACGGCGTGAAAGAGTGGCTTTGCTCCGCTGCCAGCAGAAAGGCGCGTGGCTGCGGCGATCGCCCCCTGCAGGTAGCGGTGGGCAGTGGCAAAGAGCGGTTGGGCAGCCGCCGGCGTCAGCACAGTACCGCGGGGCACGGTTAGCGCCCACTGGCCAAGCAGCGCGGCAATGGCAGCAGCGAGCGTGCACCCGGTGCCGTGGAGCATCCCAAAGGGTTGTCGGGTGGCAGGAAAGGTGAGCCAGCTCGTGCCATCGAACGCGATGTCGCAGAGCGGTTCCCCATCGGGCAGGTGGCCCCCCTTAAGGAAAACCCAGCGGCCCGGCTGGTCGGGCAGAAGGGCGCGCACCGCTGCGGCCAGGTCGCGCATCGCTTCCCCCTTCTTGGGGAGCGGCTGACCGGTAAGCGCCGCCGCCTCCGGCAGGTTGGGGGTGACAACGGTGGCAATGGGAAGCAGCCGCTCACAAAGCGTGGTAACCCCATCGGCGGTAAGAAGCGGGTCACCGCTTGTTGCGACCATCACTGGGTCGACGACAAGCGGCAGCGGCCGCTCGGCGATCAGCTGGGAGAGCACATCGGCTACCACCTCGGCCACCGCCGCCTCCCCCAGCATCCCGGTCTTAGCGGCAGCAATCGGCACGTCGGCAAAGAGGGTAGTGAGCTGTGCGCGCACAAAGGCGGGGGAGGGGCGCTCGATTGCTGTCACCCCGCGGGTATTTTGCGCGGTGAGCGCGGTCACCACCCCGCAGCCAAAGGTACCGAGCGCCGTAAACGTCTTGAGATCGGCCAATAGCCCTGCCCCGCCCGATGGGTCGATGCCGGCAATGGAGAGCACATTGGCTACCGGCAGTGGCGCTGCCGTCAAGTCTATTACTCCAGCCAGGCGCGCATCTTCTTGAGCGCTGCCTGTTCGATCTGCCGCACCCGCTCGGCCGAGATGCCCAGTTCGCCGGCAAGCTCGTTGAGTGTTGCTGCCGGTTCGCTCAGCCAGCGGCGGGTGATGATCAACCGACTCCGTTCATCAAGCCGGGCAAGTGCCTTCTGTAGCCCCTCCTCTTCGCGCTGGGTCGCCTCGGTCTCGGCAATCAGCTCCTCTGGCGTTCCGTTCGGGTCGGGGATCCAGGCGAGCGGCGCCCGCCAACACTCCTCCTCATCATCCGCAGGGGTCTCTAGCGCCACTTCGCCGCCGGTGATGCGCAGGTGCATCTCTTGCACCTCTTCGGGCTTGACCGCCAGTGATTCGGCAATCGCTGCGGCTCGCTCGTGGGTGAGCGACTTGCCGCCCAGGAGCTTACGAAGGTTGAAAAAGAGTTTTTTCTGCGCCTTGGTCGTGGCGATCTTGACTAACCGCCAGTTGCGCAGGATGTAGTCGTGGATCTCGGCCTTAATCCAGTGGACGGCAAAGGTAATGAAACGTACGCCGCGCGCTGGGTCAAAGCGGCGGACGGCCTTCAATAGCCCAACATTCCCCTCCTGGATCAGGTCCGCTTCCGGCAACCCGTAGCCAAAGTAGTGGCGGGCGATCATCACCACGTAGCGCAGGTTAGCAAGGATCAACTGGCGCGCGGCATCCAAGTCGTGCTGCTCGCGGAAGCGGCGGGCAAGCGCCTCCTCTTCCTCTTGGCTAAGGAGCGGCAGCCGATTGACCGCCTGGATATACCGCTCCAGGCTGCTTACTGGACTGGGCAGCCACTGGACAGAAGGCATCGGTAGGGTCGGAGCTGCTCCGCTTAGCGTTTGGATGGCAGTGGTCATCGTCATCATCCTCCCGTTGGCATTGATCCATTTTAGCACTCAAAAATTTAGAGTGCTAAACCGGCAGCCAGTTCCGTTGGTTGTGGCAAGATTGCAACACAAAAGGGGGGCAAAAGGCAAAAAACGGCATCGGCTACTTGCCTTTGTGCGTGATCGCGGTCACAATAGCTGCCAAGTATCGCGGCACGCGATGCTCAGAAGGCGGGTGCTTACGGTGCCCAAGATTCACTTGGTAAGCAGAGGAGAAGCAATATGCAGAAGAAGCTGATTGCGCTAGCCGTTGCCGGTCTGGTCGCTGCCCCGGCCATGGCTCAGTCAAACGTCACCATCTACGGTCTGGTCGATGTTGGGGTCAGCTACCGTGGTGACAACATCGCCCCGGGCGTTGGTTCGAAGTTCTCGGTCGATAGCGGCCTCCAGTCGGGCAACCGGCTTGGTTTCAGAGGGACGGAAGACCTCGGTGGCGGCTTGAAGGCAGGGTTTGTGCTGGAAACTGGATTCGGGATCGAAGAGCCAGGATTCCGTAATGGCGGCCCTCTCTTTGGTCGTCAGGCGTTCGTGACCCTCTCGGGCGGCTTTGGTACCCTTGCCGTTGGTCGCGTCTACACTCCGCAGTTTAACCTCCTTGCGGCCGTTGACCCATTTGGGTTGGGCACCGTGGGGCAGATGAATAACATCTACCAGATTGATCCGCGCGTCGACAATACGGTAGCGTACATCTCCCCCAACTTCTCCGGGCTGACGGTGACGGCTGCTTACGTCAACCACTTAACTGGTCCTGAGACGCTTGGCAATGATAACGACACTCGCGTCTATGCGCTTAGCCCGGTCTACCAGAATGGTCCGCTGATGATCGGTCTAAACTACCACAAGATCGACCCGCAAACGGCTGGGGCTGCTGACCTGGACGTCTGGGACCTGGCTGGCTCCTATGACTTTGGGGTAGCGAAAGTGGCTGCTGCCTACGGTAGCCGCGAGGTCACCGCGACCAGTGACCGCACCAGCTGGATGCTTGGGGTGACCGTGCCAGTCTCGGCAGCAGGCAAGGTTCTTGCTTCCTACAACTACACGAAGCTGGATGTGGCTGGTACTGCCAACGATCCGAAGTCGACCCAGTGGGCGGTAGGGTATGAGCATTCGCTCAGTAAGCGCACCAACCTCTATGTGGCCTACGCCGACATCTCCAACAAGAGGGGTGGTAATGCATCCGTGGGCGATTCCTCAAACCCGGGTGCCGGTTATCAAAATGGCTTCAATCTGGGGATCCGCCACAGGTTCTAACCGCGGCCTGATGGCGGTGTAAGGAGAGGGCGCGTAAGCGCCCTTTTTCTTGTTCCGTACCTCCCGATTCGAGCAAGCGGCAATGCGCGAGCGGTTCGCCTTCTGGTACCGGCAGCTCAAAACTGCTCACCCTGCGGTGCGGATGGGGGTGGGGGTGTTGCTGGTGATTGGCGGGATGCTGGGGTTTTTGCCCGTTTTGGGGTTCTGGATGATTCCGCTAGGGGTGGGGCTCCTCGCGGTCGACTTTCCGTGGGTGCGGCGCCTGATGCGCCGCAGTATCATTGCGATGGGGCGTTTGGTGCGCCGCTACAAAAGGAGAGGGCCGTGGACAAGATAAGCGCACGGCATCACGATGAGCCGACCTTTGCCGTGGATGGCGCCGAGGTGCGCGCGCGCCTCCTCGCGGCGTTGGGGCCGGAGGTGGTGCGCACGGCCCCCGAGGAGTTAATCCCCTACGAGTGTGACGGGTTGTCGGTCTTTCGCGCCCAGCCACTTGCCGTGGTGCTCCCGCGCAACGAAGATGAGGTGGTCACGGCGCTACGCCTACTTCATGCGCTGCGCGTGCCGGTCGTGCCGCGCGGGGCGGGGACGGGGCTCTCCGGCGGGGCGATGCCCCGCCCTGACGGGGTGGTTTTGTCGCTGGCTCGGCTCAACCGCATTGTGGCAATCGATCCGCTTGCCCGGCAGGCCCGGGTGCAGCCTGGGGTACGCAACCTAGCGATTAGCGAAGCGGCTGCCCCGTATGGCCTTTACTACGCTCCTGACCCCTCGTCGCAGATCGCTTGTACGATTGGCGGCAACGTTGCCGAGAATTCCGGCGGCGTCCATTGTCTGAAGTATGGGTTGACCGTCCACAACGTGCTGGCGGTGCGCGGGTATACCGCAGCGGGGGAGCCGGTCGCCTTCGGCAGCGAAGCCCCGGACGCGCCGGGGCTCGATACCCTGGCGCTGGTTGTTGGCTCTGAAGGGATGCTGGCCGTTATTACCGAAGTGACCGTGCGGCTTCTCCCCAAACCGGCGGTAGCCAAGTGTCTGCTGGCTGCTTTTTCCTCGGTGCGCGCTGCGGGCGAAGCGGTAGCCGCCGTGATCGCAGCCGGGATCATCCCGGCCGGGCTGGAGATGATGGACCAGGGGGCCGTTGAGGCGGTGGAGGCGTTCATCCACGCCGGCTATCCGACTGATGCTGCGGCGCTCCTTCTTTGCGAAGCCGACGGGACGGAAGAGGAGGTGGCCGAGGAGATCGAACGAATGCGCAGTGTGCTCCTTGCCCACGGGGCGAGCGAAGTGCGTGTATCGCGCGACGAGGCCGAGCGGCTTCGTTTCTGGGCTGGACGCAAGGCGGCTTTTCCGGCTGCGGGGCGTTTGTCGCCCGACTACTACTGCATGGATGGGACAATTCCGCGCCGGGCAATCGGCGAGATGCTCGAAGCGATTGCCGAAATGCAGCAGCGTTATGGCCTGCGCTGCCTCAATGTCTTTCATGCTGGCGATGGGAATCTCCACCCGCTGATTCTTTTTGACGCCAACCGTCCCGGGGAGTGGGAGCGGGCTGAGGCGTTTGGCGCCGAGATTCTGGAGCGATCGGTGGCCCTGGGTGGGACGATCACGGGCGAACATGGGGTGGGAATCGAGAAGATCAACCAGATGTGCGTGCAGTTTACGGCTGAGGAGCGCGAGGCCTTCTTCCAGGTGAAAGCAGCCTTCGACCCCGATGGTTTGCTCAACCCAGGCAAGGCGATTCCGACGCTTCATCGCTGCGCCGAGTATGGGCGGATGCGGGTGCACCGCGGGGCGCTGCCCTTTGCCGACCTACCCCGCTTTTGAAGGAGAGGGGCGTGGCCGAAACGATTGCAGCGTGGCAGGAGGTGATCGCCGCGGCGCGGCAGGCGCGTCAGCAGGTGGTGATTCGCGGCGGTGGCAGCAAGGCGGGGTTGCCGTGGCAGTCTTGCTGCGAAGGGGCGGTGGTGCTGGTTACCGACCAGTGGCGCGGGATCGAACGGTTTGAACCGAGCGAGCTGGTGGTGACGGCCAGAAGCGGTACGCCGCTTGCTGAGATCACCGCCGCACTGGCCGAGGCTGGCCAGTGGCTGCCGTTCGACCCACCGCAGTTTGCTCCCGGCGGCACGATCGGCGGGGCGGTAGCAAGCGGCCTCTCTGGCCCGACGCGGCTGGGGCACGGGACAGTGCGCGATGCCATCCTGGGGGTGAGGCTGCTCGATGGCCGAGGCCGGGTGTTGCGCTTTGGCGGCGAGGTGATGAAGAATGTTGCCGGCTACGACGTCGCTCGGCTGATGGTTGGGGCGTGGGGGACGCTTGGGGTATTGTTGACCGTTTCGCTTAAAGTCGCGCCGCGGCCTGTAGCGGAGGTGACCTGTGCCTTTTCGTTTGACGCCGAAGGGGCACAGCGCCAGCTCAACCGCTGGGCCGGCGAACCCCTTCCCCTCTCTGCCGCCTTTTGGCACGATCAGACCCTGTGGGTAGCGCTGCGCGGCTCTGCCGCTGGGGTGCAGGCGGCCAAGGCGCGGCTGGGTGGTGAGGTGGTGGGCGCTGCTGAAGCGGCGCGGCTCTGGGCCATGGTACGCGACCAGCAGGGGGGGCCATGGATACTTGCGGAGGGCGAGGTGCTTTGGCGTCTGGCGCTGCCGCCGGCCGCTCCGATGGTGCCGCTGGGCCACCGCTTCTGGTTTGAGGGAACCGGAGGCATCCGCTGGGTGGTCGCCAACCCCGAATGGGATGGGTTTGCCGCGGCAACGGCGCTGGGCGGTTGGGCGTGGCGCTGGCGGGGGGGAGCAGTTGGACCGCCGTGGCAGAGCGCCCGGAGCGCCGCAGTGGCGGCAATCGAATCACGACTGCGCGATGTTTTCGACCCAGACCGCCTCTTTGTGGGTGGCCCTTTTGCCAAGGGGTAGCAATGCAGACCCAACTGGCTCCGTGGTTCCGCGAGCGGCCCGAAGCGGCCGAAGCTGAGGCCATTTTGCGTAAGTGCGTTCATTGCGGCTTCTGTACCGCCACCTGTCCCACCTACCAGCTTGTTGGCGATGAGCTCGACGGCCCACGGGGGCGGATCTACCAGATTAAGCAGGTGGTGGAGGGGGTGCCGGCTACTGTTTCGATCCAGCGCCATCTCGACCGCTGTCTTGTCTGTCGCGCCTGCGAGACGACCTGCCCTTCAGGGGTGAACTATCACCGGCTGCTCGACATCGGCCGGGGGGTGGTTGCTCAGCAGCTGCCCCGGTCGCTCCCTGAGCGGCTCTTTCGCCGGGTCTTGGCCTGGGGGCTTACCCATCGGCCCTTCTTTACCGCAGTGTTGCGCCTTGGCCAGGCGGTTAAGCCCTTGCTGCCCTCCTCCCTTGCCCAGCTGGTTCCGGCGCGCAACGTGGCCCCCGCTTGGCCGAAGCGGCCCAGCCCCCGGAAGTTGTGGCTCTTTCAGGGGTGCGTGCAACCGGCGCTGCGCCCATCGATCGATTCTGCGGCAGCGCGCCTATTGACCGCGCTTGGCTTTGCCGTGGCACCGGCCCCAGATGGTGGCTGTTGCGGGGCGGTGGAGCACCACTTAGATGACCACGAACGGGCGCTTCGCCGCGCCCGACGGCACATCGACCTGTGGTGGGAGGCGATTGCTTCTGGCGAGGTGGCGGGGATCGTGGTGACCGCAAGCGGCTGCGGTGCCCATCTGCGCGACTACCCGGCGCTGCTTGCCCACGATCCCTCTTACGCCGAGCGGGCAGCCCAGGTGGCCGCACACCTATGGGATCCGGCTGAGGTGGTGGCCAACGAGCGGGCAGCTTGGCAACGCCTCTTTCCCGGTGGCGCTCCGGCACGCGGGGTGCTTGCCTTCCATGCCCCATGTTCGTTGCAGCATGGGTTGAAGGTGCGCGGCGTGGTCGAACAGCTGCTTGCTGAGGCCGGGTGGTCGGTTCCGCCGGTGCGCGATGCCCATCTGTGCTGCGGTTCGGCTGGAACCTACAGCTTGCTGCAGCGCGAGATCAGCGGCGCGCTCAAGGCCAATAAGCTGATGGCGCTTACCGAAGCACAGCCAGTGGGGATTGCAACGGCCAATATCGGTTGTCTGACCCATCTGCAAAGCGGCACCGACCTGCCGGTGCGCCATTGGGTCGAATGGGTGGTTGAAGGGCTGGGAGAGGGGAGTGGTTAGTTGGCGTTTTGCCAAGATGCATGGGCTGGGCAATGATTTCGTTGTGCTGGATGCGATCCGCCAACCGGTGGCGATGACCCCAGAAATGGCGCGACGGATCGCCGACCGGGCGTTCGGGATCGGCTGTGACCAGCTCCTCTTGGTGGAGCCGGCGCCTGATGCGACGGTTGATTTTGGTTACCGTATCTTCAACGCCGATGGCAGCGAAGTGGAGCAGTGTGGCAACGGGGCGCGCTGCTTTGCCCGATTTGTCCGCGAAGAGGGGTTGACCGACAAAGAGGCGATCCGCGTGCGCACCAAAAGCGGTGTGATCGTGCTGCTCTGCCATGACGATGGGACGGTGACCGTCGATATGGGGGTGCCGCAGTTATTGCCTAGGGCGATCCCTTTTGATCCTGAGGTGGCCGACCCGCAATCTGCCGCCGAGATCGCCTGTCAGTTGGCCGTGGGGGCGGTGCCAGCTCTCTTTCCAATCGTTGTCGGAGAAGAGCGCCACTGGGTGAGTCTGGTTTCGATGGGCAATCCGCATGCGGTTCTGGTGGTTGGTAACGCCGCCACTGCGCCGGTGGCAACGCTTGGGCCGCTCCTTGAGCGCCACCCGGCTTTTTCGCAGCGGGTAAACGTCGGGTTCATGGAGGTGGTGGATCGGCAGGCGATCCGGCTGCGCGTTTTCGAACGCGGTGCCGGTGAGACGCTCGCTTGCGGTACCGGTGCCTGTGCGGCAGTGGTCGCCGGCATTCGCCGCGGGCTGCTCGTGAGCCCGGTGACAGTCACCACCCGCGGCGGCACGCTGACGATCGCTTGGGGCGGGGAGGGGACGCCTGTGGCGATGACTGGGCCGGCGGTGACTGTTTTTCGCGGTACCTTCTCCCCTGAGGCGCTGCAAGGCCGGCCACAGTGGCCCGACTTGCCGGGATGAGCGAAAGGGGCGAGGGGCTGCCGCCGCTGGTTGCCCAGTGGCTGGAGGAGCTGGCGGTGGTGCGCCGCTTCTCCCCTCATACCCTTACTGCTTACCGCCGCGAGATCGTCCATCTCCCTGGCGTGGCCGACGGGACGATCGCTGCAGTGGGCCCGTCCGAGATTCGCGCCGCGCTTGCTGCCGCGCACGCAGCTGGGTTGGCGCCGCGCTCACTTGCTCGCCGCCTCTCGTGCTGGCGGACCTTTTTTCGCTGGGCGTGTGCCCGAGGGTTGCTTACCCACGATCCTACCAAGGGGGTGCGGGCGCCGCGCCGGCCGCAACTGCTGCCCAAAGCGCTTGCCGTCGATGAGGTGACCCGTTTTCTCGATGCCCTGGCCGCTGCTGCACCTGCCGAAGAGGGGCCAGCAGGCGAGCGGCAGCGGTTGTTGTGGGTTCGCGACCGGGCCATTGCCGAGGTGCTCTACGGCTGTGGGCTGCGGGTTGGCGAGTTGGTGGCGCTCAATGCCGACGATCCGGCCTGCGATTGGACGGCGTGGCGCATCGTCGTCCTCGGTAAGCGTGGCAAACGGCGCATGGTGCCGGTGGGGCGCAGTGCGCGGCTGGCGGTGGTTGAGTGGTTGCGCTGGCGCCCAGTGATGGCGGTGCCTGGCGAGCAGGCCCTCTTTGTCTCTGAGCAGGGTCGGCGCTTGACAGCCCAAGGGGTGGCTGCGCGCCTGGCGGCATGGGCTGAGCGGCTCGGTCTGGGGCAGCGGCTCCACCCGCACATGATGCGCCACAGCTTTGCCAGCCACCTGCTGCAATCAAGCGGTGATCTGCGGGCGGTTCAGGAGCTGCTTGGCCATGCGTCGCTGGCAAGTACCCAGGTCTATACCCGGCTTGACGCCCAACACTTGGCGCGCATCTACGATGCGGCCCACCCGCGGGCGCGGAAAGGGGCAGCTCAGGTAGAATCGCGCCATGGTCGATCTGATTCTGAAACCAGGTAAAACCGGTTCGGTACTTGAGCGCCATCCGTGGATTTTTGCCCAGAGCGTAGCGCGCCTTACGGGAAGGGTTGACAATGGCGCAACGGTCCGCGTCTGTTCGGCCGAGGGTAGGCCGCTAGCGCGGGCTGGGATTTCACTGCACTCGGCCATCCGAGCGCGAATCTGGCATTTCGAACCCGACCGGCCAGTTGACCACGCCTTTTTTCGCCGGGCAATCGCTGAGGCGGTGGCGTGGCGGCGCCATCATCCGCTGCTGGCTGGCCAGGAGGGGGTGCGGCTGCTGCACGGCGAAGCCGATGGGTTACCGGGGGTAGTGGCCGATCGCTACGGGCCAGTGGTGGTGGTGCAACTGACCTTTGCCGGCGCCGAGCATTGGCGCGAGGCGATCATCGATGCCTTGCGCCGTGCCTGCCCGGAGCTGACGGCAGTCTATGAGCGCTCCGATTCCGACCTGCGCCAGCGCGAAGGGTTAGCCTCGCGCAGCGAGCTGGTTTGGGGAGAGTTGCCTGAGCCGTTGGTCATCAGCGAGTATGGTGTCTCTTTCCGCATCGATGTCGCCAAGGGGCACAAGACCGGCTTTTATCTTGACCAGCGTGAGAACCGCTATCTGGTTCAGCGGTTGGCCGGCGGGATGCGGGTGCTCAACGCCTTCTGTTATACGGGGGGGTTTTCGCTCCATGCCCTCAAGGGTGGGGCCCGCGAAGTCTGGTCGGTCGATACCAGCGGGCCAGCGTTGGCCCTTCTGAACGAAAACCTTGCCTGCAACCCGGCGATCGATGGCAGCGGCCACCGGACCATCGAGGGGGATGTCTTTACCCTGTTGCGCGCTTGGGAGCAGCAGGGAGAGCAGTTTGACCTGGTGATCCTCGATCCGCCTAAGTTTGCTCCGTCAGCGGCGCACGCTGAACGGGCCAAGCGTGCCTACTTTGACATCAACCTGCATGGGATGCGCCTGGTGCGCCCAGGGGGGTACTTGATGAGCTACTCCTGTTCCGGTGGGATCGGTGTGACCGAATTCCAGGAGCTGGTGGCCCAGTGTGCCGCCGCTAACCGGCGCAGTGGCCAGATCGTTGCGCGGTTGAGCGCCGGGCCGGACCATCCGATCGGTCTGACCGTGCCTGAGACCGAGTATCTTAAGGGGCTGTTGGTGCGTTTAGAGTGATTTTTTTGAGCTACGTCAAAGGGTTATATTAAATTTTGTGGTAAGATTACCCGCTTGGTCGATTCGGGCTGGGAGAAGATGATGTCATTGCAATTTCCGGTCTCTTGGTATTTCGACGAAACGCTCTACCGTCATGAGCTGGAGCGGCTCTTTCGCAACGGGCCGGGCTATCTTGGCCACGAGCTGATGGTGCCGACGGTAGGCAGCTACCGGGCGCTGCCGCAATACGACGAAGGGTTTGCACTGGTGCGCGACACGAGCGGCGTGGCGCTTCTTTCCAACATCTGCCGCCACCGTCAGGCGATCATGCTCACTGGCAGCGGGGTGACCGAGCAGATTGTCTGTCCGCTGCATCGCTGGAGCTATGGGCTGGATGGCCAACTCATCGGTGCCCCCCATTTTGCCGAGAAGCCGTGCCTGGATCTGTCGCGCGAGGCAGTGCAGAACTGGCATGGGCTTTTGTTTCGCGGGCCACGCGATGTCGCGGCGGATCTTGCCGACATGAGACCGCAGTTTGCCGACCGCTTCGACTTTTCTGGGTACAAGCTCGACCGCGTGGTGGTCCATGAGTGTCGCTACAACTGGAAGACCTTTGTCGAGGTCTATCTGGAAGATTACCATGTGGTACCGTTTCATCCCGGGCTAGGGAACTTCGTCGACTGCGACCAACTTCAGTGGCAGTTTGGCCAATGGTATTCGGTGCAGCGGGTGGGGATCACTTCGTTGGCCCGGCCGGGAACCGCGACGTACGCAAAGTGGCATGAGGCGGTCTTACGCCACTACGATGGCAAACTTCCTGAGGATGGGGCGATCTGGCTGATGTACTACCCCAACGTGATGGTCGAGTGGTACCCGCACGTGCTGGTGGTGAGCACTCTGTGGCCGCAAGGGGTCGACCGCACCTTGAACCTGGTGGAGTTTTACTATCCTGAGGAGATCGCCGAATTCGATCGCGACTTCGTTGAGGCCGAGCAGGCAGCCTATATGGAGACAGCGGTAGAAGATGACGAGATCGCCGAGCGAATGGATCGCGGTCGGCGGGTGCTTTTGCGCGAGGGGCGCAATGAGGTAGGACCGTACCACTCGCCGTACGAGGATGGCATGCCCCACTTTCATGCCTTCTATCGCCAGGTGATGGGGGATTGCCTGCCCGAGCAATAGGAGCTGGGCGATGATTACGTGGGGGATCGACCCAGGTGAGCAGCAGCAGGCACTTGCGGCCTTCTTTTGCTTGCCGGACAACTTAGCACTGACCCTGGACGGCGAGAACCGGATCACTGCGGTGAGTGCTGGATTGGTGTCCCAACTTGGGCACAGCGAGGAGGCAGTGGTCGGAACCCCCTTTCAGACGTGGATCTTTCCAGATGATTGGACCACGGTGGTGGCCCGTCTTGAGGAGGCGCGAGACAACGCCGGGTCGGTCCGCTTTGCAGCGCGGTTACGCTGTGCCAACGGCCAGTTCGTAGCACTGGCTTGGTCGGCGATCGTGGTTGGGGATGCTGGTGCGGTGGTCCTCTCGGCCCATGAGGTGGCGATGGCGCTTTCCAGCGACGCGCGGCTGGCGCCGGAGGTGCTCGACCGGCTCACTGGTCTGCCCAACCTGGCGCTCTTTCTCGACCGGGTGGAGCATGCGCTTGAGCGGCTGCGCCGTAACCCGCAGGCGCGCTTTGCCGTAGTTAGCCTGGGGTTGGACCGTTTCCACCTGATCAACCACCGTTTCGGCTATTGGGCGGGCGATCTGCTGCTTACCGAGGTGGCCCGTCGGCTGCGCAGCAATATCCGTCCTACCGATATGGTCTCACGGGTGGGAGGCGATGAGTTTTGTGTCTTGCTCGAAGATATCCGGGATGCGTCGTCGCCGCTGCGGGTAGTGCAGCGGTGGCGGGAGCGGATCGCTACCCCCTTTCCGATTGGTGGCGTCCAGGTCACCTGGGGGTTTTCGTGTGGGGTAGCGGTGGCGGCTGGCGAGAGGGCAGCTGCATCGACCAGCGAGGCCCTTCTTTCCGAGGCGCAACTGGCAATGCGTCAGGCCAAACGCGATGGTGGCGCAGGGACGGTGATCTCCGATCCTACCCTCCACTGGCAGGTGCAGCAGCGGCTGGAGCTGGAAGAGGCGTTGCGCGAAGGGGTGACACAGCAGGCGTTCGAACCCTATTTTCAACCGCTGGTCGATCTGCGCAACCGGCGGATCGTTGGGTTTGAAGTGCTGGTGCGCTGGCTCCACCCTCAGCGCGGGATCGTTGCGCCTGGCGAATTCATCGGCTTGGCCGAAAGCACCGGCTTGATCGATCCGATCGGGCGGCTGACCATCGATCGGGCGTTGGCCCACTTTAGCCAATGGTTGAGGCAGAGCGCAAACCCGTCGCTGACCCTGGCGATCAACGTTTCGCCACGGCAACTAGCGGTGGCCGGGTTCGACGGCTGGCTCCTGGAGACAATAGCCAACCACGGTGTTCCCCCGCAGGCAGTGGAGGTAGAGATCACCGAAACGGTGGTGCTCGACGAGCGGGAGGAGACGCTGGCTGCGCTCAAGCGGCTGGCGGCAGCCGGGGTGCACCTGATGCTCGACGATTTCGGTACTGGCTATTCGTCGCTCTCGTGCCTGCACCGCCTGCCGGTTCATGCGATCAAGATCGACCGCAGCTTTATCGCCACGCTGCATGAGGGGCGAGGGGGCGATTTCGTGCGCGGGGTGGTGGCACTGGCCCGGTCGCTCGATCTGGGGGTGATTTGCGAAGGGATCGAGACCGAGCAGCAGCATGACTGGCTGCGCACCCTGGGGGCCCACCGCGGCCAGGGGTATCTCTACTCCCGACCCGTGGCCGCCGACCAGGCGTTAGCGATGTGGTTGTGCTCCCGCTAATCGGTTGGCCCATTGGGTGAGCGGCGGCTGCGGGCAGGCGGTCTTGAGCAGGGTGTGATCAAGCGGCCCGTAGGGGGCGAGTGCCGAGACGGCGATAAGAAGAAGCAGCGCACCAGCCAGCAGCAGCAACTGGTTCAAATGCCAGCGGTAGGGTGTGTCAGAGAGCCTATCCTGTTGGGCACGGCGGATCAGCCGCCAACCGGCGGTTGCAGCAAGAAGGAGCGCCACGCCGACGATCCGGCTCATCGTCGGGGTGAGCGACCAGCCGCAGCCAGGCTGTAACTGATCGGGCATCGTGAAGGGGGGTGCCCAGAGAGCAAGGGTGCTGCCAACCACCAGGGTCACAAGCCAGCAGGCGGCAAGGAAGGGGCGCATGGCTCATGCGGGAAAGAGGGGCGGTTGCTCGGCGATGGCGCTGGGCAGGCCAAAGTGGCGGACGATCGCCGGCGAGGCGATGCGACCGCGCGGGGTGCGCTGCAGGTACCCCTGCTGGATCAGGTAAGGTTCGATCACCTCTTCAATGGTGTCGGGGGCTTCACCGATCGCCGCGGCGAGGTTCTCTAACCCCACTGGGCCGCCGGCAAACCGTTCGATGAGGGCAGTCAGGAGTTTGCGGTCCATCAGATCAAGCCCGAGCGGGTCGACGTCAAGTAGCGTCAGCGCCTCTTTGGCCACGGTTTCGTCGATCTGGCCGTTGGCCTTAACCTGGGCGTAGTCGCGCACGCGGCGCAGCAGCCGGTTGGCAATACGTGGGGTGCCGCGCGAACGGCAGGCGATTTCGCGTGCCCCCCGCTCGTCGATGGCCACGCCAAGGAGCCGCGCTGAGCGGGTCACGATCTGCTGGAGTTCTTCGGGGGTATAGAATTCGAGCCGGGCGACGATCCCAAAGCGGTCGCGCAGCGGGTTGGTGAGCATTCCGGCGCGGGTGGTGGCACCAACCAGCGTGAATGGGGCAAGGTCGAGCTTGATCGACCGCGCTGCTGGTCCTTCACCGATGACGATGTCGATCTGGTAGTCTTCCATCGCCGGGTAGAGAATCTCTTCAACCACCGGCGAGAGGCGGTGGATCTCGTCGATGAAGAGAATGTCACGTGGGGCGAGCGTGGTGAGAATCGCTGCAAGGTCGCCAGCCCGTTCAAGCACCGGGCCAGAGGTTTGGTGAAAGCCCACTCCCAGCTCTTCGGCGATGATGTGGGCAAGCGTCGTCTTGCCCAACCCAGGGGGGCCAAAGAGGAGCACGTGATCGAGTGCTTCGCTTCTTTGCCGGGCCGCTTCGATGAAGATGGCCAGCTGTTCGCGCGCTTTGGCCTGTCCCGTGTATTCGGCCAGGCGGCGCGGACGCAGCGCCCGTTCGAAGCGCTCTTCGCCAGCCAGTGGCTCAGCCAGAATCAAACGCTCGGCCATCGTTAATGGTCAGGTGGTGCTCAGTTCGTCGATTTCCTGGACCGTTGGCTGTTGTGGCCGCGGCGGCTGTGGTTCAGGGGCGGGAAGGCGGACCTGGTGTTCGGTGCTGAACTGGTAATCGCGAAAGACATGTTCGGCACTAAGGAGCTGGTAGGTGCCGTCCGGGTAGCGCCGGGTGGTGTCCTTGAGGCGATAGACGTAGTGACCGCAGGTCCACACCTTGAAGTTGCGCATATGGGTACAGAGGCAAGTCTTGTCCCAGACGTGAAGCTTTTCACCAGGCGGGGTGGTGGCTACAGCCAGGTCATAGGCGTCGATGTAGGCACAGTGGCCGTTGGCATCCAAAAGATACCCGTATGATTCGCAGTTGGGCCGGATGCCGCTTCCGATCGCCGGGCTGGACTTCAACATGCGCATCGGGTAGCCGGTGGGGGAGATGGTGTTGACCACCACGTCTTCTGGGTTGGCTTTGAAGTACTCCTGTTTGACGTCGTTGGGCAGACCGCACTCACGGGTGACGGTAAAGCGGGTGGCGACCTGGACGGCGGCTGCCCCCATCTCCAGGTATTCGACAGCATCGCTGCCGGTGAAGATGCCACCGGCGGGAATAACCGGGATGGCCAACTGCTGTTCGTGTAGGTAGGTGAGCACTTCGCTAGTGATGGCTTTGAGGTCGTATTGCGCCCAATCCAGGCCAAAACCGAGGTGACCGCCTGCTAGCGGTCCTTCGACGACAACATAGTCGGGCAGCCGCCCGGTGCGGGCGTTCTTCTTGAGAAAAAGCACGAGGGCGCGTAGCGACGAGACAATGATGCCGAGCTTGACGTCGCGAAAGCGGGGGTGTTCTTCGATGAGGGAGAAGGTGCCTAGGTGTAACCCAGCCGAGAGGGTGATACCATCGATGCCGGCATCGAGCGCCGCTTCGAGCCGAACCTTAAGGGTCTCTTTCGGAGACCCCATGGTCAGTTTCTCCATGCAGTTGATGAAGATGAGCCCTGGACCCTTTTTGCGGCTCATCGTCTGTTCGACGTGGAGCTTTTGCGCTTCGCGCACCATTCCCAGATCGAATTTCACCGCCGATTTGTCGCTATTGGATACGTTTGCTTTGTATTTTTTGAGCTTTTCCTTGGTGAATTGGGTATCGTAACGGCGGTCGGTGACGGTGGGGACCATCGCATCCGAGATGTGGCCGATGCCGCCCAGGCGGGCAAATTCCAGGGCGAGGTCGGTGTTGGAGATATCGACCCCCATGCCGCCAAGCATCAGCGGCACCAGTTCTTGGCCGTGGGCGCCAAAGCGCAGGCGAAAGTCGTCAAGGGGGCGGGTGGTAGGCGTCATCGGTCATTCTCCCTGGGGGGGTCAGCCTTTCCAGCTGCTTTTCAAGGGCACCGTCAGGTTGAAGACGGGCCGGTCGGGGCGGTGGTCGGTGCGGTCGGCAACGAAGTAGCCGTGGCGCTCAAATTGCAGCCGCGTCTCCGGTGCGACCAGCGCTGCCTCCGGTTCGGTATAGATTGTTCGCTGGGTCAATGAGTTCAGATTGAGGTCATCGAGAAAGTGGCGTGCTGTACCCTCTGCGGCAGGGGCGCCGGGGATCGGGGCGGTGAAGAGGCGATCAAAGAGGCGCACTTCGGCAGCCACGGCATGGTCGGCCGAGAGCCAGTGGATTGCCCCTTTAGGGCGGTAGGTGTCTGCCCCCGGCGTGCCGCTCTTTGAGTCGGGGTAGTATTCAGCGGTGACCTGGGTGATGCGTCCCGCGGCATCTTTGGTGTAGCCGGTGCACCGGATGACATAGGCGTAGCGCAGCCGGACTTCGCTTCCTGGGGCGAGGCGCTTGAATCCTTTGCTTGGAACCTCCATGAAGTCGTCGCGCTCGATCCATAGCCGGCCAGTAAACGGTACCAGCCGCGTGCCCCACTCTGGGCGTTGCGGATGGTTGGGGGCAACGCACCATTCAGTGTGGCCAGCGGGGAAGTTGGTGATCACCAGTTCGAGCGGGTCGAGGACGGCGATGCGCCGCAGGGCGATCTCGTTCAACGCGTCGCGCTGCGCTTCTTCAAAAACGGCATAGTCGATCCAGCTCTCTGCTTTGGCAACACCGATTCGTTCGGCAAAGAGGCGAAACCCATCCGGACAGTAGCCGCGGCGCCGGGCACCAGCTAGTGTGGGCATGCGGGGATCATCCCAGCCTGTAACGATCCCCTTTTCAACGAGCTCGATCAGTTTGCGTTTAGAAAGAACCGTATATTCGATGTTGAGGCGAGCAAATTCGATCTGCCGCGGCAGCGGCCGGGGAAAGAACCCCGCCTGAGCAAGCGCTTCAAGAAGCCAGTCGTAGAAGGGGCGTTGGTCTTCGAATTCGAGGGTACAGATCGAGTGGGTGATCCCTTCAATGGCATCTTCGATCGGGTGAGCAAAGGTGTAAGTAGGATAGAGGCACCACTCGGTGCCGGTTCGGTAGTGGGGGGTGTAACGGATGCGGTAGATGACCGGGTCGCGCAGGTTGATGTTGGGGTGGGCCATGTCGATCTTGGCTCGGACCACGTGGGCCCCTTCGGGGAATCGGCCGGCGCGCATCTCATAGAGCAGCTCGAGGTTTTCGTCTACCGGGCGGTTGCGGAAGGGGCTATCGACCCCTGGTTCTGTGAGCGTGCCGCGGCGCTGGCGGATCTCCTCGGGACTTTGCGAGTCGACGTACGCAAGCCCCCGTTTGATCAGCACTTCGGCGGCACGGAACATGGTTGGGAAATAGTCGGAGGCGTAGTAGCGGTGTTCTCCCCAGTCGTACCCCAGCCAGGCTACCGCCTCTTCGATCGAGCGGGCAAAGGCTTCGCTCTCTTTTTCTGGGTTGGTGTCGTCAAAGCGCAGGTGGCATCGCCCACCAAACTGTTTGGCAAGTTCAAAGTTGAGGATGATCGACTTGGCGTGCCCCAAATGCAGATAGCCATTAGGTTCCGGCGGAAAACGGGTGACAACGGTGCAATAACGGCCGGCGGCCAGGTCGGCTTCGATTTCGTGCAGGATGAAGTTAGCAGGAAGCGTCTCGTTCATGATCGGGCATTCGGCTAGGCCAACTTTATATTTTACACCGCCCCTCGTCTGCAGTAGGTGGCAGGCCAAATGCCGAACGCCACAGGGCGAGTTTTTCGGCAAAGGGGCGACTGGCATGGGCAGGCGAGGTCGATGGTGCTGGGTAGTGGCCAAGGCGCGCGCGCACCGCTTCCGGGAGGTTGGCCCAGTGGTGGCGGCGAAAAAGGCGGGTGGCCAGCGTGCCATTGGTGACGATGCGGGTAAGGGTAGAGTGGCTTGTGATTAGGGCATTGATGTCATTGATGACGATAGAATCGCGCGCGATCGCATCGTCACGGCTGCCGATGCGGCGGCATTGGCCAACGACATCCCAGAGCGCTACCCTGGCAGCCACCAACCGAGCAGCCCGTTCAGCATAGGGTAGGCTGGGGTCAAAGCCGAAGAGAGCGCCCATGATTGGCCAGAAGGCATTGCGCGGGTGGCTATAGTAACCCGCCGCAGCAAGCGAGGTTATGCTGGGGAACGAGCCGAGGATCAGCCACCGGGGAGCTGGACCAACGAGGGGGGGAAAGCCTGTGCAGAGCGGTTCAGTTGGCCACAGCATCAGTTAGCGACTCGATCTGCCAGATGCGCGCAGTCCACCGTTCGATCTCCTCAGCGCTTGCTTGGTCGATCTTCGCCCGAATCGCTTCGGGAATTTCACCAAACCGGCTCTGGAGTAGGATCAGAAAGAGACGGCGAGCCTCTTGGCTTGTGCCTTCTTGCAGTCCCTGCTGCAGTCCCTGCTGCAGTCCCTGCTGCAGTCCCTGCTGCAGTCCCTGCTGCAGTCCCTGCTGCAGTCCCTGCTGCAGTCCCTGCTGCAGTCCCTGCTGCAGTCCCTGCTGCAGTCCCTGCTGCAGTCCCTGCTGCAGTCCCTGCTGCAGTCCCTGCTGTTTCCACTCTTCAACCCATTTTTCAACGGTTTCAGCTAGCATAGAGTGTACCTCCTCAAGGTCATAGACGTCTGGGATCGTTTCACTAAAACGGGGGGCGATTCGGTAGAGGACGACGCGCCGCAGCCAGATCGTGACATGGCGACGCAGTAGCGGGAAGGTCTCTGCCGGCAGCGCACGGCTAATAGCAGCAAGCGCCTCGCATAGCTCCTGCGGTGTTTTCGCCCGCTCAGTTTTGGCTATGTAAGTAAAAAGAGGGTTGTTTCCTGCTCCATGGGTTTCCGGTAACTGATGGATGTCGAGCAAAAAGTAGCGAAAACGGGGCAGATAGGGGGCAAAATAGCGAGCGCCGGCAGGAGCGATCAGCTCTTCGACCGTTTCAGGAGCATGCCACGGGCGGCTTCCTAAGTAGAGGACTACCGGGAAAACGGGGGGAATCGGCGCGTTTCTTTCGCTCTGGGCCAGCCGTTGGTACAATAGCGCAACATAGACAAGCATTCGTAAGGCCATGTGGCGATCGCGATAGCGTTGAATTTCGATCAGGATGGCAACCAGGCACCACCGATCCCGAAGCCGCAGCCGCCAAACGATGTCGCTACGCCGCTCACCGCCCTGCTCAAGCGGTGATACAGTCGGGTAGGGGGCAAGGGTTTGCCAGTCGACCTCTTTGACCCACGCTTCGTCAATGAATTCGCGCAGAAGACTCTCGACGATCTCGCGGTGCGAAAAGAGCAGCCGATAGCTTTCGTCGTCTGGATTCATCGCCATTTCCTCCATGCCCCATTCTAACCGAACTTCTAGGGAATCGCTAAGGCTGCCGCCAATACTTGCCCGCGATCGCGGCCGGGTGTTGGCACTGATGCGTCGGCTCTCCCAGGCCAGCAACGGTGAGGCCAGCAGCTTGCAGCAGCAACTGGCCAGCCTGATTGCGCGCTCCCACGCAGCTTACCAGGCGCGAATGGCGGTGCGGCCAGCCATCTCCTATCCGCCGGAGCTGCCGGTTAGCGAGCGGGCCGAAGAGATCGCTGCGCTCATTGCACACCACCGTGTGGTGGTGGTTTGTGGGGAGACGGGTTCTGGCAAAACGACCCAACTGCCCAAGATCTGTCTGGCAGCTGGCCGGGGCATCAGCGGCCAGATTGCCCATACTCAGCCGCGGCGGATTGCGGCGCGAACAACGGCAGCGCGGATCGCCGAAGAGTTGGGGGAGCCGCTTGGCCGAAGCGTCGGTTACCGTGTCCGTTTTCAAGAGGTGGCGAACCCGGAGGGGTTCATCACCCTGATGACCGATGGGATTCTGCTGAGCGAGACGCAGCGCGATCCTTGGCTTGCTGGGTACGACACGATCATCATCGACGAAGCGCACGAACGCAGCCTCAACATCGACTTTCTTCTTGGGTATCTGCGCCGGTTGCTGGAAAAACGCGATGACCTACATCTGGTGATCACCAGTGCCACACTTGAGGCAGAGCGCTTTGTCGACCACTTTTGCCCAGTGGCGGGCAAGGTGCCAGTGGTGGAAGTCAGCGGGCGGACCTATCCGGTACAGATCCGCTACCGGCCAATCGAAATGGCAGAAGAGAGCGAGGCGCCGCTCTATGAGGCGATTGTGGCCTGTCTGGCCGAGGCGTGGCGCGAAGGGGCGGGGGATGCCCTTATTTTTCTCCCCGGAGAGCGGGAGATCCGCGAGGCGCGGGCAGTGATCGAAGGCTCAGCCAGCCTCAAACACGAATTCGAGGTTCTTCCCCTCTTTGCCCGTCAGTCGCCTGCCGAGCAGGCGCGGGTCTTTCAGCGCAGTAACCGACTGCGTGTAATACTGGCTACCAACGTTGCCGAGACTTCACTTACCGTTCCCAACATCCGCTACGTAATCGATTCAGGGCTGGCGCGGATCAACCGCTACAACCCGCGCACCCGGGTGGAACAGCTGAAAATTGAACCAATCAGCCAGGCGGCCGCCAAACAGCGGGCCGGACGGTGCGGACGGGTGATGGCTGGGGTCTGTTTTCGGCTCTATAGCGAGGAGGAGTTTGCTGCCCGTCCGGTTCAGACTGACCCCAAGATCCTGCGCACCTCGCTTGCGGCGGTGGTGTTGCGTATGGCCGACCTTGGGTTGGGTGAGGTCGCATCTTTCCCGTTCCTTGACCCTCCGCCGCGCCGCGCAGTGGAGGGGGCCTACCAGGAGCTAATTGAGTTGGGGGCGATAGAGGGGCAGACGCGGCAACTCACCCCCGTGGGGAAGCTCTTGGCCCGGATGCCAATCGACCCGCATCTGGGGCGGCTGCTAGTAGCTGGGCATGAGCGCGGCTGTCTGCGCGAAATGCGCCTCTTGGCTGCTGCCCTCTCGGTGCCCGATCCGCGTTTGCGGCCTGCTGGGCAAGAGGCGCAGGCCGACCAGAAGCATGCCCTTTTTCGCGGCGGCGAGCGCGACGCCAAGTCGGAGTTTTGTTGGTTTCTCAACCTCTGGTCAGCCTGGCGCGAAGCCAGCCGCCACCTGAGCAGCAACAAGCAGCGCCAGTGGGCAAGCAGCCACTTCCTCTCCTGGCTGCGGCTACGCGAGTGGCACGAGGTGGCCGGGCAGCTCCACGCCTTGACTGGAGAGTTGGGCTGGGTGGAGAACGAAACGCCGGCCAGCTATGAGGCGATCCACACGGCACTTCTGACCGCACTCCCGCACGGAGTGGGGATGCGCGCGCGTGAGGAGAAACCAGAGCACCGCGGCAGCTACCTAGGAGCCAAGGGGGTCCGCTTCTGGCTTCATCCGCAAAGCGCTGCGGTGCGCCGCGCTGCCCCCCAATGGGTGCTGGCTGCTGAACGGGTGGAGACGACCCGTCTGTACGCGCGCACCGTAGCAGCGATCGACCCGCGGTGGATCGAAGCGGCGGTGCCGCATCTGATCGTGCGCGAAGTGGGTGAACCGCATTGGAATGGCCGCGCAGGCGAAGTGCGTGGGCTGGAGCGCGGTTCGCTCTTTGGTTTGCCGGTCTATTCGGGACGCTCGGTTGCGTACCGCCATATCGATCCGCTGCTCTGCCGTCAGCTCTTTATCCGCGAAGGGCTGGTGGCTGGCGACCTGCCGCCGCAGCGCATCGCCCGGATGCCCTTTTTGCAGCATAACCTCAAGCTTGTTGTTGAGCTGCGCGAGCTGGAGCAGCGGTTGCGCCGCCCCGATCTGGTCGATGAGACGCTCATTGCTGCCTTCTACGAACAGCGCATCCCCGCCGATGTTGTCGACCTGGCCAGTTTCGAAGCGTGGCGGCGGGAGATCGAGCGCCGCGAACCCAAGTGGCTCTTTCTAACCAAAGAGATGCTGCTAACCCACGACGCGGCCGGGGCGGTTACCGAACGGTTTCCTGCCACTTTTGACCTCTTTGGCCAGCCGCTCCCCCTTAGCTATGTCCATGACCCTGCCGCGCGCGACGATGGGGTGACGCTGACGGTGCCACTTGCGCTGCTTAACCAGATTCCAGCGGCCCGTTGCGAATGGCTGGTGCCAGGGATGCTGGAAGAGAAGGTGCTGCTTCTGATCAAGAGTCTGCCCAACAAGCAAAAACACCACTTGCAACCCCACGCCGAGCGTGCCCGCGCTTTTGTTGCGGCGGCTGGCGAGCATCCCGAGTGGTTCAAGGAGCCGCTCTTGGTGGTACTGTCCCGCTGGGTGGCAGAGCAGACCGGTTTGGCTACCCAGCCAGGGCACTTTCGCCTGGAGACGCTGCCGCCGCACGCCTTTATGAATTTCCGAGTGGTCGATAGTCATGGCCAAGTGGTGCGCGAAGGGCGGCAGCTCGATGCGCTGAAACGCGAGCTGGGTGGGCAGGCGCGCGGCGCTTTTGCAGAACTGGCGGCCCGTTGGCAGGCGCAGCACCAGGAGGTGAGTAGCGCGTCAATCGGCAAACCGCCTCGTATGCAAGGCGAGCAGGCGTTGCCGGCACCACAGCGCTTTGCTTCGGAAAATAGGGCGCGCAACGGGGCCTTGCCTTTAATAGAGAAGAGCCATAACTTGGCCAAGCCCACAACAAACAGGGCAGAGACGGAGCCAACAGGCCCAGCTACCGATTGGGTCTGGGGGACGTTGCCCGAGATTGCCGAAGCGGTGGTGGCTGGTGTGGCTACGGTCGGTTTTCCGGCGCTGGCTGATGCCGGCGAGGCAGGGGTGGTGCTGCGCCTCTTCGATACCGAAGAGGCGGCTGCGGCAGCACATCGCCGCGGGCTTCTGCGGCTATTTACCCTGGCGCTCAAAGAGCCAGTCCGCGCGTTGGCCAAATGCCGCGAGTTTCAGCAGCTTTCGCTCCTGTGGCTTGCCCGTGGCAGGAGCGAACCGCTTGAGCAGACACTGGTTGAAGCAGCGCTTAGCCAAGTCTGCCTGGCCGAGCCGCTTCCCCGCGACGAAGCAACGTTTCTTGAGCGCGTGCGCCTTGGGCGCGAGAAGTTCCTGCTTGTTGCCGATGCGCTGATGCGCGCGGCAATTGGGTGGTTTGCCGCCATCGACCCGATCGAAAAACGCCTGGTTCGCCTGGAGGCGGCCCATCCGCAGGCGGTTGCCGACATCCGCGCCCAATTGGCGGGACTCTTCCCAGCCGGTTTTTTTACCCAAACACCGTTGGCACGCCTTAATCACTATCCGCGTTACCTTAAAGGGATTGACGTCCGTTTGGATAAGCTCAGCAAAGACCCTGCGCGCGATCAGCGCTGGCAGCGCGAATGGCAAGAGGCAGCGCGTCCCTGGCAACGGGCGGTGGCTGAACTGCGCGGCCCGATGCCCCCCTTCTTTGTCGAATACCGTTGGCTCCTTGAGGAGCTGCGCGTCGGGCTCTTTGCTTCCGAGCTCAAAACCCCTGTGCCGGTAAGCGTCAAACGGCTGCTGCGGCTCTGGGGGCAACAAGAGGGCTAAGAAGAGACCGAAACAAGCCCGGCTCTTTTTCGGTGCGCGGGGTGAAGATTTTGCACCAAACGGGTGCAGCACGACGCTCGCCCATCATGCCAGCAGTCGCCAACCATTGATGAAGGCTAGAAAACCCCCGTAAAAAACTATCTGGCATGGTCTTTGCTTCACTGCTCTTGCCTACTTTTTTCCTTCAGGAGCTGAGGCATGACCCAATCGCTTTCCCTTCTTATCGGAACTGCGCTGGCCTTTTCGCCCCTAGTGCTTTCGGCTGCGGAGTCGGAAACGCCGCCTTTTACTGGCAGCGCAACGCTGGTTAGCGACTACGTTTTCCGCGGCATTAGCCAAACGCAACACCGCCCAGCGGTGCAGGTGGGGCTCGAGTACGCCCATCCTACCGGCTTTTATGTTGGCACCTGGGCTTCTAACGTCAGCTGGGTGCGCGAGACCAATCTCAAACGCGACAACAGCTTGGAGTGGGATTTCTACGGCGGGTATCGGGGGGCCTTGATAGGGGATCTCACCTGGGATGTCGGTGTGCTCACCTACTACTACCCAGGGTCGGTGTTACCCGGCGCTGTTGATGCCAATTCGACCGAAGTCTATGCCGGGTTGGGCTGGAAATTCGTGACGGTGAAGTACTCCCACACCGTCTCTTCCCACCTCTTTGGCTGGACCGGACCAGGCGGCGAGAAGAGCCGTGGCAGCGGCTACTGGGACCTCTCCCTGAACTATCCCCTTGATGATGGGTGGGCGGTGCAGGCGCACCTGGGCCACCAGCGGATCGAGAATCGCAGCAGCGCCTCCTACACCGACTGGAAGGTGGGAATCAGCAAGGAGCTTGGCTTTGGCACGGTGGCCTTGGCCTATAGCGACACCAATGCCAAAGGGTCGTGTGCCAAAGGAGAAGACTACTGCTGGAACGGTAAAGATGTGAGCAGTGGGCGGGCTCTGCTCACCTGGACCAAGAGTTTCTAAGGAGAGTGGCCATGAAGATGGTAACGGCAATCATCAAACCTTTCAAGCTCGATGAGGTGCGCGAAGCGCTCTCGGCCATTGGGGTACAAGGGCTGACGGTGACCGAGGTCAAGGGGTTTGGCAGACAAAAGGGCCATACCGAACTCTACCGTGGTGCCGAGTATATCGTCGATTTTTTGCCCAAGGTCAAGATCGAGACGGCGGTGCGCGACGAGCTGGTCGACCAGGTGGTTGAGGCGATCGAACAGGCAGCGCGCACAGGCAAGATCGGCGATGGCAAGATCTTCGTTTTTGATCTGGAATCGGTGGTCCGGATCCGGACGGGCGAAATGGGAAATGAGGCCCTATAAGGGGGAAAGGAGCTGATCATGAAACGTCGGAACTTCCTGTTGGCACCTCTTGTTGTGCTGGGGTGTCTGGCTTTGCCAGCGGGAGCGGCCGAGGAGGCTACTGCTGCCGCAGTCGAAGCGGTGGTGCACAAAGGGGACGTGGCTTGGATGCTGACCTCGACCCTCCTTGTGCTCTTTATGGCCTTACCTGGGTTGGCGCTCTTCTATGGCGGTCTGGTCCGGGCTAAGAATGTGTTGTCGGTTCTGATGCAGGTGATGACCGTCTTTTCGCTGATCACCCTTTTGTGGATCGCCTACGGCTACTCGCTCGCCTTTACCGAAGGGTCGCCCTATATCGGGGGGTTAGGCAAGCTCTTTCTCTTCGGGGTCACCGGCGAATCGCTCTCTGACACCTTCACACCTGGGGTAAAACTGCCTGAATACCTCTATATTGCCTTCCAAGCGACCTTTGCCGGGATCACTGGGGCATTGATCATCGGCGCCTTTGCCGAGCGGATGCGCTTTGCCGCGGTGCTTCTCTTTATCCTCTTATGGTTTTCGTTTGCCTACCTGCCGATTGCCCATATGGTCTGGGGTCCAGAGGGGCTGCTGCTCAAAAGCGGTGCAATCGACTTTGCCGGGGGAACGGTGGTGCACATCAACGCCGGGATCGCTGGGCTGGTTGGGGCCTACCTGGTTGGCAAGCGGATCGGCTATGGACGTGAGGCGCTTGCGCCCCACTCGCTGCCCCTGACCATGGTCGGCGCGGCGATGCTCTGGGTGGGTTGGTTTGGGTTCAACGCCGGTTCTAACCTTGAGGCAACTGCTGGTGCGGCGCTGGCCTTCCTCAATACGCTGGTGGCCACTGCTGCAGCGGTGTTGAGCTGGTCGGCTGCCGAAGCGCTCCTTAAAGGCAAACCCTCGATGCTTGGCGCCGCTTCGGGGGCGGTGGCAGGCCTGGTGGCGATCACCCCGGCTTGTGGGACAGTCGGTCCGCTTGGGGCAATCGCGATCGGCGCGTTAGCTGGGGTGGTCTGCCTGTGGGGGGTCAATGGTCTAAAGAGGATGCTCGGCGTTGATGATGCGCTCGATGTCTTCGGCGTTCATGGGGTGGGTGGTATCCTGGGGTCAATCCTTACTGGAGTGTTTACAGCTCCGGCATTGGGGGGAACGGGCGGGAGCGACCCGGCCGCCTTCTCGATCGCTGGGCAAGTATGGGTGCAGACGGTCAGTGTCCTGGTGACGTTGGTCTGGTCTGGTCTAGTGTCGCTCATTGCCTACAAGATCGTCGATGCGGTGATCGGCCTGCGTGTCGAGGCGGATGAAGAGCGCGAAGGGCTTGATCTCTCGGCCCACGGCGAAACGGCGTACCACCTCTAAAACACTCTTCTTCTCCTTTGTGGTGTCCATACGGGCACCTTTTTTATTTTATGGCGCGGCACCAGGAATGGCGCGCAACCAACGGGTATAGAGGTGGTCGGCCACCTGATGTAGCAGCGGTAACCGTTCAGCCATTTCAGCCAACATTGCCTCCGGGCTTTGCACCGAATCGCTCACTGTCACGCCCTCTTCTGCCCACGCGGCGCACCACAACCGGATCAACGGTTCGGTCATCTCGACGTGGCACTGCAGTCCAAGGTGGGGGCCGTAGGCAAAGGCTTGGTTCATGCACCACCGGCTGGCCGCCAGATGGGTGGCGCCTTCCGGGATGGCGAAGGTCTCTCCGTGCCAGTGAAACGCGGCAAAGCGCGCAAATGGGCCGAACCAGTCGTGCGCTGCGGCCACAGGATCGACGGTGACCTCTCCCCAGCCGATCTCTTTGACCGGGTTTGGGCCAACCGGGGCACCAAGCGCTTTCGCAAGCAGCTGTCCCCCCAGACAGTGGCCGATGATGGGGATATGGGCGGCGATCGCCTTGTTAAGAAGCGCGATAAGCTTTGGAATCCACGGCAGCGGATCATTGACGCTCATCGGCCCACCCATCAGGCAAAGCCCAGAAAAGGGGGCTACTGCCGAGGGAATCGGGTCGCCGGCATCCACCGCGATGAGCGTCCACGGGATTGCTCGCTTGGCAAGGAAATCGGCAAAGTAACCAGGTCCTTCGCTGGCGCTGAAACGAAAGATGGCGATCGGTTTCATGGTTGCGCTCCTTCCTTGATTGTAGAACATCCCCTTTCTCGATTACCGTGTGGCGCTTCCTGCCAGTTGACGCAACGCCCATTTGATCGCTTCAGGCAGGGAGAGATCGCTGGGCAGTTGGGCGACAATCCCGGCGATTTGGGGTTCAGAATAACCCAGCGCAGCAAGCGCCGCGGTAACGTCGCGAAGAAGGAGAAGCCGCGCGTCGGGTTGCGGCAGTGGGTCACGTTCGGGAGCGGCTTGGGGAGCGGCATCGTCCGTTGGGGCAGACGGGGGGTGCTCCAGATCGGCGGGCGAAACCGGTGCCGTGCCCCACGGCAGTTTGGCCAACCGATCTTTGAGTTCCAGAAGAAGCCGCTCGGCTGTCTTTTTGCCGATGCCGGGGATTTTGATGAGCCGCTGGCCGTTTTGCGTAGCCACTACTGCCTTGAGTTCAGCCAGTGTCAAGTGGGAAAGGAGCGCCAAGGCGATCCGTGGGCCGATTCCACTGATGCGGATGAGCAGGCGGAAGGTGTCCCGCTCCCCTTCGCTGGCAAAACCAAAGAGCTGCATCTCCTCTTCGCGGGCTAGCAGATGGGTATAGAGGCGAACAGCACCCCCAACGGCCGGCAGGAGGTAAAAAGTGCTCATCGGCACCAACAGCTCGTAGCCGACACCACCCGAAGTTTCAACTAGGATCATTGGCGGTGATTTGGCGATTAGGCGGCCAGTAAGAAGGCCGATCATGAGTCTGCTCCAAGACGGGCTATCCCCAGCACCAGCGCCAGAAGGAGCGCGTAGCCGTGGGCAGCGGCCAGGGTGGCGACGATTGCTGGCAGGAGCGGGCGAAAATCAGTGACTGCGGACCATGAACCGCCGGGCGGGATT